>Ga0105046_10012800_pt1 | contig 13004 bp, 14 predicted proteins | sample MAT03_FD_78385 | JGI IMG/M metagenome (GOLD analysis project Ga0105046, IMG submission 78385) | Freshwater microbial communities from Lake Fryxell liftoff mats and glacier meltwater in Antarctica - MAT-03 (megahit assembly) | ecosystem: Environmental > Aquatic > Freshwater > Ice > Liftoff... | reverse complement strand
TGGTCATCACGGAAAGGGCTCATGAGGATATTGAGCGAAATGCCGTTTGGTGAGCTGAGAACCACTCGCTGGTTCAGGCGATTATGGCAGGCCACGGTCTATGAACAGCTGGACGCCATTTCGCTGGCGCCCGAAAGCTATCCGCTCATCCCAGAAGCCGATGTGATCGGTGAACCGCTTCGCCAGAGAACCGTCGGGCTTGGCCGAGGCGGTTATCGCGCCGTCTTTCGAATCAACGAAGACGCTGTGCAAGTGTTGACAATTCGCCGTGGGGCTCAGAGTGACCTGGCGCCGAACGACCTCCGATAGGACGGTGGTGTATCAGCCCGCGATGGAGATGTCATGTTGTTCGAAAACTCATCGAACTTCTGCGTCGCCGAGTCGAGCTGTGTTACTCTGAAGATCCAATGGCAGACCCTTCCCCGTCGAAACTGGTTTGCCCATGTGGCCTCCTCCGTTTTCTCCAGCCAAACACTACGGACTTGAGATATGCGATATAAGATTTGATATTTCGAACTTCCACGCTCGTAGAAAACCGCGACAGCCTCCAGTCGTGCCAATTCTGCAACGAATCATCGACAGCGGCCATGTAATGCACGATATTCTGTCCCGAGCCTCGCATCGTCCGGGATGGAAACCTGCTGTCTCCACCGGATTCTGTGTGCTGGATTTTTGAACCACGAATTGACTCGAATCAACACGAATGATAAGCATTTAAATTCGTGTCCAGTTGTGTTAATTCGTGGTTCTCGGTTTGGAAACCGGGCTTCGATTCGCGGTCACAAAGAAAACAAGACAGTCAGGAAAACTGATTCATGAACGCCGACCACCGCATGAAACTCCTGATGACTCTCATCTTCGCCGGATGGGGCGTGATCGACACCACTTCAACGTACGCTCAGGGGCTTCCTCCCGAAGAGACCGTGAAGCAGATGCAGGTGGCCGACGGATTTGAAGTGCAGTTGGTGGCGAGCGAGCCTTTGGTTCGTCAGCCGGTGTGCATTGAGTTCGATGATCGAGGCCGGTTGTGGGTCATACAATATTTGCAGAGGAGCATTAAATAGGTCAGGCCTCTTTGATGATGAGGAAGAAGTGGCAAACACGTGCCACCCAGCTTGATTTTACAATACGGCCAAGACCGCGAAGAAAACTTCATGGCGAATTCATGCGGCCATCCAACGATGAAACGCTTGGCCACATGGATCGACGGCGTGGGACGGCAGTTTGCTTCAGCCGACTACGGCACAAATGGAGGAGCGACCTTCACCCGTCCCGCGACTGTGCCGACTCGATCCGACACGATTCTGCTCAGCACCACCAGCTACAACAACGATGGCGAAGTCTTTTCGACGCTCGATCCGCAGAACACTGAAACGCGATTTGAATATGACGATGCCGGACGTCAGGTGATCCAGATTGAAAACTATGTTTCCAGCGGAACAAACGCCGATCAGAATCGCACCACATGGACAACCTACACGGCTGACGGCCAGGTCTTCACGCTCACTGCGTCCAACAGCGACACCGGCAATCAGCAGACGATTTATATCTATGGCACCACGCTGGCGGATTCCGGAATCGCCTCCAGCCAGTTGTTGCGATTCGTGCGCTATCCGGATTCAGACGGCACGAACGGTGATGTCGTCACGTACGCCTACAACCGTCAGGGTCAACAAACGCTCATCACCGATCAACGCGGCTGTCAGCATGCGTATGATTATGACGGACCCGGACGACAGATTCATGATCGAGTTGTTTCGCTGGGCACGAGTGCCGTCGGCACGGCTCGCCGTCTGTCGACGGTTTATGATATGGCTCGAAACGTCGTCGCCAGTGGCGCCATTCGCGATGGCTTTGCTGAGACCCTGTGGATTGATTCCGACATTGGATTCAACCCAGACAGCATCGAACAATTGCGGAGTCCGATACCTCCATCAGACTTTGGCACTTTGGAAACTATACCTTCGGCTGGGAAGAAGCCGGTAACGACGTGAAGCGTTTTGGAACCTTCAATTTTCACATCAATGGAAACGTTGTTTCTACATGATCTTTGGCGCGATCATTTCTCGTCCAACAAATCGCTACGGCTTCGGCGGCTCGGCTGGCACGCTTGCCTTTTCGTGCGAGACTGACTGCACATTAAGAGTTGCCGTCGCCTTCGCATCGGCTAGTTGTTGCTCAAGAACCGCTGGATGCACGTAACTATGACTGTCGGCCATCGTCAGCGGCTTCACTTCCTGCGGCTTGTTTTTCTTTTCAAACGGTGAATGAATCCGGTTGCCTGCCAGTAATGTGCCATTGTAAACACTGCCCCGCGTGAGCGGGCCCATGCCGAGGAACCAGGAATCGCGTGCATCGCTTCTTGCCACTGCGGCACCCGATTGCCACACAGGAACGCTGGTCTCACGGTGATAGGCAAAGACCACTACCTTTGAGATGCCTTTCACGCCATTACGTTTGCCCACAGAAATTTCGGGGATGGCCGGAACTGGAGGAGCACCAGCCAACGCGCTGGCTGCAGTACCGAGCCCGTTGCTGGATGGAATCCCATACGTGACTTCCATCGAATCTGTTCCCAAAGCGCCAACACGAGCTTCAAGAATGTAGTCGGCTTCAAGACGTGTTGCCTGTATGAAGCAACCAGTCGTCGTTAGCTTCTGACGCAAGGCACTAATGATGTAGTCGGACGTGATGAAAACATTCGGGCCCTTGTACGTCTTCATGTACTCGGTATCAAGGTAAACCTTGCGACCGGCAAGTGGAGACAGATCCAACTGATCGATCGCCCGATCAATCGAATCTGACAGCAGCAATTGCTCCGTTCCACTACGTTGTACCGCAGCTCCGCAACCACTGACCAGCAGCAGACAGCAAAGTACAAGTAGACGTTGTGGAAGACTCAATGCGAACACGAATTCTGTTTCCCATCGACAGTTTTACGATCGTTCCGGATGAACGTCGCTCCGCTTGCGGAATATCCCCGCACCGTACGGAGTCTATTCCTTCACACGGCCCCGCTTGACGCCACTTCACGAAAAACGAACAGAGACTCGTAACTGGCGAGTTACCGTCGGGCCGATTTCGGCAGATTCTGCGGATAAAACTGTCAGGTGCAGAATCCCGAAATTCGGGACAACCAACATTCGCCGCAAAGTGAACAAATGAACCTGTCACTCGAAAACACATCCATATTCAGCGATTTCAGGCATAGCACCATCTATTTCGTAGCTTTCCGCCCAACTACTGTACATCCCCTCATATCCGGACACGCATTCGCCACCGGACTCAAGCCTCTTCACAGTAACGAGTTACAGCCGTGGCACACGTAGCTCAGGAAAAAATGGCGACGAACAAAACACCGTAAACCATTACTAGACAGCCACTTACGCTGTTCAGCTAGACGCAGCACTGAAGCCCGCTAGGATCGTACGTACCCCACTGAAATCAGTGAGTCGTTGTTATTGCCCACAGGAGTTCGACGGGCAATAAATTCTCTCCCCCGAACGGATGCCCGTCCCCTCGAACTGCAACACAACGTCGTAGCTCGAACTTAGGCAGTTGGCGTCAAACATCTTCCGCAGCGCAATGCGGCGCAGAAGCTTAACGCCTGCTGAATTACGGGTCCTGCCATGTCACTGCACAATTTATCTGGCCGAAGTACAACTCGATCGAATCTCCGAGCCGCTCGTCACGGCCGTGTTGCATCACGTCGCAACGGCGTAGGCCCAGCGTCCGCGCATCAGCATCGCGGCAACGGCTTGGCACACGGAAGACCATTTGACGCTCCTGAAATCTGGCACAATCCAGTCAGCAGCGATGAATCCGATAGTCACGAACTCAAGATTGTCACGCAACCCAGCGGTCACGGTTACATTCACCCGGTTTCTGCGGAGGATGTGCGAGAACGAATTCTGCAGCTTCCGAAGGAGTTTCGGGAGAAACTGGACGTCGTACAATTCAGCCGTATGACAAAAAAACGTCGATTATTTCCATGCTACGGACTGCAATGGGGTACTGCCGTTTATCTTTATCCTATCGAACAGTCTTTAGTTGAACTTTACGCTCGTGCTCCCAAGCCAGCTCAACGCATCGAAACGGAAATGTATGGAGGTCGCTGGGTTCAGGATGGAAATTTGTGGCGGTTGATCTGGACGAAAAATACAATCCGGGATTTCTACCTTAACAATGTTTTGATTCACGAAATAGGACACATTAACGACGACCGAAATACGGGCTTTCGCAAACGCGAGCAGTTCGCAGACTGGTTTGCCGTTGAGTATGGTTACCGTGCTTCTCGCAACAAGCAAAGCAGTGCAAACCGGCAGTAATTGCCTGCCCGGAAGAATGTCCGCGCACTGAAGTCATTCTGGGCATCGCAAACCAGAATCTACCGATTGATTCCTGATTAAACGGACAATCTTTGCACGTGTCGGGTAAACAGAATGCGCTAAGTTCATTCTGCTTCAGCAAGTTTTGCGAGTGTGCCGATGAAATTGAAAGGTGCCCGTCGAGCACCATGACTGAAAGACCAACTTATTTTGGTTGTGGACGCAACTTGCATCGGCGATTCTGAAAACAAACCACTGTCATCCAAACCTGTTTCTCCATGCCAATTCTTGCACAAGAACCTGACATATTTCCGGATTCACTGCTGGATAAGCCGGCGGACAGTCTGGATGATTCGTGGTTTGCCATGTATACGCTGGCACGGCAGGAAAAGGAATTGATGCGCAAACTTCGGCCACTGAAGATTGCGCATTACGGCCCCATGATTCAACAACGCAAGCGGTCGCCGCAGGGTCGAATTCGGACCAGCTACGTGCCGCTGTTCACGGGCTACGTTTTTGTGCGCGGCGATGAAGTGGCGCGACACGACGCCGTATCAACCGGCTGTATTTCGCGATGCCTGCCGGTGACTGAACACGAAGAATTGATTGAAGACCTGCGTCGAATTCGTCAACTTGTGATCACCGGCGCAGAAGTTCGTCCGGAACCCGTGCCGCTCGTCGGACGCACATGCGTCGTCAGGAACGGGGCCATGAAGGGCTTAAAGGGTACAATTACCAAAACGCTGAATCAGCACCGGTTGACGATCATGGTGAACTTCATGCAGCAAGGTGCTTCGGTGATTGTCGATGAGGCCGACGTCGAGCTGATATAGGACGCTCGATCAATAAGTGATCGAGCGATCCCAGGCACCCATAACCACGATCAAGGAACCCGACCTGAGGACAGGTCGGACTACTCTACTCTACTCAATCGCAAGAATTTCCATTCGCAGTGTGCCACGCGGGATTTCGACTTCGACCTTGTCTCCGACTTTCCTTCCAAGCATCGCAGATGCAATCGGACTGGACGTCAGGATCTTCATCACGTCGCCGTCGTAATCTTCCTCGCCAGGACCGACCAGTTCGTACGCTTCTTCCATGTCGTCCGACAGGTCTTTGACTCGGACTGTGGCACCAAATGTGACCGTATTTTTCGGCCCGTCGGTCTTTTCCATGATCTGGCAGCCCGACAACTGAACTCTCTTGGTACCAATTTGTCGTTCAAGATGCGCCAGCGTTTCACGAGCCGCGTGGTATTCCGCGTTCTCCTTCAGATCGCCCTCTTCGCGCGCAGTCTTTATACGTTCAAGAATTGCTGGCTTCGTTTCTTCCAGCGATTCAATCTCCTTGCGGATTTTTTCGTAACCTTCGCGGGAAATTGGCTGACGTTCCATAACTAGACCTCAAAACAAAACAATGGTGCGACACCGCAATTTTTTGGTGAAGTGGCTTTAGGAGCGCAAAAGAGACGCAGGAAGACACGATTTCTCTGCTGAAAGTTCGCGGAGAAAAATCCTGCCTTCTGCGTTTAGTATTTTGCCGGGAACAACAAATGGAACGGCGGCTGAAAGGACATCCCTTCAACCGCCGTTCATAATTGTTCGGGCATTGTACTCGGATAACTTGCGTCAGGCTACGCAATTTCCTTCCACAGACCACATTTCGCGCTGTCCAGAACGGCTTCGCAAACCTTTTGGGTTTCGAGAGCCTCGCGGAATGTCGGGCTGCACGGCTTGCCAGACTCGATCGCTGCGATGAAGTCGGCTACCTGATGCACAAAAGTGTGCTCGTAACCGATCTGCAGACCACCAACCCACCACTTGCCCATGTATGGCATATCGCCGTCGGTGCAATGAACCTGATGCCAGCCTCGGATCAGCGAGTCGTCGGCATGATCGAAGTATTCAAGACGATGCAAGTCATGCAGATCCCATTTGATCGACGCTTTTTCGCCGTTGATTTCAAATGTATACAAGGCTTTGTGGCCTCGGGCGTAACGAGTTGACTCAAACAACCCCAGCGAGCCGTTCGCGAAATGACACAGGAATGCACACGCATCGTCGATGCCAACTTTTTCCACCTTGCCGGTGAGGTTGTGCATGCGTTCCTTCACGAAAGTCTCTGTCATCGCCGTGACGTTCTTGATCGACCCGTTCAGCCAGATAGCGGTGTCGATGCAGTGTGCCAACAGGTCACCTGTCACTCCTGAACCAGCCGCAGCAGCATCCAGACGCCACAGTGCCGCACCGCCTTGTGGCAGGTCTGCATTGATAGTCCAGTCCTGCAGGAAATTGGCGCGATAGTGGAAGATACGACCAAGGCGACCTTCGTCGATCAACTGCTTGGCGAGTGCTACTGCAGGAACTCGACGATAGTTATACCACACTGTATTGGCAACTTTGGCCTTTTCGATGGCATCCACCATCTTCTGGCCTTCAACAGGATTCATTGCGAGCGGTTTCTCGCAGAGCACCATCTTGCCCGCTTCAGCGGCTGCAATCGCGATTTCGGCATGCGAGTTATTCGGCGTGCAGATATCAATCGCATCGATATCAGGGCGAGCGATCAGTTTTCGCCAGTCGGTTTCGGTAGATTCGTACTGCCATTGATCCGCGAAGGCTTTGACCTGGTCTTCGCTGCGCCCACAGATGGCTTTAAGCACCGGACGATGTTTCAGCTCAGGAAAGAAGTCATTGACGCGCTTGTAGCCGTTCGAATGCGTCCGGCCCATAAAGCCGTAACCGATGAGTCCGATGTTGAGTGGTTTGAGTTGGGACATTGACAACTTTCAGAATTATTTTGACCAGTTACTTGCAGTATGAATGAGCCGTACGATGAGAATGAAGTCGCGTTCTTCACTGTATACGATCATCCACGGAAAACCACGAAGCATAGCCCCTCGTCAAGCCTTTGCAACGAATGGAAATGATTCGGGGAATCGTTCAATTGATTCAAGGTACTGTTGAATCTTTGCACGAAAATGATCTGCATGTGCTGGCGCATATTCCGTATACCAGTGAACGGCAGCACTCAAATCTTCAGGAAATTCCAGCTCGATTCTTAGCGGTTTCATTTGCGGAGTTCATCTACTCTGGCCCACATTTGTTCGATTGTCAGAGCCTCCTCGGGATGATCAATCATCCTTTGGTATCTGCGTTCGATTTCCTCCAACTCTTCTGGCGGGAGTTTGGGAATTCCGGATTCCCGAAGGTCATCCCAAAGGAGATTGATGAGATTTAACTTCTCATTCGGCGGCAGATTTCGAAGTTCTGCGACGTCAATTGCCATGATCTACTCCTTGACTGTTAAAAAAATGGTTGATTTAAATGCGTCCCATTGACAGTCTGGTCGCCTCAACTCCAGCCGTGCGCATCGCGCACTTTCAGCATCGTACCAAGAATTGTGTTCCATGTAGAAGGGTTTTCGAGCATTGCGTTCGGAAACATGCAGCCGTCCCAGCAAATGTGCTTGATGCCGCGTTCGGCCGCGCCCTCCAGCCAGTAACCCGCGCATTTGACGATGTCCAGCTTGCCGTTTGGATCGTCCGCAGGACAGTGTTTGCCCGTTTTGTCGTGAGAACCCGCTCCATGAACCTGGCCGTCGTTCTGAGCTACATGGAAATCAATCGTCCATGGCCGCAGCTTGTCGGTCATCGTCTTGTAGGCAGCGTAGAACTCTTCGTCCGTGTGCCCTTCCTTGACCAACGCAGTATCCGGCGCGTTGTAGCCAAGCAGATACAGATACGTATGAGCCAGGTCGGCCTGGAAGCCGAGCGATTCTGGCATGCCAACTTCTTCCAAAAGATTCAGCATATCCTTCCAACTGTGCATCCCGGCCCAGCAGATTTCGCCTTCTGCGGCGAGTCGCTGGCCATGGTCTGCAGCAATCTTGGCGGCTTCACGAAACGTTGCAGCAATTTTTGATGTGTTGGCTTTGGCATCTTCACGCCATTTGGCGACACCGAATTCGGCGGAATCGATTCGGATGACGCCATACTTCCGCACGCCGTGCTTTTCAAAAATCCCCGCGATGCGGCAGGCCATCTTCACAGCACTCAAAAACTTTGCTCGCGATTCTGAATCACCCATCGCTGAATCACCAACGGTCCCCGGCCAAACCGGTGCCACCAGCGATCCGACATTGAATCCGTAACTCGCAATCTGATCGGCGATATGAATGAGTTCTGCGTCGCTGGCTTCAGGATTTGTGTGCGGAAGAAACAGAAAGTAGTCGATGCCATCAAACTTCTGACCATTCACATTCGCGGCGGCTGTCAATTGCAGCATCTTTTCCAAGCTGATCGGCGGTTCCTGACCTTCGCCATCGCCTTTGCCTACGAGACCTGGCCACATGGCATTGTGAAGTTTTGGGGAAATATGAGACATTAAATTATTCCTCGATCGTCAAAAGTGGGTGGGTGGAAATGTGCAGGGATTTCACTTATCGAACGAACAGCGAAGCGACGTTGACCGAGAACCTGGGGAGCTCCGGATCGCCCGTCAGAACCTCATCTGAATTACGTGACTGCGGCTGCCGATCGCTGCGATAGACAGAGATCACATGAAAATCCGGATCGGCAATCCAAACCTGAGCGACACCGGCAGCAAGATAGAGCTTAATTTTTTCGCGAACAGACTGGTGTGTGTCTGTAGAAGATAGAACTTCCACCGCGATGACGGGGGTAACCGTCAGGAGAGAATCCTCGGATGCCTGTCGATTCACTTCGTCACCAATGAACCCGCCGACATCAATGCCGACGAGAGTCTGATCGGCGTTGGGCAATCGACATCGAACGTCACCGGTGCCGATGTAAACAGCCGGTGACTGCGATGTCAGTCTCCAGTTCTCAAGCGATGCTGCAAGTTTCGTCACACACCCTGCATGTCGTGGATTTCGTGTCGTCACCGTCTCCTCCCGCAACTCACCATGAATCAATTCACGGCGAACGCCGGGATCGTCTGGCAATGCCAGAAATTCCTCGACAGTCATTCGAAATGTGCTGGGTGACATTCGTCGCTCCTCGGCAAGAAGCCCGGTAGTAAAAATACCGGGCCTCCGGATTACATTTTCGTTTTGTTTATTTCTTCTTATGATCGCCAACGCTGGGTGCTTTCGGCTGAGCGTCAGGGCCGAAGTAACGCAGGCTCACAAGCGGCTCCGTTCCGGTGTTCTCAAACTCGACACCATCAGCGGCGGCTTTCGCAGTGACGAAGACTTCATCTTCTGTCATCGCACCGAAACGAATCATGCTTGGAGACTGCAGAGTCAACTTGCCGATTCGGCCGTAGCCTTGAACCGTAATCAAGCCGTAAGCTCCGCCATCTTTAATCTTGCACTTCGCACCAGGCTCAAGAGTGAGTTCTTTGGCCGTGAACAACTGCTTGCCGTCCACCTTGCCGTAGACGATCCACTTATCGACCCAGCCCTGCCCTTGTTCACTGACGATTGGTTCAAGGTAGTTGTTGTCCATGAAGTTCGGATCGACGTTTTTCTCCCAGTCAAGCGCATCGACGATGTACTTGTTGTCATCGTGATGTTCCGGTGGGAAGTCTTTCGTCAAAAGTGCACGTGGCACTTCGCGGCCTTCGACCAGGTTCTGATACATCGCGAACACGTCACTGCCCCACTGTGGCTCATAGGTCACCAGCGAACCCGGAGCGTGCAAGACGCATGGTGGAATCAACCAGCCCGTTCCCGGTTTCAGCCGATAGGCTTTGGAAAGATCCAGCAGACCGTTCTCGCCCTTGCTCCAGCGGTCAAGGCAGTCGATCACATCCTGCTTGGTCGTGCCTGGTTCGAGGCCCATGAAGGTATACGGGAAATTGTTTCCGATCGCGTTCATCTGAGGCGGGAAGTAATAACTTTCCGGCTTGCCTTCCTGACCAACCTTCGCGGCTTGCTCAGCATTCTGGTGCATGTGATGCGGAATCGGGCCCATGTTGTCGAAGAACTTGGAATACACAGGCCACTTCTTGAACGCATTCCAGATATGGTCGCCAATGATTTCACTTTTCAGCTCTGCCACTGCTTCACGCAGCAGAAATCGCTGACCATCATGGACCACATAAGACAGACCTTCGTCAGCGTTGCGGTTGTCGTTCGCAGCTTCTGTTGTCGAGCCGAACCAACGCTCATCGATCCCACCGCGGTGCATCCCCAGTGCATAATAATCGTCTGGATGCAGCTTCAGGCGACGTCCCGGCTGCAAGAACGAACGAGGCACCCAGGTCGGAGCCAGTCGAAGAATACCATTGCCAGCGGTCAGCGCGGCGGATGCGAGAGATGCGACGTTTGCCATTGTGAAAACACCGAATTGAGTGAAAAAGAGGTAGGACGAAGTCGTATGATGACGGGGCTCATGCGTTTTGCAAAGCCACCGCCGGATTCGTGATTATCATAGATGATCCAGCTAAAACCTGGTAGAATCAGCCGACGACATTCCTGTGTTCAAAAGGCAAAAACTGATGCAGACTTTAATTTCCGCTGAAACCCGTACGGTGATGGAAAACATCCGCTGGGAAACTTTTGTGGAATTGGCCGAGCAACGTCGCGGCAGCGTTCCTCGAATGACTTATGACGAAGGAGTTCTGGAACTGATGAGCCCTCGACGACAACACGAAAACATCGGCAGCCTCATTGGTCGCCTTGTCGAAACATACACGGAGATTCTTGGAATCGAAGTCCAAAGCGTAGCTTCGACAACATTCAAACGCAAAGATCTGCAAAAGGCGTTCGAAGCCGACGAATCCTACTATATTGAACACGCAGAATTGATTCGCCCGAAAGAAGAAGTCGATCTCACGATTGATCCGCCTCCGGATTTGGTCATTGAAGTTGAGATCACTTCATCCGCCATTCGCAAACTCAAACTATTTGCTGCCATGGGAGTTCCTGAAGTCTGGCGTCACGACGGCGAACTCCTGGAAATGTTCGTGCTGGAAAACGAACAATACAAACCCATCAATTCCAGCCGCGCCCTTCCCGGCCTGACAGCAGCCACAATCAATTTGCTTCTCGATAAACGTTTTGACATCGGCGAGACAGCACTGATTCGAGAATTCCGACAGTCTTTAGAGAGATAGAGCGCCCATGTCAACAGTCCCGAAAACTTGTCTCACCGCAGAACAATATCTGGCCACCGAACGTGCGGCTCAGTTTCGCAGCGAGTTCTATCGCGGTGAAATGTTCGCCATGGTCGGTGCCAGCCGGAAGCACAATCTAATTGCTGGCAACGTCTTTGGAGAGTTGCATCGACAATTCAAGGATCGCAAGTGCGAAGTTTACCAATCCGACATGCGAGTCAAGGTCAACGCAACTGGCCTCTACACCTACCCCGACATCGTTGCGACCTGCGACGAACCGCGATTTGAAGACGACCACGTCGATACGCTCGTGAACCCAAAGGTCATCGTGGAAGTACTGTCTCCATCGACCGAGTTATGGGATCGGGGAAAAAAGTTTGAACACTATCGAAGCATTCCGTCTCTTCGAGAGTATGTGATGATTGCTCAGGACGAAGTGCTGGTGGAAACATTTACGCGGAACGCCGATGACCACTGGGTGTTGAGTGATCACCGAACGCTCAACGAAGTCGTCGTCCTTGATTCGATCTCATGTCAAATCAATCTGTCCGACATTTACGCCCGCATCGATTTCTCAGAGAACTCTGAATGAGAGGCCAATGATCATGAAACAGAGTGACGATCAACTGGCCACGATGACTAACCGAAGACTTCGATCCCTGTCATCGGTGGCGGTGCAAATCCGTTGACAGAATCCAACTCAGAATCCTCGACTGGCCAACGGCGATGATAGCGGTAGCCAATGTATCCAAACACTCCGAACAGAACAACAAACGTCAACCACAGTATTTGATGCGAATGACTCGGCGCAGCCTGAGGACCGGGACCAGTCTGATGACCGAGACGGGCCTGATGACGCCGACACAGCCAGGCCCCAATGAGACCGCTCAGGGCGGCTGGCTTGAATCGCAACCACGACTGAACGGGAGACCAGGGCGCACCGGTCGCTGCGGAAATCCCGGCTGCACTGGCAGCGATCAGTGGCGACGGCGCTGACATTCCCAGTCGCAGGCTGTTGGCGAATTCAGTGGGATTCCCTGTTGAATTCTCCCAGGCATAATCTCGCCGATTCAATAGTTCACCGCTTTCGGAGACATCGAAGATCGCGCCTTTCACGAAAGATGTTTCGTAGTGATAAATGGTCGAGTTGGCATGTAGAAATCGGCGATTGGCGAAAGATTCCGAATAGAAGATTCTGCTGTCTCGCACATCTTCCGGCAGTGAGATTTGCATCACGTCACCTCCGGCCGCATCCATCCGAATCAGCGAGTCGCTGGTGCGAATCAACAGGCACCAGTTTGCGGGATCGTAGGTATTGCTCTGGTTTTTCTTTGGTTCAGCATCGTAACGAAGTCCAACGTCCATTCGGATAAATCCGGCAGGCAGTTCACTGAATTTCAAGGCTGTGCGATCCTTGAAATTGATGACGTATATCCCTGCGGATGTCGCCAGAAATCGCAAATTGAAGCTGCGTGGCGAGTCGTAGTTCATCGTCGAGGATCCCTTGTAGTCACTCACAACTTGAGTCATCACAAGGTCTGCCAGCCGAATGGAAAACCTCGCATTCTGTTCAGGGATCTTTTGCGATGCACCG
>Ga0105046_10012798_pt1 | contig 13004 bp, 12 predicted proteins | sample MAT03_FD_78385 | JGI IMG/M metagenome (GOLD analysis project Ga0105046, IMG submission 78385) | Freshwater microbial communities from Lake Fryxell liftoff mats and glacier meltwater in Antarctica - MAT-03 (megahit assembly) | ecosystem: Environmental > Aquatic > Freshwater > Ice > Liftoff... | reverse complement strand
TGGATGACGCCGCCTTTGATTACCTGTGGCGGGCGTTGGAAAGCACGCAAGAGCAAATCCGTTTCTCAGATACCAAAGCCGGGGCGATTGCCGTGGTCAACGGGACGATATTCACCATCGCGTCGGGCGCGGCGCAAGGCCTGACCGTCCTCATCACACGCCAACCGTGGATGCTCTGGCCGGTGATGGCGTGCAGCGTCCTAATGGTTCTGTCAACTTATTTTGCGTTGCGCTGCCTGATGCCGCGCATCCGATTCCCCAAGAAGGGCAATCTTCCTGCTTCGCACACCTTCTTTCAGGACGTGGCTGATGGGTTCGCATCCGCTGCCGAATACGGGCGTTCGGTGGTGGCGATGTTGAAACGTCCCCAAGCGGCGCGTAGCGAGGTCGTCGGTCAGATTTGGGCGAATTCGCGCATCGCAGCCGCCAAATATCGCAACGTGCGTCAAGCCACCCGCACGCCGTCGCTGGCGATTTTGGGCGTGCTGGGGATTGTGGTCATCGGCTTGGTGGGATAGCGTTCACCACACCGTCAGAACAGAAGACAAGCGGATTTTTCCGTCTCTGCTAATCAGGGGAACGCTGTGTCTTAAGGCAGTGGCCGCGATAATCCGGTCCGGCATGTCAGGAACTTGCGCTGCATCAACGCGAGTTAAAGCTCGTGCGATGTGTAAATCTACGGGAGACTCGACAAAAACAGACTCACCCTTACGGATTTCGCTGGCTAATTGCGTAAATTGTTGAGCAGAAATACGCCCCTTTTCAATCAAATAGACCATCTCAATCAGCGTAATAGAGGAAATAGCGATGGCATCTGCATCAGCTAAGGCGCTGTCTATGATTTCTCTAGCCCTGTGCGAGAGTCGGCCGTCACCCGCTAAATACCAGATGACCGCATGAGTATCTGCAACAGCGGCAATCATCAAATATCCTCACGGGGGAAATTGCCCCACATAGACTGACGTGCCTCGCTAATATCTGAGTCCGAGACGCTGACATCTGCCCATGAGCCATATTGCGATGGGCGGGATTTATGCGTCTGTTGTGCGATATCGCGTTCGAGGGTCGCCATAAGGCGCTCGACAAGGCGTACTTTTTCCAGTTGTGGCAAATTCAGGACGACCTCAATCGCCCCTTCAATCTCAATAGACAGGTCAGACATCGCCAATCCTCGTTTCAAATTTAATGAACAGTATATCGTGTTTTAGCGCCGCGTAAATCACGAAAAAAGGCCGCGTTTCCGCAGCCTTCTCATCACCCATCACTCAGGACTCATCACTTCACCTGTGACAGATACCACCTCACGGTCTCGCGTAGGCCATCCTCAAAGGTGGTGGTCGCACGGAAGCCAAATGACTCGGCGGCGCGACTCACATTGATATTCCGGCGCGGCTGACCATTGGGCTTTTCGGTATCCCACACGATGTCCCCGTCGAACCCGATTTCGCGCTGAATAATCTCGGCCAAATCTCGGATGCGGATTTCGACCCCGCTGCCGATGTTGACCGGCTCTGGCGAGTCATACTGCGCGGCAGCCAACGCAATCCCCAGCGCGGCGTCCTTCACATACAAAAACTCGCGAGTCGGCGTGCCGTCGCCCCACAGCGTCACGCTTGAACGTCCAGCGCGTTTAGCCTCGTGCATCTTTCGGATGAGCGCCGGGATGACGTGCGAGGTTTCGAGGTCGAAATTATCCTCCGGCCCGTACAAGTTGGTCGGCAAGATGTGGATGGCGCGATAGCCGTATTCTTGCCGATAGGTCTGGCTTTGCACCAGCAAGGCGCGCTTGGCGATTCCATACGGCGCGTTGGTCTCTTCGGGATAGCCGTTCCACAAGTCATCTTCATGGAACGGGATCGGGGTGATTTTCGGATACTCGCAAATCGTCCCGACCCCGACAAAACGCGAAATCCCCGCCCGATACGCCAAGTCCAGCGTCAGGGTGCCAATCATCAAATTGTCATAGAAGAACTGCGCCGGATGGGCGCGATTTGCGCCGATTCCGCCGACTTTGGCCGCAAGATGAACCACCATCGTGGTCTGTGGATGGTCGGCATATAAGGCGCGCACCGCATCTGGCAGTCGCAAATCATAGTCCGCGCTGCGCGGCACAACCACTTCCGCCGCGCCCAGTGACTTCAATTGCGCGACCACATTCCGCCCCAAAAAACCCGATCCGCCGGTGACGATCACCCGCTGGGCTGACCAATCAAACGGTAATGTTGTCATGTGTTTTCACCTTGTGTGTTGATTTGTAGGGGCGTGGCTCGCCCGCCCGCACTGAAATACCCCATCACTTCTCATCTAACATATCACCATAGACGCTCATACAACAGGCGCGATTACCCGTTTGTGACTTCGCCTGTGACGACTACTCATCACGCATCACTCTGTACCAATAGCGATAGGCGCGCTCAAAACCGCAGCGCCGATAAACATGCTGGGCGGCAGCATTGTCGCCCGCGACCTGCAAAAAGATGTAGTGGAGGCCGTGCGTTTTGCCATGCTGGAGCATCGCCTGTACGATACGAGTCGCCATCCCCCGCTCACGATAATCGGGATGAGTCGCCATGCAGTAAATCCCGCCATACGCCCGTGAGGAAGACAACACCCCCACCGCCGCCCGCTGACCGTCGGCCCAGATCGAGGCGTAAATCCGCGTCCCAATCGGTGAGGTCAGTAAGTCGCGGTAGGTCGGGGTCTGTGTGCCGCGCTCAGGATGGATTCGCCCATAATCGGCCATCCACGAGTCATTGAACGATTCCAACACGACCTCATTCGTCGGCGCTGGCAATTCCGCGCCCAATTTGACGGCCATCACCAGCGAATCGTTATAGAAAGCGTAGCCGCGCTGGTCTAAAATAGCGTCCAGCGTGCGATGCTGAGTTTCAACCAACTTGAAGGCCGGGCGAATCCCGCGTGACCGATAATGCTGCTCGACCTGTGCGATTTTTTCCGACATATCGCGCTGAGACGGATATAGCGGATAAACCGCGTTCGCCCGCCCGGTCACGCCATTGGCGAATCGCAGCAACCAGCCGTCCAATTCGACGCTTTCCAGCGCCGGCCACGTCCGACAGGTATACTCTTCTAAGGTACGAGCGTCCATCATTGAATCATCCCACGATATTATTAGGCGTACGCGCAAGCCAATCCGCCTAGAAAATAGGCTGACCATGATTTTAGCGCACACACAGCGCATGTACAGACTGCTATCCTTAGCGTGTTTCGCCACCGCCGCGCTCATCTTGATTATCGGTGGGCTACCGGAACGTCATGACTACACGCAAATCGGCATGTTAAACGGTCAGCGTATCGCGCCGGACATCGGCGCGCTGACTCCGCCGCTGGAGTTAATCGACATGCACGGTCAGCCGGTGACGGTCAGCCCACAACCCGGCGGCGCGGCGGTCACGGTCATCAACTTTTGGGCGACGTGGTGCGCGCCGTGTGAGGCCGAAATGCCCGCCTTGCAAGCCCTACACGAGCGTTACAGCGAGCGCGGATTGCGCGTGATTGGCGTCAACTTGGGCGAAACAGCGGGCGCGGTGCGGGCATGGTCAGACCGGCTAGGCTTGACCTTCACGCTGGCGCTAGACTCGTTCGGGCGCGCCGCGATGGATTACCGCTTGCGCGGTCAGCCGACCACCGTTATCGTTGCGTCAGATGGGCGCATCGTCTCTATCGTCTATGGCCCGGCAGACCTCGCCGCGCTGGAACATCTCATCACGCCGTGGTTGACGGAAGGCTAAACAAATATGTCTTGGGCTATACGCATAAATTTTTGGACGCTAGGTCTGACCCGGCATTGGTTGAAAGGCGTGGTCGCCTTCTTTCTGATTTGGGCGACCTTGCCATTTGTCGCGCCAACCCTGATGAAGCTGGGCGCAGAGGACGCAGCGCGGGCGATTTATGGACTATACACGCCGATGTGTCACCGCTTTCCGTTCCGATCCTTTTTCCTGTACGGAGAGCAAGCCGCCTATCCGTTAGCGGACGCGACGCCGGGGACGGGTTTGCGCTCATTCGAGTCGTATGCTGGCAGATCGACGACTCTGATTCAAATCAGCGCGAGTATGCTGCCAACCGCGCCGTTCGGCGTCCGTACACTGCCAGAATTAGCCGGAATCACGCTCAACGGGGAATACACCGCCATCACTATCCCAGATCGCCTGACCCCGACCACTACCGCCGAGTCGGTCAATTTCGCACGCTTACAACTCGCCTCTTCGGTCTTCCTCGGCAACCCACAAATGGGTTACAAGATGACCGTGTGTGAGCGCGATGTCAGCATTTATTGGGGATTTTTGATCTTTGGGCTGATTTACAGCCTCCCTCGCGTGCGTCGTAAGCTGCGCGCTATCCCAATTGTGCTGTATATCCTGATTGGGCTGGGGCCGATTGGATTAGACGGCTTCAGCCAATTGTTGGGCTATCCACCCTTCAATATATGGCCGCCGCGTGAGACGACTCCCGTGCTGCGGGTGGTGACTGGCTTCACGTTTGGGCTGATGACCGCGTGGTTGGGGTATGTGAACATCGAGGACTCCATGCGCGACACCCGCCGCATCATCACTCGCAAACTCCGCCGCGCCGGGTTGTTGTAATCGCCTGAAAGATCCGAAAATGAAAGAGGGCGCGCCCGTGTGTGGGTGCGCCCTCTTTTATATCGAGATGATGAACCTGCCACATCCCGTGATTTCAGATTATGTCTCGCCGCCGCCGCCCGATGTCAGCGTAATGCCGGGGAGTGGGGTACGGGTCGGGATACTCGGCGTATTCGACGGGGTAAAGGTCGCGGTTGGGATGGGGGTGCGGGTCGCCGTCCTAATAGGGGTAGGCGTGATGGGCGTCCGCGTCGCTGTCGGCCCCGTCGTATTGGTCGGTCTAGGCGTGTTGGTGATGGTCGGTGACGGCTCAAGGATGCCGATGACGCCGGTGCTTTGCGGTGCATAAGTCCCACCCGACCCGCCGGGAGTCCGAGTATATAGGAAATTACATCCGATATACAACAGCGACCCATTAAAGTGATGACGCTGCACGCCCATCGCGGTTTGCAAATTGCCGGGGAAACCATCGAAGTCGAAGAAGATTTTGGTCGTGCCGGGGCGGATGATGGCGTTGCCCAACCATGTGCCTTCACCACTAACGCTGCGCGTGCCGAAATCAAACGGGATCGCAGTCCTCATGTTGCCGGAAGCGTCTTGATTCGGGGCTGTCGCGTTCCAGACCGCTTGGGTCAGGACATCTGAGGGGCTATCCCCGCCCACCGTCACGCGGCGCATGTAGTAATCGCCAGCCGTTCGGCCAATTTGCGGGTGTCTAGCATCCGGCCACACAAGGTCAAAGCCCGTCAGATAGGTGACACGAACGCCAGAGTTGATGATATTGAAATAGACTGAGCCATCGAACGAGTCATAACCGCCGAAGGCGACACTGATATCTTGGTTGGTGGCGCAATCCGGCGTGCGGGTCGGTGACGGCCCCACCGTCGGCGTGAGCGTGGCCGTCGGTTCTGGGCGCACCGGGCGCAGCAATCGAATGGTACAATTTTGACCGGTAGGGCCTTGGAAATTCAACTCGGCCTCAAAGTCGTTGATGGAGAAGACACTCATGTTGACCGGGCCGTTCAGGAAGACTGCCGACCATACGCCCGCGTTTTGACCGCCGATGACGCGATAAGCCGCCGGATAGAACGTCCCTTGCGAGCTGGTATTGACCGACTCTTGCGGGGTGGTCACCGGGACATCGCCCTGCCAGTGGATGGTATTGTCTAGCGCGAACGCTTTGGCATACATGGCCGGGTAAGAGGGGGAAGAATACCAGTTTAGCACCGTGCTGGTCAGCGTGATGGCCTCAAGGTTGTTGTTCAAGATGCTGACGTACAGGGTATTGCCGCTGAACGGCTCATCCGCCCAAATCAGCCGGATACTCGCGCAGTCAAACGGGATTCTTGTCGGCGTGGCCGTCGCTGGCGGCGTATTAGTCGCAGTGCTGGTTGGGCTGGGAATCGGCGTTTCGGTAGCTGTCGATCTGGTAATCGGTGTCGCGTCATCATCTTGTCCGGGCGGCAAGCTGCGTTGGAACGCGCCGACGGCCTTGGGGGCGCGGAACGACTCGTTGATGGAGCTGCGGCGCGTCTGGAGTGTGACGTAGCCGCCGTCAGCATTAATTGGCGTGATCCACGGATGATTGAAGCGCAGGAATACCACCACGCGCTCACCGGGGCCGCCCGCGTCCCACCAGCGATGGCCTCGGTTATCTAAGCGTTCGGTGTTGGGCGAACCATCGCCATTGAGCAGAGCGGGCGCTTCATTCAGCATACACATCGGGATAGAATCGGCGTAGCCAAGCTTTAACGTGTCTGCCAGATTCTTATCGGTCTCATTGCGAAGGGTGGCGAAGCGTGTGGTGAAGCCTGAGTTCTGAACCGCGCCAGCAGCATTACCCACCAGCGAATTGAGATGGATGGGCGCACGATCCGCGCAGACATCGACATAGAAATAACCAGCGTCCTCACGCTCGCCCGGGTACGGTTGCGTCCAGACGTCGTAGAGCATGTCATCGGCATTGGCGGGCGCGATGTTGTCCCAATCCCAGCCATTATACGCGGCGGACAGCCCCAAGCCGCTCGAGACGGTGCGCGCCTCGTTAATGACCGAGAAAATCCGCAAGATATCGCGCCGGAACTGTTGATGGTCTTCCAAGCGCGGGTCGCAGTTCATGCCGTCATACCACGTTGCGAACAGCGACTCGCTGCCGCCCGTGTAGCGTTGTACGATGCCGCTGGTATCTTTTGTGCCGCGCTCATCATTCAGCACGCACGGCACAACCGCGTCTAATACCTGTGTGTCTTGCGGCAGCGCGATATCGAGCGTCACATCAAAGATATCCCACTTGATCGCGCCAATCGCGGCGTAGCGCGTGGCCGCCCGCGCCGAGTTTTGCAGCGTCACCCATGTTTGCATCAGGCGCGCCATTTCAATAATCCCGAAAATTAGCAAGATCAGCAGCGGCAGAATCAGCGAGAATTCCACCAGCGCCTGTCCACGCCTCCGGTTGATGTGTGTCTTCATCATGAGCCTCAACTCCCTTTGGCTTATGGAGCCAGTCGTGTGAACATGCGTGATGCGATGTCGTCGAATACCAATTGCAAGCGCGCTTGGTCTGGCGCGTTATAGTAGTTGCCGCAATCTTGCGTCGGCGGTAGCGGCTCAAACATCTCTCCCAATATGTCGGAACTACCGGCATAAGTCTGCCAAACCAACGTCTGATCTTCACAGGGTCCGCGTAATCCGAACCCTTCAGGTCCGGTTATCGTACCGTTGATCACTTGGTCTTCGCGGTAGTCTTGCTGATAATCGGTGTCGATTTGGAAGTTATCCCCGACATCGGCGATATAGCGCAACAATTCCTCGCCCAAGAATTCGTCGGGATTATCTGCGGTGGGGCCGGGGGTATCGCCGATACGACCCACGGCAAAGTCGAGGCCGAAACCGATGGTGAAGATGGTCGGAAGCTGTTCATCCCCCGCGCCCGTCTCGGACAGGCCGACAAAATCCGCCCAGTCGTGAGCGTAGTCATCGGTGTCATACATCGCATCACATATCCCGGGGCCGGTAGTGCCATCACCGGTATGGGTTGGCGCGCCGATGTTACCGATATCCACATCATAAATGTTACCGCGCCGGACGTTGTAATCTCCCTCATTCTCGCCGGGGAGCGCGTCGCCGGGCGTGCCGGTATCCGCAAAGCATACGTAGTCAGTATCTTTGCTGCCGGGGGCAAAGCCCTTCCCGAGTTGGCTTGCGCCTTGACCCGAACACTGCTTACCAACCGAGCGACTATCGCCGCCGGACGCTTCACAGAAGTGGCGGGTCTCGGGCTGTTCATCCGAACAGTACGGAAAGCGTGGCGGCCGCTCGCTGGTATCCAGCAGTTCAGGCCGACCCAGTTGGCCGCTATTGGAAACACCTTTTTCAGTGCTATTGCCGATGGGACACAGGCCAAACGCGCCGTATTCACCACTATCACGGCCATACCGGATGGAATTGTTTACCCCATTCCAACTGGCCCAAGCGGCGGGGTCAATACCACGGTCAAAGAACGGGTCGGCCTCGATCAGTTCGCGCCCATTGGCGCGCACGGGGTCGCTGGCGCCCGATCCACCATCGCCCAACATGACGATGACCCATACCGTGCCGGAGCGCCGTGTGGTGGTCGGGTCGAGCAAGGCGTTGTTGGCTTCGCGCAAGCCCGATCCGATGTTGCCGCCACGACACGAGGCGCGCAGGTCGTAACCGTTGTCAATCGTCAAGCCATTGGCTAAAGTCGGCGTCATGATGCGCGCCAAACCCGGCAGACCATCAATAATATTGGCTTGATAACCCTCATTTCCAATGCTGAAGTCCCATTTCGACAACGAATAGCGGCTGTAATAACCTTTGATGGCCGCGTCGAACATCGGACAGTTATTGTTGACGGGATACTGGTTGAAGGCGCGATCCCCTTGAGCGTATCCAATGCTGGGGTTGCCGCTACCCTCACGGTAATAATCCACAGGGTCGCTGGTGCCTTCCGGCGTCAGACCATCGGCGAATGCAAGCCAACCGCCACCATTTTCTTTCCATTCATAGAAGTTCGGTTCAGAACGCACGCCAACATGATTCATCAAGGTGAGGGATGCCCGACAAAATGATGCCATCATGTGCGTGAGGGCGGTTCGTCCGTTCACAGGGGCAGGATCACGGGTGCAGTTTCCGAAAGTCACAGGGTCAGCGCCTAGTGATCCGTCAGGGTCAATCAAGAACGCGCCACGGTCAAATGTGACCAAGGCCACCCGATCCCCTCGGTCAAAGTCCAGCGTTGACAAGAACGCCCGCGTCGCGTCACGCGCTTGTTTGAACGGCTGACAAATCAAATCTTTGAATGAGTTATCGCCTACGGCTGCACTGTAATTAACAGCGACTGCCGACCATGTGCCTGCGATAGGCCCCGTCCCATCATCGGTGTAATTAAATGTGCCGCCAGTCGAGGGGTCATTACAACACCCATAGAAGTCATAGGTCGGGATGAAACCGCCCCACTTGGTATCCGGGCTGTTGATGTCATTACCATCCCACAAGCCGATGTTGGGTTGGTAGAGCGTCCTGATTGCAGGGTCGATTGGGCGACGTGTGGAGTACGGCCAGAAGCGCACACGGCAAGCCTCACGCGGGTGATTCCTCTGACTGGCAGTGCTTCCCGGATAATCGAATGAGTTCACCTTGTAGAACTGATCCTGTAGACCCGCTTGGGACGCTTTCCCGTCACCGGGGAACCACAGTCGCTCATTAACCTGATCCGGCCAGACGCGATTGAGGGTGCCGACATCTCCCAACAAATCGGCGGCCCAAATCTGGATGCGATCGTCGAGATAACCCCCGTCACCAATACCCGCCGGAAGATTGGCCGGATCGTTGTGTGCGTTGGGGTACAGGGTAGAGATGCCGCGTGAGCGAAACGTCCCCACGGCAGTTTCTCGCTCTTGGATGCCCCGCCCATTGGTGGGGTTTTCCACAACCGGCGGGACATACACTTTCCCAAAGCCAATATCTTTCCAGTCTTCGTAGGTGGTGTCCAGCAGCATCGACTCCGACACATCCAGCATCATCACGACATCCAAGACGGCGGTCTCGGAGGTCGAGATGGCGGACAGTTCAAAATCATCAATCCCCAGCAGTTGTAAAAAGACCGTTGGCGACATGACCGTCGCGCCGACCCGCACCAGCTTGCGGAAGCGGTTCTGCTCATTACACAGATAATCCGCCGTGTTGCCGCCCATAGAGGCACAGGTCTCGACGAGGACTTCTTCGCTTTCAAACCCGTGCATTTCAATCATCATGCGCGCCGCCACGCCGACTTCGGCAAAACTGCGGTCAGAGCGCATCTGATTGGCTGCGTTGAGGGCGGCGCTGTCTACCGCCCGCACCAATTGGTTGTGACGCACCAGCATGATCGAGACATCCGTCACCAAGCCGACAAAACCCAGCAAGCCGACGAAACCCAATGCCAAGATGATTAACGCCTGCCCAGATTGGCTGCGTTGAATCGGGTGCGGAATATACTGCTTAAGCCATCTCATAGCCCCAGTCCTTCTCTTACCATCACTCATCCCGGTCTAAACACCAGTCGCGGCTCTACTGCCGGCGCGGGGAATAAAGCCCATGTGCGAATCACATCGGCCACCGTATTGGGGTCGCTACCGCCCATAATACGGTAGACGGGCGACCACTCCGCCGACATCGCCGGGAAATCCTCGAAAATCAAGTGATGTTCCCAAAAGACTTCCACCAACACCAAGCCGACATTCGGCAGATATTGGCGATCTTGCTCACCGGTCAGAAAATTCGACAGGTTGGCTTTCTCTTCGACATCTTCAATTTTCCACTGCGACCCATAGCAAGAGGTGCGCGTGCCGTCCGGCAGGGTGTATTGCCACTTGCCTGTCCACGAGAAACCCACCTGTTTGGCGGGGTCAACGGCAGCATCATCCAAGTAGCCGATATAATCGCCCAATGTTTCATCCCAAGTCGCCACCTCATACGGCACGCGCACCGTGCCTTGCATGGCCCAATCCACCCCACCGTTTTCGATCCAATCGAACGGGTCGCGTTCGGCCCACAAATCGCACTCGTTGGCCGTGGTCGGATAACGCCCCACCACGATCACTTGTGTGCCAGCGTTATAAGTGGTGCTGCTACCCTGTGCGCTGGGGTCAATGTCATCGTTAACAGCATCAGCCCCGATTTTGACGCGCTGAATCGAAAAAGCCGAGACGACGATATCGTCTTTGCCGTTGTCCCAGTCCAAGACCAGCGGATCCATCGCGCTTAAGGTCGCGCAGATGATGATGTTGTAAAATCCGACATTTGCTTCACTTAGCGTTTCACACCCATCGGGATCAAAACCGCCGCGTAAAGCCACCCGTGGTTCGGCGGCATAGCCCGGATCGGTGCGCGCAAGCGGGAAGTTCAGGGCCGCGGTTGGCGCCAGCGACCCACGCTCATCCGACGACTGCGGGCTGTAATTGCCATTGAGGAACGGGGCGCGGCGTGCGCCGACCCGCGTTGCTTCGGTCAGACTGAGGATGTTTTGGGCATACCACCCAATTTCAACGACGCCCAACAACAAGATGAGCAGGACCGGCAAGATCAAGGTCATCTCGACCAAGCTCTGCCCCCGCTGATTGGTTGAGGGTTTCTGGGGTGCGCCGTCGAGGATTTCAACGACGCGCTGGATAAATTTTCGCATAAAACGACCCTCATCTGGTTAGAGGACGATTGGGATAAGAAGCGCCTAAGTTGACGATACCATACGCGCCGCAATAACCCTCAGTCGTTTTGATACGGTTTTGTTCGGTTTTGATAGGGTTTTGTCGGGAAAGTTTACATCGAGGACATCACGAGGAAATAGTTTGGGGGTATTCGGGGGAAATAATCGCTGGCGGAGGGGCATGACACATCAGCCATGCCCCAAAACGCTATTCGTTGAATAATTCGCCCACGCTACGCCCTTGATGGGCGCGGGCGATGATTTCGGCCAGCAATGGGCCAACCGATAGCACGGTCATATTGGGCAGAATCTCACTCTGAGAGAGGGTATCGGTCAGGATGATTTCTTTGAGAGTCAGGCTGCGGAGTTTCTCGTAGGTCTTGGCGGTCATGAAGCCGTGCGTGAAGGCCAGATAGACATCCTTACAGCCGCTGTCACGGCAGATGCCCACCGCATTGACGATGCTGCTGCCGGTATTGACCTCATCATCCACCAACAAGACATTACGCCCCTCAACGCTGCCGATAATCGACATGACTTCTGGGCGCTCGGCGTTATCGACCCGGCGTTTTTCGACCAGCGCCACCGGGACGCCCAATGCCTCGCCCCAATTGCGGGCTTGCTTAGCAAAACCGAGATCCGCCGAGACCACCGTCAAATCGGGGATGTCCAAGTCTTTGACGTAATCGCTCAACAGATAAAAGGCGCGAATCACGTCACCGGGGATGTTGAAGAAGCCTTGCACCTGTCCGGCGTGCAGGTCAACCGTTACCCAGCGATCCACGCCCGCCGCCTCGATCATATTGGCGACCAAACGCGCCGTAATCGCCACACGCGGCTGATCTTTTTTGTCAGACCGCCCATAGCACAGGTACGGGATGACGACATTAATACGGGCGGCGCTGTCACGCTTGAGCGCGTCCACCATGATCAACATCTCGAAAAAATTCTCATGGACGGGCGAACTCATGGTCTGCACGACATACACATCTTTGCCGCGCACGCTCTCACCCAGCTTGATGAAAATATTCTCGTTCGAGAACATCTGCCGTTCGTATTTGCCCGGCTCCATGCCGAGATAGCCGCAAATCGACTCTTCTAGGTGTTTGGCCGACGAGCCGAAGAAAATCTTCATCTCGTTAGACGGACGCCAATCGCTGTCCTGCGGGTCATACTTTGTGCCGGGAATTTTCACGGGGGAGCCTCCGTGTGAAAAGTAAGGCGGGAAACGATGTCCCTGAGTCTATCCCGTCCGGCCAGACGGGACAAGGTGCGAGTGCAAAATCCCCACGTCCCCACCCGCCATGCAACAATCTGAAATGCACCCTATCAAATACCCCTGACTCCAAAACTCGCGTTATAATAGACGTATGGTGAATCATGGAGAATAATCATGCACGGTGAGCCACTTGTACGCTCTATTTTTGCCGAAATCACCGACTTCTTGGCGACCAATCCACAGCCAGAGGCGATTATCGCCTATCAATTGCCCGACGATTTGCAAGACAGGGCGCACGACCTCTTAGAGCGCAACGGTGAGGGTGAACTGACGCCGGAAGAACACGATGAGATGTTTGACTACATCCGCATTGATGACATGATGTCGCTACTCAAGGCCAAAATGAAGCTCAAACTCAAGCGGGCGTCTGCATGAGCATTCCATCCCTGCTAGAACACCCGTAACTTCTCAC
>Ga0105046_10012797_pt1 | contig 13004 bp, 2 predicted proteins | sample MAT03_FD_78385 | JGI IMG/M metagenome (GOLD analysis project Ga0105046, IMG submission 78385) | Freshwater microbial communities from Lake Fryxell liftoff mats and glacier meltwater in Antarctica - MAT-03 (megahit assembly) | ecosystem: Environmental > Aquatic > Freshwater > Ice > Liftoff... | reverse complement strand
GCAGCACCAGCCCGACGCCGTCGCCGAAGATGGTTCCGTCGGCGCGCACATCGAAGGCATAGCAGTGGCCGTCGCTCGACAGGATTCCGCCGTCCTGGTGCACGTAGCCGTGGTTGTAGGGAAACACGGAGGCCGCACCCGCCACCGCGAGGTCGCAGTCGTAGGACAGCAACGCGCGGCACGCCTGGTGGACGGCGACGAGCGAGGTCGAGCAAGCCGTGTTGACGTTGACGCTCGGCCCGGTGAAGTTCAGGCGATACGACAGGTAGGTGCTGATGAAGTCCTTGCCGTTGGCGAGGATCGTCGGCAAGTCGACCGCATCTCCGAGCAAACGGTTCTTGCCCGACAGCTGGTTGAGCATTGAGAGCATGCCCGAGAGCGGATACGTGCTGGTTGAGGTGCCCACGTACACGCCGACGATACCCTTGGTGTCCGTCGCCGCGTAGCCCGCGTGATCCATCACTTCTTGCGCGCACATCAGCAGCAGGCGACGCTGCGGGTCCATGTACATCGCCTCGTTCGGCGCGATGCCGAAGAAGGCGGCATCGAACAGGTCGGTCTGCTCGACGCGGCTGACCATGCCGACGTAGCCCGGGTCGTCCGCGGTTTCGGCGCTCACCCCGGCAGCGAGCAGCTCGTCCCGGGACAGCCTTCGGATCGAACATTTTCCGCTGGCCACGTTCTGCCAGTACGCGGCCGCGTCGCTGGCGTCCGGGAACCGGCAGGACATGCCCACGATCGCCAGGCTGTTCCTGTGCTCGCTATTGTCGCTCATCGTTTTGCCTTCCTGAATTCGTGTTGTGGTCCGGCAACCGGACCTGGGCGGCGGAAGCGGATTTCCGTCTGCGCCTCGGGCCATCGTTGCCGGGTGTAATGATTCGCCGCAGCTTTCTGCCGATCGGGTTACACCGGCACTTCCGTGCGCCTCGCGCTTCCATCCCTAGAACGCCTGCGCTCGAGCCGCTTGTTGACGATGCTTGCCGCCACAGCGCCGCCATCGTCCTTGTCCAGAAAGCGGGCAAGTTCGTGGATCGAAGGGAACTGGAACAGATTCGCCACCGCGACTTCGCCGTTGACTTCCTGGCGGATCGCCTTGTGGACCTGGACCAGCATCACGGAGTCGCCGCCGAGTTCGAAGAAGTTGTCGCGGATACCGATCTGGCCGATGCCGAGGACGTCCTGCCAGATCGCCGCGAGACGCTTCTCCGTCGCGGTGCCCGGTTCGACGAAAGTCGTCGGTACGTCCGGGCGCGGATGCAGGCTCTCGAGCTTGCGCGACGCCTTCTTCGGGTGCAGCCACTGCTCGATGCGCTCTTCGAGCGCGGTGGTCGAGTTGACGACCTGCGGCAGGTGGCTCAGCCGGAGCGCCAGATCGAACGCTTCCACGCCCTCTTCCGGCGACATGCCCACGCGGTCCTTGCCCTGCGGCGTGAACATCCAGCCGTCCCAGTTCACGCACGTCCAGCGCCGGTCGCCTTCGTTGTGCTTGCGCTGCGTGAAGGCGTCCAGGTAACTGTTCGCGGACGCGTAAGCACCGAAGCCAAGTCCGCCCAGAACGGACGACAGCGACGACATCAGCAGGCAGAAGCCGATGTCGCGTTGCGCGAGGATTCCTTCCAGCACGTGGGTGCCCGCCACCTTCGTCTGGAAGTTTTCCGCGCACACCGATGGCGTGATGTTTTCGAGCGCCAGCACCGCGTCGTGCACCTTGCCGGCGCCGTGGATCACGCCGTCGATCCTGCCCAGCTCGCGCTCGGCGACATCGAAGGCTTCGCGCATCTGCGCGGGATTCGCGACATCGGCGGCGTGGATCCTGACGGTGGTGCCCCCTGCGACGAGTTGGCGCACGCGATCGAGTCGCGAGCGGGTGTCGGCGTCGAGGTCGGACTCCGACAGTTCCGACCATTGCTCCGGGCTCGCGAAAGCCCGGCGCGTGATCAGCATCAGGCCGGTAGCGCCTTGCCGGGCCAGGTGTTCGGCGAGGAGCAGGCCGATGTTGCCCATGCCACCGGTGATCACATAGTTGCCGCCCCGCTTGGTTTTCGGTTCCGTTGCGCCGGCCTCGATGGCGCAGCGTTCATGGCTCAGTGCCCAGCGCTTGGAGCCGCGCAGGGCGACGTGCAACGGACGCTTGTCCGAGGTCGCTTCGGCAATCAGCAGCGCCGCCTGCCGCTTGGCCGTTGCGGGTTGCACGCTTGCGAGCGGCAGGTTGAGGTCGAGATGACGAATCGTGAACTGCGGGAGTTCCTGTGGAATGACTTTGCACAGGCCGAGCGTCGTCGCGAACTGCGCGTCCAGCGGCTCCTCGCCGGTGACGCTGAACACGCGGTTGGTGACCAGGTCGAGCGCCACCGACGACGTGGGGCAGACGGACGCAAGGCTGCGCGACAGATACAGCACGCTGTAAAGGCCGAGCGGCTGTGCCTGGTCGAAACGCTCCTGCTCCGACGCGCCTTTGGACACGTCGGCCACGCTCCACAGATGCAGCGCTCGAACCGGTCGCGCGCTGGCGATCGCCAGGTCGCGCAGCAGCTGCCGGTAGTCGTCCTCGGCCGCGGGTGCGCAGGTGTAGTCCTTTTCGCAGATGCGAGCGTAGCGTTCGCCCGCGTGAACGCGGACGACATCGAGCCCACGCGCCTGCAGCTGCATGCAGACCTGCGCGCCGACGCCGTGCTCGTCGCACAACACCAGCCACAGCGCGTCGGCTGGGTTGGCCTGCGTGGCGCCGGCATCGACGGCCGGCGCAAGTTGCGTCCAGGTCGGGGCGTAGAACCATTCGCGCGGGGAATGCGCCCTGCCAGTCCTGACCGCGACCGGTGCGCTGGGGCCCTTCTCGATCCAGTAGCGACTGCGCTCGAATGGATACGTCGGCAACGGCACGCGGCGGCGGGCTTCACCGTCGTGGAAGGCCGGCCAGTCGATTCTCGAGCCGTGCATCCAGAGCTGGCCGACCGCCGCGAGCAGTTGGCTCTCGTCGCTGCGGACCTCCTGGCGGTGCCTGACCGTCGACACGATCGAATGCTTGCGCGCGTTCGCGTTCTTGCGCACGAGCGAACACAAGGTGGCACCCGGACCGATTTCTAGATACACCCGCGCCGGACGCAGCAGCGCTGTGTCGGTCGCGAGCGTCTCGACGCCGTCGGCGAACCGGACCGTGCCGAGCATATGGCGAATCCAGTACGCCTGATCGGTGGCCTGCCCGGGCAGGATGAAGCGGCCCGTCACGTTGGACACAAAAGGCACCATCGGCTCGCGCAGCTCGATGTCGTCGAGCAGGCGCGCAAACGGTTTCGCGACCGCGTCCATCATCGTCGAGTGAAACGCATGCCCGGCCGGCAGTTCGCGGTACGCCACGCCCCGCAGTTCCAGGAGTGCTGCCAGCGCGCGCATAGCTTGTTCGGTGCCGGAAGCGACGCAATCGTTCGCACTGTTGATGGCTGCCAAGCTGCAGTCGGCCGTAGCGAACAGCGGTGCCGCATCAACCTCGCCCAATTGGACCGAGAGCATCCGCCCGCCGGCCGTGGCTTGCATCAAGTGCCCGCGCCGCGCGACCAGCCGCAGTCCATCCTCGAGCGAGAAGACGCCGGCCAGGCACGCCGCGACGTATTCGCCGAGGCTGTGCCCGATCATCGCCGCGGGCTGCACGCCCCAGCGCATCAGCAGGGTGGCGATGGCGATTTCGAAGACGAACAGCGCCGGCTGGGCGACGTCGGTCCGGCTCAGCCGGCGCTCCACTTCGGCCGGGTCGAGCTGCGAATCCTCCGTCGGAACGAGGATCTCGCGCAGGTCAAAGCCGATCTCATTCAGCAGCAACGCCGAGCAATGGTCGATGACCTGCCGAAAGACAGGCTCGACGGCGTAAAGGCCGCGCCCCATGGTCACGTACTGCGAGCCTTGCCCGGTGAACATGAAGACGACCGACGGCCGGCTACTTGCCTCCTGATTCGAACCCACGAACTGCTGCGCAGCACCACCGAGTGCCTCGATCGCCTCGGTGCGCGAGGCTGCGACGAAGGCCCGGCGAAACATGTGCGACGCCCGGCCGACCTGCAGCGTGTGCGCCACGTCGGCCAGCGCGATGTCCTCGTGCCTTTGCAGGTGCGCCTGCAGGTTCGCCGCGGCCCGCTCCAGCGCATTTTGCGACTTGGCCGACAGCACCAGCAGATGCGCGCCGCGCCGGGTCGCGCCCGCCGTGGATTCGGGAGCTTCCTCCAGCACCACGTGGGCGTTGGTTCCCCCGATGCCGAACGAGCTTACGCCGGCACGCCGCGGCGTGCCGGCGTCGCTGCGCGGCCAGTCGCGCAGGTTCGTGTTGACGTAGAAAGGACTGTTGTCGAAGTCGATCTTCGGGTTCGGCGAATTGAAGTTGATCATCGGCGGCATCTGCCGTTCGGACAGGGCCTTTACGGTCTTGATGAGCCCCGCGACACCCGCGGCAGAATCCAGGTGACCGACATTGGGCTTCACCGAGCCGAGTCCGCAGTAGTTCCTGCGGCCGTTGCCGAACGCCCGCGCCAGCGCCTTGATCTCGATGGGGTCGCCCAGCTCGGTGGCCGTGCCGTGGGCCTCGACGTACTGGATCGACTCCGGTTCGACTCCGGCGCGACGCTGCGCATCCCGGATGACCGACGCCTGCCCGAAAACACTCGGGGCGGTGTAACCGACCTTGTCGGCGCCGTCGTTGTTGATCGCGGAGCCCTTGATCACCGCGTGGATCGTGTCGCCGTCGGCCAGCGCCCGCTGCAGGCGCTTGAGCACGACCAGGCCGGCGCCGCTGCCGGCGCGCGTGCCTTTCGCCTGGCTGTCGAACGTGCGGCAATGGCCATCCGGGGAAGCGATGCCACCCTCCTGGTACAGATAACCCTGCGTATCGAGCTGGGCGATGGCCGAGCCGCCAGCGAGGGCCATGTCGCATTCCCCGCGCAGCAGGCTGGTGCAGGCGACATGCACGGCGACCAGCGAAGTGGAACAGGCGGTGCCTACGCTCAAGCTCGGTCCGGACAGATTGAGGCGGTAGGACAGGCGCGTGGCGGCATAGTCCTGGCGATTGCCGTACATCGCCGCCAGGCGCATCTGCCCGAGCCTACCGGATTGCGGCAACAGGTTGTCGAACAGATAACGGCTTTCACCCACGCCGACATGCACCGCGACCGCGCGCTTGTCGGAGTCGTCGCCGTAGCCCGCATTTTCCAGGGCCTCGACCGCGCATTCGAACAACAGCCGCTGCTGCGGATCGGTCACTTCCGCTTCGCGCGGCGTGAAGCCGAAATAGCCGGCGTCGAATTCCTCGATGCCATCGAGCAGCACACCGGACTTCACGTAGTCGGGGTTGTCGAGCAAGGCACGGTCGACGCCAGCTGCGAGCAGCTCTTCGTCGGTGAATACCCGCAGCGACTCCACGCCGTTGCGGATGTTGTTCCAGAACGCATCGACATCGGGCGCACCGGGGAAACGACCGGCCATGCCGATCACCGCGATGGCATCGTGCACGTCGTCGGCAAACCCCGCTGTGGGATCCGGCGCGAGTGGCTCCTGCGCCCCCGCCTGCAGGTACTTCACCAGGTCGGCGATCGTCGGGTAGGTGAACAGGTCGGTGATAGCGACATCGAAGCCGGCTTTCTCCAGATCCTGCTGCAGCATGATGCTGTGCATGGACGTGCCGCCGACTTCGAAGAAGTTGTCGTGCGTGCCCACCCGATCCAGCGACAGCAATTCGCACCAGATCGCGCACAGCCTGGCTTCGAGCTCATGCGCCGGCGGCACGTACCGCACGCGGGCGACCTGCTCCGGGTCCGGCAGCTTTTCCACGTCGACCTGCAAGTCCGCGTGCCGCGGCATCCGCTCGACGATCACAAACGCCTTCGGCACCATGAAATCCGGAAGCCGGGCTTTCAGGAACTCGTGGCACCGCTCGACCAAGTGCGTGCGGCTTGCGTCGGCCTCCGGGCTGGCCGAGGGTTCGATGTAGGCAACGACCACGGGCGTTGCGACGCCGCCTTCGACCGCCACTGACCTGACGGTCGCGAATGCGGCGGTGATCGCATCGATCTGCGCGAGCGCTTCCTCGATCCGTCGAGTATCGATCCGGATTCCGTTGAGGCGCAGATCCGACGCCTGCTGCGCCACGATATCGATGGTTCCATCGGCGAGCTGTCGGCCGAGCTGACCGGCGCGAGATGCGCTCGCATCGTCCGGGTCGATGGCATGCACCTGGCCCAGCGCGCCAGGAGGCAGCACGTTGTCCTTTGCATCCAGCACCTGCAGACCCTGCCCTGCGCGTCGGCAACGCGAGCGCACATCGGCCTGCTGCGCATCAGTCAGCATCGGCAGCTCGAAGACGTTGCGGTCCGCGTCCGACACGATCGCCTGGAGCAGGACATCGAAGCTCGACGCCATGCTGGCGATGGTCGATTCGGTGAACAGGCCGCTGGCGAAGGTCCAGGCCAGCGCCAGGCCGTCGGCGCTTTCGGTTGCGATCACGGCCAGGTCGAACTTGGTGTTCTGTTCGTCGTTGGCCATCTCCTCGATCAGCAGGCCCGGCAGCTGCAGGGAACCGACTTCGTAGTTCTGCAGCGCGAACATCAATTGGAACAGCGGCGAATGACTCAGGCTCCGCTCGGGATTGAGCGCTTCGACCAGCATCTCGAACGGCGTGTGCTGGTGCTCGTAGGCGGCGAGGGTGCTGACCCTCGAGCGCTCGAGCAGCTGGTGGTAGCTCATCGATCCATCAACGGTCGTGCGCAATACCAGCGTGTTAATGAAACATCCGATCAGCGACTCGGTCGCCGGATGCACGCGACCTGCAAGGGGCGTTCCCACGACGATGTCCTGCTCGCCGCTCCAGCGCGCCATTAGCAGAGCGAACGCCGATTGCAGCACCATGAACAAGGTGGCGTTGCGGCTGTTCGCGAAGCGTTTGAGCGCCGCGAGCCGATCCGCATCGAGCCGGTACCGGACCATGCCACCGCCGGTTCCCAGCTGGGGCGGCCTGGGCAGGTCCATCGGCAGGCCATGCAGCTGCGCAATGCCGCGCAGCGTCTCGCGCCAGAACGCCAGTTCCCGCTCCTGCCGCGCGCCGTTGCAGTGGTCGCGCTGCCAATGGGCGAAGTCGACGTACTGGATCTCCAGCGGTTCGAGCGGGTTGGCTTGGTGCCGGCTGAAAGCGACGTAGAGCGCGGTGAATTCCTTCACCAGCACCCCGAGCGACCAGCCGTCGGCGGCAATGTGGTGCAAAGTCAGGAACAGGACATGGCATTCGGACGACAGGCCAGCCAGCGACACCCGCAGCATCGGATCGGCAGCCAGGTCGAACGGCGTCGTCGCTTCTGCTTTCGCGAGGCGCGCCACTTCGACGGCCTGCTGTTCGTCGGTCGCGGCGCAAAGATCCACGAACGCGATCGCCAGCGCCGCAGGCTTGCCGATGACCTGCACGCCACCACCGGCCTGGGCCTTGCGATAGGTCGTCCTGAGGATCGCGTGGCGGCTGAGGATCTCGTCGAGCGTGGCTTGCAGTGCGCGACGGTCCAGCACGCCGGTGAGTCGCAACGCCATGGGCATGTTGTAGCTGGCGCTGCCGTTTTCGAAGTGGTCGAGGAACCACAGGCGCTGCTGGGCGAAGGACAGCACGTGTTCGCCGGCGTCCGGCGCACGGGCGATCGGCTGCTGGGTCGACGGCGTTTTGTGCGCCTCCGCGCTCAGCAGCGCGATCAGGCCGTCCTTGTTCTCGCGGATGCTTGCGCCGACCTCGGCCGTGATCGCACCTGGCTCGCTCCTGGTCTTGAGCTTGCCGTCCTCCATATAGATGTGGATTCCCCGCGCCGCCAGGGAAAGCAGCAGCTCCTTGATCACCGGCATCACCATTCGACTTCTTCCTGCAACGCTGCGCTGTGGTGCGACCGGGGATTGGATCCCCGGGTCTTCAACAGGGATAGGTAATCGACATGCAAGCTCAGGTTCCTGGCCGTCCTGAGCTCGAATATGTCCTTCAGGCCGAGGTGGCAGTCAAACTTCTTGTTCAATCCCGTGGCCAGGCGAGCGCCGAGCAGCGAGTGGCCGCCGAGCTCGAAGAAGTCGCCTTCGACGCTGACCTCGGACAACCGCAGCAGCTCGCCCAGTACATCGACGACGACGCGTTCAGTCGCGGTCGCCGGCGGCACCACCACCGCGGTGCACGCGGCCGGGGCGATCAGCGCGTTCTTGTCGACCTTGCCGTTCGGCGTCAGCGGCAGCCGGTCGAGCGGCACGAACACCGACGGGATCATGTATTCCGGCAGTGCCTGGCCCAACGCGCGGCGCAGCTCGGCCAGCCGCGGCCCGATCTCGTCCGCGTCCGCCGGCACCAAGTAGGCGACTAGGCGTCGCTCGGCCGCTGGGCCGTCGCCGACGACGGTCGCTGCCTGGATCCAGTCCAGTTGCAGCAACTGGCGTTCGATCTCGCCCAGCTCGACGCGGAAGCCGCGGATCTTGGTCTGGTCGTCCAGCCGGCCCAGGCACACCAGCGCGCCGTCCGCGCTCCAGTACCCGATGTCGCCAGTCCGGTACAGCCGCTCGGCCAGGCCCTGTATCGCGACGAACCGTTCACCGTCCAGATCGCGGCGTCCCAGATAACCGCGGGCGAGCCCGGCGCCGCCGATGAGCACTTCGCCGGCCACGCCGATCGGCTGCACGCCGCCGCACGCGTTCACCACGACCATCTGCGTGTTTGGCAGCGGCCGGCCGATGGTGATCGGCCCGTCGGCGACCGCCACGCAGGAGGCCCAGACCGTCGCTTCGGTCGGGCCATACATGTTCCAAAGCGACGTGGACCGCTCACGCAGCTCGTCGGCCAGGGCCCGGTCCAGCGCTTCGCCGCCGCACAGGATCGTCAGCGCGCCGCCGACCGCCCACGCCTCGGTCGCCAGCATCAGCCGCCAGGTCGCCGGCGTGGCCTGCATCACGGTGATCCCGTGCGCGGCGATGAGCCGCAGCAGTTCGTGACCATCGAGCGTCGCGTCGCGGTCGCACACGACCGTCGTGCCGCCGCAGGTCAGGGGCACGAACAGTTCCAGCACGTGGATATCGAAGCTGATCGGGGTGACCGCCAGCAGCCGGTCGTCCGCCGCGAAGCCCGGGGTCACCCGCATCGCCGCGAGGAAGTTGCCCAGGCTGCCGTGCTCGATCTGCACGCCCTTGGGCAGGCCGGTCGAGCCGGAGGTGTAGATGACGTACGCCAAGTCCGACGCCGCCGGCGTCCGGCCCGGATCCGACGACGGCTGCGACGCCAGTTCGGCGATGGCCGCCGCGGTGTCGAGGCACAACACCTGCACGCCTTCCAGCGCCAGTCGCGCCTGCAGGCCCGTCTGCGTGAGGATCAGTCGGGCCTGCGAGTCGCGGGCCATGTGCTGCAACCGCGCCGGCGGGTAGTTCGGATCCAGCGGCAGGTAAGCGGCGCCGGCCTTGAGGATGCCCAGCAGCCCGACCACGATGTCCAGCGAGCGCTCGACGCACAGGGCTACCAGGGTCTCCGGGCCGGCCTGTTGCGCGATGAGCCAGTGCGCCAGCCGGTTGGCGCGGCGATTGAGCTCGGCATAGGAAGTCGCCACGCCGCTGAAGATCACGGCGTCGCGATCCGGTCCGGCCGCGACCTGCGCTTCGAACGTCGCGACCACGCCGGCAGCATAGCCCGCCACGTCGCAGCCGGTGCTCCACTGCTGCAACTGGCGCAGCTCGTCGTCGTGCACGAACTCGAGCCGCTGCACCGGCGCATCGGGCGCGGCGAGAACGCGCTCGAGCAACCGCTCGAAGTTGCGCGCCATGCGCCCGATCGTGTCGGCCTCGAACAGGTCGGTCGCGTATTCCCAGGACAACCGGAGCGTGCCGTTCGCTTCCTTGGCCACCAGTGTCAGGTCGTACTTCGCCGACCCGGTGTCGTGCTCCAGCGCCCGCGCGCTCAGACCCGGCAGGTCGAAGGACTCGCTCTGGTTGTTCTGGAACACCATTGCGACCTGGAACAGCGGGCTGTGGCTGAGGCTGCGCGGCGGCTGCGCGTGTTCGACCAGCACCTCGAACGGCAGCTGCTGGTGCGCCAACGCGTTGAGTGTGCGATCCCGGACCTGCGCCAGCAGCTGGGTGAAGCCGGTCTCGCCGGCCAGGTCGTAGCGCAGGGCGAGTACGTTGATGAAGCAGCCGATCAGGCCGGCGATCTGCGGTTGCTCGCGGTTGGCGACCGGCGTGCCGATGACGATGTCGGTGGCGCCCGAGTAGCGCGACAGCAGCACCGAGAACGCCGCCTGCACGACCAAGAACAAGGTCGCGCCCGCTTGCCGGCCGAGGCGTTGCAGGCCGTCGACGAGGTCGCTGCCGAGCTCGCTGGCGACGGTCGCACCACGGAAGGAGAACACCGGCGGACGCAGCTTGTCGGTGCGCAGGCTGTGCAGCGCCGGCACCGCAGCGAGCGCGTCGAGCCAGTAGTCCAGGTGACCTTGCAGCACTTCGCCGGTCAGCGTGTCGCGCTGCCACTGCGCGTAGTCGGCGTACTGCACCGGCAGCGCCGGCAGCGCCGGCAGCGTATTGGCCGCCTCGTGCACGTAGGCCGTGTACAGGCGGTTGAGCTCGTTGACCAGCACGCCGATCGACCAGCCGTCCGAGGCGATGTGGTGCATGTTCGCGAGCAACACGTGCCGTCGCGCCGACAGCTTCAGGAGCGTCGCCCGCAGCAGCACGTCGTGGCGCAGGTCGAACACGTGTCCGGCCTCGCTCGCGAAGCGGCGGCCGACCTCGGCGTCCACCGTTTCCGGTGCCAGCCCGGACAGGTCGACGTGCGCCAGCGCGAAGTCGACGCCGTCGCCGACGACCTGGAAGATATCCCCGTCCTCTTCGACGAACCGCGTGCGCAGCGCTTCATGCCGCTCGACGATCGCGGCGACGGCGCGTTCGAGCAGGTCCGGCCGGCACCCTCCGTCAAGCTCGATCGCGAACGGAAGGTTGTAGTGCCGGCTGCCGCCGGCGAGCCGGTCGATCGTCCACATCCGTTCCTGGGTGAACGACAGCGGCGACTTGTCGCGATGGCGCGCGATCAGCGTGGTATCGGCGGCACCAGAAACCGATCCGTCCGCCGCATCGAGCGCGGCGAGGTACCCTTCGATCTCGACACGGCTGGCGCGCACGGACGCTTTCAGCTGCTCGGGGAATTCTCCCTTCCTCACCTTGTAAGCCAGCTTCCCGTCCTTGAGGTACAGGGCGACTCCGGCTTGCAGCGCCTGCCCGACGAGGGCCTTGGCATCCATCAGATCAGGCCCTCTTCGACTTCTTCCTGCGCGCCAGACAGGCTGTGCAGGGTCTGTTCCAGGCCGATCCGTTCCAGCTGCATCGAGACGTGCGCGGCAACAGCGCCCACGGTTGGCGATTCGAAGAAGCTGCGAATTTTGAAGCGATCGTCGAGGCCGAACCGGCTGCGGATCATGCCGACCGCCCGCGAGGCCCGCAGCGAATCGCCGCCAAGCTCGAAGAAGTTGTCGCCGAGCCCCACCCGCTCCACCTGCAGCAGTTGCTGCCACATCTGGCAGAGCGCGATTTCCACCTCGGTGGTCGGGGCCTGGAAGGACCTGCCGGTATCGCGATTGATTTCCGGGACCGGCAGCGCATTGCGATCCACCTTGCCGTTCGCGGTCAGCGGAATCGCGTCCAGCAGGACGAAGGCCGCCGGCATCATGTAGGCGGGAAGCTGCTCGCGGACCCGGTGCTGCACTTCGAGGCTCAGCGCGTCGATCGCGGCGCCGTCGTGATGCAGCCCGTCGTTCCTGAGCGCGTCTTCGAGCAGGACGTAGGCGACCAGCTGCTTGCGGTTGCGCTCGCCGACGGCCGCCGCGATCGCTGTCTTGATCCCGGGGTGCTGGACGATGGCGGCCTCGATGTCGCCGAGCTCGATCCGGTAGCCGTTGACCTTGACCTGGTTGTCCTCGCGCCCGAGGAACTCGATGTTGCCGTCGGGAAGATAGCGACCCAGGTCGCCGGTCTTGTATAGGCGCTCGCCGGACACCGGGCACGTCACGAACGCGGCGTCGGTTTTCTGCGCGTCCTTCCAGTAGCCCTTGGCCAGGCCGATGCCGCCGATGTAGAGATCGCCCGGCACCCACTCCGGGCAGTCGCGGAAACCGGATTTCATGACCCGGAACGTCTGGTTCTCCATGGGCTTGCCGTAGGGAACGCTGCTCCAGCGCGGATCGACGTCGGCGATGGGGTAGACGATCGACCAGATCGACACCTCGGTCGCGCCACCCAGGCTGTATTGCTGCGCGAACGGGAAGTAGCCGCGGATGCGATCGGGCAGGCTGGTGGGGACCCAGTCGCCGCTCATCATCATCACGCGCAGCGCCGCCTGCGGGCCCGCACCCCGATCGTCCAGCGAGTCGATCCACATCTGCGCCAATGCCGGCACGCTGTTCCAGATCGTCACGCGATGCGCTTCGACCAGCCGGGTCCATTCCAGCGGATCACGCTCGTACGCCGAGTCCGGCACGACGATCGTTCCGCCGACAGCGAGCATCCCGAAGATGTCGTAGACCGACAGGTCGAAATTCAATGCCGACAGCGCCAGGACCGCATCGGCGTCGGTCACGTCGAAGCGGCGGTTGATGTCGAGGACCGTGTTCACCGCACCGCGGTGATCGATCATCACGCCCTTCGGAATACCGGTCGATCCGGACGTGAAGATCACATACGCCAGGTCCGTCTCCGACTGCACGTCGACCAGGGCGCCGCGATCGCCGCGGCCGAGCTCGTCCCTGGCTACGCGCAGGCACGACACGCGTTGCGGCCACTCGATGGCGTGCTCCAGGTGCACCTGCGTCAGCGCGAGGTTGACCTCGGCTTGCTCCAGCAGCAGGTGGCGCCGCTGCACCGGCAACTCCGGATCGATCGGCAGGTATGCCGCGCCGGCTTTCAGCACGGCCAGCACGCTGACGACCTGCTCCCAGCCCTTGCCGGCCACCACTGCCACCAGTTCGTTGACCCGCACGCCCTTGGCG
>Ga0105046_10012794_pt1 | contig 13006 bp, 14 predicted proteins | sample MAT03_FD_78385 | JGI IMG/M metagenome (GOLD analysis project Ga0105046, IMG submission 78385) | Freshwater microbial communities from Lake Fryxell liftoff mats and glacier meltwater in Antarctica - MAT-03 (megahit assembly) | ecosystem: Environmental > Aquatic > Freshwater > Ice > Liftoff... | reverse complement strand
TGGAACTCATTTTGACTGGCATCCTGCAGGAGGCGGTGGCGACGTTGAGCGCCCTGCCGCCCGCCCGATTGACCGAGACGGTTGAGATCCAAGGCTTTCGCTTGACGGTGCTGGAGGCGATTTACCACGCCGTCGAACATTTCTCGGGGCACACTTACCAAATCATCTTACTCGCGAAAGCGCATCGCGATCGACCCTTTGAATTTTATAGTTACTTGGCCGACCCGCATGAGAGCGAAACGCCGTAGCTAGAATTCGAAACGCAAGGCCACTTGCATGGTCCGGTTGCTCTTCGCTCTGGAGATAGTGCCGCCACTAATGATGTCCACCCGATTCTCTGGCAAATTGAAATTGGGTTGGGTTCGGTAATGTAAAGGACTCAAGCCGGAACTGCAATGCCCGCTGATCTTCAAAGCGAAGCCGCCGCGAACCGAGGTATTTAAATTGCGGTCAAACCATTGGTCGACTGTCGGGTCCGGTACGGTGCCCTTGGCAATTCGGTCCGGTCGGCTAGCCTCGCCATTGGCGAAGTTGAAGTTCGCGATTCTGGGCGTAAACGGCGAACCGGTATACAACATGGTGGCGGTGCCGGCCACTTGCCAGTCCCGCAGGATGAGGTGCTTGCTGAACTTAGGAGACCAAATAAAGCTGGCGGCGAATGAATGGCCGATATCGAAGTCGCTGCGGCCTCGTTCGCCCTCCAGGTTCTTGGCATCTTTACTCGTCACCGCCCCCCGCAAAATCGGCTGTTCCCGAGTTTATCGCAGTGTTAGCGGGGATGGACGAAGTCGGGGGCCTTGCCGGTCCAGCACGGATCGGGCCGCAGGCCCATCAGGCGCGCGATTCCCGGTGCGATATCGATGTTGCCCAGGGGGTGGGCGAACTCCTGCCCGCGCGCCACGCCCGGCCCTGCAAAGAGAATCGGCACTTCGATCTCGGCTTTCGACAAGCCGCCATGCTTCTTGCCGACGCCGCCATGGTCCGCGGTCAAGACGACCAGCGTGCTGGCTTCATCGCCCGTCGCGGCGATCGCGGCCAGCACGATGCCGATGTAGCCGTCCGCGTCGACGACAGCCTTGGCATACTCGGGAGACTCCCAGCCGATGTCGTGGCCAGCGTGGTCCACATTGTCGAAGTGCACTAACAGGAACTGCGGCCGTTCCTTCTTCCAATACTCGGCCGCCGCTTCGGCGGTAGCCTTCGAACCCTTGGGGTGCAAAACGTAGTCTACCGCTTTGCGTTCCATCAAGCGGGCGAAGCCGTCCCAATCATGAATCACGGCGATCCTGGCCTTGGGCATTTGCTGGCGCATCACGCCGACGATGGTAGGGAAAGTCTCGTCTGGCCCTGCGCACGATGGCGGAATCTCGAATTTGTCGCGCTCCCAATCATTGGAAGTGATGCCATGACGCTCGGGGCCGGCGCCCATCAGAATCGAGGCCCAATTCGGGCTGCTCACTGTGGGGATGACCCCACGGCCCGCCGGGCTCCAACTCCCCCGAGAAATCAGCTTTTCGAGGTTGGGTGCATGGCCGGCCTTTAATGCCGCGCTCACCCCGGCCGACCCCAGTCCATCGATTCCAATCAACACGACCCGCGACGGTTTTGACGCGGCGTAACCCAAGGGGGTGAGTAGAAGCAATGCGCAGACAAAGTGATTCACGCCTGCCAGTTTCGCACTAAGTTCTTCGGTGCGCCAAGGGGGTCGAATAAAATTCATGTGAGTGTCATCCTTGGCTATCTGTTTGCCCAAAAGGTGCCTCGGCAGGCTAAGATGATCACTTGGACAACATGGCTCATCCCGATCACGAAGCCCGCTCTGAGCGCCGCTTTCGCCAATTGCTCGACGCCGCGCCGGATGCCATTCTCGAAGTGGATCAGCACGGCCGGATCGTACTGGTGAATCAGGCGACCGAGAAATCCTTCGGCTACCTTCGTGACGAGTTGCTTGGGCAACCGGTAGAGCTATTGGTGCCGGAGGCCGCGCGAGAGAAACACGCACAGTTGCGCCAAGGCTACCAACATGCGCCCAGTGTGCGCCCGATGGGCCAAGGGCGGGAACTCCACGCCCGGCGCAAGGATGGTACGGCATTCCCAGTGGAGATCAGTCTGAGTCCCGTGTTTCTGGGCGGCGAGCGTCACGTGACGGCCATCATTCGCGACGTGACCGAGCGCCAGCGGGCGCAGGATCGGCTGAAGGAAATCCAGGCCGAGTACGCGCTCGAAGCCGCCAGGACCAATGCCGAACTGGCCGCCAGAAACGCGGAGATCCAACGCGCGAATCGCCTCAAAAGCGAATTTCTGGCCACGATGAGTCACGAATTGCGTACGCCGCTGCATACGATCATTGGTTTTTCCGAGTTACTCGGAGAAGGGTTAGATGGCGAGCTGAATGCCACCCAGCGCCGCTTCGTTGAACATATTCACCGGGACTCGTTGCACTTACTCGAGCTAATCAACGATATCCTTGATTTGAGCAAGATCGAAGCCGGTCGACTGGAGCTTCGTTGTGTGCCGATGCCCCTCGAAGGTGCGCTGCAAGAGGTGCTGGCCACCATCCGCCCGCAAGCTGCGGCAAAGTCACAACGCCTGCGGGTGAGCACGCCAGAAGGTTTGTCACTAGACGCGGACCGCATCCGTTTTAAAGAAATCCTTTACAACTTACTCAGTAATGCGGTTAAGTTTACGGGGGAAGGCGGTACGATTCACATTGCCATCACCCGGCAAACGGAGTTCGCCATGATTGAGGTGGAAGATACGGGGATCGGTATCGCGCCAGAGCATCAATCGGCGGTCTTTGACGCTTTCCGGCAGGTGGGAGCAACTACGAAGGGCGTGCGAGAAGGCACCGGGCTTGGCTTGTCAATTACCCGCCATTTGGTGGAGCAGCACGGCGGCTGTCTGTTACTTACCAGTCACCTGGGCCGCGGAAGCCGTTTCCGGTTTACCGTACCGCTTGATCCGCAGCAACGCGTCGCGCGCGATAGGCCATTGGTTTTACTTGCCCATGAGGCGCGCGCCGCCCTTGACCATTTAGTTATTCCTTTAATGGAGGCTGGTTTTCAGGTGGCTATCGCCTCGCAAAAGCGGGATGTTACGCACCTGGTGGATCGGCTTCACCCGGACTGCATCGCCTGCGGACCCGGCTTCGACGAGTTGCTGGAGAACCGTGCCGACACTGCCACCCTCCGCTGGCTAAAGATTCCCAGTCAGCCCGATGCCGCCCAAGTACTGGCGGAGTTGCAACCGGTGCGCCACTTATGAAAAAGATCCTTATCGCCGAAGACCGGGACGCGAGCCGCGAACTGTTGCGCACCGTGCTCGCCGCACAGGGCTTCCACGTGGTGGAGGCCATTGACGGCCGCCAGGCACTGCGTCTGGCTGACGCTGAACTACCCGACCTGGTACTGCTGGATCTACAAATGCCAGAGCTCGACGGCTTCGAGGTCGCCTGCCAACTTCGGCAGGATCCGCGATTCGCCGTGACGCCGATCATCGCGCTGACTGCCAGCGCCATGCAGGGCGACCGGGAAAAAGCACTGGCGCAAGGTTTCTCTGCCTATCTTTCAAAACCCGTCCGGCTCGCAGAGCTACGAAAAGAGGTATCGCGATGGCTGACCCGTTGACCGAAATCCTGATCGTGGATGACCACGCGGAGAGCCTGGATCTGCTGGCCAGTGCGCTCCGCGCGCCTGGGCTGAGCATCCGTTGTGTGCAGGATCCTGAGGAGGCGTTACGTCTGGTAAAGGTATATCGCCCGCGAGTCGTTCTCACTGACTTAGTAATGCCGAAACTCTCCGGTCTCGAGTTACTCGAGAAGATCGTCGCTTTTGACGCCACGATCGATGTGCTACTGATGACCGCGCATTACACGACCGAAACTGCCGTGCAAGCGATAAAAAAAGGCGCTGCGGACTATCTCAATAAACCCGTTTCCCTGAAGTTATTGCGCGAGCGCGTGGGCTTGCTGGTGGCGTCCGCCCAAGCGCGCCCGGATCCCGCGAATAGCTTTCACGGGTTGGTAGGTTGCGCCAAAAACATGACTGCGCTCTTTCTGCGGCTGCAACGGATCGCTCCGCACTATCGCACGGTTCTCATCACGGGAGCTACCGGAACCGGCAAAGAATTGGTGGCGCGTGCGCTTCACAACCTGAGCCCTGTCGCCAGCGGCCAATATGTGGTTCTCAATTGTTCCGCCGTCGTGGAAACTTTGTTTGAAAGCGAACTCTTTGGCCATGTCCGGGGCGCGTTTACGGGTGCCACGTCGGATAAGACGGGGCTTTTTGAGCACGCCAATGGCGGCACATTATTGTTGGACGAAATTGGCGACATGCCCTTGTCCACACAGGCCAAGTTACTTCGGGTTCTGCAGAATCAGGAAATCCTCCGCGTCGGATCTCTTGCGCCGCGTAAAGTTGCAGTGCACGTAATTGCGGCGACGAATGTGGATCTGCGCGCGGCCGTGGCACAGGGACGCTTTCGGGAAGACCTATTCTATCGGCTGGCGATGCTGGAGATCCATGTGCCTTCGCTCGCCGATCGGCCTGACGACATACTGCCGCTGGCCCAGCATTTCGTCACGAGGTTTGCCGCCGAGTATCGGAGGTCCATCGCCGGCCTCACTCCGAAAGCCCTATTGGTGCTCACTCGCTACGGGTGGCCGGGCAACGTGCGGGAACTGGAGAACGCCATTGGTCACGCCTGCATCATGGCGACCGGTAATTTGCTCGACGTGCCGGACCTCCCGCCGCACCTTCTGGCGGCGGCCCCTACGGAATCAGTGGCGCCCGACGATCATCCGCTTGAGCGGCAGGAGCGCCACCTAGTGGAACAGGCACTCGCCGCCGCTGCCGGCAACCAATCGCGAGCCGCCGCCAGCCTGAACATCGGGCGTGACGCGCTCCGTTACAAGATGAAGAAATTCGGCTTGCTGTAACTGCGCCATCGTCTGCGTTCACTTGCGTGAAATGGCGCAATCAACGGCAGAATCTGCCGTCGGGTCGTCGCCAAACTCCGTCAATCCCTATAAATGGTCTTTGGCCCTCCACATGCCTGATGAGCCCGCATGACTGTCGAGCACTTGGTAACGCGAAACGTGGCCGCGGTTGATACTTCGGCCACCGTGGTTCAAGCGGCCAGAGAGATGCGCAATCGCCACGTCGGCGCGCTGGTGATCACCGAAGCCCAAAACGGCGGCCTGAAGCCGGTCGGGGTCATTACCGACCGAGATCTGGTGGTCAGCGTTTTGGCGATGGACTTGGTGCCTGGTTCATTGACCGTGGGCGAAGTGATGACCGCCCACCCCTTTACCGTCCGCCTCGACGACGACGCTGACTTGGCCATCCGCCGCATGCGCGGCCTCGGCGTCCGCCGCGCGCCCGTTGTAGATCTCAGCGGCCAATTGCAAGGAATGTTCGCGGTGGATGACTATCTAGAGCATCTGGCGAACGGTCTGCGCGAAGTATCCATTCTCATTGCTCAAGAACGGCGCGAAGAAGAGAAGTCGCGTCTGGCGATTCGATAAACCCCGAAACATTGGAGATAGAAAGACTATGTTGCCCTTCCGTCGCATCCTGTTCCCTGTCGACCATTCCGAAGAATGCAAACTGATCGTACCTTCCGTACTTCGCATGGCGAAGCACTTCGACAGCGAAGTGACTCTGTTCCACGCCTGCCCCTGGCCCATCGCCTTCTATGGCGAGACGATGCCGGCCGGTTATATTGTTCCGGAGGTGATGGAGTCAGCGGAGAAAGAGCGACTGAGTCAGTTTGCTGACCAATACTTCCTCGGCCAAAACATTCGTCAAGTGGTGGTAGTGGACGATGCTGCCTTGGGCATCTCCAATGAAGTGGAGCGACAGGGAACGGATCTGATCATGATGCCTACGCGGGGGCGCGGGGTGGTGCGGCGGCTGCTGTTGGGCTCAGTGACGGCCAAGATCCTGCATGATTTGAGTTGCCCGGTCTGGACAGGAGTTCATGCGGCCTTACCTGGCAAGGACACCGAAGGTAACTATCGGTCGATCATCTGCGCGCTTAGCCTGGATGAGGAGTCGCCGGAGATTGCCCGTGCCGCGGCGGCGGTGGCCAAGTCCTTCGGTGCTCGGCTCACCCTACTCCACGTCGTTGAAGCGCAGTTACCCGTCCCGGATATTGACTACGGCCCTTACTTAACCCAGTTGATGGATAACGCGCAGGCACGACTCGAAGATCTGAAACGAGAGAGCGGTTTCGGCGACGCTTCGTTAGCCGTGATGGAAGGGCCGATTACGAGTTGCTTGCGGGAAGAAATCGAACGCCAGTCGGCTGACTTGGTGATTGTCGGACGAGGACAAGATCAGGACCCGATAGGTCGGCTGTGGTCTCACCTGTACGATATTGTCCGCGAATCATCCTGCCCCGTTCTTAGTATTTAATTCCAGCTGCATAAAAGGAGTATCACTCTGTGTTTGGCGTTTTCATGTTCATCTGGTCCTTTGCCTTAATTACGGGAATCGTCATGGTTTGGTTACTATCCTGGGCCATCCGCCGCGGCGAATTTCGTAACTTGCGTCAGGGCGCGAGAATGATTTTCGACAAGGACGAGCCAATTGGCTTAGTGACGGATCACTTCCCAGGTGCCAAACGATGACTACCGAAACGATTCCCCCCGTCGCGGCGCCCGAGTTCAAAGTCCGCGTTGAAGTCGACGGCTCCAGCCGCCCGGTTGTTGTCCTATATTGGGGTAGCAGCCTACTTTGGTTGACCATTGCCACGCTGGCCGGTCTAATTAGTTCGATTAAGTTGCACTCGCCGGAATTTCTCGGCGGGATAGAGTGGCTCACCTTCGGCCGCATCAGAGCTGTCCACTGGGATACGGCTATTTATGGGTTCGGCGGACTAGCGGCCTCCGGAACCCTCTTGTGGCTGCAGGCGCGCCTGTGCCAAGTGCGGATGCCCTACCCAAAACTGCTTTTGGTGGGCGGCGTTGTCTTCAACATCGGTCTTGTTCTGGGTACCGTGGGCATTCTGATGGGCTACTCCACGGGCGTCGAGACGTTGGAATTTCCGCTGTGGGCGATGCCCCTGCTGGTCGTTCCTTACGTCTTCATCGTAATCGCCAACTTCACGATGTACTTCACCAAGACCACCAATCACACCTACGTTTCACAATGGTATCTGATGGCCGTCACCGTGTGGTTTCCAATACTGGTGCTGTCGGCCGAAGCCTGCACGAATCTTGGTGCCGTGGATGGCGTTGCCCAGGCGATCGCTAATTGGTGGTACGGACATAATGTCGTCGGCTTGTTTGCCACTCCCACGGGAATCGCCGCAGCCTACTATCTTATCCCCAAAGTGATTGGTAAACCGATCCATAGCTATCACTTGTCGCTGTTGGGGTTCTGGTCGAACGCGATTTTCTACAATTGGGCAGGAACTCACCACCTTACGGGCGGGCCGCTTCCCGCGTGGACCATCACCCTGGGCGTTGTCGGCAGCTTAATGATGTTCATTCCGGTCATTACCATTGGCATTAACCACCATATGACCATGGTTGGCAGCTTCCATCTTCTCCGCACCAGCCCCACACTGCGATTCGCGGTAATGGGCTCCATGATCTACACACTCTCTAGTTTCCAAGGGTCGCTCGAGGCCCTGCGCAGTCACCAGGAGGTGACCCACTTTACGCACTACACCATTGGGCACGTTCATTTCGGCATGTATGGCTTCTTCGCTCCACTGATGTTCGCCATGATGTACTACGGAATGCCCCGCTTGATGGACCAGGAGTGGAGCAGCGCGCGGCTTATCCGCATTCATTTCTGGTGTACTTTAATTGGCATGTCGATTTACGTCACTGCGATGTGTTACGCCGGAATCCGCCAAGGGTTGATGATGAACGACCCCTCGATTCCTTTCCTGAACATCGTCAGGTTCACGGTTCCCTATCTGGCCATGCGAACATTGGGCGGGCTAATTCTTCTCACTGGCACCATTGCCTTTCTCATTAACTTCGTCCGCATCATTACTCCGCGTAAGTATACTTGGGCCACGCCCACGATGCTCGACACCGATCGTGACTGGAAGAAATTGTTAGCTCAAGAAGAAACTGAAAAAGGGGCACGTAAGTAATGAACCGCACGTTTCTTCTGGCCTTCGGAATCTTTCTCACCATCGCTTCTTCTATCACGGGCCTAGTGATAATTCCCAATTGGCAGTTTCAAGAATTGAAGCCGGTGGTGAAACTGGATGGCACTCGCTATCCCGAGGTCTATTTTGGCGATCAAGCCAGAGGACGAGAGATCTATATTAATCAGGGATGCATTTACTGCCACACGCAGCAGGTACGCATGAAAGGCTACGGTGCTGACATCCGCCGTGGTTGGGGCACCCGGCGTAGCGTTCCCCGGGACTACCTAGTCGATCGGCCGCATCAACTCGGCACCATGCGAACTGGCCCCGACTTAGCCAGTATCGGTGCCCGGCAACCGTCGGTCGAATGGCACGCGCTTCACCTCTACAATCCTCAGATTACTTCTCCCGGATCCGTGATGCCTCGCTTCGAATACTTGTTTCGCGAGGTCCGCAGCGGTGAGACGGTTCCCGCCGACGCCATCAAGATCCCTCGCGGAAGGCAGACCGGCGATGCTACCCACATCATGCCGACCGACCGTGGGCGTACGCTGATCGCCTATCTGAAGCGGCTCAACCAGTCCTACCCCCTGCCGGAGGCCAATCAATGAGTGACGTTGTAGATAAGAATCCAGAATCTGATCCGCAACCCGATCCAATATTTACTTTACATATGGCAGCGATGCGGGAAATGCAGGAGCCTCGCGATGGCGTCGCTCCCACGCCGGTTTCGTACATCATCATTTGCTTTTTTACGCTGCTGGCCGGTGGATGGTATATGGGCTACTACAGTGGAGAATGGACCGCCAACGGGCTTTCGGAAAGACCGATTGCCGGTACACCTCCGGTTGCGCCGCGGGCCGATCCGATGGTACTAGGCAAAGAAGTATTTGGTGCCTGCATTCAGTGTCATCAGGAATCGGGTTTAGGAGTCGCCGGCACCTATCCGCCGCTGGCGGATTCCGAGTATGTACTCGGCGACAAACGTCGATTGGTCGCCATTCTATTGAAAGGTCTAAATGGTGAGATTATTGTGAACGGAAACTCTTTCAATTCACAAATGCCGGCCTGGGAGATTCGGGAAGATGAGGAGATCGCGGCCGTGCTGACCTATATCAGAGCTTCCTGGGGAAATAAAGCCGACGCGATCTCCCCTGACCTCGTTAGCGCCGTTCGCAAGGAAACGGTAGGCCGAGGCGAATGGCGCGCCGCGACGCTTGCGGAGTTTGCTAGTTCACCCGCGCCAGAGCTGCCGAAGAGATAGCATGCTTGTCGACGCAGATATGGCCGATGTTTCGTGCGTCTGCTCCGAGGACGCGCCTGCTTCGCTGTGGTGGCGAATCGGCGGTGGCGCCTTCCTCGCGATGAACGGGATGGTTTTCAGCATGGCGCTGAACGGGTCGGATGTCACTCGCGACGAACGCTACGCTCTCGAACTCACTTCCTGCTTCATTGCCCTGCCGGTATTTCTTTTGCTGAGCGGCGAATTGATCGTCGCTTCCTGGAACGCATTGTGCCGGCGTCAACTCTCCATTGAATTTCTGTTTCTTATCGGAATCGTTGCGAGTATTGCCGCCTCCGTGCTCTATTTTGTCCGCGGCACCGGCAACGGCTACGCCGATGTAGCGGCTATGCTGTTGGTGATTTACTCGCTCGCCCGGCAAATCGGCGCTTATGGAAAGCGGCGGGTGCTCGAATCTCTGCGTGACTGGGCGCCGGAAAATCGTTCTGCCCGCCGTGCGAGCGGCGAAATTACCACGGCCGCGGCGATCCAACCGGGCGAGCGGATTCGTGTGCTTCCCGGCGAGACGGTTCCCGTTGACTGCCGCGTCGTCGACGGATCGGCTTTCGTCCATGAGGCATCTTTGACCGGAGAAAGCTTGGCGGTAAGTAAGTCTGTGGGCGACTCGCTGTTGGCCGGTTCCTTCCCTTTGGATGGTTCGCTGGACGCTATAGCCGTTGCCGCCGCGGGAGCCAACGAGATCGACCGGATTCGGACATTGATTGAAGCCGGCCTGGCGCGTCCCGGACATGAACAGCGACTCGCTATGGTGAGTCTCCGCTGGTTCGTGCCCTTCGTTTGCGGTGCTACCGCCGCCACATTCCTGTGGCATCGCCAGGCGATGCCCTGGGATCAGGCTCTGTACATTGCGCTTTCGGTTGCGGTCATCGCCTGCCCGTGCGCGCTTGGGTTTGCCACTCCGCTGGCGGTTTGGACCGGCATGGTGCGACTGCGCGAACTCGGGATCGTGGCCCGGTCCGGCGAGGCGATGGAGCGATTGGCTGAAGTGGATACGGTGGTCTTCGATAAAACCGGCACCTTGACTCTGCCCGCGGATTACGCCGTTACTTGGTCGATTGCTCCGGCGTGGAGATCGCGCGAAGCCAGTTTGCGTTTTTACTTACGCGAAGCCGAGTTAGCCAGTCAGCACACGCTGTCGCGAATCTTAGCGCCGCTTTGGTCCGGCGAAAGTTTACCCGACGGTCCGGCACTTAGCTACGTTCGTATTCTTCCAGGCTCAGGGATTGAAGCAGTCTTCGAAGACCAGACTATGTTATTTTCCGGAAGTGGATCGGCCGGCCAGTTAGTCGTCGAAGTCAACGGCGAACCTGCCGCGACGATTAATCTAGTCGAGCAACACGCTCCTGGGGTAAGTCCCGCGATTCAAGCGCTCGAGGCTCTCGAGATACAAGTGATACTTGCCACGGGAGACGCGGCCGAGCGAGCGCGCACTATTCCGATTCGCCATCAACTGATTCGTCAGAGCCCGGCACGAAAACAGGAGCTGATTCAGGACTTACATCGGCAGGGGAGACGTGTTCTGTTCGCCGGTGATGGTCTTAATGATAGCGCTGCCATGGCTTGGAGCCACGTCGCCTGTTGCGTGCCGGAGAGTGCGGACCTGGTCCAGGACGTTAGCAACCTGGTTTGTCTCCATCGCGATTGGAAACAGTTAGCCGTGGCGATTGAGATCGCGCGCAAGACCCGTCAGGTGATTCGTTGGAATATCGGATTCTCCCTGGCCTACAATCTGGTTGGCATTACCGTCGCGGCCGCCGGTTGGCTGCATCCAGTCGCCTCGGCACTGCTCATGATGGCTTCGAGTCTAACGGTTATTCTGTATTCCATGCACCTGATGGATTGGGAGCCATTGCCCCAATAATGAACCCTGCATTCATCGTGTTGTGCGCCTGTTTACAGGTTGCCATTTTATATGTGAGCGCTCCATCGGCGAGCGGTGTCGTGATGGCGATACCGGCAGTAGTGATTGTCGCGATGTTGGCCTATAGCCGCATTCACTGGGATAGCCACTTAGATATGCTACTCCTGATGACGGCACCCGGTGGGCTCGGGATGATGTTGCCGCTGGCTTGGCCCACCGCTGGCTTGGGCCCCCTGTGTCATACGGCGCCGACATGGAACTCCTATCTTGTCATGTCCCTGGGAATGTGGCTGGTCGCCGGTCCACTTTCCTGGCAGTATGCACGCTGTATTCGCCAGGCACGGCAGGCTGGTCTCGGCGCGACCGTGCTGCTCGCCGATCTCTTCGGGATGCAGCTAGGAATGGCGCTGGCCTACCTGCCGATGAGCCTTTTGCCCCTAGCTAATCCGAGGGGTGCTTGGTTGCACCATGCCTTCATGTTGTCGGGTATGCTGCTGGGCATGATGGCGGGGATGCTGAGCCTCCGGCGTTGGCTGCCGTGGATACGATCGCCCGCACCGGCGCATTCGATGAAAGCGGGCGGAACATTTCGCGGAATGGCCTACGCGGTCCGATTGCGCGCGAAAGGTGCTGGCCCAGCATAAGATAATGCCCAGGAAGTCAAAACTCTAGTCCTGGGCGTACGCGCGCCCAAGGCGAATCGCGTGCAAAGCCCTGTTGACCGCCTCGGTTTGCGGATGGTAGCCATCGCGCCGCGCGCCATTCCTCAAAATGACGGTTTGTGATTAGCACTGTTCAATAGCGGAAGCAAAGGTGCCTGGAGTGTCACCGGCGTTGGCGCGTGAATGGTGCGGCACGCGCGGCCCTAGAACGGATCGGCTGTTCTCAACGCCGACGCTCTCGCCCTTTAAATGCGAAGTCGACATTCGCCTGATGCGCCACCTGCTTGTCGTACATAATGTGAATTATGCAGTGAAGGCTTACCGTGACCGGTGGGTGACGCCGCACGACAAAGATCCACTGACGGTCTCTATGGCAGAGAAGATCGATTTACTCAACCGGGTCACCACCGAAGTAAAAACGAATGCCAAGGTATTTAGCGGTTCGGCGTCCTTGAATTTGCGGGGCGAGGATAAGTATTTCGCCTCTTCGGAAGGCTCATCCATTCAGCAGTATCTATTGCAGAGTTACGGCAACCTCGACGCCACCGCGGTGGATCGAGAAAACAATATCTCTCGCTCCCGCAGTTATGTGCCGACTCAGGCCGCTGCCGGGTGGGAATATGTACCGGAGATGAATTTAGAGGAGAACGCGCGGCGTATCCGCGAGGAGGTGGTGGAGCACTGAGCCGCCCCCGCCGTGAAGCCCGGCAAGAAAGATCTTCTGTTGATGCCGAATCACCTGATGCTCACGATTCATGAAAGCGTGGCCCATCCGACGGAGCTCGATCGCGCGCTGGGTTACGAGGCCAACTACGCTGGCACCAGTTACATTACCCCGGACAAAATCGGCCGCCGCATCGCCAGCGAACACTGCACCTTCATCGGCGACCGTACCTCGCCCCGCGCCCTCGGCACCGTGGGCTACGACGATGACGGCGTGAAGGCGACTAGCTTCACCATCGTCGACAAGGGCATCTTCAAGAGCTTTCAAACCACGCGCGACCAAGCGCATCTGATCGGGGAGAAAGAGTCGCATGGCTGTTCGCAGGCTGACTCCTGGGCCACCGT
>Ga0105046_10012792_pt1 | contig 13007 bp, 8 predicted proteins | sample MAT03_FD_78385 | JGI IMG/M metagenome (GOLD analysis project Ga0105046, IMG submission 78385) | Freshwater microbial communities from Lake Fryxell liftoff mats and glacier meltwater in Antarctica - MAT-03 (megahit assembly) | ecosystem: Environmental > Aquatic > Freshwater > Ice > Liftoff... | reverse complement strand
ACGATGTTCATGGCACGATCATAGGCGAACCTGATTAGTTACCTGCCTCAGGAATCGTTTTGAAACGCAATATGCACGGCCAATTGGTCTTCAGTTTGCTCCCTCCCCTTTTGCGGGGTGGGGTTGGGGTGGGGTGCAAACGTGACGCGGAGGTGAGTGATGGTGCTCGAATCCACCAACTTGCCCCTCCCAACCTCCCCCTAAGAAAGGGGGAGGAGCCGAACATTTCTACGCCAACAAGGTTTTCCTGAGGCAGGTAACTAATCAGGTAGGCGAAACGCGGCGGCACACTCCGTGATGAAATACGGTTTTCCCGACACATCAATGTTTACGTCGATATGACTGACCTCACCGCTGATCTCTTCGAGTCCCTGCTTGGCAAACTCATTTCCGTCACCACCACCGCTGGCGTAGAAATGTGGCGAATTGACAGCGTCAAGCGTCGCGAGCAACATGGGCTGCGCGCCGACCAGCCATTCAACGTCTATCTTGCAGCACCAGCAGGCAACGACCGCAAGCAGGGTTTGCGCTATGGCGCGCTCCCCAATGGCACAGCCATCGATTTCTTTGCGGTGCCGGTTAGCGCGAACAAGGACGAAGTTGCCTACGAGGTGGTGTTTAACTGACTCTCATGATTCGTAAGCATCGCCCAAAAAATAAAGTCAATTGGGAACGGTGGCGGCCAGGAATCCGCAAGTGATTTCCTGAAAGCGTCGTGCTCCATGCTCACGGAAAACGCTATAGCACCGTCCGGGAGGTTTTCCCCCGCAGGCTTCGTTCCCGTACGGCACGTCCTCAAACAGCCGGCGGCTTAGCGGTCATATAAAGATACAGACCCCGCGTTTCTACCTCTCGAAAACCCTGCCGCTCATAGAGTCGGCGTGCCGGATTGAACGGTTCAACGTGAAGTCCCATTGGAATTCCGGCGGAATGCGCATTGAGCAACAGGGCGCGACTGATCGCTCCACCGATACCGCGATTTCGTACAGCGTCCACCAGCGTGATTTCCATCAGCCGTAGTTCTTTGCCAGTTTTCTCGAAGTAGAGCCGCCCTGCGGACACGCCGTCAACCTCGATCAACAGAAACTGAGCGTTCGCATAATGTTGTCGGTAATGCACATATTGCGTATCAAACTGCTGGCGGCAGAAGAATTGCTTGTCGTCGTCAGACCAATCGACAGAAGCCAACTCCGCCGCTCGCGTAAGCGCATAGAGCGAGGCGCAGAAATCCCGATCAAGCGCTGTTTCAGGACGCACGCCCACCCTAATAGAGGAAAGCAGCGCGGCCAGGGCCGCGTTCAACGCAGCAATCACCCGCGCATATCAGGCGAGTCGGTCAAATCCATTCGCCATGGACGGCAAAGCTCAAGTAAGTGAAGTCAAGCCCGAGCAGCGTCGACGCGCGTACTGGTGCACGAGTATGTCCGCTGTAGGCGTATCGCCCCAATTCCGGCGCGACTCCGGTAGCGGCGCGCGGGCCGGCGAGCACGTAAACGCCCGGCTTTAGCTGGGGACCCGAACCACTCGCCATGAAATTGAAAAATGCAGAGCTGCGCTTTCCAGAGGAAGCAATGTGCGTCACTTCGAACCCAGAAAACGCGTCGTCGTGAGCAGTAAACAGCACCGACGAGCTGGTGCCGCCCAGCCGTTTCGGCCCGTGCGACCATAAATCATGCCGCATCACTGTCCGGTCATTGGCGATGTGCACGGCAGTGATCAGCAATTGGTCTTCAGATAGCGCGCCCGGCTCACCCGCAAAGCCGTGAAACGATACATCACGCAGCGGCGACAAAATCTTTACACCACTGTTGGCACCCGGTACTAACCCAGCAATTGCCCGAGCATCCTCAGCAAATCGAGCCAATGCAAACGGCAGAGCGCCGCCCAGGTCCTTCGCAGCGACTGATTCTGCGACCAACCTGCGTCCGCCGCCTTTTTGCCCTTCGAGGGCCGCGACCGCATCGGGCATTCCAACCCACATAGAGCCCGCGCCTGCGACAGCCGCACCTGCCGTCGTAGCAGCAGACACCGATAAAAATCCTCGTCTGTCCATTATTTTTCCTTGTTACATCTAACGGGTCCACATCTTACGTTCTTGGCGGAAACACGCCCTGCAGCGCGATATTGAAATAGAACGTCAGATACGGCTGCATGTTGTTATGCGGCTGATCGCCTCCGGCAGGAGCGAGCGCGGCAGGACTCATCGGCACCAGGTTGGCCGCAGTGCTGCTCTGATATAGCTGCCCACCCACCGACGTGCCCAAGGCAATGCCCGGCGTCAGCGAACCCTGTGTGCCATCCTCCACAGTCGCCCTCAGTGTGTGTGTATGCGACGGGATTTCAGATTCAAGCAAAGTAACAGTCTCCGAGCCGCCGGCTTCCCCCAGATCATGCAAGGAAAGTCCAGGTCCTTGCCCCGGATGCATAGGCGCGCTACCTTGCATGTTTGGCAACGCAAAGGTCGACCTCCCATCGCCGCCATAGGTGGTTCCCAACAATGAGAACAATGCCGTGTTTTGCGACAACGGCAATAACTGCCCATCGCACCAGGCCCAACCCTTGGGCGCAAAGTTGAACGGAAAAATGCGAATCTCAGCAACAAATGGATCAGCCATCTTTAAAGTCCTCAGGTTGGGCTCGGAAAAATGCCGAACAGAGAAATGATGAAATCAACACAAAGATACGGTTGAAAATTGGTGTGTGGCTGACTGCCACCCACAGCACCGATAGAGGTAGGCGCCATTGACGACGTGGGTGTTTCGGGTGCGTATTGCGCGATCACCGTCGAATTGGCCAGCACATTGCCTCCAGGACCGGCCTGGCCACCATTGGTGCCTGATCCCAGCAGGGGATGCGTGTGCGACGGAATTTGCTGCACGCTCAGTGTAATTTCTTCAGCGCCGCCGGTCTCCGCCAAGATGAAGCCGTTGCCTTGATGCACCGGCAGACGACCGCGTAGATCGGGCAACGCGAAGGTACTTTGGCCGTCGCCGCCGTAGGTAGTGCCGATCAACTGAAAAAGTGTTTCGTTCTCCGAAATCGGAAGCAGTTGACCTTCGCAAAACATCCAGCCTGCTGGCGCAAAGTTGCCTGCAAACATCCGAATCTCGCCGACATAGGGTTGAGCCATGATAATCCCGACTAGTTTGGACTTGGAAAGATGCCCTGAAGCGCAATGCTGAAGGACAAGGTAAGGAAGGGCTGCATGTTCAAGTGCGGCTGACTGCCGCCAGTGTTAGTGACGCTGGCGGCCTGCAACGCGGTCAAACTCTGCTGGGACGACGTATATGCGTTGCCGGGATCCCGCGCTAGCACCCGCCCGGTGCCGCCAAAGTTAGGGTTGACGGAATTGCCCTGCGCTGACGAGGCGCTGAGCACCTGCGTATGCACTGGCAGTTCACTGATCGAGAGTGTATGCGCCTGTTCGCCGCCGCGTTCGCCGAGCGTGTGACCACCACCTACGTGAATGGGAACGCGTCCACGCAGGTCCGGTAAAGCGAAATTTACGCGCCCGTCCCCGCCAAACGTCGTCCCCAAGAGCGAAAAGAGCGCTTGATTTTGGTTGATCGGCAGCAACTGACCATTACACAGCGCCCATCCCTTGGGCGCGAACACAAAACTCATGATCCGGATTTCGGATAGGAACGGTTCAGCCATCAGTATCTCCTGACATTTTGCGAAACGCAGTGCGCGCCGCTGGTACTCAAATTGTGGTCGGCACACGCCGGACGATAAGTGCCAGACCGACTAGCAAAGCTGATCACAGCGACGGTTGCGGGCAGGATGACACGGAACCGAAATTAGGTGTTCCGCCAACCGCAATTTCGCCTACAGCAGTTGCGGGTGGGCTGTTCGCAGCGGCAAGTGCGGCCACGCTGGCTTGTACGACGTTAAAGACACCACCGTTCCCATCAAGCCTCCGCAATCGAATCTTCGAGCCATCACCCGCTTGCCCGGCGATGTTGGTCATTGCATTGCCACGGACGTCGACACAAGTCGTACCCGCCGAACTGGCACTAGTGGTGTTATTTTGCTGGACGACGATAGCACGCCCATTCGCTACATTGCGGAGTACGTTGTTGATGACCGTGACGTTGGTCGCTTTGCTGGTTGCCTGCCCCACAATACCCTGATTCACGTTGATCGCAGAAAAGTTAGTGGTGTGCTGCACTGTGTTGCCACTGATCAGCACATTGACGGGCGGACCAGTGTTGACCCCTTCATTCTGAACCCGGATGCCGAACCCGATATCGGACGCGGACCCTGCCACGTCCGCAGTGCCGACAACGTTGTTGACAAACTGCCCATCAACCGAGCCCGTGCCCACCGCGGCGACAAACAGATTGAGCCCCTGGGCGCGGTTGCCGGTGGCCGTGTTGCCGCTGACGTCGAATTTCAGATTGCCAGCATTGGCCTGCGACACAGATACAGCAACATTGTTGTTGGTAAATGTCGTCCCCGAGACATTGCAGGTCACGGTGCCGCCCGAACTGCCGGAGTGGTCGCACTGCACACCCGTAGCCGAATTCGGCGCGACACCCGTAAAGGTACCGCTTGTCATCGATAACTTCATGTTGGCGTTGCCGAGTGCAAGGAAGTTGAACAGATTGCCATGCTGGCCGGACGCGCCGTCGGTCGATAGCGTGTTGCCGGACATCACCAGATCGGCCAAGCTACCGGAGGTGTTAGTAATTTGCAACTCAAACTCGAAGCTGTTGCGGATAGTCGTGTCGACAATTCTCGTGGGATTCGTTCCAGCCGCGATCGTACCCGTCAGTTCCACAAGCTCGACGCCAGCCTCGTCTATTGCGACATTATTGCCGTTGTCCGTGACCAGCGCGCTGTCGAGCACAAAGCCGTTCAACGTGTTGCCACGGATGCCACTGCCGAGGTTGTTACGGATATTCATTCGCGTAAGCGTCGGGTTGACCGTATTGGTCATCAGGATGCCGTCGCCGCTCGTACGCTGAATCTGGCCGCCCGTGCACGTAGGTGTTGCGACGGTACATGCACCGCCATTTCCAAGCACCTTCAGGCCACCGAGTGTGCCGGTATTGTTCAGTACGATGCCGTTGGCAGGGCCGCTGGCCCCGGTGCCTGCACTAATGCTTCGAAAATTCAAACCCGCAGCAGCAATCGTCGTGTTAACGACATTAAGCGCCGTGCCCGTGGTCGAAGAAACGACATTGGGCGAACCGGTAATCGAAAGGTTTACGGCAAGTGCGTTGCTCATGTCGATTGCTGCACCGCTCGCTGAGGTGACGTTGATGTCACTCACCGCCAACGTACCCGCTGCGCTGAGGCCGATTGCTCGCAAGCCCTTATTTGCACCCGCACTGACATCAATATTCAGTCCACGAACCGCAGCGTTAGGGAATCCAGCGCTGGTGCTCATGGTGACAGTCGCAGGCGCGCCGCTGATGGTTGGTCTTGCCAATCCAACGCTTGGCCGCGCTGTCAGCGTGCCACTGCCGGAAGTCGTTATGCCGAAGAGTGAGTCGAAGGATGCGGCGCCAGTGACACCCTGCCCAAGCAACCAGCCACCCGCGTTCAGGGTGACAGCCACCCCGGGCGTATACGTGTTTGCGTCGCTTATAAATATGCGGGTATTGGTTGCCGCGCCGATGCTAGCGAGCGCCGCGGCCAACGTGCATTCGCTGCCGAGATTGCAGTTACCCGCACCGACCGCTGGACTCTTGACAAAGTAAATCGCCGGTCCAGCCACGGTAAACCCAACGGTTGCCGAGCTACCAGTCACACCAGGACCGGGCCTGCCATTGTCCATGACGTGATAAGTGAAGTTGACGGGCGTGCCGGCCGCCGAAGGGGGTGGTGTAAACACAAAGCTCCCATCGGCAGCAATGCTTAGCGTGCAACCAGCACACACCGAATCGGGCGTTGTAACTACGGAAACAATCGTTCCGGGTTCAGCATCGGTGCCGCCCAGCGTGCCCGCCGGATAAGTGATTGGAATGCCAGCCTGCGCATATAGCCCGGAGAGCGGCGTCGCCGTCGGAGGATTGTTGACAGCAGTTACGTTCACGGTACTGCTCACAATATTGCTCAGGTTATTGACCGCTGCGCCATCGTTGACCTGAAAGCTGATGGTACGTGAGGTCGTGCCAGTCACACCGTTCGACGGATCGTTCGACAGGTTGTTATAGAGCACGTTGCGCAAAGCGGTCTCGTAGTTAGCAACGCTCGCGGTTCCGGAAAGCGTCAGCACGCCAGTACCCGAATTGAAGCTGCCAGTGATGCCTAGCGCAGTCACGTACGACAGGGCGTCCTGACCACTGACGAAGCCAGCCGTCACTGCCGCAGTCGCACCGATCAAACTCGGCGAATCAATGTCGGAGACGGTAATCACCGAGTTGACTGCAGCAGGAAGACCGCTTTCAGTGTAGCTGAGCGTTGCTGCGGGTGTAGCGAGCAGTGGCGCATCATTAACGCTCGTCACCGTCACAGTTTTAGCCGCCACGTTGCTGTTTGCGGTACCGTCATTAACCACGAACTGCACGATGCGATTAGCGGTGGACGGGTTCTGCGAAGTGTTGCTGTAATTGATCGTACGCAGAGCCGTCTGGTAATTGGCCAATGACGAAGATCCCGTCAAGACAAGAACACCGGTCGCCGCCGTGTAGATCCCGCTGATGCCGTTCTGGTTGGTGAATGTCAGGACATCCTCGGTATTAACCAAACCACCGGTGATGGAGATGCTGCCAGAGGCCAGATTGGTGCCCCCGGCCTGCATCACCGTCACGCCACCGTCAACGACGACGGCAGGCCCATCTTCGGTAAATGCGCTGGTGCCACCACTGGTCGCAACTACCGGGGGCGCAAGCACGATTGTGACCGTAAACGCTGCTGTAGACGCATTTGGCAGAACGCCATTGGAGGCGGTCACGATACATCCGCTCACGCTGGTCGCTCCCATGTTTGGCGTGCCAGTAATCTGGTTGCCGACGAGACTTAAACCACTGGGCAAAGTACAACCGGACAGCGCAAGCGCCGGAGTCGGGAAGCCTGTTACGGTGAAGGTCCCGGTGCCTGCCGCGCCAATGCTGAAGGTCGCGTTCGAGATGGCGGAAATCGTCGGTGCCTGGAACACGGAGAACGACTGCTGCGCCTGCGGCGCCGCGTTGAAATTGGCACTGCCGGCCTGATCGGCGTTGACGGTACAAGTGCCGGAGCTGATGAACGATACGGTGGAGCCGCTGATCGAGCACACCGAGGCGGACGCCGCTGCTATCGTGAAGCTCACAGTGAGACCAGAGCTGGCCGTCGCCGCTACCGCGTACGTCGAGCCGCCAATCGATGCGTTCGACGGCGCCGTCGAAGTAAAGCTTATCGTCTGGCTGCCCTTGGCAACGGCGAACGACTGCTGCACTTGCAGTGCAGCGAAGTAGGTGCTGTTACCAGCCTGGTTGCCGTTGATCACGCAGGTGCCGACACCAATGAAGGAAACAGTCGAACCCGAGATCGCGCAGACCGATGCCGCCGACGCGTCAATCATGAACGCAACCGCCAGAGCGGAGGTAGCGTTGGCCGTGACCGTGTAGGTCGCGCCGCCTACTGCTGCTCCCGCAGGCGCAGCCGACGCGAAGGTGATGCTCTGACTGAGTTTGCTGACCGCGAACGACTGTTGCACCTGCAAAGCGGCATTGAAGTTGACGTTGCCAGCCTGATTAGCGTTGATCACGCAGGTGCCGGGGGTCGTAAAAGACACCGTCGAGCCAGAAATCGAGCAGACGGACGTAGCTGCGGCGTCAATCGTGAAGACCACTGCCAGACCAGAAGATGCGGTCGCAGCAACGGTGTAGGTCGGTCCACTTGGAGCGGCGTTGACCGGAGCTGCCGAAGTAAAGCTGATGGACTGGCTACCTTTGCCTACAGCGAACGTTTGTTGTAGCTGCGGTGCGGCGTTGTAGTTAGCATTACCTGCCTGATTCGCGTTAGCGACACACGTACCAGCGCCAACGAAAGTTACTGTCGTGCCGCTGATCGTGCAGACGCCAGACGCGCTGGCGTCAATGGCGAAAGTGACGGCCAGACCCGAGGTCGAATTAGCCGAAACGGTGTAAGTGGCGCCGCCAACCTGTGCAGCCGCAGGCGCCGTCGAGGTAAAGCTGATCGTCTGATCGCCTTTTGCAACCGCGAAACTCTGCTGTACTTGGGGCGCAACGCTGTATGTTGCATTTCCTGCTTGATTACCATTGATCACGCAAGCGCCGCTACCGATGAATGACACTGTCGATCCCGAGATCGCGCAGACCGACGCTGCCGACGCGTCAATCGTGAGGGCGACTGTCAGTCCCGAAGTCGCAGTCGCAGTCACGGTGTAAGTCGTACCCGCCACTTTAGGAGCGGCAGGCGCGGCTGAAGTGAACACAATGGTTTGATCGCCTTTCGCCACTGCAAACGATTGCTGTATCTGTGTCGCCGCGTTGAAATTTGTGTTACCCGCCTGATTGGCGTTGATCACGCAGTTGCCGACTCCGGTAAACGACACGGTCGCGCCGGCAATCGAGCAGACTGCCGTTGCGGAGGCGTCAATCGAGAATGCAGGCGCGAGTCCGGATGTCGCTATCGCAGTCACCGTGTATGTTGCGCCGGCAACTTTGGCTGCGGACGGAGCCATCGAGGTGAAACTAAGGGTCTGATCGCCTTTCGCGATAGCAAACGTTTGCTGCACTTGCAGCGCGGCGTTGTAGTTAGTGTTGCCTGCCTGGTTGGCGTTGATCACACAGGTACCGACTGTCGTGAACGACACTGTTGCGCCCAAGATTGAACATACGGCAGCTGACGGCGCATCAACCGAAAATGTGACCGGTAAAGCCGATGGCGAGGACGTCGCCGTAACCGTGTATGTCGCGCCGCCTACCTTTGCAGCAGCTGGTGCAGTCGAGGTGAACGCGATAGTCTGATCCCCTTTGGCCACTGCAAACGACTGCTGAACTTGTGGAGCGGCGTTGTAGCTCGCGTTGCCGGGCTGATTGGCGTTGATCACGCAGGTGCCGACCGTAAGCAAAGATACCGTTGCGCCCGAAATCGAGCACACTGATAAAGCAGAGGCATCGATGGAGAACGCGACTGGCAACCCAGATGGCGACGCCGTCGCCACGACCGCATACGTCGAGCCAGCTACTTTGGCGGCCACCGGCGAAGCCGAGGTGAACGCAATAGTCTGATTGCCCTTGACTACGGCAAATGACTGCTGAACCTGCGGCGCTGCGCTGAAATCGGCATTGCCCGCCTGGTTGGCGTTGATCACACACGTCCCCACGCCAGTAAGCGATACCGTCGCGCCCGAAATAGAGCAGACAGCAGTGGCAGCGGCGTCAATGCTGAAGGCTGGCGTCAGCGTCGACGTTGCCGTAGCAGTGACCGTGTAGGTCGCGCCACCAACCGACGCGCCCGTCGGGGCAGCAGACGTAAAGCTGATCGTTTGGCTGGCTTTCGCTACCGTTAACGTGAAAGCTTGCGCCGTTGGGGCGCCAACACCGTTACCTGGCGTGAACGTCACGGCGTACGCGTTAACTGTACCAAGCGCCAGCGTACCTGACAGAGTGCCAGTTCCGTTGCCGTTGTCAACATAGTTCATGCCGGCCGGCAGCGCGGCACCGCTGCGTCCGATGGCCGGTACCGGGAAACCGCTTGCAGTGACCGTGAAGCTACATATCACTCCCACGAAACAGGTTGTGTTGTTGGCGCTAGTGATCGCCGGTGTCTGATTCACCGTGAGCGTGAAGTTCTGCACGGTATTGGGTGGAATACCGTTGGCAGATGTCAACGTGATCGGGTAGATGCCGCCAGTGCCTGCCGCGGCTGTGCCGGCAAGGGTTCCGTTAAGCGGTGTGCCCGGGCCGTTATAGGCGAACGACACCCCGGTCGGCAGCGCTCCAGTCTGCGTGATGCCTGTGGTCGTAGGCGTTGCGGTCGTCGTGACCGTGAAACTACCAGCGGATCCCACAGTAAATGTCGTCGCATTGGCGCTGGTAAACGTTGGCGGCAGTCCGAGATTTAGCGTGAAAGCCTGCGTGGCGCTATTGCCGAAGCCATTGCTCGCGGTGAGCGTACACACATATGTCCCACCCTCAGCGACGCTTGGGTTGCCAGCCAGCGTGGCGGTGTTGTTACCGTTGTTGGTCACGCTGATAGAGGGAGGCAGTGCAACATTACACGCGCTTAGAGCAAACGTCGCGCTTGGAGCGCCAGTCGCCGTGAAATTGAAACTGTTGGCCTGTCCGGGAATGAATGTGGCGTTGTCAAGGCTGGTGATAGTGGGCGGCAATTTGACGCCAATCGTCACAGTTGCATCGGCCGAATTGAGGACGCCGTCGTTAGCGCGGAAGGTGAAACTGTCGGGCCCGCCGTACGAGCTGTTAGCCGTGTAGACGAGATTTGGAGCGGTACCGGTCAGTACGCCGTGGGCTGGTTGGGTCACGACGGTGAAGGTCAATGGAGAGGCTTCGAAGTCAGCGCCAGTCAGAGTAATCGGTAGCGCGATATTGGCAACGGCGACAACGCTTTGTGCATTGGCCACAGGCGGCGCGTTCAGTACGGTGTCAATACGGAAATAAACGTTGTTGCGGTCAACGGTACTGTAAAGGGTGGTGATGTCGGTTCCTGCTGGCGCGTCGCCCGTGGGGTCGGTAGCGACAGACGCGATACCTGTCCAGTCACCGATAAAGCCATCGCGCACGATCTCCGCGATCAACTGGCCCGACATCGAAATTGCCAATGCAGCGACGATGACGAGCTGCATGCCATGCCAGCCGCGACGGCGCGCAAACCAGACGGACAACGCCAATAACAGAGCGGTAAGCGCGAGTGACAGTTTGGCCAGCGTGGGAACTACAACTAATGGGGGGCCATCAACCAGAATCGGGCCTGCGCCCGCGGCAGTCAAGGCGTCTGCACCAATCAGGCCATCCGAGCCCAGAGTGGTGATGGCGATCCGCATTTTTTGGCCAGTGGCGGGCAAAAATACGTTCGGCAAATACGTTTCGACCGCCGTCGTACTGTTGGTTCCGTTGCCACGCGCTAGTGGGGTCGATGACGAATCTACGACCGTTGAGGGGTCAAGTGTTGCGCCAGAACAGGATTGCTGGGTAATTGAGGAAATACGATAGCCAGCGGCATCGGTGACGACCACGGTATTGAGCACGCGGTCAACGCCAGCAAATGCGCCGTTAACTGTGCTAATCGAGCAACCGGATGCCACGTTGTTATCGGCATCAATTAGCGTGCTGACGGTGGTAGTTGCAGCGAATGCGACTGAAGTCGTTATGGCTGCGATCGAGATCGAAGCAGCTCGCAGCAGCGCTTGCCAGCGCGGAGGGACGTGCTGTTTTGCACGAATGACTTTAGTCAACTCATCGGGCGCACCGCGTATGTTTTGACCAGCCCCGCTAACGCCGCCAGTTCCGCCTGATCTCATGTAATCCCCCATCACCATTTCTCGACGATGAAGTGAACTGGCGCTTCCGCCACACAACCATCGCGCTGTCATAAATTTTGCTTTGGTGCGCAAAACGTGCAGATCAATCTTATGCTGAGTTCATGATGATCGCAAGCAAATGTGTCGGTCTACATCATCCAAAGTAACTTTCTTTCGCCGTAAGCTACTGCCCGATACTTTCCATTCGATCACGCGCACAAGCAAACTCAAGTCAACGAAGTATCGCCACAGCACGAGACGCAAAGGCTAGTTGTCAATGTTGACTCAAATCGAGCCAGGCCGATAATCAATGAAAGCCTCGATGCACTAGGCGTTGACGAAAAAATTGCTTAGACAATCACGCTGAAGATCCCCGCCAAAGCCAGCGTCGCCAGCAACACCAAAACACATTGCCGAAACGCCGTCTCGCTGACACTTTTAAACCCACGCGTACCGACGGCAATGCCGAGCAATAGCGGCCCGGCGAGCCACGCGGCGCGAATAAAAGTATCGGTTGTCACCACGCCGTGCCACACGCCCCAAGGCAGCGAATACAGCGCGCTACCGAAGAACAAAACGATTAGCGTGGCACGCAGATTTTTCGCTGGCAGCGACACCGCAAACAGCATCGTCGACGCGACCATGCCGCCGAGCGATGTTGAGCCCGCAAAGAAACCGGCAACGATTCCTGTGCCAAAGCGCAGCGGCAAACCGTCCGGTAACTTTGGTCGGCGATTGAGCAGTAAGCACAAGGTTGCCACTAATATGACCATGCAGCCGATGATCCGAAGCGCAGCCTCAGGCAGGTAAGCGAGCGCTGCTACACCGACCGGGATCGAGACGAGGTAGGCGACGCCCATCGGCGTCAGCCACTTCCAGTTCACGTCGCGCCACACGGTCGGAATCAGCGCAATACTGGCGATCACTTCCATCGCTTGCGCGGTGGGGATGATGAGCTTTGGCGAGATGACAAACGCGGCGCTCGCCACCAGTACGGCAGACAAACCAAACCCGGAAAAGCCGCGAACAAGACCCGCGAGAAATGCGCAGGCGGCAAGGATCGCGATGTGGTCGGGCGGCTCGGGGAAGGTCATGTTGACAACGTTACCCGACCGGCCTCAGAAACGACGTCTATGAGTTCGGGTTTTGTGGGAGCGGCTTTAGTCGCGCATAGTGCCTGGTCGAACAGGCGCGGCTAACGGCGCTCATGAACTCAGCCGGAGGGCCGCTCCCGCAGACGCTGATCGGGCTCGGCCTGGTATTGCAATACGATACCGAGTGAATGCCCTGATGCAACCCCGCTCGCGGGCATCGCTTTGCCTGCACAGCGGTGAAATAGTTCATCCCATCAGCACTTTGGTGCTGAACCAACAAAGGAGCTCAAATGCACATGATCGTTCAACGTGATACCCGCGCATGGCGCTTTCAGGTCTGGGCCTCATTCGCTGTAGCGGTGTTTCTCTGCGCGACTGGACTCAACTATTTACCCGGTCAGGACATTGACCGCGCGTTCATGGTGATGGGCTATTTGTTCTGCCTCTCCGCCACGTTCGTTCTCTCAAAGTTT
>Ga0105046_10012791_pt1 | contig 13008 bp, 8 predicted proteins | sample MAT03_FD_78385 | JGI IMG/M metagenome (GOLD analysis project Ga0105046, IMG submission 78385) | Freshwater microbial communities from Lake Fryxell liftoff mats and glacier meltwater in Antarctica - MAT-03 (megahit assembly) | ecosystem: Environmental > Aquatic > Freshwater > Ice > Liftoff... | reverse complement strand
GCGCCGGTTGCGCCGGTTGCGCCGGTTGCGCCGGTTGCGCCGGTTGCCGAAACGCCGCCCCGAAGCCGAACGCAACCGGTCGTTGTTCATCAGGCGCTGCGCCAGCCCGTTCGCCGGCTATGGAGGGTCTACGCGGTGGTCTTCCGGGTCGTCGTTTCTTACACGTGGTACCGCTTTCGGGTGCGTCTTGGTGGCGATGAAAAACGCCGAGAGCTGGAGGAGGGTGTTCACCGCGCGAATGCCCGTCGCATCAAACAGGCGATCGTCGATCTGCAGGGCCTGTTTATCAAAGTCGGCCAGCTCATCAGCATCATGGCCAACTTTTTGCCGGAGGCTTTTCGCCAGGAACTCGAAGAGCTACAGGACAAGGTTCCGCCGCGCCCGTACGATGAAATCGAAGCACGGTTGCTCAATGGCCTCGGTGGCAGGCAACCGAGTGAAGTCTTTGCAGAGTTCGATCCGATTCCGATCGCATCGGCGTCGATTGGGCAAGTGCACCGCGCCCGTCTGCACAGTGGCGAACACGTTGCCGTCAAGATTCAGTATCCCGACATCGAAGCCATCGTTCGCACCGATCTCAAGGCGCTCTCCCGCATCTTCTGGGTTTTGCGCTGGATGATGCCCGACTGGGGTTTTGCAACCATCTACCGCGAGATCCGCGAGATGGTCATGGCCGAGCTCGACTACAAAAAAGAAGCCGATTCAATGGAGGCGATCGGCGCCAACTTCGTGGGGCGAGCCGACGTTCGCGTTCCCCGGGTTTTTCGCGATTATTCGAGCGAACGGGTTCTCACCTCGGAGTGGATGGACGGTTTCAAGGTGGCGGATACGGCCGCGCTCGATGCCGCTGCGATCGATCGCAAGCAGCTCGCACGAACTTTCGTGGATGCGTATTGCAAACAGATCTTCGTCGACGGCGTGTATCACGCCGATCCGCATCCCGGGAACCTGTTGGTACAGACCCAGGCCGATGGCAAACCGGTGATCGTGTTCATCGACTTTGGTGCAACCTCTTCGGTATCCGAGGGCATGCGGCGCGGGATGTTGACCTTTCTTCAGGGCGCGGCCACCCGAGATACGGGACGACTCGTGGGCGCAATGAAGGACATGGGATTTATCTCACGGCGTGCCGATCCTGCGGTCTTTGATCGGGTTGTTGAGTATTTTCACGAACGCCTTCACGCGGAGGTCATGGTTGAAGGGTTCTCGCTCAAGAACATCAAGTTCGATCCCGAGCAGAAACTGGAAAGCCTGCTTGATTTGCGCGCGATGAACGTGTCGCTTGGTGATCTGCGCGATGCATTTCATGTCCCCAAGGATTGGGTGATGCTGGAACGCGCGCTGCTCTTGCTTCTCGGTGTTTGTACGACGGTTGATCCCGAGATGAACCCGACGGTCGTGATCAAACCCTACCTCGAGCGCTTTCTGGCGGGCGAGAAAGCCGACCTTTCCGAGGCCGCCATGGATGCGACCCGCGAGGCCGCGCTGTCGGCTTTGTCTCTGCCGGGCGAGCTGCGCCGCTTTTTGTCGCAAGCGCAGCTTGGCAAGATCGAGGTGCAAAGCAGCAACCTGCATGAAAGTGCCAGGCTCATCTATGCCGCCATGCAGCAGATGCTCTGGGGTCTTCTCGGCCTTGGGGCGACCGTGCTGGCCGTTGTCTTCGACGGGCGAAACCAACCTCGCGCCCGGGGATGGGCGATTTTTGCCGCCTGCTCAGCCGGCTTCTTCTTGTTGAATTCTCTGTCGACGGGACGTAAACAGCGTCGCCGGCCGGAGAAATTTTAGTTTGAGAAACTTGCGCCGGTATCAGAGTGGGATAGTGTAGGCAAAGAGGACACCTGAATGGTCGCAGTCATCGGAAGTTCAATCATGGGGTTTACGGCACTTTCACTGTTTTGGGTGACGATGCGTCTTGGGCGCGCCGCGGTCCCCCCCAAACAGAAATGACGAAGCCCGACGCACCGCTCGATCCCGCTGCGGTTGGCGAGCGCCTCCGGGATGAATACACCCCGCCGCCGTTAACGTTCGGTGTCGATGCCCTGCATGATGGTGCCGATTTTGAGGGGTTCGTCCTCGGCGACGTCGCGGGAATCCGAAATCTGCTTCGCGGTGGTTCAGTGGTGGATTGGCACCGCGCCTATTTTGAGGACTACACACAGGTCGATCGCTTTTTGCGGGTCAACGAGTTTGATCCCACGAATGCCGAGGACATGCAGTGGCTCGAGAACTTACGCGAGCAAGCGATCGAATACCTCGAGCGTCATCTTGGCTTTCGCATTCCGGACGAGGTGGCAACCGGTATTCCGGCGCGCGATCTGCTGTTGGTCGCATCACAAAAAGGCAAGCGACGCGCCTCTGCCTGTGTCGTGCTGAAAATCATGCACGTTCTGCAGCACCTGAATGGACGCGAGTTGCTGACGCGGTTGCCGATTTCGAGTGAACAGATTTTTCACCTGGTCGAAGAAAAGGTTCTGCGCACCGTCGAGGAAATGCGGGCCGCCGGGTTTTCGGTGGTTGAGTTTGAATGGAGCCGCAAACAGCCCAATAGCTTGATCACAAAACTGCTTGCGAAAAAAGAATCCATCGCCGCGCACGTCTACGACAAGTTGCGTTTTCGCATGATCACGCAGACCGAGGAAGAGCTGTTGCACGTATTGCGCGAGCTTATCCATCGATTGGTCCCGTTTAACTACGTGACGCCCGGTCAGTCGATCAACGACATTATTCAATTGCGCAATACGATTGAACGTGCCGAAAGTTTGCGTGGCTTTCTGCCCGAACTTGAAAAGCTGTCTCAGGCTGCTGCTGATAAAAAGAAAGTCGTCCAGAACGAGTTCTCGGGTGTGGGGTACCGGGTGATCAATTTTGTGGCGGATCTGCCGGTGCGCATCGATCGTTACCTGGAAGATCAGGGGATCCTCCTCGACACCGACAATCGTGGTGCCGTGGTCTATCTGATGACCGAGTTCCAGATCGTCGACGTTCGTGCCGCCGAAGACAACGAGAGTGGTGACGCCGCCCACCACCGCTACAAGGACCGGCAGCTCTCGCGTGTTCGCGCTCGTCTCATGCATGGCATGAAGAACGAGGAATAGAAGAAGCGTTACTCCGGCAGAGCTGCCGCTTCACGGTCGATCGCAACCAGCTGGGCGTCGTCCATCACGGTGTTATCCCGAAAGGTGATGCCAACCACGGCACGAACGCGACCTGCTGCACCGTGCACGGGAACCGCAATAATTGCGGCGCCATCCACAAACTTGTAGCGCGGCGTGGTCCGACGTTCTTTGCCCAGATTCCAGGCGCAAGTTGAAATGAGGGCGTTGCGTTCGAACGCCAAACCCGCAATGCCCTCGCCGCGTGGAATCCGTCGGATGGTCTCTAGATCGTCCACATTGTGGGTGACGACCAGGGCCAATTCGTCCGGACCGGTCGGTTCATAAACCGTTCCGGCGATTCCATTGTGCCGCTCTACCAGGCGCGCAAGCCAATCCTTAACGAGCCGGAATTGCCCGTCCTCGATCCCCTCCACACTGCCCTGCTCCAAACTGTCCTGAATGCCCAAAGCCGCATCCTCCCCTACTCCAGCATAACGGAACGGCCTGCAATGTTGAACTCATTTCCGCTTCAGTTGTTTGTCAGATCTATTTCGGTGTTTTCCCTTACCGATTCGTTCGGGTCGATATCGGATTCCTGCGGGAGTTCCGCGATGCCGTCGATGTAGGTAACGTGTCGTCCCAATTGGGCCGTAGCCCGTGCGCCGGGCGAGGTGATGCCCACAAGGTTTAACGGATCACAGGCCGAAACGCGCACCCGCTCGCGCTGTTTCGGCCTGTTTCGCATCGCCCGCAAGGCATCGACTGCTTCCGGGGCGGCGAACTGTTCGCCAACAAATCCGGTGACAAGACGGCCGCCGCGAAGCTCGCCACGCATTTCCATCGCGCGATACACACGGACAAGCTCGCGCCAGGGAGGCGCATGGGTTTCGCGCGCAAGGAGATCTCGAAATACGATTCCGTAACGACGAATGAACTGTCTTGCAATAACCATCAGGCGATCGCTGTGTTGCGATTGAGCGTCGTCTGCCGCCAGCGCGTCGGCGGGCGGCAACCCTGATACACGGGGACGCAAGAGCGACCATCGCCCCGTCCCAAGCCGGGTGGCGGAACGCGAGCTGCCGTACCAGTGCGGTCTTGAGGCGCGCCGCGCTCCGGGCAAGAGCAAAGCACGCAAGGGGGTGAACCCATCTCCCGTGACAAGCCCGGTTGCGACGAGTTCCCACAGCCCATCCTCTACCTCGGCGCGAACCCGCCGGATCCCCGCAGCGATGTCGTCGAGAAAACTGGCGCCCGCCTGTTGCAAGTAGACAAGGACATCTTTTGCCTTCGCAGAAAGCGATGCGCCGTCGTCGCCGGCCGGGTTCGGTTCGTCGGGTACGAGAAGCGCGCCCAAGTCACGCCGTGCAACGAGTGCGATGGGCGCCGTTCGTGTGGGCGACAGCCGCGCTTCAAGGCGACGCGCAAGTCGACCCCAGACCACCTGTCCACCAAGACAGAGATCATCGAGCCAACCGGGATCGTATCCCGAAACCCGCGCGGGCAAGATGTCGCGCTCCCAGGCGCCCGCAGCGGCCTCGAATCCTTGCAGCTGTCCGATGATTTCAAGCAATCCATCTCGTCCATGGAGAGCCGTTGTCGGGGCCAGGTGCTGCCAGCTGAACAAGAAACGCATGAGATCCGCGGCGCTCACGGGTTCGATCTGCCGACGCAGACCTTGAACCGTGATGCGATTCGCCCGCGCCAACAGCGAACGATGGAACCACTCGGTGCTTTCGCCGGTGCTTTCGCCGGTGCTTTCGCCGGTGCTTTCGCCGGTGCTTTCGCGATTTTCGGCCGCGCCTCTGAATTGGCCGCGCATGATCTGCCCTTGCAGTTCTACGGCAATGAAGGCGGCGTGGATGCTGTCGGATGCGACGCCAAGACGCGCACCCAGTTCAAACGCCGTGGTCGGTGGCGAAAAGACCATGTGACCGCGGACGATTTCAGCAATGGCCCCGTCGCGTTCGGTCCACGCGGGTGTCCTTCGCGCTGGTGGTTCTGTCAGACGTGGAAAGACGATCGCCTGCGGCCATACCTTTTGCACCAGCGTGAGCCTTTCGGCGGCCACCCAGTGGGTATGTCCATGCAGATGCAATCGTCCCGCGCGCTGCGTTTCGACGAGCCGATCGAGGTGGTCCAGCCATCCCTTGCGAGTTCCCTCGGCATCGGGCCAAACACCCACATCGAGCAGCAGATCGTGCAACTCGTCGGCGTCGCGCACGACGGGTTGGGCTTCTTCGCAGACACAGGCAACCGCGCCCGGATCCAGTCGGCCGAGATCATCGGTCAGCATCGCAGGCAATCCCCGGCGCATCGCCACGGCACGCGCACGGCGTTCTTCAAGTGGCGCATCGTCAAGGAAAGCGTAGGGATTCGCGTTCAAGATCTCGTGCGCGAAGACCGATGGCTCCGGGGTTTCGCGCGCCAAACAGCGTACTTTGCCTTCGCGCATGCGCGTCAACACCTGGCGCAGACCCTTGATGTCCATCGCCTCGTTCAGGCAATCGTATAACGTTTCGTTTACCAGAGGATGATCGGGGACCTCGATGGGCATGCCACCGTGGTTGTCCTGGCATCCCACCTGTTGAGGGAAACAAGCCGCGAGCAAGTCCTGCGAACGCATGCGTTGCAAGTTCGGTGGTACACGCTTGCCGCCCATGCTTCGGCGAAGAGCGAGCGAGCGCGTCGCATTCCATCGCCAGCGCGTCTCGAACAGGGGACTTTGCAGCGCAGCCTGTGTCAGCAGTTCATCGAGTGCATTGGGATGAACCATCTCCAGGATCATTTCAAGCGGAAAACTGTGTTGCGGTCCGAGCGAAAGCAAGACGCCTTCGTCGGTGGCCGCCGCCTGTAGCTCGAAATCAAAGGAACGACAGAACCGTTTTCGCAGAGCGGAACCCCAAGCGCGGTTGATGCGGCCTCCAAACGGCGCGTGGATGATGAGTTGTGTCCCGCCGGACTCATCGAAAAAGCGTTCGGCGATGACACAGTCCTGTGCGGGAACGCCGCCGAGCACTTGATTGCCTGCGGCGATGTAATGCACGATCAATTCAGCGCCGCCTCGATCCAGTGCACATTCGGCTATCAACCAATCGAGCAACTCCTGGTTGCGCCGGTTGGCGTCGTCCGCTGGTCGGGTAAAACGCTGCGCTACCTCCTGGCGAAGTTCACCAACCGCGTGTGACAATTCGAACGAGCGGGCGGGTCCTTCGCCAAACCAGAAGGGGACCGTTGGTGGCAACCCCGCAGCATTCTCGACGCGAACCTTGCCATTTTCGATGCGCAGGATGCGCCACGACGTATTGCCGAGCAGCACGATGTCGCCGGCCATGGATTCGATGGCGAAGTCTTCATCGAGGGTGCCGACGAGAGTATCCGACGGTGCTTCGATTACGTCGAATAGGGCGAGGTCGGGAATGGCACCACCGGAGGTGATGGCCGTGAGCCGTGAACCACGGCGTCCGCGCAATTTTCGCGCAACGCCATCGCGATGAAGCAATGCACCCGAACGTCCGCGTGTGGTCGCGATACCCTCGGAAAGCATATCGACGACGGCATCGAAACGTTCGCGCTCGAGCGTGGCATAGGGCCCGGCCTTGCGCAGTATCGCAAAGAGTTCGTCTTCGGACCACTCTTCACACGAACAGGCCGCCACGATTTGCTGCGAAAGAATGTCGATAGGCGCCTCTCGCAGGTAAATGCGATCAAGTTCACCCGCGCGCGCCGCACGGACCAAGGCCGCACATTCAACCAGCTGATCGCGGGTGAGTGGAAAAAAACGACCCTTGGGCGTACCACCCACGTTGTGGCCCGAGCGACCAATTCGTTGCACACCGGTCGCAATGGTCCGTGGCGATCCGACAAGACAGACCAAATCGACCGCACCAATATCGATACCCAGTTCAAGCGAGGCGGTGGCGACTACGACCTGTAGATCACCTGCTTTTAATCGCTGCTCGGTTTTGAAACGGCGCTCACGCGAGAGGCTGCCGTGGTGCGCGCCGACGTGTTGTTCGCCCAGCCGAGCCGCCAGGTTGTGTGATACGCGTTCGACCAAGCGGCGTGTGTTGACGAAGACCAGGGTCGAGCGATGGGTTCGTACCTGTTCCGTGATGCGTTCGTAGAGCTCTTCCCACTGTTCGAGCGTCGCGACGGCACCCAGTTCGTCCTGTGGAATCGAGATCGCAAGATCGAGATCGCGCTTGCGGATGGCGTTGACGATCTCAGGCCCGGGGCGATCGCCGCACAGCAGTCGGGTTGCGACCTCAATGGGATGAACGGTTGCCGACAGACCGATGCGCTGCAGGGGCGATCCGATCAGGTGTTCGAGGCGTTCAATCGAAAGCGACAAATGGGCGCCCCGCTTGTCGCTCGCGATGGCGTGAATTTCGTCGACGATGAGCGTCGATGCCGTGCCCAATCCGCGACGCCCCGATTCCGAGGTGAGCAAGATGTACAGAGATTCTGGGGTGGTGACGAGGATATGCGGCGGGTGTTTGACGGCCGCGCGTCGCTCCTGCATCGACGTATCTCCGGTTCGCACCGAGGTCCGGATGGTCGGCAGCACGAGGCCCATTTCCCGTGCGAGCGCCTCGATCTCACGCAGGGGCTCAACCAGGTTTCGGTGAACGTCATTGGAAAGCGCCTTGAGCGGAGACACGTAGACGACGTGCGTTCGCTCGCCGAGACTTCCCTCGAGGGCATGTCGCACCAGTCGATCAATGCAGATGAGAAAGGCAGCCAGCGTTTTGCCCGAACCTGTCGGCGCCGTGATGAGCACGTTCTTGCCCTCGGCCACGCGCGGCCAAGCCGCGGCCTGCGCGTCCGTGGGCGCACCGAATCGACGCGAAAACCAGGTCGCGACGACAGGGTGTAAGCCGTGCGTATCGGCTGTGGACTGAGAGGGGAACATGTGTTCAGGTGTCGATTCTATCTTGAACAACAATGGTGTCAATTCGATTGTCGCAACACCATCGAAACACGCGATCTGCCAAGCTCTTCCGACTCAATGACGATTTCCCGACGTACCAAGATAATTGCGACCATGGGCCCGGCGCTTGACGAGCCAGGCGCGCTCGAACGGCTTCTCGCGGAAGGGGTTGACGTGTTGCGAGTCAATCTCTCGCACGCTTCCCCGGCTGACCAGCTTGCAAGGGTGCAGCGGGCGCGCGCCATCTGTCCGGACATCGCGATCCTCGCTGATCTCTGCGGCCCCAAACTGCGACTCGGTATCCTCGAGCGCGAGCGGATTGTCGTCGACGGTGAGACCATCATTTTTGGCGAGGGCGGCATTCCCGTGGGCGATCCGAGCCTCTACGAACGCGTGGCCCCCGGCGATCCGGTTTACATCGCCGATGGCACCATCCACACCGAGGTTTTGCGGGTCGAGCGGGATCACATCGTTTGTCGCGTAGGAAGCGGTGGTACGATTCGTTCCAGAAAGGGCATCAACTTGCCCAACGATCAGTCGCAGCTACCGTGTCTAACCGACAAAGACCGCTTTGATCTTTCGACACTGCACGTGCTCGAACCAGACTTTGTCGCACTCTCCTATGTGCGCCACGAAAACGACATTGCGGAGGTTCGTCGGTTTACGGATCTGCCGATTGTGGCCAAGATCGAAAAGCAGCAGGCGCTCGATCGCATCGATGCGATCGTGGCGGCATGCGATGCCGTGATGGTCGCGCGCGGCGATCTGGGCGTCGAGATCCCGATCGAGCGCGTACCGGCGAGCCAGAAGAAACTGATTCGTACGGCAAACAACGCGGGCAAGCCCGTTATCACCGCCACGCAAATGCTGGTTTCGATGGTCTCGAATCCCATTCCCACGCGCGCCGAGGTCACAGACATTGCCAACTCGGTTCTGGATGGGACCGATGCGGTCATGTTGTCCGAAGAAACGGCCGTGGGTCGCGATCCGGGTGCCGCCGTGGAGATGATGGCCCGGGTGGTCCGCGAGACCGAGCCGTCCTTGCCGTTCAACGATTCACTCTCGCGCAAGGAACCCGACAACGCGATCGCCTATGCCGCCGCGAAGCTGGCCGAGGATCTGGATGCTGTCGCAATCATCGCCCCCACGCGGACAGGCGTGAGCGCGCAACGGCTGGCGGCCTTCCGATCCCACCGGCAAATCCTCGCGTACAGTCGCGTTCCGGCGACCACGCGCCGCCTGCGGCTTGTTTGGGGCGTCAAGGCCATGGATCTCAAAGTTCAAAATGGCGTGGATCCGATCGTCGCAACCCTCGAGGCGGCCCGTCGCGATCTGCCGGCCGGCTCGCGGGTGGTGTTGCTCGACATCGCCCCCCGGGGAGCCATCGGCGTTCCCTCGATAGTGAACGCGATTACCCTTTAGTGGGATCCAGCATCCAGGACATGGCCTCCCGCAGTCGAGGCGCGGCGTTGTCGTCAACGATGGCGCCGTGGGCGGGGATCAATCGTTTGAATGGCTGTGATACGATTTGTTCCACGGCGTGTCGGGTTTGCGCGCGATCTCGCACGGCCCGCCGCCAAAAACGGCTTTGTCCGAGCTTGTTGTTGCAACCGACCGCACGCAGGACGAGTCCGGTTATCCAGTTTTTGGGAGCGATGTTGAACACCAGGTCGCAGACGACGAGACTGGCCGAAACATCGTGAAAAAGTGTGAGTTCGCCGAATTTTGATGGGACTTGCAGGCAGCGCGTCGCGCCTCCGAATGGATTTGGGGTGTTCTCCGTGACGACCGAATCGACCTTCAGATGTTTGTGTTTGTCCTTCGTGACGCTGCTCGCCCACAGCGTCGCATCCGGAAATCGCTGTTTGGCGGCATTGGCAAAGAGCGTGTGGAAGGTATTGGGCGCGACGAGATGTGAAACCTTGCCGAGTTTGGATATCTCTCGGGTCAATTCGTCGTCGAGGGCGATGGGTGAATACAGCAGCAGTTCGCCTGGTTGTGTTTCGACGATGGTCATGCGCAGCGGGAAATAGATTCGGCCGGGCAGGGCGATGTCAACGCCGTCGACAACCCAGAGCGACGGGGCGAGGGCGCGCAATTGCAATTGCAATTGCAATTGCGGTTGGTTCATTTGCTTAGTAAAGCAAGGTTGACGAAAAGGTCAACTGCGCTTTACTAAATAGGCCGAGTTGGTCGCCGAGTTCGATGGCAGCGCTAGATCAAGGCCCTGCGCATCCAAGCGGCAGCACGAACGTTACTCGAGGCCGATCACCCGCTGGCCACGGTCGCAAAAGAGTTGGGCTTTTGCGACCAGAGCCATTTTTGCCGCGAGTTCAAGAGTCAGATGGGCGTGTTACCCAGCCGCTATCGCCGCAGTCGGGGTGTTTAGGTTCTAGGGCGTGGGTTGAACAACCCGCGATACGTAGACATCTCGGGCGTCGAGTCCACCGTATGGCAACTTGGTGTAGCCGGAAATGTACACGGCATCGTCCGTGTTGGCCGAACACGCTCGTGCTGCATCGCCGAACTGTCCGAAGGCAACGGATTGCGTCACGATATCCCACTGCACAACGCCCGACGCATTGATTCGTCCCGCTGTCGCTTCGTAACCAGGGGCGCTGTTATTGGTGCCGATTCGGCCGCCGTAGCTAAAGCCGGTTGCGTCGGTGCCACAGATCGACCAGACGTTGTCCGCGAGGGCAGTGCCGAACTGGCGCGACCAAATGATGGCGCCGATCGATGAATATTTGCGCGCAAAGCCGTCCTGCTCATCCAGGTTTTCTCCCGGTACGAACGTTCCGTACGTTTCACCGACGACGTAAAGGTCGCCGTTTGGATCGAAAGCAACCGCTCGAGCGCTGTCGCCGTTGTCGGAGCCGAATTGACGGGCCCAGAGGAAATCCCCATCCGATTCGAGCACATGAAGATAGCCGTCGTCTCCACCCAGGGTGTCCCCCCCGACGGCAGCCATGATTGACCCGGTGGTAACGCCAAGGATGGCGAGGTTGCCGCTGGCCCCGGTCGAGACCGATCGCGCTTCGTCGTACGAATTCGAGCCCGCCTGCTTGACCCAGACCAAATTGCCGTTCGAATCATACTGAACCATCATGTAGTCGGCGCCGCCAACGCTGGTTGCGCCCGGCAGCGTTCCTTCGGTGTAACCAACGGCGGTAATCAAGCCGTTCGAGCCCACGTCAACGCCGAGGGACTCGTCGTTCGAGGTGGTCCCGAAGATGCGCGTCCAAACGGCAATGCCATTGGAGTCGAAGAACGCGAGGTAGCCATCGTAACCGCCGATCGCAGACGCCGAGCCGAATCCGGTGTCGGTAAAGCCGGTGACAATGATGTTGTCGTTGCTGTCCACCGAAACACCTCGAGCTCCGTCTTGTCCCGTCGAGCCGAACTGGCGGGTCCACAGAACCGTACCACCAGCGTCGTATTTTCTGATGAAGGAGTCACACGCGCCGACGCTGGTTTGCCCGGGAAGGGTTCCACAGACTTCGCCTGCGACAACAAGATTACCTTCGGAATCCAGATCCGATCCGTAGACCTGATCGTCGGCCGGGAACATGGTATTCGTCAATCCCGAGTCAAAGACGTCCTCCCATTCGCTCGGCACGCAGCTGCGATCGGTTGTGGCGGTTCCCGGCGTACCTTCGATGTAGCCGTTGCCGCATACGGTGTAGTTGACGCAAGATTGTTGTCCGGATGTGGTCTGGTAGGTGCCGTCTGGACACGCCGGGCAAGTTGCCTGTCCGGCCATGCTTTGCGCTGAGCCGGCGGTGCAAGCGGTGCAAGAAGATTGGCCAGTAGACGACTGAGCCGTACCTGCCGTACACGCAGAGCAGGAAGCGGAGCCGGTGGACGCAGCGAAGGAACCCGCGGCGCAAGCAGAGCAAGACGTGGAGCCTGTCGAGCCAGCGAATTGCCCGGTTGGACAGATGGTGCAGGCCGTTTGGCCGGTCTGGCTTTGCGCTGAGCCGGCTGTGCAAGCGGAGCAAGAAGACTGGCCTGCGGAAGGCTGAACCGTGCCAGCGGCGCAGGTTGTACAGGAAGCGGAGCCGGTGGACGCAGCGAAGGAACCCGCGGCGCAAGCAGAGCAAGATGTGGAGCCTGTCGAGCCAGCGAATTGCCCGGTCGGACAGGTGGTGCAGGCCGTTTGGCCGGTCTGGCTTTGCGCTGAGCCGGCTGTGCAAGCGGAGCAAGAAGACTGGCCTGCCGCAGGTTGAGCCGTACCGGCGGCACAAGCGGAGCACGAAGCAGAACCTTCCGACGAAGCAAAGGTGCCGGCAGCACAGTTGCTACAGGAGGCAGAGCCCGTCGAGCCAGCGAATTGCCCGGTGGGACAGGTGGTGCAGGCCGTTTGACCGGTCTGACTTTGCGACGAGCCGACGCCGCAAGCGGTGCAAGCAGACTGTCCTGTTGAAGGCTGAATATAACCAGCACCGCAGGCCGTACAGGAAGAGGAGCCTGTGTACAAGGCAAAGGAACCCGCGGAGCAAGCAGAGCAAGAGGTGGAGCCTGTCATGCCAGCGAACTGCCCGGAGGGACAGGTGGTGCAGGCCGTTTGGCCGGTCTGACTTTGCGAGGAGCCGGCGGCGCAAGCGCTGCAAGAAGATTGTCCTGCGGAAGGCTGAACCGTACCAGCGGCACACGCGGAGCAGGAAGCGGAGCCAGCCGACGATGCGAAGGAGCCCGCTGCGCAGGCAGAGCAAGACGTGGAGCCCGTCGAGCCAGCGAACTGCCCGGAGGGACAGGTGGTGCAGGCCGTTTGACCGGTCTGACTTTGTGAGGAGCCCGCGGCGCAAGCGGTGCAAGAAGATTGTCCTGCGGAAGGCTGAACCGTACCAGCGGCGCAGGTCGTACAGGAAGCGGAGCCAGCCGACGATGCGAAGGAACCAGCGGAGCAAGCAGAGCAAGAGGTGGAGCCTGTCATGCCAGCGAACTGCCCGGAGGGACAGGTGGTGCAGGCCGTTTGACCGG
>Ga0105046_10012789_pt1 | contig 13009 bp, 8 predicted proteins | sample MAT03_FD_78385 | JGI IMG/M metagenome (GOLD analysis project Ga0105046, IMG submission 78385) | Freshwater microbial communities from Lake Fryxell liftoff mats and glacier meltwater in Antarctica - MAT-03 (megahit assembly) | ecosystem: Environmental > Aquatic > Freshwater > Ice > Liftoff... | reverse complement strand
ATTACGTCTTCCGTCAACGTGTTTCGGTCTTCCCACACTTACAACCGAGACTTTTGGTCAGGTCACTTGGACGCGCGTAAAGCGCGGCAGCGAGCCCCAAGTCGCTTGACTGGCGCGCCTGCTTTATTAGTCACACGTTACGACATTGATTCAGTCTTAACTACAGGCAATTCAAACGTCCTTTTCGAACAGCCTGGCGAGTAGGCGGTGGTCGCGGAAGCGCTGATTTGGGCGCGGATCGGAGGTTCGCGCGTGGGTTTTCGGCACCGTGGAGCTGCCAAGCCGCGCCGCCCGTGGTCTTTTTACACCGATTCCCGCAATCCGGACAGGCATCGCATTCCTGGACACCCATCAAATCACTTAACGAATTCGCACACCGAGGCAGGAGCCGAGCCCCTTCAGGCTCTCGAATCCTCGGTCTTAGATGACCGATGGATGAGAAAACCCCGCGCTCTAAATCCCAAAACAAGACATCAACTCCCCCGAAGCCACCGAGGCAGGAGCCGAGCCACCTTCAGGCTCTCGAATCCTCGGTCTTAGATGACCGATGGATGAGCAAACCCCGCGCTCTAAACCCCCAAACAAAACCACAACTCCCCCCGAAGCCCACCGAGGCAGGATGCCGAGCCACCTTCAGGCTCTCGAATCCTCGGTCAAGGATGACCGATGGATGAGCAAACAACGCGCTCTAATCCCCAAACAAAACAACCAACTCCCCAAGTGTCACTGATCGCCTTAATCGAGCCACCCGATGATCGGGTTAATCGGGCCACCTTAGGTTTTGCAGGTGGGCTCGAACGTTGGGTGATTTTAGGCTGTTTTGGGGGTGTTTTTTTGGCCTGTTTTCGGTGATTTCTGAGTGGTGTCTTCGGCCGTATTGGCGGGTCTAGGTGTGCGCCAGGTGTCGCCTTCCAAGGTCAGTTGGTAGGCGCGGTGGCGCAGGCGGTCGATGGTGGCTACGGCGATTAATTGATTGCTGGGAAATGCCGGTCGCCACTCGCTGACATCAAGATTGCTGGTGACGATGGTGGCTTTGCGCTCGTAGCGTTCGTCGATGTTTTCGTGCAGATCCTCGTCGCTGGGGGCGCGCAGGGGCTTGAGCCCGAGATCGTCGATGAGCAGCAAGTCCACGCGGGTGATGGCGCGGATCACTTTGCTAGATTCTTGGACACCCATCATGGATTTTTGGATTTCTGCACACGCATCAAATCGCTAAGCGAATTCGCTCATCGAGGCAGGAGCCGAGCCACCTTCAGGCTCTCGAATCCTCGGTCTTAGATGACCGATGGATGAGCAAACAACGCGCTCTAAATCCCCAAACAACGCGCTCTAAATCCCCAAACAAAACAATAGCTGCCCCGAAGCCACCCTCCCGAGGTGGATTCCTGGACACCCACCAAATCGCTTACCGGATCCCACCGAGGCAGGAGCCGAGCCACCTTCAGGCTCTCGAATCCTCGGTCTTAGATGACCGATGGATGAGCAGACACCGCGCTCTAACCTGACCCAAGGCTATGACTTGATGGCCGGGCGGGATTGGGCGCGGCTCGGCAATCTCTATCTGCAAGACGGGGTCTGGAAAGGCGAACGGCTTTTGGCCAAGGGCTTTGTGAAATTTGTCAGCACGCTGGCCCCGGCATGGGTCGCGGACGGACGTTCGATTTATGGCGGCCTATTCTGGATCAATGGCGATGGCGCTATGCCTATTCCAAAGGATGCTTACTACATGGCGGGCGCGGGCGGCCAATACACGATCATCATCCCGTCGCACGATCTGGTTGTCGTGCGCCTTGGTCGCGACGCCAGCACGCGCCCGGCGGCGCTTAGCCTCAATCGATCACTCGCGCTGCTGATGGAACTTATCCCGGCTAGTCGGTAGCTGACGTCTGGTTGCTCTGCGCGTGCAGCAGATCGGGCTTCAACGGGATTTTGAGCCTTCACGATTACGGGTCAAAAAAACGCCTACACATTGCGGCCGGCCAGCGGCAAGAAAGCCAGCGCGCCACCGGCGCTGGCTTCCATTGCTTACTTATTGCTTATTGAAACCCGTTGGCGAAGATGAGATCGCTGAGGACGGCGCCTGAGTAAGTGCGCGTGCCGGTCAACGGGGTGGGTGCTGCGCTGTCGGTTGCGGTGACGGTGAAGCTGAACGGACCCAGCACGGTGGGTGTGCCGCTTAAGACGCCTGCGCTGCTTAAAGCCAACCCGGTTGGCAGCGTGCCACCGGTTACCGAGAAGCTAATCGGTGCCAGAGCGGACACGCTGGTGGCGGTCAGCGTGCGCGAGTACGCTGCGTTGAGCACTGGGTTGGGCAACGTGGTCGGCGTGATCACGATCGGACTGATGTTGACGATCTGGGTCAATACGCTGCTGCTGGAGGTCCCAAAAGTGCCGCCGCCCAGATAGTTCGCGCTGATCAATCGGCTGCCGCTGAGCAGCGCGCTGGTGGTGCAAACCGCTTGGCCTAAACCGCTGACTGCGACGTTGCTACACAGCACTGCGGCGCCGTCCAGGAAATTCACTGTGCCCACGCCGACCGGCGCACCTGCGCTGATCACGCTGGCGGTGAAGGTAACCGGCTGGCGAAACAGTGAAGGGTTGAGGCTTGATTGCAGGCTGGTCGAGGTCGGCGCGGTGCCGATGCATCCGCCCCGGCCGGGTACGCAACTACCGGCGAAGATCGCAGCATTCAACGTTTGATTCGGCAGAAGCGTGCCTTGGTTGAGCAAAAACTGCCCAAACGAAGTGCCGGTGGTGGCTGCCTGCACGCCAATGGTGGCCGACGCGCCGTTAGCACCCGGGCCGCTGCCGGTGGCACCGTAAAGGTAGCTGAAGGTGGATGCGCCTTCGCTCAATTCGATCGCAAAATTGATCGTGATCGCCGTGCCGGTTTGCGCTTGCTCATAGATTTCGCCGCGCCATTCGATGATCCATTTACGCGTCGGCGCTGTGCCGGTCACCTGTTGAAAGATGCCGCCACCGGTGACGGCGCTGGGATTCATATTAAGGTCGTCCCAGTAAGCCATCAGTACCGGCAGCGCTGCGGGGAATGACTCACCGGCGAAAGTCGCATCACCGGCGCTGGGCAGTGGGCCGTTTTCATAGTCGCGCGAGCCGCCGCTGGGCGTGAGTTGCAGCGTGCCGTTGGTGCTTGCGCGGATGGTTTGGCCGCCGCTGACGTTGGTGCCGTACACCGAGAAGTTAAATCCGTCAGGCACGGTCAAATTAACGATTGCATCGTCGTCTTCGCTGCCCGCGACCAGCGCGCCACCGGGCGGGATGTTTGAACCGCCGACCGGTGAGAACGCGTAGTTGTTGGTGCCAGCGGTGCCAACGGGAAAGGTTAAGTTCGAAACCAGTGGCGAGGGCCCGCCGCTATAGCTAACTGTCAGCGTGAGATTGACGTTAGAGAAACACGCGAGTGAGCCGTTGCTGCTGATTTGAAACGGGGTGAGGCTGGTGCGGCTTTGCCCGCTTGGGATATCCGCAAACGCGGTGTTCGGCTGGAAGATGGTGATGTTCGGCGTGGTGGTACTCAACACCGCAGTCACCCCGGTTGCGCTCAGCGAGCCGCTATTGCTAACGGTTACGTTGAGCTGATTGCACTCGCTGGGCTCGATCAGCGCGTTGCCCGTGGCAATGCTTGAACTGCTCAAAGCCAACGCCGCATTCGGGCTGGCCAGCGTGACGCTGAACTGGCGCTGTTCAGTCGCGCCGCAGGAGTCAATCGCGCTGGCACGAATGGCATAGGTTCCTAACGTGGTGCCCGCCAAAGTGGTGACCGTGACCACGCCGTTGCTGGCAATGCTCACGCTGCCTCCGCCGGGCAAGGTGCTTGGTGACACGCTAGGCGCAATCAGATTGTTGTTTAAGTCAGCGGGTGCGGCAGTCGGGGCAAAGAGCGTCGTGGTATTTGGCGCAATCGACAGGCCGGTGTAGTTGCCAAGGGTCGGCGTTTGATTCGCGCCGACGCTTATGTTCACTGTGGCGCTGGTGCCCGCGCCTGCGCTATCGGTCACCCGCAAAAGCACTGGGTAGACTTTGCTTCCGCTGCCGCCGGGTGCCACCAACGTGCATTGAGCGGTGGCCGTGAGGCTGACGCTGCCGTTATTGTTGACCACGCTTACGCCTAACTCCGGTGGTGCGCCGCTGACGCTGACCGTCAAGGCGCTGGCCGCGTCCTGGGTATCGCTGATAGTAGCTACCGTCGCTGTTGCCGCCGGGCTGCCTTGGCGGGTGCTTACGCCGGTACCCACCAGGGTGATCAACGGTGCGGTATTGCTGCCGGTGATCGTGAAATTTACGTCGGAGACGTCGAAGTAGATGTTGTCGACGGCCTCGACGCGCACACGCGCCTGCGTGCTTGCCACGGCGTTAGCCGGCACCACGATGTTTGCTGAACCGTTGTTGGGCGTGCTGGCCGCCAGCACCGTGGGCCAGGTATTGCCACCGTCAACCGACAAACGAATGCGCACATTTGCGGTGCTCACTGGGCTTGAGTCGGTGGCCGCGACATTCCACGTCACCGTCTGCGCCGATGAAGCCGCCCAAGTCACTGCGCTATTCGGCGCGGTCAGTGCGAACGGGCCGGCGCCATCTGCCACTGTCAGCACGGTTGCGGCTTCGTTGGTGCCGCCGGCACCGGCGCGGTTATCGCGCACGGTGACGCGAAAATTCAAAGCGCGCGCGGTGCTGGCCAGCAGCTCGCCGGTAAACCAATTGGGCGCGTTGGTGCCGGGCAGGGGCGCCGTGGTCGGCGGTACGTTGGCATTGTTCAGCACGAAGCGCAGGCTCGGTACTATCCGGCTGGGTTCGAGGGTAGGCGCAAACGAGCGAAACAGCGGGCCGCCGTTGTCAATGAGGTTGCCCGGTGGATTGGCCGCGCCAAGATCAAATTGCTCCCACAGATAGGTCAACGTGTCGCCATTGGCATCTTGCCCGCTGGCGATCAACTCAAACGGTGTTTGCCGGGGAATGGTGTAGGCAGGCGGCGTGGAGACCGACGGTGGCGTGTTGCCACTGACCGTGTTGGCACCGCAGGTCGAGCCTGCTCCGCTGGTGGTGAAATTCAAAATCTGGTTGAGGCTGACGCGATGGAAATAGTCTTCGCTGTTGGGCTGCACGTTGTCCGAGCTGCAAATGCCCGCATACGCTTGCACGGTGACACCGCTGCCGGTTTCATAGGCAAATGGACCGCTGCGATTGCCACCCGAGCAATTGCCGCCCGAGCCGTTAAAGGTGTGGCTGCCCGCAAACTGGTGGCCCATTTCGTGCGCGACAAAATCGACGTCGAACGAATCGGTGATGGGCGAACCCAGCCCGGTCACGCCGCGCGCTTTACCGCCCGTGCACACCACGCCCAGGCCGGCTACGCCGCCGCCACCGGTGCTAACCACATGCCCGATATCGTAGTTGCCCGCGCCAATCACACTATTGAGCGTGCTCAAATTTTGTCCGAGCATGGCTGAACCGTCGTTATTGGAGTACGGATCGCTGGCTGAATCGGTGTAAATCACTAGCTCGGTATTGGCGACTAACTGCATGCGCACCGCCACTTCACGCTCGTAAATACCGTTGATTCGGTTGACCGTGGTGACGATTGCGCCCAAGCCGTCGAGCACCGTTCCGCCATGAAACGCGGTGAACTCACCCGTGGCCGCCATCGCCAAGCGATAGGTGCGCAAGCTCGCGCCGGAGACGATCTTTGCGCTTACGCCGCGCTGCTGAAAATTGGGCAGATCTTTCGGCAAGTCTTGCCCGGTGAGCAGGCATTTCGGGCGCTCGCGATCGGGCAGATAATCGGCTTTGCGATAGGCGATGTAGTGCTCGAGATCGCCCGGCTGAAACGGATCGATGTAGCTGGTACCGCGCCATGAAATGATCTGCGCGCGAAAGCCTTTGTCGGTGAGGTCAAAGCGCAAGGTCGCGGTCGGATCGGTAATTCCCTGCCCAACGTAGGTTTTCAGCGTCGGGAAGCGCTTGGCAAGCGCCGCTGCGAGCACGGCTGTTTCAACTACGCGGTAGGCATCAAAGCCACCCTCGGGCGTGGGCAGCAGCAGCGTCGATTGGCTACTTTCGAGCGCGGTGAGGCGTTCTTCTGGAACTTGCGCAAGCTGCGCTGTCAGCTCAGCGCGATTTAATTTAAGCGTGCGATAGGCGTTCGGCACGATCTGTCGCGCTTGCGCAGAGCGCGTCACAGCGCTTTCGCTGATTTCATCCCACAGCCCATCGGGCGAGGTGTTTGCGGCAAGAGCCGATCCGCCAAATGCGCATAGACACATGCCGAGAGCGCCGACAGCCAGCTTAAGCCGGCGCCACTTTGAGGTGTGTTGAGTCATTGGTTTGATCCTTTAATTTAGTGGTCGCAACGGTTGTGGTGGCAACAGCGCTATGTCCGAGACGCATTGCCAGATGAGGTGCGTGGCCTGGACCCACGCATCGACTTTTCAATCGCTAATGCACGAGTCTGGCTTGGGCAACCAGTGCTTAAGTGTAGCGCGCAGTGGCAGCGCTAACGAGTAGCGCGCAGCCGATGCGTGCTACAACCTAACGAGCATCAAGCTGATGCCAATGGCGGTGAGTGCCATTCCCCACAGCTTGCGTGCGCTCATCGGTTCTTTGAGCCACAGCCACGCGAGCAGCACGATAAATACTGACGCCGACTCGTTGAGCACCGAGGCAATGGAGGCTTGCGTGTACTTGTAGCCCGCAAGCCACAGCATCATCGAAAGGTAGGTGCCCAACACGCTGGCGGTGATCAGCGATTTCCAGTGCAGTGCACGAAAGTTGACCGTTTTCAGCTGGGCAAAATGGCCCAGGGCGCCGTAGATCACCACCAAGCCAAGCCAGCCGCCCAGCAGCCGCAAGGTGGTTACCCACAAAAACGACTCGGTCTCAAGTAGACGCTTGACCATGACGATGGCTGCCGCCATCAGGGCAATCGCCAGACACCCCAGCAGCACGCCGCGCAGCAGTGCGCGGCCTTGCAGATGGGTGTCAGTTTTCGCGCTATTGACCATTGCCACGCCGCCCATCACCAGCGCAAAACCGATGCCCTGCACCCAGCCCATGCGCTCGGCTAGAAATACAAAACTCAAGGTCACCACGAACGGCGAAAACAGATTGCCAATGATCGCCACGCGTGATGCGCCGAGGTCTTTGAGCGCTTGAAAGTACAGCGTGTCGGCAATGGCGATGCCAAACACGCCGCTCAGCAGCAGCACGGCAATTTGCAGCGGCTGCAAGCTCGGAAGTTCGCTTCCTTCAACGATCAAAATAGTCGGAATTAACAACCCGAGGGCGATGCTGCACTTGAGTAAGTTCAGCGCAAAGCTCGGCACTCCATCACCCGAGCGCTTGAACATCACCACCGATAGCGCCCAGCAAAACGCGCAGGCAATCGACGCAAATTCGCCGAAATAGGTCATGCGCCCGGTGCCGCCTCGCGCTTGGTCAGCAAAACGATCGTGACTTCGGCGCCGCCACCTTGGCGATTGCCGAGTGCAATACGCCCGCCATGCGCGTCGATGATCTCGCGCGCAAGTGCGAGGCCTAGGCCGGTTCCGTCGGGTTTGGTCGAGAAAAACGGCAGCAGCGCTTGCGTTAAAGCGTGTTCGGAAAAGCCCGTGCCGCGATCACGCACCGCAATTTCAAGCTCGCTTGCGCGCGCTCTCAAGCGCAGCTCGATTGCGTCAGGCGTGCTGCCGGACTCATATGCGTTTTTGAGCAAATTGCTCAGCACCAGTTCCAGCTGCGCGCGATCTGCCAAAACCTGTGCATCGGCAAGCGAGCCCACCCGCGTAAACGGCTGCGCTAGGTGCAGCGATTCGAGGAGCTCGTGCACATCAACCGGCGCGAAGCGCGGTTTCGGCAGGCGCGCAAATTCCGCATAGCCGGAAATAAACGCGGCCACGTGCTGCGCGCGCTCCTCAATGGTGCGCAAAATCAATGCCAGCGGATCGGCCAGCGGGCGCGCAATTGTTGCTTCATTGGCCTTCAGTAAAGTCTGCCCGGAGTGGGCCAGAGACTTGACCGGCGCGAGCGCGTTGTTGATCTCGTGGCTGATGACGCGGATGGCACGTTTCCAAGTGGCAATTTCTTGGCGACCTAGCTCTTGGGTCAGCTCAACGAGCATCAGCAAGCGATGCTTGCGCGCGTTCAGCACGAAATAATGCATCGAGAAATGGTGCAGCTCCTCTTGTCCGTCGCGCGGCACGCTTAATATTTGCTCAGTCCCCTGGCGAATCGCCTGCTTAAGCGCAGGCGGCTGCGCACGCAAGCAATCCTCGATCGAGCTGCCTTCCATTCTCGAGCCGTGGTTGAGCAAGCGCCGCGCGCTGAAATTGCTCAAAACCACGCGCTCGCTTGAATCGATTAACACCAGCGCGGCAGGTGAGGTGCGTACCAGCGTGTCGAGCAGCAGCTCGCGCTGGTAAACGCGCTGGCGATCGGCGCGCAGGCTTTCGGTGACACGGTTGTAGCGCTCGATGGCATCGCTGAATTCGAGATCGCGCGGCAGCTTCAGCTGTGCCGAGAAATCCGCATCGCCCAAGCGTTCCAGGCCGAGGCTCAAGCCGTTTAACTCATCCACGCGCGGCCGCCAGAAAGCGTGCAGCGCGCTCGCCAGCACAATCATTGAGAGCAAACTCAAGATCGTCACGCTGATCGCGCCGCTCCCGAATTTCGCCAGCCACGCGACGCAAACGAGCGCTTGCAAAGCACCCAGCAGCGCGCCAAGAGCGGTCAGTTTGGCTTGAATGCTGAATCTCGGGCGGCCCTGCACCCGCTTATTTTCCACGGCGTCGATAAAAGGCCTGGCGGCTCATCCCGAGTGCGGCTGCTGCGAGCGAGACATTGCCGCCGGCATTTTTAAGCGCCGCATCCAGCTCTTCGCGACTGAACTCGCGATCGGTTTTCGCCAGCGGCTGCATCGGCAGGTCGAGGTCGCGCTCATCAATTGAACTTGATGGTGCCAACAGCTTTGCGCGCTTCAGCACATTGCTCAGCTCGCGCACATTTCCGGGCCAGGCGTGGCGCAACAGCGCACTTTCAGCGCCCGCCGAGAGGCGCGTATCGGGGCCCAGAAAATGCCGCGCCAGCAGCAAAATATCGTCACGTCGCTCGCTTAACGGAGGCACTTTGAGCTCGATGGTATTGAGCCGATAGTACAAATCCTCGCGAAAACGCCCGTGGCTAATTTCCGCGCGCAAATCGGCATTGCTGGCTGCAATCACGCGCACTTTGACGCGCCGTGCTTTGGCCGATCCCAGGCGCGCGAATTCGCCGGTTTCCAGCACGCGCAGCAGCTTCATCTGGCCGTTCAGCGGCAGGTTGCCAATCTCATCAAGAAACAGCGTGCCGCCATCGGCTTGTTCAAATCGCCCCTCACGGGCTTTGTTCGCACCGGTATAGGCACCGGCCTCGCTGCCAAACAGCTCGGCTTCAATCAGCTCACCGGGCAGCGCGCCCGCGTTCAGCGAGATAAACGGCCCGTGCGCCACGCGTGAGTTTTTTTGCACGATTTGCGCAATGCGTTCTTTGCCCGCGCCATTCGGGCCGCTGATCAGTACCGATAGATCTGTTGGCGCCACCTTAACCGCCAGCTCTAACAGACGCTCCATCTCCACGGAGCCATACACAATCCCCAACAAATCGTGCGCGCTGGCAAGCGCCGACTGACGCCTGATCTGCGCGCGTTTGTGCGCGTGATTCTCGCGTTTGAGCTGGCGCAACTCGATTAAATTGTTGACCGTTGCCAGCAGCTTGACGTCATCCCACGGCTTGCCCAGATAGTCCGCTGCGCCCGCTTTGACTAACTCAACCGCGCTGGCCAACTGCGCCCACGCGGTCAGCAAAATCACCGGCATATCGGGCTCAATTGCGCGCACTCGATGAAACAGCTCCGCGCCTTCAACGCCTGAGGTGGTGTCGCGGCTGAAGTTCATATCCTGGATCAGCACGTCAATCGGCTCGCATTCGATCAGCCGAATTGCAGCCTCGGGCGTGCGTGCGCTAAATGTGCGGTGCCCGTTGATGCCAAGCAATACCTCAAGCGCCGTCAGCACGCCCTGGTTGTCATCGACGATCGCGACCGTGCCCAAAATCAGTTAGCGCGCTGGTCGGCCATCACCCCGATGATCGGTTCGGCACCGCGCATAGCCGATGCAGTGCGCTCACGCGCGATCCATTCCTCGACGCTGCGCTCAAGAATTTTCAGTGGCATCGCGCCACTCATCAGGATCACGTTGTGGAATTCGCGCAGATCAAATTCATCGCCCAGTTCGCGTTTGGCTTTCTCGCGCAGGCTCAAAATTTTCAGCATGCCCACTTTGTAGGCGAGCGCTTGGCCGGGGTTGACCAGATAGCGCTCGATTTCGGCGGTCACTTCCTTCTCGCCCATGCCGGTATTGCCGCGCATGTAATCGATTGCCTGCTCGCGGGTCCATTGCTTGGCGTGCAAGCCGGTATCGACCACCAGGCGCACCGCACGGAATAGCTCGGCCTGCAGGCGCCCCAGATTGTCGAGCGGCTCTTTCTGGAAGCCAAGTTCCCAGGCCAATTGTTCGGTGTACAGCGCCCAACCTTCTGAGTAAGCGGTAAACGGCAACAGCCGTCGGAACATCGGCACGCCCTTTATCTGCTGCATGATCGCGAGCTGAAAATGGTGCCCCGGAACGGCTTCGTGATAGGCCAAAGTGCGCATGCCAAAGCGCGGGATTTCGCGCACATCGCGCAAATTGGCGTAGAAAACGCCCGGTCGTGAGCCATCGAGTGCCGGCGGGTTGTAGTAAGCCCCGGGCGCGGTTTTCTCTGAAAATTCCGGAACGCGTTTCACTTCCACGGACGCTTTCGGGCGCACATCAAAGCTCGAGTCGAGGCCTTTACTGATCTCATCAATGATGCGCTGGTAGTCAGCCAAAATCATTTTCCGACCTTCCAGGGTGTCGGGATAAAGCTGCGCGGGATCTTGCGCGAGCGTGGCAATCCGCTCAGCCACGCTGCCTTCTAACAAGCCCGCGTCGCGCAAAATGAGGTCGGCTTGCGCTTGAATGCGCGCCACTTCGCTCAAGCCAAGCGCGTGGATTTCATCGGCGGACATCGTGGTGGTGGTGTGCATCTCAATGCACCAGCGATAAAACGCCGCGCCATCGGGCAACGACCAAGCGCCCGAGTTGTTCAAGGCTTGCAGATCGAGCCCTTTGAAATACCCAATCAGCTGCCCGTAGGCCGGGTACACCTCGCCCTCGATAGACTGTTTGGCGCGGGCCAGCAGCGCGGCTTTTTCCGCGTCGCTTAACGGCGGCTCCAGCTTGTCGAGCTTGTCCTTAAAGCTCGAGTACAAAATGCTCGCATCTGCAGGCGTGGCCTGAAAATTCTGCATTTCAGCGAGCACTTTCTCGACTAAAAAACGCAGCGGCAAGATGCCCATCGATTCGCGGTGCTTTAACCCCTCCAGCACCTGTGAAAACTTAAGCGGCACTAAGCTCAGGCGCTTCAAGTAGTTTTCCGCGTCGCTTTTCGAGTTGACCTGATGGACTTCGGCCATGAATTTGGGCAGCTGGCTTTGGATGCCAAACATCTGGTTGACCGGATAGTTGTGATACGCGAACGGCTCAGCGCGCGCCTGCACGTCGAGGAAATACTCGAGGATGTCGTAGGACGTCTGCTCAACCGGCGATAAAGACGCGCGCTTATAGCTGCGCAATGTCGCTAAATCGCCCTTGAGCGTGGCGCGCGTTTCGGTCTCTTTGCGCATTGAGGCATCGGCAAGCTTGGCGTTGTGGCCGGTAATCCCCACTTGCTCAAATAGTCGCAGGCTTGAGAGCAGCTCGGGGTTGTCCAGCGCGTACTTTAGAAACACTTTCTCAAAAAACCAGTTGATGCTGAGCGGCTTGGCATACCAGGTGTGCGCCATCAATCCCGCTAAGATCAGGCCCAAAACCAAAGCCCCACCGCCGATCCATTTGAGCAGTTTGAAGATCATGACGGGTACCAATGCGAGAGCGGGCCGCCAAGTATCGAGATTGGGCGGCGGGAAGCAAGTGGCCTTAAACGAAAGTGCCGTTGCTACCGTTGCGCGGCTACAAGCAATAGTTGCTGAAAAACTTGCGGACTTAGGTGTTGCAGCGCCTTTTGCAGTGGCGTTTTCCGGCGGATTGGATTCCACCGCGCTGCTCGCATCGGTGCCACAAGCGCGCGCGATCCACGTACACCACGGCTTGCACGCCTGCGCTGATAGCTGGGCAAAGCACGCGCAATCGATCGCCCAGCGTTTGGGCCGCACTTGCGCGGTGTTACGCGTGGAGGTCGAGCGCGATTCGGGTCTCGGTTTGGAAGCTGCCGCCCGCGCTGCGCGCTATGCCGCACTCAGCGTTGAATTGCGCGAAGGCGAAACGCTGCTCACCGCGCATCACGCACAGGATCAAGCCGAAACGCTGCTGTTGCGCCTGTTGCGCGGCGCAGGTTTAAACGGCCTGCGCGGCATCACCCCGAAACGCTCACTCGGCATCAAGCGCTGGCTGGCGCGCCCGCTGCTGGAGATCAATCGCCAAGAGTTGAGCCGCCTTGTGGCATGCATGAATCTCCCGGTGATTGATGATCCGAGCAATACGGATCTGCGATTTGAGCGCAATTTTTTGCGTGCTGAAATCTTGCCGCGCTTGCACGAGCGCTGGCCGCAGCTGGAACAAAGCTTCGCGCACAGTATTGCGGCGCTCAACGGCACCCAGGCCTTGCTCGAAGCGCGCGTGCTGCGGCCGCTGTCCTATGAGATAGGCGGCTGGCGCGAGCTCGACATTAAAGCTCGCGCAAGCCTGCTATCCAGTTGGCTAGGCGCGCTTGGCGTAGCGAGCCCCAGCGCCGCGCGACTGTGCGAATTTGCGCGTCAATTAGACTCAAGTCCCAGCGCTGCGCCGAGCTTGGCGTTGTCAGGCTACACGCTGAAACGCTATCGAGAAATGCTCTACGCCGTTCCCGACTTACCGCCCCTTGCGCCCTACGCGCTGAGCTT
>Ga0105046_10012788_pt1 | contig 13009 bp, 9 predicted proteins | sample MAT03_FD_78385 | JGI IMG/M metagenome (GOLD analysis project Ga0105046, IMG submission 78385) | Freshwater microbial communities from Lake Fryxell liftoff mats and glacier meltwater in Antarctica - MAT-03 (megahit assembly) | ecosystem: Environmental > Aquatic > Freshwater > Ice > Liftoff... | reverse complement strand
CGCGCGGACTCCGCCAGCGCCAGGGGCCGCGCTGATTGGCAAATGACATTCAAACGACGGGGCAGGGCATGTTCCGCGGACGCACGCCAGATACGTCTTTTCGACCTGCCCCTGCTCGAATTGCGATTGCACGCGGCTCGCCACTTCGCGCGTCTTGCTGAAAACGACGACGCCGGATGTATCCGCGTCCAGTCGGTGCGCCGGCCGCAGCGCCAGTGGCCGATAGACCTGCTCCAGAATGTACGACAAAGAATTGCGGTTGAAACGCCCACACGGATGCATCGGCAGCGGCGCTGGCTTATGCACGACAACAATCGCGTCATCCTCGTGCAGCACCGTAATCTCCGCAGACACGACCGGCTCGCGCGTGGCCAGCGTCTTGTGCAACAGTCGCTCGCCCGACCGCAGCGCGCGGCCCGGCAAAACCACCTTGCCCTGGCAGACTACGCGTCCCTCGGCGCACGCCTGGCGCCAGTCATCGCGCGAAAGATGCGTCTTCATCGCGTCGAAGAAGTCGAGAACTTCCAAACCGTCCAAATGCAAAGGGACGCTGATCGGCCGCACATTGTCGTACGGGATGCTCCCTGGCAGGGGAGTGGTGGCCTTGCGAATGGCCGCTTCGCGCCGGCTGAGCAACTCTTGCAGCGTTTCGGCCGCCGGCTGATAGCAGCGAGGGCAACTCACGCCTTCGACATACTCCGTCGCCGCTTGTTCCGCCGGGCTAAGGATCGCCTGACAGGCAAAGCACTGCGCCAGATCGGCGACTTGCAGGTTCGCGTCGAGCGCCACACGCTTATCGAAGACAAAGCAATGCCCATCGTAATGGGCTCCGCCACACTCTTCGAAGTATTTCAAAATGCCGCCGTCGAGCTGATAGATCTCCTGAAATCCTTCTCGCTCCAAGTAGGGCGTCGCTTTCTCACAGCGGATTCCGCCGGTGCAAAACGTGACGATCGGCTGTCGCTTCAACTCTTCCGGCAGTTTGATTACAGCCGAGGGAAAATCGCGAAAATCATCCACGCCAATTGCCACGGCGTTACGGAACGTGCCGGCGTCGACTTCAAAATCATTGCGAGTGTCGAGCAGCGTCACCGGACGCCCTTCGTCGAGCCACGCCTTAAGCTGTCTCGCTGTGACGCGTCTCGATGTGTATTGTCGAGGATCGATGCCGTCGACTCCAAAGGCGATGATCTCGGCCTTGATCTTGACCAGCATCCGGTTAAACGGCTGCTCCGCGCTCAAGCTTTCCTTGGCCTCCAGGTCTTCCACGCCGGGGATCGCGCGAAGCCGAGCCAGTAGCGCGTCCGCGGCGGCGCGGCTGCCAGCGACGAACACGTTGACACCTTCCGCGCTTAACAAAATCGTGCCGCGAAGCTGCTGCGATCGGCAAAGCGCACTGAGCTCCGCCCGCAGCGCAACAAGCTCCGTAAGCGCGGCGAATTTATAGGCGGCGATATTGACGATCGAGGACATATCCGCGTTCAAAAGGGGCGGCGCATCACGAGCCAAAGGGGGACACCGCGCACAAATGCACGGCGACAGCCAAAGAGAAGGCATTGTAATCCGGAGGCGTTCCGGCGGCTATCTTGCACGTGGCGATCAGCCTGGTGGCGATCGCGTCTGGTTTTGGGATGCTGTACGCGATGACGACCGGCAAACGCCTGAGCGCGCTTACCGGCTTGTTTCTGGCGACGACTGCGTTGACCAGGCTGACTGGATCTGGGTTTCCGTTCGAGAAATTCTTGCCGTCGCACGCGATTGGGATCATCTCCCTATTGCTATTGGCCGCCGCCGGTTATGCGCTGTACGCCCGCAAGTTGGTTGGTACTTGGCGTTTGATCTACGTAATGACGGCCGTGATGTCGCTGTACCTCAATGTATTCGTTTTAGTCGTGCAGTCATTTCTCAAGATTCCGGTCCTCAAACCATTGGCGCCGCATCAAACGGAGCCGCCATTTGCCATCTCACAGTTGGTGGTGCTGGCGGCGTTTATTGCGCTCGGCACATTGGCCGCGAAGCGATTTCGCGTGTAGATGTCGACTGATCGCTCGATATTCTCTGGCTATGCTCCGAGCCGTTCTGGCGCGCAATTACTTGCCAATCAGCGGCAAAACGCCCGATTCTGGCGGGTATTCAGGTTTTGCGGGTGGTGTTGTTAAGCCGAAATTCGTTTTTTCGCCGCAATGGCTGGTCCATCTTTGGCGGATTTCTGCCGCGTCCTATGGTTGCAGTGGAGCGGACTTACGATAATTCCGGCAGGGCCAGGCTTGCGTGTGGCGCCATGGAAGGCTGTTGTTGATCCGTCCGCTTTGAGCGTTGCGATGGAGCGTCGCGACGACAAGGCATCGGGCGCCTCACCTGACGCGCAGCCAATTTGCCTTTTGGCTCAGTCTGGGTTTTTTCACGCTGGCGGAGAAGCTCCGCGCGGAGAGCCTTGAGAAGCTGGCGACCGCGACGATTCGCAGCACCGAGCCTGCTCTGCCAGCCGGCGTTGCGACTGCGATTCCCGATGGCGCCACGGCAACGCACTGGCGCGTGGCCGAGAACAACACCTGGCGCTGGTTCGAGCGCGAGAGTTGGGCGACGGGCCGTTGGAAGGTGACCGGGATCACCTCGCCGATCAACAAGCGAACCGGCGAACCGTACACCGGCAAACAGGGTTACTTGGACGAGACGCTCGTCCCTAATGAAGTCCGCTTCAGCAACCTGAAAGGCGAAGCCGACGATCACGAAGATTCGCTCCATCGACCCGACCCATCGCGCCGCTCGCGTCATGGACGGCCTCCTAGCAAGTGGCTGAGGAGCCTGAACGCCAACGAACTGCGCATCTGGCTCAAGACGGTCGACGTGCCTGAAGCTGGCGTCAGCGGCATGACATTCTACGAGCACCTGACGCGCGACCACTCGTTCGATCCCAGCCGAATCGCTGGACTGGACGACGGCGAACAAGCCCAACTGCACGCCGCGGCGCACTACGGCTACTAGCGCCATCGGCCTGCGCTGGATTGCGATCTAAGTTCTCGTGCTACGCATGGAGATACTTGTTTCGACGATTCAACGGACAAGGCGTACCGCAGAGCACGCCAGGAACGCGATGACGGGCGAATGTTGACAGACAACATCGCGCGTCACTTTTCGGCTGGGGCGAGGTCAGTCTGCGCACGATCGCCGGTGGGAAGCACCAGGCGGAGCAGACCGAGACCAATCGATGCGCTGATCGCGGAGCCCAGCAGCGTACCAATTTTTCCGGCGCTCAGTAGATCTCCATCAAGCGCCAGGCTGGCAATAAAGAGTGACATCGTAAAGCCGATGCCTGCCAGGAAACCAGCGCCGGCAATCGCTCTCCAATTCACGCCTGTCGGAAGCTTTGCGAGCCCGATTTGCACAGCTACCCAGCTAAAAAGCACGATCCCCAACGGCTTGCCGACAACCAATCCCACGGCGACCGACCACGCGATGGGGTGTGTGACGACCCCCAAGTCGATTTTTACTCCAGCGTTCCCCAGGGCGAATAGTGGCATGATGACAAACGCCACCCACGGATGAAGTGCCGTTTCGAGTCTTTCGAGCGGGGAGACGCTTTCGATCGCCACCCCTTTGATCTGCCGGGCTGGCGATAGGCGACCGTGCGTAGTGCCTTCATCATCTTCTCCCATCCGACCGAGAACCGCCGCGAGCGCATTGCGAAAGGCAATTCTTGGTAGGATCGGCTTGGAAGGAGTTAACAAGCCCAGCAGTACCCCTGCCACCGTGGGATGAATGCCGGAATGAAATATGGCAAGCCAGATGCCGATGCTTATCAATACATAAATGCCGACGTTCCGAATTCCGAGCCACCGAGCAAGGAGCGTCAGCGCGAATCCTAGAACGGCTAGCGAAATCGCCGCACCCGAAACGCCCGTGCTGTAGAAAACTGCGATGACGAGGATGGCTCCAATGTCATCGACGATGGCCAGGGCTAGCAGTAGGATCTTCAGGCCGAGCGGGACGCGATTTCCGAGCAAGGCGAGAAAACCGACAACGAATGCGATGTCAGTCGCCATTGGAATACCCCAACCGGTTTTGCCGCTCTCTTCTCCTCCGATCATCAGGAGATAGATCACTGCCGGCGCGATCATCCCACCGATGGCTGCCATGAGTGGCAGCGCTGCCTTGCGCGGTTCGCGCAGCTCCCCTTCTACGATCTCGCGCTTAATCTCGAGTCCGACCACAAAGAAGAAGATGGTCATCAGGCCATCATTCAACCAGTGGAGCATCGATTGATCGATGGCCCAATCGCCCAGACTGACTCGCAGGTGGGTATGCCAGAGCGCGTTAAACTGCTCCGACCACGGGGAGTTCGCCAAGAAAAGAGCAATGCCGGCCGCGATGAGAAGTACGAAACCGCTCGCGGCCTGGATCTCCATAAACCTTCGGAGAGGTCCCAGGAGGCGTTCGATAGGCGGACGTGACGTTTGTGTGCTTGCAGATATATCCATCAATCCTCAATGTCGACATGCTGCCGTTCTGGTCGCCGTAATGGCCAAGCCTTATTTTGCCATTGCTCTCGTCAAACCGAAACCCTGAATCTGAACGAGGTGAGGAGTGGTGATGTCAAACAGTTCGCGCGGCCGCTGCTCAAGGTCTTCCAAGATTCCGCTCCCCATATTGAGATATTTTTGGAGCGGGACGCATTGAATCGCTGATGACTCTGCCGCTGGTTGATGAGATCACCGAAACGCGGCCGGCGCAACCGGGAGTGCATCTGTCAAGAAATCGCGAATCGCGTTAGCGGTCTGTTCAGCGGTATGGCGTTTGGGTTGACTGCGCGCCGATGTTCGCCGCCAAGGCATGATGGCTTTCGTGCCATTGCGATCAAGTTCGCCAGGAGCGAAGTAAACCGCTCAGGCGCCGCGCAAGCATTCGTCTGCCAGAGGCGCTTGTTGTGAAGACGCCATCTGGATGCCGGTTGGAACGATAACCGTTTTGCGGCGCCAGCGAGAGTCGACTGAGGACTTCGCGAATTTAATTCGCTGACTTGGCTTTGCGCTCCCAAGTTTCGCCGCGCTTATAACGATTGGCCCGTTCAATCGCCTCGGGGTTCTTGCTGACGGCGATCACCTTGTCGAGAGCCTTGCCGAACTCGGCTTTATTGGGATCGCGAATTTCGCGATGATGCGCTAGTTCGACGATCGTTTCGCACGCTGCCTGGTCGAAGGACGCCTCGTCGACATAAGGCAGAACAAAACGGAGCGTTTCCACATCGTAGGCGGTGCGGCAACGATTGATGACGAGTAATTGCTCCTCGTTCGATTTAGCGGCCTGCATTGCCTGCTTCATACGATCGAGCCGCTGACGATCGTTCCGTTGGTCGCGAGTCGCCGCAATCTTGACGTAGCCCTGAAATGCCTGGCTGCGTTCGGCCGAATCGTTTGTACTGTTGACGATCTCTAGTAACTTGTCGGCTGTGCTGGCGTCGGGCCATTTGCTGAGCGCGTCGATGCCAAGCTTTCGCCGTTCTGCATCGCTGCCTGTTGCAATCTGGCCAACGAAATCGATTAGCTTCTTGCCGCCCACACGCCCGACTAACGATAGCAATTGGTCGCGTTTGTCCAGATCGACCGCGTTGAGGGCTTGGATCAACTTGGCGCCCCGCTGATCTTCGTTATCGATGCGCAAGCAAACGAGCGCCACGCTCCTCTCGGCGGCATCGCGTTCGCCACCTTGCTGGGCCTTGAGAATTCCAGGGATCATGGCGGCAAGTTGATCGGCATCTCCAAGCTGACCCAGGGCCGCCATTGCCGCACTGCGGACCTGCGCGTTTTCATCGACGGACGCCGCCAGGAAAGCGGGCAACTCGTTGCCGGCGCGTCGAGCAGACAGAACCTCGATCAAAGCAGGCTTGATCGCATCCGAAACAGAAGGCAATTCGGCTGCCAACGCTTTGTTGATTGTTTCGCCCTGCATTTGTGTCAGGGTCGCCCGGGCGGCAGCTTGTTCGGCTCCCGACTTGCTCGACAAGTAGGTCACAAGCAACGTGAGATCGGCCGGCTTTCCCAACTTTCCGAGTGCGCTGATTGTCGCGGCGCGCACGCTTTCGTCAGTGCTGGAACTCAACAGCGCAATGATCGCCGGGCGGGCGGCAGAATCACCGCGATCGGCCAGCGCGCCAACGAGCGCCGTCTGGCCCTCGGAGTCAAGCTCGGGCAACCGGCCGGCAAATAGCTTTGTGCCCTCTGTGCCACCGGCAGGTGTGCGCACATGATCGAGACCTGCCGCTCGAAACTCCCGATCGCTGTCGCCGATTAGCTTGACAACAAGTTGCAGAAATTCGTCGTTCATGTCGGCAGCAATCGACGTCGCCGAAGGGAGCAGCACCAACGATCCCAGAATTAACCACCCAAAGACGGCCCGCCTCAACATAACGTGATCTCCGCAGAATATTTCGTGGTCAGTTTCCGGAAGCCGTTAGCTTTGCAGGCTGGTGCAAGCCAGGATGCCGCGCGTGGCGGCCAAACGCACCAGCCGGGTTTGATCGTCGATGGCCAACGACCTGTAGATCGCCAGCGCTTCGGTTTGTTTCTGACCGGCCAACAGCGCTTCGGCACAGGCCAACAGGGCATCGATGATGACCGGTTTGTTTCCGGTCGCCGACATAGCCGCTTCTTTGAGCACGTTGGCTGCTTCGACGCCGCCAATGGAGCCCAACGCCAATGCCGCTGCCCGGGCGACAGAAGGATCGCTGTCCGTCAGCAAACCTTTGAGGACTGGAATCGCAGCCGCATCACGCCGCGAGCCGAGCGAACCGAGGACTCCGACTTTAAGTTCGTTGTTCACCTTAACGGCGGCCTCGCGCAAGGCCTGGGCGGCCTCGCGAGTCGGCATCCGTTCGAGCGCGAAGCGGGCCATGTGCGAATGATCCTTATCGCGTAGCAGCGCCTCCAACGCCGGCACTGAGGCGACCGTGCCTACAATCGCCAGCTTGCGGCAGACGTAGTCTTTGGCGTCGCGAGAAGCGTCGCTTTGCAAAGTGGCGACCAGGCGGTTCTCGAGATCACGGCGTAATTCCGCCTGATCGTGTGATAGCGCCACCGCGTCTTCGATCGGCGCGAGCGGCGCCATGTCGGAGCCCCAGTCATATTGCTTGAGTATCGCAAACGCTTCGTCCAACATATTGAGAATCCTCATGTGATTGGTTGCAAGATTGGGGTCATCAGATCCTGTCTACACCTGCCACGGCTCGCGACGGGCACGGTCGACAAGGCGATTGGCCTCGGCATCGCCAGGGAATTGCTGCGTTGCGGCATCCCACTTCAGCGAACGCCGCAATTGATAGGCGATGTTGCCCAGGTGGCTGACGACCGCGGTGTTTACAGCCAACTCAATATCGCGGAACGGCTTTTCACGAGTTTTCACGCAATGAATGAAGTCACCGTAGATGCCCCCCTCGCCCTTGTACATCGGCACCGGCTTGGAGGGTGTTCGTTCGCCGGGTGTCCCTTCGATGACCAGGTTTCCCGTGTTGGGGCGATTGTGGTAGATGATCAGCCCATTGGGATAACGGTAGCTAAGATAGGGCTTGCCCGAGTTCTCGTGATAAGTGACTTCTTCGGGCTGCGACTCGCGGACGTCACAAATGAACGTTGCGCCGCCGAAATGATGAGCGCCCCAGTCGGTCATGCCTCCTCCCGAGTAGTCGCTGAACGAGCGCCAACTTGCTCCGTTGATGGAGAAGCTACCGCTGCAGCGCTTCGAGTTGTACGGCGCCCATGGCGCGGGGCCGAGCCACAGATTCCAATCAATCTTTTCGCCCATGTCTTCGGCCGGCAGGTTGCAAAGTTTGGGCAACGGATCGACGTTGACGTTGATCGACTTGATGGTGCCCAGTTCACCTGCCCAGACTGGATCAACGTACTGCCGATAATCTCCCAGCACGCGCTGACTGCCTCCTGAAAAGACACGTCCGTAGCGCCGCGCCGCGGCGATCATCAATGGGCCTTCGCGCAGAGTGAGCGTTTCGGGCTTTTGGCAGTAGACGTCTTTACCCTGGCGGCAGGCTTCGATTGCCATGACTGCGTGCCAATGATCCGGCGTGGCGATATGAACGGCGTCGATGTCGGAGCGCGCCAATAGCTCGCGAAAATCGTTGTAGGCGGTGCAGTCTTTGTTGCCGTATTTGTTGTCGACGTTGGTCTTGGCCTTATTGCGGACTTCGTCGCGCACGTCGCACAGAGCTACATATTGCACGTCTTTGCGATTCAGAAAGTCAGACTGATCCCCGCGGCCCATGTTGCCGATGCCGATGCCGCCCATCACAATTCGATCGCTGGCCGCCGGACGGTCGGCATTGCCCAGCGCGGTGGATGTGATGATGTATGGCGCCGCGACGGCGGCGCCTGCGGTCGCCAAGAATCGACGGCGGCTCGTTCGTTCGAACATGTTCATGGGCACACACCCTCATAACGATTCGTAAGAGGAAACGCAGATCAAAGCCATTTCGCACAAAGCACCCTAGTTTAGCATGCACGCCTTGCGACTGTAAACGCAAATGCCCCCGGACAGCTGAGACAAATCGAGTGACGAGGACGCGTCCACGGCGCCGAGGCCAGTAGGGCCCATAGGCGGTTTTCTACAAGGGCGCGCCGAAGGATCGCTAAGGTGTGGACTTCGGCCCCGACGGCGCAGGCGGCTGACCGTGAAATTCCGGGTTGGGGGTCGGCATCAACGCGTGTGTATCGGCGCGCCAGGCAATCAGCTTCGTCCGCAACTCCTGAGCCTTCGCTTGGTTCTCAGGGGCCAGGTTCTTTCGTTCACCTGGATCGTCACGCAGGTCGAACAGTTCCAAGCTGCCGTCCTCAAACCATTCGACGAGCTTCCAATCGCCATCGCGCACCGCGCCGCAAGGCGCCCCTCCCTGATTGCCATAGTGCGGATAATGCCAAAACAGCGGCGTCGAACGCCGCGACTCACCGCCTTGGAGAACCGGGACGAGGCTAACGCCATCGGTGCTTTGCGACGGGGCAGATGGCAGTCCGGCAAGTTCGAGCAGCGTCGGATAGAAATCAATCGAGATCACTGGCTTATTGCAGACGCTGTCCGGCTTTGTGACGCTCGGCGCGCGGATGATCCACGGCGTGCGAATTCCTCCCTCGTAGGGCCAGCCCTTGCCACCGCGCAGTGGCAAGTTGGATGTCGGGTGCCCCTCGGAGGTCGACAGCCCGCCGTTATCGGAAGTAAAGACGATGATGGTTCGGTCGGTGAGACCCGAGCGGTCGATGGCCGCGAGCACTCGGCCGATGGCGCTGTCCATCTGTTCCAGCATCGCGGCGTAAGCTGCGTGGTTTTGGACCAGGCGTACTTTACGTTCGCGTTCCTGCCCCCATTCATCGGCCGGCGCGGACGCCCTCTTCGTCACATACTTTGCGACCAGTTCTGGCCGAGCCTTGATCGGCGTATGAACAGCCAGGAATGGCAAGTAGGCGAAGAATGGCGTCTCCTTGTGCGCCTCGATGAAACGCACGGCTTCATTGGCGATGCGGTCGGTCGTCTTGGGATCATCGCGTGAATCAGGTGGCGGAACGTCGCTCGGCGGATAATAGAACTGCCCAGTGCCGGTCAGCCCGGGACCAAATCCCTGCGCATTGGGCGTGTAGTCGCCTTCCCCCAGATGCCACTTACCGGCGAAAAACGTCGCATAGCCTGCTTCTCGAAATCGCTCGGCGATGGTGACCTCTTCGAGCGCGAGGTGATTTTGATTTGGCGCCGGCCTGAGTTGGTTTTCGCGCTTGCCTCCAATGAAATCAGTGATCCCAGTGCGCGGTGGGTACTTGCCCGTCATAATGCTCGCCCTAGTCGGCGAGCAGACCGGACAGGCGGCATAACCTTGCGTGAATCGCATGCCTCGTGCCGCCAGGCCGTCGATATTCGGCGTTTCATAAAACGACTTGGGGTTGTTCGCCCCGATGTCCATATAGCCCAGATCGTCAGCCAGGATAAAAACAATGTTTGGACGATCTGCGGCGGCCGTAGTCGTGGCGCAAAACAGTCCGACAAGATAAACGACTGCGAGGGGGCCGAGACGGAAATGCTTCATTTTCGCACGTTCCACATTGAGGTGATTGGGATCCGGCCATTGTTCTTCGGATGAGGGAACTTGGCGGGCTTGGGCGACAGGTTCAACGGAGGATCGTCATCTTGAAGTCCAAGGCAGGGATACGTTACTAAGGCACAACTGCTCGCAAAGTAACCACGTGTTGCTTTAGAATCTGCTCGGGCCGAACTCGCAACCGAGGATGGAAACATCGTCGGATGGCGCACTCGGTTGGCACCATGCGATCACGGAATCAAAAAGATTGTCCACGCATTGGTTGATGGGCGCATCCACGTGCGCACGAAGAAAATCCAAAAGACGATCGTCGCCAAATTGTGTCTGGTCTGAACCCTGAAATGCTTCAGACACACCGTCCGAGTAAAGAAACAACCTGTCTCCTGGTTCCAATATCACGCTGTCTGCCTGGTACTCTACATCGTCCAGCCAGCCAATCGGGAAATTAGTATTTGGCAACAGGGTGGCGCTGCTACCGCACGCGTGGACGATGGCCGGATGGCCAGCCGAGACGTATTGAAATTCGCCAGTCTGCAGGTTCAAAACGCCGTAGGCCATCGTGAAGTAGAGCTCTCCCTGCATTGACATTTGAAACCGGCGATTGAGTTCGTCGATCACGACCGCCGGGGGAGTGATAACCGGCCGCCCGGTGAACGGGTCATTTCGGACCAGAAGCGAAGTCGCCGACGCATTCGGCGTCAGCAACCGTCCTACCGCAACAGCCAACAGCGAAGACGGCGTGCCATGGCCACTGACGTCCACCACGAACATCGCCAGGTGGCGGTCGTCCAGCATGAAGTAGTTCAGGAAGTCACCGGCGAGTTCGTCGCAGGGGGTGTACTTCCAAGCCGTGCGGACGCTGGGCGATTCTAAATTACCTTCGGGCAGCAACGATCGCTGCACCCGGGCCGCAGCGTGCAGGTCACGGGTCATCCGGTCGTTTGTTTGAGTGAGTTGCGCGTTAAGTGATTCTAGTTGTCCATTGGTCTGCGCAAGTTTTTCCTTGGCCAGCGTCAACTGCTCGTTGGCGCGATGCAGATCGCGGTTCTTCTCGACGGCGTTCTCGAAGGTGGAGACCAGCAGATTCAGCGCTTGCTGGCGGCCGGACTTTACCTGGTAGCGGCGCCCGCCTAAGGTGACGCTCAACTCCAGCAGGTCATCTTCTGCAAAGGTGAGAGGTGTTTGCAGAAGCGACTCGACACGGGCTACGAGAAACTTCGGGTCGTATGGCTTCGTGACGTAGTTGTCTGCTCCGGCGTCTAAGCCGCGAATGATATCTTCCGCATCGGCCAGCGTGGATAGCAGCACCACGGGCACGTTGCGAAGCTGCGGGGATTGCTTGAGGGACCGGCACAGTTCGTAGCCGGTCATCCGCGGCATTTCGATATCTGAAATCACCACGTCAGGCTTCGATTCGCGCGCGAGCTGCAGGGCGGCTTCGCCGTCGCCGGCGACGCGCACCGAGAAACCTGCGCGCACGAGAACCTGTTCGAGGAACTTGGCTTGGATGCGACTGTCTTCGGCGATCAGGGCGCTGCGAACTGCGGCAGACATGGCTACGGTGGTCCGGTGTGTAGTTTATGACTGCGGAGCAATGCGCCGCCCCGTGACGCGTCGCGTCAGACCTTCGGCAATGCGCCCCAACGTCAGGGTTTCGTCCGATAGTAGCGCGTCCGCCACGGCCTTGGGCATGCCGAACACGGCGCAGCCGTCGGCGTCTTGAGTAATCACGTGGCCACCACGTTGCTTGATGACGCGACAACCTTCTGTGCCATCGCGCCCCATGCCGGTCATGATTACGGCCATTAGCTTGGCGCCATAGACCTCCGCGGCGGAACGAAAGAGATAGTCGGCCGCCGGACGACAACTGTTTTCCGACGGATCTGAAGTAATACCGATGACGATCCGCCCTGCGCGGCGTTCGACCCTCATGTGCCGGCCACCCGGCGCGATATAGGCAAAGCCCGGTGCGACTGCCATGCCTTCGGCCCCTTCGACAACTTCAATCTCCGAGCGCTCATTCAGCCGGTTAGCCAATGATTGTGTGTATTGCGGTGGCATGTGCTGCACGATCAAAATCGGCGCCGGAAAATCCCCCGGTATTGCCGGCAAGACTTCGCTTAGCGCGACGGGTCCCCCCGTCGATGTGCCGATGACGACTGCATCGCAACGCGGTGTGGCGGCGTCAGCGCCGCCTGAGGCACGATGCACTGTATTGTGCGGTGTCCGCGATGTTGAAATAGGCGGGGCGACTCCGTGTCCACGGCGGAGCACGGGCGTCAATCGAAAGGCGGTGATCTTTTCCGTAAGCTCGCTGAGCAACGTCTGCCGGTTGGCGGTGGCGTCTGGGCCGCTAGGCTTGTGAATGAAGTCGAACGCCCCCTCCAGAAGTGCGTCGGTCGTGATCTGAGCGCCGTTGGCGGTCAGACTGCTAAGCATGATCGCCCGAGCGCGACTGCGCTTCGACTTTAGAACGCGCAATACTTCGATACCATTGATCACTGGCATTTGCACGTCGAGCGTGAGCAAATCCGGGTCTAACTCGTCGACAAGCGTTAGCGCTTCCTGGCCGCCCTTGGCGATGCCGACTACTTCCACGCCGGGAATCTCGCGCAAAGTATTGCGCACCAGTTGGCGGTAGAGCGCTGAGTCGTCAATTACCAGCAAACGCAACGGCCGATCATTCATGCCTGACGCCCTCCGATACCGGCACCAGGAGCGCGCCCAATTTTCTCAAAAAACTTCAGCAGGTTCGCCGGATCGAACGGTTTGACGATGAAGTCGATCGCTCCCAGCCGCACGCACTCCGCTAACTTTTCCCGCTGATCCACGGCACTGACCATTACCACCTGTGCCGAGGCGTCCTGCTCGCGCACGGCGCGGAGCGCGGCTACGCCGTCCATTTTTGGCATGACAATGTCCATG
>Ga0105046_10012787_pt1 | contig 13010 bp, 13 predicted proteins | sample MAT03_FD_78385 | JGI IMG/M metagenome (GOLD analysis project Ga0105046, IMG submission 78385) | Freshwater microbial communities from Lake Fryxell liftoff mats and glacier meltwater in Antarctica - MAT-03 (megahit assembly) | ecosystem: Environmental > Aquatic > Freshwater > Ice > Liftoff... | reverse complement strand
TGCGAGGACGACGACGACGAGGCGGACTGTGTCAAGGACCTCGAGGACGAGGTCGCCGACGCCGACGGCTGCCTACGCGAGGGCTTCATCGACTACCTCGATTGCCTGGCCGACGACGGCCGCTGCGAGTCCGACGAGGAGGGCTACTACCTCAACGACACCGACTGCTACGACGACTTCACGAACGACATCGGCGACTGCGGTGGCGGCGAGGGCGGCGCCGGCTCGGTGGTCGCCGCGGTCGGGGTGGGGCCGAGTTCGACCAGCGCCGCGAGCACCGGAGTAGGTGGCGGCGGCGGCGCGGCGTCCTCCGGCGCGACCACCACGACCACCACGACTGGCCCCGGCGGGTGCGAGGTGACGGGAAGCAGCCCCTGCGCGGACGTCTGCCAGTGCTCGGCCGGCTGCATGGCCTCGCCCGCCGAGGCGGAGGGCGCCTGCGCGACCTGCGTCCAGGCGGAGGCCAATGCCACTTCGGACTGTGCGGTCGCCGGGTCGTTCGGCGACTGCTGCCAGAACGACGCCGCATGCGTCGACTACGTCGACTGCAGGCTCGCCGGTGAATCCGGGTGCGACGCCAGCTTCCCGGCGGGCGCCGACAGGGCGACAGCGTGCGTCATCGCGTCATGCGGCGACTGCGGGACGCCCTGAACACGTCACGCAGGCGGGGGGTCCCTCAGCGGCACTCGTGCCAGGTCCCCCCGTTCAGTGACTCGCAGTACATCGGGGAGCAGCAGTCCGAGGACGACGAGCAGTGCTCGCCGAAGTGCAGGCAATCCTTGCACTCGTATCCATCGCAAGTCAGCGATCCGCAGCAGTCATTGGTGCCGGTGCAGTAGCCATCCTCCGCCACGCACTCCTGGCACCGGTTGTGGAGGCAAGGCGAGTCGCAACATTGTTCGCTGTCGGCGCAGTTGTCACCGTCCTCCCGGCACTCGGGAGCCGGATTGCAGTCGGCGGTGTCGTCCAGCTCGTAGTCGACGATGCCCGCACAGGCGTCGTCGCACTCGCCATCTCCCACCCAGCCGCACGGATCGCTGGCGGCGCAGCTGCAGAAGGTGAGCTGCCCCTGGGAGCAGTCATCCCCACAGTCCGACGGCCCGCCGTTGCAGTCGCCCCCGTCGTCGAAGGGCGACGCGACGTTGCCAGCGCAGAGGGTCTCGTCGCAGACCCCGTTCCCCGACCAGCCGCACGGATCGGACGAGGCGCACGCACACTTCGAGCGAACACCGGCGCTGCAGTCGGTGCCGCACGCTTCGGGAGATGGCTCGACGCACGAGCACGCGCCGGTCGCCGAGTCGCATCCGGCGGCGATTTGCCCCGCGGCGTCACAGGACGCATCGCAGTCGACGCCGTCGCAGGTTGTCGAGGCCGCGCCGGTCCCGCTGTTTCCGCTGTTCCCGCCGGAGCCTCGCGGCACCGACGTGCGTTCGTCGTCGTCGCTACTGTTTCCGCCACCCCCGCTGCTCTCAGTCGCGCCGCATCCGGCGAGGGCGACGGCGAGCAACGGCACGGCAAGCGAGGTGAGCGAGGGGTTGCCGGCAATGCGCATCTGCAGAGGCTATCGACGGTCACCGTCGAGGTCTCTGGTACAAACAGCGGTTCAGCGGCTCTTGCGCAGGTGCCGTGGCGATCTGCGTGCGGTGCTCCGCAGCGCGTGGTTCGTCTGGATTTCAGCTCGATCGCGGCAGCCGATGCGGAGTCGCTGCGGCGAGGATCCTCACCGCATCGGTCGCGCTGTGAGCGCCCAGCTTCTTCGCGATGTTCCCAACGTGGTAGGCGACAGTCGAAGCTGCCACGTCGAGCTCGTAGGCGATCGCCTTCTGGGAGAGGCCATCGGCGAGGAGGGATGCGACTTGCCGCTGGCGTGAGCTGAGCGTCGGGTCGGGGTGCTGGGACGGCGGGTTCACGCGCGCGACGAGCAGGCGTCGGCCGTCGGACTCGACGCTCTCCACCAGCGTCCAGCGACGCTCGTAGATCGCGCGCCACGCCTCGAGCAGCGCGGCCGGGTCGGTCACCCGATCCTTGCGATGTCCACCCTGCGGAATTTACGCTGTTCGACCGCAGAGACCACCGGATATGTCGGGCCGCTGCCAGTCAGCAGCCTCGAGCGCCAAAAACCGAGCCGTCATCCTCGCCGAGCCACGGAAAGCGCGCGGCGAGCTCGGAGCGGGACCCGACACCGAGCTTGGCGTAGCAGGCGGCCAGCTGATTGCGCACGGTACGCGGAGAGACCTTGCGCAAGCCGGCGATTTCCACGTTGCGGAGCCCGCGTACGGCGAGTCCCACGACGTCACCTTCGGCGAGTGAGAGGCCGAGTTGCTTGATGAGGTAGCTACGCGGCGAGACGTCGGCAGGAAAGTCGAGCAAGGCGTAGGTCTCGCCGTCGACCATCCACATGACGAGGGACCCGGCGGCGGCCGAGAGAGCCGTCGGCATTCGCTCGCCCAGCGGGCTGGTCGGTGTCGAAGCCGACTGCTCCGGTGAGGACGGATGCGTCCGCGTGGCTTCGCGTCGGCTGTCGAACGCCATGTCTTGTCGTAGGAGTCGCCGCTCCTACGGTCCATGGTCATTGTGGCCGCGGGCGGGCCCACACCGCAACGGATCAGCGGCCGAGCTTGCACAGGAGATCTCGCCGCTCCGCGGCGCATGGTTCGCCTGGATTCCGCTCGATCGCGGCCGATGAAGTGGAGTCGCCACGGAGAGGATCCTCACCGCATCGGTCGCGCTGTGAGCGCCCAGCTTCTTTGCGATGTTCCCCACGTGGTAGGCGACGGTCGAAGCTGCCACGTCGAGCTCGTAGGCAATCGCCCTTTGGGGAAAGCCATCGGCGAGGAGGGATGAGACTTGCCGCTCGCGTGAGCTGAGGTTGTGGTCGGGGCGCTGGGCCGGCGGGTTCACGCGCGCGAGGAGCAGGCGCCGGCCGTCGGACTCGACGCTCTCCACCAGCGTCCAGCGTCCCTGGTAGATCGCCTTCCAGGCTTCGAGCAGGGCGGCCGGGTCGGTCAACCGATCCTTGCGCCGCGCGCGCTCGATGGCGACGACTGCGCGGCTCGGGGCCTCGCGCGACGTCTCCCGCAGTGGCGAGGACGCACTGTCGCGCCCCCTCATTCTGGAAGCGAAATCGCTCGTGTGCAGCCCGAGGACGTCGGCTTGCCAGCCCGCGCCGGATCCGAACGCTCTCGCCTGCCCGGCGTCGAAGCCGCCTGCTTCTGGTGACGACGCGTGCGTCCGCGGAGATTCGCGTCGGGTGTCGAACGCCATACCTACTGGTAGGAGTCGCCGCTCCTACGGTCCATGGTCATTGTGGCCGCGGGCGGGCCCATACCGGCCCATACCGCGAATGGATCAGCGGCCGAGCTTGCGCAGTAGATCTCGCCGATTCGCCACGCCCAGCTTCAGCATGGCGGTGTTCAACCGTCGCACGACCGTGGAAGGACCGAGGCCCAACTCGTAGCCCACGTACTTGTAGCTATGGCCCATAGCCACCAGCCATATGACGTCGCTCTCCTCCTTGTCGAGCGCGACGCGGTCGGGAAAGCTCGGTGTATTGGCGCGAGCCAGCAGCATCCGCTTGCCGTCGCGTTCGACGACTTCGACGATCGACCAGCGCCCGCTCACCAGGGCCTGCCACAGACCGGTCGCCTCCTCGCTGCTGGTCCGGCGCAGGCGGCCGCGCGCGCGCTCAGAGCGCACCACCGCTTCGGAGAGCGACTGCCGGACGCGCAACGACTTGCCCACCCCGCGCGCATCGAGGATGCGACCGTTGGGCGAGAGCACGGCTTCGGTTGCCGCATCCTCCTCGCGGGGCTCCGGAGTCGTCGGCGCCCCTCGCGCCAGAGCGCGACGAAGACGGAGCGCTGCGCTGAAGTGCGCTCCGACGAGGCCGAGCGTCCGTCGGTCGCGGTGAGGAAAGGCGAGGTCGGACGCGAACCTCTCCTTCGTGGTCAAAAAGGCGACGGCGAGCGATTCCGTCGCGCCGTCTCCGGCGAGGAGGGCCCACATGGGGGGCAGCTCGTTGGGCTTGGGACCGATGGGTCGCTCGCTGTGCATCGCCGCGAGGACGCGATTGAGTCGCCAGGAGCCGTTTCCGACGAATTCGGTCGGCGCGAAAATTGCGGGCACGAGCCGCGGGGGCAGTGTTTGCAGGAAGGCTCCGATCTCGCTCGAAGCGCCCGCCGCGTCGGGCGTCGCCCTGATCGAACGAATCCGCGTCTCTTTTGCCATGGTCACCGTGAATGCGGCGACTCCGCTCCCGACGTCGTATGGGGCGCTCGCTTCCAGCAGCGAGGCCAACCACTCGCCCTCGTCGGGGATGTGCCGGTATGCAGCTTCGATGAGGCGGATCGGATCGGCCGCCGACATTGGCTTTATCGCCCTCCGCTTGCGCAGCGCGCCATCAGCTCGTACCGCGAGCCTGCGCCGACCTTTCGGAGCAGGCTCGCGACCTGATTGGCGATCGTGCGTGGAGATGCACCGCGCGCTCGGGCGATCTGCGCGTTGGATGCCCCCGTCAGCAGGAGGTCGAGCACCGCGCGTTCGCCTGGCGTGACCGCAGGCGCGAGCTCCTCTGCCGCGGCCCACGAGAATGCCACGTGCGCCAACCCGTCGATCTCGAGTCGCTCGGCGACGAGGCCGCGCGGTATCGACGCGCCGTCCTCCACGGTGGAGGTCTTCTCTGCAGCCCGCCGTATCCCCTTCGGCATGAAGACAGCCTAGGTTTGCGCCACGTCGGGGTCGAGTTCGTTCGGCGCTGCCCTCATAGTACGAAATTCAGGGCAATCGCCCCAATCGCCCCAATCGCCCCAAGGCGCGAGCCCGCGGCGGCCGGGTCCGAAGAGGGGTGGAGCGCAGCTGGGGAGTCGGATTTCGGAAACGCTAGGCGGGCCGCAAAACTGTCGAGGCTCAGGTCCAGCTCAGAAGGCCGAGGCTCTGCTCAGGGAGTGACGTCCGACCTCTGCGTGCCACCCGCCCGCGCTCGCTTCTCGCTCGGACGGTTGGCATCTGCGATTCTCGCGCCATGGCCCAGGTCCACGGCGGCAAGCTGGTTTCCAAAGGCGCTCAAGCGCCACGGCACGACGCACCTCTTCACTCTACGTTCACTGTGCGCGCCGGCATCCCGATGATCGCGGGCAGTGATTTTCGCAAGGGCGCGATCAGCGTCTGATGGGACGCTGACGTGGAGGTTCGTTTCGTCGCTCCCCATCTGAACCACCTCGACGAGCTCGACTCCGAGCTCCTGTTCGCGGCGGTGTTCGACGATGAGCGGCCCGTCCACGGCGTGGCCGGCCTCTGCGACTGGCGCCTGGGCGGCCGCATCTCCAAGATCCTCGCATCCGGGTTCTTCTCGGGCGCGCTGGGCGAGGTCCTGCTGGTCCCTGGCCGCCCGAAGACGACGTTCGACAAGATCTGCCTGTTCGGGGCGGGCTCTCGAACGAGCTTCGATGAAGCGGTCTACGTCCAGCTCGTCCGGCGCATGTTCAAGGCGATGGTGGATCTGCGCGCGCGCGGCGGCGTCGTGGAGCTACCGGGCCGCCATCTGGGCCTGGTGTCGCCCGAGCGCGCGGTGGAGATCGCCCTCGAACAGGCGGCCCATCACGCAGCGGAGGTCGACGTCTGGGTGCTGGTCGAGGAAGCGGCGGGGCGCGCGGCGATCGAGAAGCTCGTCTTCGATCTGAAGCGACGCAGGCAGCGGGTCGAGAGCGCGTTCGACGTGTAAGGCCCGGCGGGCAGCAGATCTGCCCGAGGACAGCGCGATGCTCCGGCTGACCATGGCGACGTGGGTTGCACCACCCGTCTTCGTCGGGCGCGATGGGCGCGTTGGCGATTGTGTGCCCGGGCGAGGACCGGCGACCATCCCGCGGTCCGACAACACAGGAGACGACCCAAGATGATTCGATCGCTCGAGGCCCGAGGATTCAAGGTTTTCGCGGAGACCACGGTCTCGCTCGCTCGACTGACGATCTGCACGGGAGGCGCAGGTACCGGGAAGAGCACGCTCCTCGAGGCGCTCGCGGTGCTCGCCGAGGGTGCGACGTCTATCGTCGATTCGACGTCGGCATACCTGAGCAGCTCCAACATGGGAATCCTTCGGGGCAAGCGATCGATCGGAGTCGAAGACCCGATCGTCCTCGTTGCGGAGCTGGACCAGGGTGGCCTTCAGGGTGAGCTCAGGATGTTTGAGGAACGCTCCGGGGCGAAACTCACCAAGTCGAACGAGTCGCTGGGGTTCGAGTGCTCCTCCGTCTCGCTCGACCCACGCGTCGTCATCGAGCCCTCCGCAGACGTCGCGGTGCCGTCGATCGACTCCGACGGACGTGGCGTGGCGAGCGCGCTTGCATGCCTCGCCGAGCGAAGGAGCCCGCTCCTCGACGAAATCGACCGCGACGTTCGCAGGATCGTGCCGTGGGCGGCGCGCGTCTCGACGACTCGGGAGGCGATGAAGACCGGCCTACGAAGGTCGATCCTCGTCGAAACTGTCACGGGAGAAACGTTCGGCCTCGCGCAAGCCGGAGACGGCCTCTGCCTCGTGGTCGCGCTCCTGACGGTTCTCTGCACGGCCCCGACCGGGCGAACGATCCTCGTCGAAGATCTGGGGCACGGGCTCGATCGCAGCGCGGCGCACGCCCTGATGGAGGTCCTGCGCAACGTGATCGACGCGCGCCCCGACCTGCAGGTCATCGCGACGACGACGTCGACCGCGATCGCCGAGGGTGTCGACCCGAAAGACGTGCGCCTGTTCACGCTGGATGCGCGACAGCGAGCGCGTGTGACGACCGGCTGATGGGCCCTGGCGTCGCTTCGTGGCTCACAGTCCGGACGGCGGATCGCCGACGCGCTTAGGCGGCGGGCGGGAATTGGTCTGCCGCGAGCGCGCCGAGACCGAAGCGAGGCTGGCGCAAGAGGAGCGAGCACAGTCACCCCTTCCTCGCGCGCTCCGCGAAGACCTTCCAGGTGGCGGGCGCTGAGCCGACCGTCGCATCCTTTCCGTCGCGCACGATTGGCGTCTTGAGCAGCAGCGGGTCGTCGAGAAGGAGCGCGGTGATGCGAGCGTCGTCGGGCGCGAGGTGTTGCAGCCCCCGCTCCTTCACGCGCGACGACACGTCGTCGTAGAGCGCGCGCACGCCGCCCACCGCCTTCGCGACACTCGCAAGCTCCCCCTTGGAGAGGTTCTTTTCGCGGATCTCGATGTTCTGCACCTTGATGCTGCGATCGGCGAAGAAGCGCTGGGCCTCGCGCGTAGCCTTGCATTTGGCAGTACCAAAGATCTGAATCACGGTTCGACGTTTGCCGCCTCGTGGGCCGCGAGGCAAGCCCGGGCGCGTCGAGCGGGATCCGCCAAGCCGGATATCGTGTCGGTTTGCCCGCCAAACGCGTAGGCGCTGGCCTGGTGGAGAGCGCGAGCAAGTGAGCCTGTCCGCGCCGACTTCGAAGGCACAGCCTTCGGACCCATGAAGACCTATGAGCCGCTCAGCTTCTCTGGCCGTCGCGTTCGCCTCGAACCGCTCGCGGCCGAGCACGCGGCACCTCTGCTCGAGGCGGCGAGCACGGCGCGCGGGACGTTCAGCTTCACGCTGGTACCCGCCGATCTCCCTGGCTTCGATCGCTACATCAGCACCGCGCTCGGCGAGCAGGGGCGCGGGGAGTCGATGCCTTTCGTCGTGCGTGACGGCACGGGGACGATCGTCGGCAGCACCCGCTACATGATGATCGAGCACTGGTCGTGGCCCGGCTTGCCGGTCGAGCCGGTGCCCAGCGGCCCCGACGCGCTGGAGATCGGCTTCACCTGGTACGCCGAGCGCGTGCAGCGGACGGCGCTCAACACCGAGGCAAAGCTCCTGCTCTGCACGCACGCGTTCGACGTGTGGGGCGCGCGCCGCGTCACCTGGAAGACCGACGCGCGCAATGCGCGCTCGCGCGCCGGAATCGAGCGCCTCGGCGCGCGCTTCGACGGCGTGCTACGAGCGAATCGCGCCGCGGCCGACGGCCTCGTACGCGACACCGCGTTCTACTCGATGTTGCGGAGCGAGTGGCCGGACGCCAGGGCGAAGCTCACGGCGCGCCTTGCAGGATGAACCCGTTCACTTGCGGGCTGAGCCCGTTCACTTGCAGGGCACGCCCCAAAGCACTTGGCCGGCGCCGGACATCAGGTACGACGTCACCATGACCGACCGGCACTCCTGGTTGTCGTCGACATAGCTCCACGCGGCGAAGTCGGGCTCGCCCGTCTCGTTGGCCTTGCCGAGCTTCTTTTCGAAGAGCGCCGCGGCCTCGTCGAAGGTCTTGCCGGTGATGCCCTGGACCATGATCTGGATGATCGGCTTCGAAGGAGCGGGCTCGCCGGAGAGCGCGGCGAGGAGCTCCGCCACCTGGGCGTCGGTGGCCTTCACGGTCTTGCATTGGCCCGATGTGTAGACCGACACGTCGAAAACGACCGCGCCGCTTGGACCGCGGATCAGATCGATGGTGCGGCAGCTGAAGGTCTTGCCAAGCGGCTTCTTGTTGAACCACCACGCACGGCGCGCAGCCTTGCCCTTCGCCACAGGCTCTCCCAGCTCCGCCGTCGTTGCGTCGATTTTCGGGAAGGGCTCCTCGAGCGACTTGGCAGCACGCATCTTCTCTTCGGGCACACCCTTTCCCTTGGCTGCTCCCTTGGCCGCTGGAGCGGCCGACGGATCAGCCGCGGCGCTGTCCGCAGCGGGCGGAGCGGAGTCGGCCGACCCCGCCGCGGGGGCTTCGGCGGTGGGTGACGTCGCTCCCGGAGTCGCGGGAGCCGGGGAACCACCACAGGCCAGCAGGGCGGTGGACAAGGCGAAAATCGAAACGAACGACCGCATTTGCGAGGAGTTGCCGCAATTGCGCGCTCGCGTCCAGCTCTCGTGGGGCCTCCTATTGGCTCTCAGCTGGCGCATGCAAACGAGGCACGAAGCCTCGGTTCGCACAATCGACACCCCCGCTTCGAGGCAACATGCCCGGACTCCATCTGGAAAGGCCCAGCGGATGGCGGCGGCCGGTTCCTTGCTTCCTTCGACTTCCATCATCGTGAATACCCGCGCGCCGGATCCACAAACCCATCGAACGCACTCCAGGTTGCGGCTCGTCGACGTTCCCCGAACCGACTGGATCTGGGTTCAGGCGGGCCCGACACGATGAAGCGCCGAAGCTCCGACGCCACCCTCGTCAAGACGGTGGTGACGCCCGCACATACGGCCGACACCGTCGTCTCCGAGGACGCCACGCACCTTGCGGTGTACGGCGCGCCGCCCGTCTCGAGCAACGTGCGCGTCATCGTTGCCTCGCCCGAGCCGGGCACCATGGTTCACGGCGCGTACCGCATCGTGGAGAAGCTGGCGGCCGGTGGAATGGGCGTGGTGATGCTCGCGCACGACGAGCAGCTCGAGCGTCTCGTCGCAATCAAGTTCGTGCGCCCGGAGTTCCTGGACGATCATGGATTGCGCTCGCGCTTCCTCTCCGAGGCGCGCGCCATGGCGAGTGTTCACGACACTCACGTCGTCCAGATCCATGCATTCGGCGAACACGGGAACACGCCGTACTTCGTCATGGAGTTCGTCCAAGGCATCACCGTCCAGACCTGGCTGAATGACCAAAAAGGTGCGCCGCCGGACCTGAAGCTCGCGCTGCGAATGATCGATGAGGCCTGCCAGGGCGTCTCGGCGATTCACGCCGCGGGCACCGTCCATCGCGACCTCAAGCCCAGCAACCTGCTTCTCGACTCGGCGTACCGCCTGAAAGTGGGCGACCTCGGCGTCGCGGATCTCACGCAGCGGGTCGGGGCGCAGGGAAAAAGGGAGGTGGTCGGCACGCCCGAGTTCATGGCGCCCGAGATCGTGGTCGGCGCGCAGACGCCGCCGGATCTCGCCTTCCGCGCCGATGTGTACTCGCTCGCCTGCGTGGCCTTCGAGATGTTGACCGGCGTACCGCCGTTCGCCGGCGAGGACGGACGCGCCCGCATGCTCGCTCGGCTCGACACGGCCCCCTGTCGACCGAGCGAGATCCGATCCGATCTGACGCTGGAGATCGACGAGGTCATTCTTCGCGCGCTCGCCAAGGACCCAGCGGAGCGAACGCCGAGCATCGAGGCGTTTCGTCGCGGGCTGCTCGCAGCCGCCGAAGGCGCGAGCGAGCCGGTACGCATTCTCCTGGCCGACGACGACCCCGACTTCTGCCAGCTGGTGTCGATGACGCTCGCCCGCGAGTTTCCAGGGGTGGAGGTCCACAGCGCGGCGAACGGCACCGAAGCGCTCGAGGCCTTCGATCGCCAGAAGCAGTCGGTCGCCATCATCGATCTGCAAATGCCTGACCTGGACGGCATGGAGCTCACCGGCCTCTTGCGCGCGCGACACGCAGCCCGAGGGGTGCCGATCCTCGTCATCACCGCAAACGGCGGCGCCGCCGAGTGGAAGCGCCTCTCGGCGATGGGCGCCGACGGCTTCCTGGTCAAGCCGGTCAACATGAAGGACGTCGTTACGCTGGTTCGCCGTGCGCTCGACGAGCGACGGAGCGCACCGCGATCGGTCGTCTGAGGACGACGCGCATCGGCGACCTGTGGCTACTTCGTTCCGAACAACCGATCGCCGCAGTCGCCGAGACCCGGCACGATGTAGCCGTGCTCGTTGAGTCGCTCGTCGAGCGCCGCGGTGAAGATCGGCACCTCGGGGTGGGAGTCGTGGAAGCGCTTCACGCCTTCAGGCGCGGCGACCAGGCACACGAACTTGATCGACTTGGGCTTCGTCGCGACGATCCGCGTGACGGCGTCGGAGGCGCTGTTGCCCGTGGCGAGCATCGGGTCGATCACGATGACGTCGCGATCTTCCATCTGCTCGGGCACCTTGAAGAAGTACTCGACCGCCTGCAGCGTCTTGGGGTCGCGGTAGAGGCCGATGTGCCCGACACGTGCGCTCGGCAGGATCTTGAGCATCCCGTCGAGGATGCCGTTTCCTGCGCGCAAGATGCTCACCAGCACCACCTTTTTGCCGTCGAGGAGCGGCGCATCCATTGGGGCCACGGGCGTCTCGATGCGCTCGAGTACGAGCGGCAAATCGCGCGTGACCTCGTAGGCGAGGAGCATGCTGATCTCGACCAGGAGCTGGCGAAAGGAGCTGGTGCTGCGCTCTTTCATGCGCATCAGCGTGAGCTTGTGCTGGACGAGGGGATGGTCGATGACGATCAGCGCGCGGGTCATGGCCCCGGGGGCGTAGACCAGCGCGCTGCGTACGTCACGTCGGTCGGCGCGATCAGTGACCGCGTGCGAGCCCGCCGCCGATGGAGCGGACGCGCCTCGGCATCAGGTTCAGCAGCTCGGGTGAGCTGTCGAGCGAGATGGGCAGCAGGTCATCCGGCGCGCCGTTTCCGGCACACACAGTGGCGATGTAGTCCTCGAACACCTGCTCGCGGTGTGGCAGGAGCTGCTGGGTGACCGCGTCGCTCATGCGATAGCCGGCTTGCGGGCCGTTGCCGTTCCCGGCCGCCTCCTGGGTGGCCTCGACCTCGTCGGTGTGGACGAAGCCGAGTTGCCCGGTGCCGAAGAAGCCTCCGTTAGCCTCGATCTGGCCGCCGAGCGGGTGGAGATCCGACGAAAAGCCTGAGATCTGGTGGCAGCCGGCGCACGTCTGCTGCTCAGCGCGCGCGACGACGTTCTCTGGCGTGAGGTCGGAGCTGATCTCGGTGAGCTTGTCCTGGATGCGGGCGAGCAGCGCGGTGTTGCCGGTCACCTGTTGGATGTAGTTGCCGACGTAGTTCTCCGAAGGCAGCCCCGTCCGGAATCCCGGCTGCGTGCTCTGCCCGGCGTTGAACTGGCTGGGAACGGGGAATGCGAGGTCGTTGACGTTGTTGGCGCCGGCCAGGATCGCGACCGCCGTGTCGACGAACCAAGTCTGGAAGGGGGCCTTGCGATCGTCGACGTAGGCCTCCGAGAAGAACCGGCCGTAAGCGTTCTCTTTGACGGGCTCCGGCGTCACGATGAGCCGGTAGTCCGCGGGCGTTGTACCGGTCCGCGCGAGGTAGTACTCGCGCGCCTGCCAGAGCTGATCCTCCGCATTGTGGATGAACTGGTTGGTGCGGAGCTGCCCCGCGCCGTTCGGCTCGCCACGGAAGCTTTGCCAATCGAAGACCGGGGCGAAGCCCGGTAGACCGTCGAAGAAAAACGCCTCGATGAGCGCGGCGCGCGCAGCGGCGTCGGCAGCCTGATCGAGCGCGATGACATACTGCGCGACCGGCAAACACCCTGCCACACCGAGCTGCGGCGTCGGGTTGGGGAGCACACCTTCGAAGATGACGTAGTTGACGTCCGGTTCGTCCGGATTGTCCGGCGGCGCGGCGTCCCTCAGGCCGTAGCTGAAGCGGTACTGCCCGCAGTTGCTGCCATCGAGCGGAATCTTGTCGGGGCGGGCGACGACCGCGACGAGCTTGTAGTGGTCATCGGCGAGCGGGTCGGCGAGCGGGTCGGTTGCGAAGTCCGCGGCGCGATGCGCGAGAACGCCCTCCTGTCGCGGGCAATCGAGCGGGAACCCGTTCAAGGTGCTGCTGCAGTGGATGCCGTTCGCGACGCCGCCCGCGTCGTCGTTGTTGGTGTCGAACCAGGCGATGTAGAGCTCGCGCGGAGTCATGCTGCTTTGCGCCGAGTCGACAACTCGCTGCAGGACGTTCGCGAAGGAGAACTCGGGCCGATCGAGGACGGCCGGATCGCGGATGTAGAGCGAGCGCAGCGGATCGATCTCGACGGTCGGATCCGGGCAGGCGCAGACGCCGCACCCGCCCGGCGCGGCGGCGCATTCAAAGCCGGGGTTGCAGCCGGTCTCGAAGCAATCGCCGGCGCAGGGGTCGCCGCCCGCGCCCGACGAGGTCGTCGTTCCGCCGCCAGCGCCGCCGCCCGTGGTCGTCCCGTTGCCGCCGCCGCCGTCGCTCGTCGACCCGCCGCCGCCGTCGCTCGTCGACGGGTTGCCGCCATCACCGCTGGTGGTCGACGGGTTGCCGCCATCACCGCTGGTGGT
>Ga0105046_10012786_pt1 | contig 13011 bp, 10 predicted proteins | sample MAT03_FD_78385 | JGI IMG/M metagenome (GOLD analysis project Ga0105046, IMG submission 78385) | Freshwater microbial communities from Lake Fryxell liftoff mats and glacier meltwater in Antarctica - MAT-03 (megahit assembly) | ecosystem: Environmental > Aquatic > Freshwater > Ice > Liftoff... | reverse complement strand
GTGGGTGGTGCGAAGGCTGCCGACACGCCGGCGGGCAGGCCCGTGGCAGCCAGCGACACGTCGGCGGCGTAGCCGCCAGCGCGCGTGATGGTCACCGCCGTCGTTGTGGCGTTGCCGGCCGCAACAGACACCGCCGTCGGCGCCGCGGATACCGTAATGCCGGCGACTGCCGTCACCGTCACCGCGACCGTCGTGGTCGTCGCCGTCACCCCGATGCCCGTACCACGCACCGTGAGGTTGTAGATACCTGGAGCCGCAGCGCCGGTCGTGGAGATCGTGAGCGTGCTGCTGCTGCCCGCGGCGAGGACCGGGTTCGCGGAGAACGCGCCCGAGACTCCCGCCGGAGCGCCTTCCAGCGCCAGCGTGACATCACCGGCGAAGCCACCGGTGCGCGAGACGCCGATAGCCGTGGTGCCATTGGCACCCGCCACGATGCTCACCGCGGCCGGGGTCGACGTCAGCGAGATGGCCGGCGCGGTCGCCGCGGTGAGCGTCAGAGCCAGCGACGCCGACTGGGTGGTGACACCGGTGCCCGACGCGCTGATCGACACGGTACTGGGCCCGGCCGCGGCCGTTCCCGCCACGGTGAGCGTGAGCGTGCTCGTAGTCGATCCTGCCGCGATGGTCGCCGGCGCAAACGCAGCGGTGACGCCGGTGGGGAGGCCCGTCGCCGCTAACGTCACCGCTTCGGCGAAGCCATTCGAACGGGTAATCGTGATCGGCACGGTGGCCGAGCCGCCGACAACGATGGACGTCGCGCCGCTGCCCGCCGTAAGGGCGACCGCCGGCGCCGGAATCGTGAGCGCATAGGTTGTCGTGGCGTCCGAAACACCGCTGCCGGACGCGCGCACGGTAATGCTCGCAGAGCCCGCCGCCGCCGTTGCTCCAACAGTAAAGACCGCCGTCGCGCTGCTTGCGGTCCCGGTCAGCGGCGTCGGCGTGATGCTGGCCGTCACGCCCGCAGGCAGGTTCTCGGCGGTGATCGACACGGAGCCGGTGTAGTTGCCAACACGGCTGAGCGTCACCGTCGTATTGCCGGACGCCCCTCGTGCTACGGTTCCCGAGGCAGCCGACAGCTGCACGCCGATGCTCTGGGCTGGCGGCGGTGGCGGCGGCGGCGTGACAGGGTCATCGCCACCGCCGGAACAGGCAGCCACGGATAACCCGAGTACTGCGGTAACTGCAAAAGATGTCCAGCGTGGCATCATCGCCTCTTGAAAGAATAGTCTTCGTGATGGAACAGGGGAAACGACATCCTGCTTGCATTGGTGTCAACCAAACCCGGCTCTACAGTCATCTTGGCCGCGCGAGGTACTAGATTTCGTGAAAGGCTCCCTGCTCCTCCAGCTGAAAGGCTTCCCATATGTCTACTGATCTCCTGTCCGTGAGCGCGATCCCCGCGCTACCCTCCGTCGAGCTCAAGGCGCATGCCGCCGATCTGTTCAATATTGATGCCGCGCTGACCGAAGAAGAGCGTGCCATCCGCGACACGATCCGCCAGTTCGTCGATGAACGTGTGCTGCCCATTATAGGTCAGTGTTACGTCGACGGCCGCTTCCCCGACGAGTTGGTGACGGAAATGGCCGAACTCGGCGTGCTCGGCGCCAACCTCCCCGAGGAGTACGGCTGCGCCGGTCTCTCGAGCGTGGCCTACGGCCTCATCATGCAGGAGCTCGAGCGCGGCGATTCGGGTATTCGGTCGTTCGCGTCGGTACAGGGCGCACTGGTCATGTATCCGATCTTCGCCTTTGGCACCGAGGCGCAGAAGCAGCACTATCTCCCCAAGCTCGCGAAGGCGGAAATGATCGGCTGCTTCGGTCTCACCGAAGCCGACTACGGGTCGAATCCGTCAGGGATGATCACCCGCGCCAGGGAGCAGGCCGACGGCAGCTGGATCATCAACGGCGGCAAGATGTGGATCACCAACGGATCCAAGGCGCACGTCGCCATCATCTGGGCCAAGACCGGTGACAGTCACGAGGACAGCAGCATTCGCGGCTTCGTGGTCGATACGTCGCTGCCAGGCTTTCATGCCAAGGATCAGCACGGCAAGCTCTCGCTGCGCGCCAGCCACACGTCGGAGCTGGTGCTCACGGATGTGCATGTGCCGGCCGACGCGATTCTGCCTGAGTCGAAGGGGCTCAAGAGCCCGCTCATGTGCCTTACGCAGGCGCGCTACGGCATCTCGTGGGGCGTGCTCGGCGCCGCCATGGCCTGCTTCGAAGAAGCGGTGTCGTACGCCAAGACGCGCGTGATGTTCGACAAGCCCATCGGTGGCTTCCAGATCCAGCAGGTCCGTCTGGCTGATATGCTCACCGAACTCACGAAGGCGCAGCTGGTGTCGCTGCACTTGGGACGCCTCAAGGATGCCGGCAATTTCACGCCGACGCAGGTGTCACTGGCCAAGCGCAACAACGTGAGCATCGCCACCGATATCGCCCGCGAAGCGCGTCGCCTGCTGGGCGGCAACGGCATCCTCGCCGAGTACGGCGCGATGCGCCACATGGCGAACTTGGAGAGCGTCTATACGTACGAGGGTACCCACGACGTGCATTCGCTGATTCTCGGGCAAGCCATCACGGGACTGAGCGCGTTCAAATAGGGATAGGCGGGGCGAGGTAAACATGACGCTCCCGTCGCATTGCCGGCGGGGGCGTCCGCCCCTAGCTTCCCCTCCGCAGTAGTTCCTCCCTCTCAGACTCTTTTATGGAGCGTCCGCGGTGAAGATCGCCGTGTGCATCAAGCGCGTCCCGGTGATGGAAGTGAAGTTTGCCATTACCGCTGACGGCTCCCGCGTAGAAGACGCGGGCCTCAAGTACGACATCAACGACTTCGATCTGTGGGCGATCGAAGCCGCGCTGCAGCTCAAGGAGAAGAACGGCAACGTCGGTGAGGTGGCCGTGATCTCCCTCGGAGCTGATGCGGCTTCGGAGCAGATTCGGAAGGCGCTGGCCATGGGTGCCGATCGCGGGGTGCTGTTGAAGGCCGACAGCATCCCGGCCGACGGTCTCGCCATCGCGCGTGCGTTGGCGGCCGAGATCAAGGAGGGCGGCTACGACCTCGTCCTCTTCGGGCGTATCGCCATCGATTCGATGAATCAGATGACGGGCCCGATGGTCGCCGAGCTACTCGACCTGCCATGTGTGACCAACGTCTTCAAGCTCGACATCACCGGATCCACCGGTCGTGCCGAACGCGCGCTCGAAGGCGCCACCGAGGTTGTGGAGTTCCCGCTCCCCGCGTTGCTCACGATCGACGACGGCATGAACAAGGAACGGCTGCCGTCGCTCAAGGGCATCATGGCCGCCAAGAAGAAGCCGCTCGACGTGAAGCCGGCACAACTCGGCGACGCCAAGGTGACGGTTCACAAGATGGCGCTGCCTCCCGAACGCGCGGCCGGACGCATCCTCGGCGACAGTTCCGCCGCGGTGGCCGAGCTCGTACGACTCCTCCAGACCGAAGCGAAGGTGCTCTGAGATGGCCAACGTTCTTGTATTCGCAGAGGTACGTGGCGGCGACTTGCGCAAGGTCGCGCTCGAGGCCGTGACGGCCGGTCGCGCGCTCGCCGATCTCTCCGGAGGTGGCAGCGTGCATGCACTGCTCGCCGGTGATGCGGGCATCGGTGACAAGGCCGAGTCGCTCGCGCAGCACGGTGCCGATTCGGTGCTGTTGCTGGAGCACGCCGGATTCGCGATGTACAATCCCGAGGCCCTCGCGGCCACCGTCGCCCAGCTGCTCGGGAGCGGCACCTTCGGCTATGCGCTGTTCAGTGCGACGGCGCAGGGACGCGATCTCTCGCCGCGTGTGGCCGCCAAGCTGGGTGCAGGGCTCGCCGCCGACCTCACCGGCTTCACCGTCGACGGCGGCACGGTGCTGGGTCAGCACTTCAACATGAACGGCAAGGTGATCGCCACGTTGGCGCTCGCCGGCACGCCTGGGCTGTTGTCGGTGCGTCCGGCGGCGTTTCAGCCCGCGGCGGCGCCCCGTGCGTTGGTCACGTCTTCGATCACGTCGGCCGTCGATCCGTCGGCGTCGCGGGTGAAGGTCGTCGAGCTCAAGCAGGGCAACACCGGCAAGCTCGATCTCAACGATGCACCAGTGATCGTGGCCGGTGGTCGCGGACTCAAGGCCCCCGAGAACTTCAAGTTGTGTGAAGATCTCGCCGACGCCTTCGGCAACGCGGCGGTCGGTGCCACGCGTGCGGTCACCGACGAAGGATGGCGCCCGCATGCGGATCAGATCGGACAGACGGGACGCAACGTGAGTCCGAACCTGTATGTCGCCGTCGGTATCTCCGGCGCCATTCAGCATTTGGCCGGCATGCGCACGTCGAAGACGATCGTGGCCATCAACAAGGACAAGGACGCTCCGATCTTCAAGATTGCCGACTACGGGATCGTGCGGGATGTGTTCGAAGTCATGCCGGCGCTCACCGCCGCTGTGAAGGCCGCCAAGGCGCAGGGCTGATCGGCACCATGGGGGTCTCGAATCTTGTCTTTGCGGTCATTCTTGTGGTCGCGCTCGGGTTCTTCGCCCGCAGTGCGAAACGGCTGAACCGCTGGCTGAACATCGGCCGCGCTGAAGTCCGTACCGATCATCCCGATCAGCGCACGAAGAATTTCCTGCTGATCGGGATCGGCCAGAGCAAGATTCTGCGAGACCCCGTTGGTGGCATGATGCATGCCCTCGTGTTCTGGGGCTTCTGCGTGCTTGGCATCGGCACGCTCGAGATCATGATTCAGGGGCTCTACACGCCCTTCACGTGGGACGTCATTCTCCCGCGGTTCCTGTATCTGCCGTACGTGGTGTCGCAGGAGATCTTTGCGGTCTTCGTGCTGATTCCCGTGGCGTACCTGCTGTACCGTCGCCTGGTGATCAAACCGAAGCGCTTCGCCGAGGTGAGCGGCGCCGACGCCGTGTTCATTTTGAGCATGATCGCTACGCTCATGATCACGCTGTTGCTGCTGTTCGTGATGGAGCTGCGTACGGGGGCGTCGCCCGACGGTCGCATCATTTCCGGTTTGCTACTGCCGTTGTTCGGCGGCGTGTCGCCGGAGACCGCACACGTCGTGGCGCGCGTGTCGTGGTGGATTCATGCGGTGCTGATTCTGTACTTCCTGAATCATCTGCCGGGCTCCAAGCACCTGCACGTGCTCACGTCGTTGATCAATGTGTGGTTCTCGAATACGAGCGGCCCGGGTCGCATCGGCGCCATGCGTCCGATGGATCTCGAAGCGGAGAACGCCGAGCAGTTCGGCGCTGCCGACGTGGAGCACCTCAGCTGGAAGAATCTGCTCGACGGCTACTCGTGCACCGAGTGCGGTCGTTGCACCGCGGTGTGTCCGGCGAACACCACCGGCAAGCTGCTCTCGCCGCGCATGATCGTCGTGAAGACGCGCGCGCGCCTCACGGAGAAGGCCACGACCCTCGACGCGATCGCGGCCGGCGGTGGTACGGCCACCGAAGCGCAGACGGCGGTGCTCGCCAAGAATCTCCTCGACGACTGGATCACCGAGGAAGAACTCTGGGCATGCACCAGCTGCCGGGCCTGCGTCACGGAGTGCCCGGTCAGTATCGACCAGCTCGATATCATCAACGAATTGCGTCGCGACCTGGTGCTGATGGAGTCGCGTTTCCCCGACGAGCTGGCACCGGCGCTCACGAGTCTCGAGCGCAATGGCAGCCCGTGGGCGTTCAGCGCGTCGGACCGTGCGCAGTGGGCCGAAGGGATGGACATCCCCACGATGGCCGAGCTCGTGGAGAAGGGCGAAAAAGCCGACATCCTGTTCTGGGTCGGTTGCATGGGATCGTTCGACGATCGCGCCAAGAAGATCACCGTGGCGTTCGCGCGCATCCTGCAGGCGGCAAACGTGCGTTTCGCGATCCTCGGACAGGAAGAGACCTGTCATGGCGATCCGGCCCGTCGCATGGGCAACGAGTATCTGTATCAGATGCTCGCCAAGGGCGTGATCGAAACGCTCGATGGTTACAAGGTGAAAACCATCGTCACGTTTTGTCCGCACTGCTTCCACCAGATGGGCAGCGAGTTTCCGGACATCGGTGGCAACTACGAAGTCATTCACCACACCGACTACATCGAACGGCTGCTCGAAGCGGGACGCGTGCCCCTCGACACCGAGCATGGACAGCGGCTCAAGGTGGCATATCACGACTCCTGCTACCTCGGGCGTTACAACGATATCTACGATGCGCCGCGCAGCGTGCTCAAGCGCGCGCTGCCGATCATGGAGCTCGTGGAGCCGCCGCGCACGAAGAGTCGCGGGATGTGTTGCGGAGCCGGCGGCGGTCGCATGTGGATGGAAGAGAACGTCGGCAAGCGCGTGAACGTGGAACGTAGCGAAGAGCTGCTGGCCACGGGCGCCGATCAGATCGCAGTGGCTTGTCCGTTCTGCATGACGATGATCACCGATGGTGTCACAGGAGCCGGCAGCACCGTGCCGGTGCTCGATATCTCCGAAGTGGTCGCCTCGCGGCTATTGCCCGTCGTGCCGGCGTAGCGTCCGCTTACGGCCGGATTTCGAGTTCGGCTTGTGCCGCGGTCAGGGCCTCACCGCCGAAGTTCACCACCGCGTAGATCGTGTACTTCCCTGGCGGCAGCGTCGGCATCATCACGCGAAACGTCTCCCGCCGGCCGGCTTCGATCCGCTTTCCATCCATCAACGGAACGACCACGACCAGCGAGTCGTCGCCGACGCGCACCTGTACTTCGCCGACAACGTCGGTGGCCGTCGTGCCCGTGTTTCGGTAGCGCACTTCCAACAGCTTGCCCTTTACGAACATGTCGCTCACTTCGCCGTCCACCGTCGTGAGCGGCACTGCGGCTGCAGCTGATGTCGGCGCCGATTGCGCGCGGATCGCGGCCGCCGGCAACAGGGCAAGCAGCGCGAAGAGCAGAATGACGAGCGCCATCAGCGGCGCACGAAGCCAGGGGATACGCGTTGGCGAGTTCATGGCCCGCTTCACTGGAAGGATGGTGCCAGCTGCGCGTCAGAGGGAAGTGCGCCCGCACGAGGCCGTAATTGTGGGGTGGGCGCAACACTGAGTGCGGGACCGACTCGTCAAGCGCCACCGCAGTTGAAGATGACGGTATTCCTGCCTAACTTCTGCATATCCGGCGATGCCGTGGGGTGAATCGCTCGCGCGAGTTTTCAGGAGTGCACGAAACAATGTCCGACCTGCCGCAGTGGGCGCTTGGTGACGCACCCGAAGGGTCGCTTCTGGCGGCCATCGTGGAGACCGCGGGCAGCGTCATCGTCGGTCTGCACCCGGATCACCGCATCTTCGCCTGGAATCGGGCGGCCGAAGAGCTATACCAGACGCCGCGGGCTCAGGCACTCGCAAAGGACTACGTTGCGACGTTCATCGCGTTAGAGCATCAGGCTGCGGTTGCCACGGACATTCAGGCTGTTCTCGCTGGCAAGCGCACCCTCAACTTCGAAGACGACTCGATCCTCCCCGACGGACAGCGACGCACGCTACTCTGGAACGTGACGCGCGTGCTCGACAAGGCCGATGCGCCGGTCGGCATCGTGGCCGTCGGACAGGACATCACCGCGCGCAAGGAGGCCGAAGTACACCTCCGGCTGGTCTTTGAACACGCACAGGACGGTCTGCTTATTTCCGATCAGTCGGGCGTCGTGGATTGCAACCCGGCCGCACTCAGCATGCTGGGACTCACCGACAAGGCGCAGCTTATCGGCCGACGGCCTTCCGATTTCTCTCCCCCGGCTCAGCCAGACGGGACGCCGTCCGACGAGAAGTCGCGGGCACTCGGCGTCGTGACGCTTCAACAGGGAGCGCACACGTTCGACTGGGTGCATCAGCGGCCCGATGGAACCGCAGTGCCGGTTGAAGTGAATGTGCGTCACACCATGCTCACGGGTCGCCGCGTATCGGTGGTGGTGTGGCGCGACCAGTCGCGTCGTCTGGAGCTTGATCGCGAACGTGCCACCGTGCAGCAACGTCTTGATCTGGCGCAGAAAATGGAGGCCGTCGGACAACTCGCCGGCGGAGTCGCGCACGACTTCAACAATCTGCTGGCCGCGATTCGGAACGCGGTCCAACTCGCGCTGTACGACCTGCCAGCCGAGAATGTCGCACGGGCCGATCTCGAGAGTGCGCTGCATACGGCGGAACGCGCCGCCGGCCTCACCCGGCAGCTGTTGGCGTTCAGTCGGGGGCAGACACTCGTGAGGGAGTGCATCGACCTCGCCGCCCTGGTGCGCGACACGTTGCCCTTGCTGCGAACGTCGATTCCGCCAACGGTGACGGTCCGCATCGAGGCGGATGTGGCCGACGCGTTCGTCGTCGCTGATCGCAGTCAACTCGAGCAGGTGCTGCTCAACCTCGTGCTGAATGCACGGGACGCGATGCCCGAGGGAGGGAGTCTGCTCATCGCGGTCGCGGTCGATGCGTCACGAGCCTCGACGATCCTGAGTATCACGGACACCGGGATCGGCATGGACGACGCCACCCGTCTGCGCATCTTCGAACCGTTCTTCACCACCAAGGCGATGGGCACCGGCACCGGACTCGGGCTCTCTGTGGTGTACGGCGTGGTCACGCAGGCCAAGGGCACCGTGCACGTGAACAGCGCGCCCGGGCAGGGAACCATTATGCGTGTCGTGCTGCCGCTGTCTATTCGCCCGCTCGATGTCGGTAGCGCCACGCCCATGGCTACAGCTCCCGCAGCCGGCTGCGTACTGCTGGTCGATGACGACGAGGCGGTACGGAGCACCACCCGTCGGCTGCTGCAGCGCCATGGATGGTGCATCCTCGAGGCAGGCGACGGCGAGGCCGCGCTTGCGCACTTCACGGCACATCGCGACCAGATCGCCATTGTGCTCACCGACCTGCGCATGCCGGTGATGGATGGCGTACAACTCGCGCTCCGCATTCGAAGCATCGCCGCCGACTTCCCGATCGTGTTCTTTTCAGGCTACGACGAGCTCGAGCAGCAGGCCGAGGAGGGCATCGCCAGTATTCCCCTGATCGCCAAGCCTTTCAGCACGGCCGACCTGCTGCGTGTACTCGCCTCCACGATGGCCGCGGCGCGATAGCCTTCGCGCGCGTACGTGTCCGCGCCAGTGTTCTGCCGGCCTAGCGGAGCGACTGCGGGGCACTCCGCGTGCTTCACCGGATTTCGATCTTACGACATCAGAACCGCGCCCCCAGAAGCAACGGGGCAAACGTCATCCAGCCCGCACCAGTCTGCGAGGTGACGCGTACCGCGTGCAAGCGAATTTCGACGAAGTAATCGGTGTTGCCGAGCGAGACCACCTCTCCGATTCCCACATTGAATCCTGGCGCGTGTCGTTCGTTGTACCGCGGCGTCATGTTGTCCATCCAATACCACCCTGCGCCGGCGATGCCGTACGTATCGAGCCGCCGATCATGGCGCCGAGTCGTCACGTTGACTGTGAGGGCGCCCACGCGGGCGTTGCGCAGTCCATCACTCGAGGCGCTGCCGCCGAACTGCGCCAGCATTGCCTCCGTGGTCACACCGATGGGAACGCGTGGCGCGCGTAACCACAACCCCAGCTTCAGGGCGGCACCCTCACGCACCGCGTCACGCAGCGGTCCGGCTGGTATCAGCGGTCCGACGGCAATGATCGGTGACGCAGACCATTGCGCGTGGACAGGTTCGGGTAGCGATAGCCCGAGCGCGGCGGCGAGTATCCATCGCGTAGAAGTACGTCTCGCTCGGTGCGGCATCATGGACATGCTCCGTGTGTAAGGTGAGACGAGGTCAAGGCGTGCGTGGCGTCGACGTGAGCGGGAGCGAGGGGCGCACCAGACGTCGCGGCCCGGGTGCGGCGTTCACGTCCGGGTCGACGGTCGTCGTCGAGCGTGCTCCGGGCGTCTCGGCCGCGGTGTCCGTGGTGAGCAGCATCGGGGCCTTCCCATCGGTCACGATCACCTTCGCGTTCGGGCTGCGCGCGAGCTCCCGGAACGCTTCGATGGATTGATAGGAAATGATCGATGGCGTAAGCCCCTGCGCAATGATCGCCCAGGCATCGCGAATACCGACCGCCTCGATCGTTCGGCGTTCCGCTTCCTGCTTCTCGCGATCGAGCACGAACCGCATTTGCTCCGAGCGCTGTTCCGCTTCGAGTTTCTCCTCGATCGATCGCGCCAGATCCGCCGGAAGGCGGATGCTCTTGAGCAAGACGTTCTCCACCTCGAAGCCGCGTGGCTCGAGGGTAACCATCATCTGCGTCTTGATTGCGTTCTCGATGCCGGCGCGCGTTCCGGAGTGCAGATCCTTCGCCATGTAACGCGAGCTCACATCGGCCGCGGCCGAGCGAAACACGGGGATGATCACATCCTCCTCGTATCGCAACCCGCTCGTTTCAAGGATGCGCCGCACGAATTCAGGCTTGGCCCGATAGAGAATGGAGACCTCGGCCGAGACGTTCAGTCCTTCTCGCGTCGGCATCTCCAATAGCACCTCACGATTCACCACGCGCGCTGGCACGCGTAGTATGGAGTTGACACCGGGGATGATCAGTTGCGCACCCGGGTTGAGCGGACCGCTGGTGACGCGTCCGAACCGCGTCTTGAGGCCGATCTCGTCCTGTCGGATGGTGGCGCAGGCCCCGAGGGGAAGCATCAGCAACGCCGCCGAGGCCGCATACGAGAGCGGGCGAAGAACCGGGTGGCGGGAGCGACTGGAATGGCCGGACATAAGGCACTCACTCTTGGGAGTTTGGCGAAGTGCGAGTCACTTCGCAGATCCCGGACACGAGCGTGCTCGGGTTGCGAAGGTCTCGCACACTCTGCACATCGCCTTCTCTGCAGAGCCCAACCGATCCGTGCGCTCTCGCGGGCGCAGTCTTGACGAATCGGCCACACGGACAAGCGTCCGCGGCGCTACTCCCCTTCTCTTAGGAAATCTATCGGGATTAGAGACGGAATGCCAGCTACATCGGAAGTTCAGCGGCGGTGCCGCAGCCGCATGACCTGGATTTCCTGCTTCACCGGTGCTTCCTCGAACTTGGTGGTCACGGTGTCAACGAGCTCGAGGCCCACGTGCACGAGATTGTCACGGAACATGGGAAGCGCCAAGCGCCCCGGGTCGGCCACGATGGCCACGCCGTCTGGATTGAGCGACCGCGCTATGCACTCGCCCACGAGAATGGCGTACTCTTTCTCGTAGAGCACATCGGCGGCCATGACCACGTCGAACACGCCAAGGTCGGTCGGCCACTCGCGCCAGTTCACCATCCGCACCGTTGGCTCGCGCCCGAGATTCCGCGCGGCGTTGCCCCGGGTCACGTGCAGCGCGTCCTCGTAGTAGTCGGTGGCGGTCACGTCGAAGCCGCCCAGCATGGCACCGACCGTGGCGAGACCAAGGCCACAGCCCATCTCGAGCAGCCGACGTCCCGCGCCGGCTTCCTGCGCCATCGTGGCCGACAAGACGCGCGCCGACGGCCAGAGGTCGGCCCAATACGGCAGACGTTCGTCCATCACGTAATCGGCTTCGGTGATGAGATGATCGGCGTTCTCCGGCTTCACGAGCGTGACCGAGCGTCCTCCAACGTCCACCGTTTCCGTGGCGAGCGAGAAGCAGCGTCCCAGCGCCTCGTCGAGCGCCTCGCCATACAGGTCGGTCAGGATCGGACGGGTCATGTCGTCATCAGGGGAACGTCGGGCAACAGGATCGCGGTGAAGAGCATGCCGGCTTCGGCGCGGGACACCTCAGGCGGAACGATCAGTAGCGCGTTGGCGAGGGCCATGGTACGCAGCAGGTTGGAGCCTTGCGGGCCGGCGAGTCTCGCTTCGGGCATCCCGTCGGCTCCCGCGGTCACGACTACGCGCAGGAAGTGCGTGAGGGCAGCCGGCGTGTCGGCGCTGTCCAGCAAACGCACAGGCAGGCGCAGCGGACGGAAACCGGCGTGCCCACCCAGCAGGCGAATCAACGGCCACGCGAACAGTGCACCCGTCACCATGGTCGACACCGGATTGCCGGGCAGGCCAAGCCATGGGACATCGCGCACCACACCGGTGCCGATCGGTCCGCCGGGGCGTATCCGCGCGCGCCAGAACGTTTGCCGACCCCCCAGCGCGGCGAGCGCCTCGCGCGTGTAGTCGTGCGCGCCTACAGAAACGCCACCGGTCGTGATCAGCAGGTCGCAGCCGTCGTCGAGCGCGCCGGCAAGCGCGTCGGTGAGTGCGCGCAGTGTGTCGGGCACCAGCGGCAGCGTGCGCACGGCGGCACCGGCCGAACGCAGCAGCGCCGGAAGGGCATAACTCGAGGACGACACGATGCGCTGTCCCGCTTCGACTTCGTCGAACCGATCGAGCATGACCAGCTCGTCGCCGCTCGATACGATCGTAACCCGCGGCACAGCATGCACGGGTACCGCCTGCGCGCCGATGCTGGCCAATACGCCCAGGTGTGACGCGCCGATCGTGGTGCCGCGCGCAAACAGCTCGCTCCCCGCCGCGACGTCTTCGCCGCGCGGCCGTACGTTCGCGCGGCCGTTGGCGTCGCGATCGTCGAACACCGTGACCTGTTCGATCCCTTCATCGGTGTCTTCAATGCGAATCACCGCATCAGCGCCCGGCGGCATTGGCGCACCCGTCATGATGCGCAACGCGGTACCTTGCTGCACCCACGGCAGCGCGGTCGCATCGGCCCCGGCCGCGCTGACGCCGAGTATCGGCAGCACCCGCGGCACGGCACGCGTCGCGCCAATGATATCCGTGCGCTTCACCGCGTAGCCGTCCATGCCGGCGTTGTCCCACGGCGGCAACGCCACGCGACTGCGCACGGGGGCACTCAAGGCGCGGCCCAGAGACTGGGCAAGATCGACCTGCTCCGGCGTCGTGATACGACCGTCGGCTTGCAGCAGAATGGCGTCGAGCGCCTCGTCGAACGAGAGTGGCACGTGACTTCCTCTCGTCAACGCGGCGCGACGCTGCCCAATGGCCGACCGGCCAGCGTCGTCACGAGCAGGTCCTGCACGCGCTCCACTTCACGGGTGG
>Ga0105046_10012785_pt1 | contig 13011 bp, 11 predicted proteins | sample MAT03_FD_78385 | JGI IMG/M metagenome (GOLD analysis project Ga0105046, IMG submission 78385) | Freshwater microbial communities from Lake Fryxell liftoff mats and glacier meltwater in Antarctica - MAT-03 (megahit assembly) | ecosystem: Environmental > Aquatic > Freshwater > Ice > Liftoff... | reverse complement strand
TACCAATCACACTCCGTGTGATTTCCGCAGTTCAAAAACCTTTGGTTTTTGAAGCAACATCACACGGAGTGTGATGGGTACTTTCTTCGGATTCCGAAAAATCACAGCCTCTCAGAGCGTTATTAGCGATGGGCGTGGGGAGCTTGGTAAATGGAACTAGCGACTCACACGTCCTTCGTGCCTCAGGGCGTGCCACCCGTATAGAAATCCTTTGATTTGATACCCCATGACCTTTGCAGCATCTCTCTCAACCTGACAAACATCGTCTTTTCATCCACTTCGATTTGAACGGATGCCAGGCCGTTGGCGATCGGTTTGCAATCCTTTACATCGATCTCGATCATCATCGAGTAAGTTATCTGTTCCGGCTTTCTGTCGCCACCTGTGTTGGCTAGCGTCGAAGCGAACAACGTATCACCCACGAGTTTGCTCGGGCTTCTTTCAAGCCGGTCTTCCAAAATCGATGCGACTCGTCCATGAAAAGTAACGCCCGGCAACTGATCCAGTCGCACAAATGTTTTCGCCCCGATTTGGCATTGGTCTATATCCAGTTCGTTAACAAATGCACGCACCTGCCAACTCTCCTTTGAGACAACTTCACCTAACGTCTGACCTCGTTCCACAAACGGTCGATCCTTAGACAAAACACCCAACCGAACGCTTTGCCCAATGCTCCGCCCAGATATCTCTGTTTTGGTTTGATCCAATATGGAATCGACGAAGATGCCAGCAGAATGCGAACGAAGCTGAAGCAGCACCGTCTCCTCGTTAAATTTTTCGAGTCGCTTCTCGATGGCCTGGACCGTTTCCTCAAGCTCAGCCAATTGCCGTGAGGCCAACGGGTCGTCGACGGATCGACTCGCTGCTTGCCGCAAGCGGACCGTGGCAACGCTTAAATCGCCGGAACATTGCAATCGCTGAAGCTCTAGTTCCGGTGACTCGATCGTGACTAGTATTTCTTCCGGGCGAACAGTCACGCCATCCAACGCGACCTGACTGACTGTCCCTGCTTGACGCGCAAAAAGGGATGCCTGTGAGCTCGGCTCCAGCACACCTCGCGCAAACAAATTTTGCTTAAAGTTCCATGTGCCTCCTATCCAAATCAAAGTTGCAATTGCCGTTAAACAAAACGCCAACCTCAACCAACGAATCGGCTCGCCGGAGTCGTTTTGCCGTTGAGAGGATCGGACAGTGCTCCAGATGTTTGCGAGAATGGCCGTTCCAATGACAGCAGAGAGTATCGCAGCAAAACCGCCAAGTCGCTGTTGCAACAACCAATTGTTGGCACCCCAAATCAAAACCGCCAGCAAAAACCATCGATAGATTGACGAAGCAAGTTGGTATGAAGCCAGCGCAACACTCCGCAAGCTCGATCCAGTCGTTCGCGTCCCGAACAACCAACTTCGCCAGAGCTGAGACCAAGCCTCGCGAGCTTGATCCGCCATGTTTGGGATACGCAACGCGTCGGACAAAATGTAATATCCGTCGTATCGAAGCAGCGGGTTAGCATTAACGAGAATGGTTAATACGGAACACAACAGCATGACTTGAACAGCAACTCCCCGAACCCACGGGACGCCACTGGTATACCATACGGCAAAGGCAATCAGAGTGATAGCGATTTCGGTCGTTATGCCTGCAGCGGAGACCATTATGCGTTTCCATCGGCTCGGGACTCGCCAAATATCGCTCACATCGCAATACATGCATGGAGCAAGGAAGAAGAAAAAGACTCCCATTTCTCGACATTCGGCACCCGCACTGCGACAAGCAATCGCGTGCCCAAACTCATGCAACGCCTTAATTCCAAGCAGCAACAAAACTGCGAAAAGGTAGCGATCACCACGCAAGCCGAATTGCAACGTTTCAAAGTCAGCAACGAAGTCGGACCAACGATTGGCCAGCAGCAGAGAACAAACCAGCACCGCTCCCAGTCCTAAACTGAGCACCGTGCGCCCAAAAAATAGCTTGCCGGCGGGTTCAAGGAAATAGATTACCTTTGACGGATCAAGTAATGGCACGCGCCATGCCATCCACGAAACTATTTGACCCAGCCAGCGATTCGTTTTCGAATGCAATCTCGAATCCGTTTGTCGCCATTTGCTATTCAGAAGCAACGACGCTTGTTCGAGTCGCCTAATTAAGTTGCGAACGAAGCTACCGGAAACAGAGTCGTCGATGCGCCTCACTTTCTGAACAATGCGCTGCACCGACGCCTTCCCATCTAAGCAAAGTGCGATGGCCTTTTCTAAGGTGCTGAAGAAGTAAAATTCACGACGGACGGGATCGCGAGCAATCCACGTGTCCGAGCGATCGCTTTCGTATGGACTCCACTCGAGATCCGGACGCAATCGATTTGGAATGGGCATCAGGTCGGCGTTCATGTTGAATCCATTCAAGCTCACTATCGAGAAATCGTCGCGGCGACAGTCATTCCGGGACGAAGCTTAGAATCTCGGTTCTCAATCTCAATGAATACTCGAATCTGTCCGTTTGCCGGGTTGGCGGTTGGACTGATAAACACGACCTTTCCCTGTATACTTTGGTGCGTCTTGGCAACCGTGACCGTGACACTTGCTAGCTGTCCTTTTTTCACCTCCAAGGCTTCGTTTGCTTCAACAAACCCCTCGACTCGCAACCGATCGATGGACATCAGCTCCAGCATCTTGTCGCTTGGGTCAACCCATTCACCTGCATGCTTTTCGATCGAGACAACAATGGCCTGTGCCGTGCTTGCAATACTGTGCCGGTCGATCGATTGTTGCGATTGTTTTAATTCGATTTCAGCCTGCTTTTTCGCAAAAAGTGCTAACTGCTGGTCGAGTTTAAACCGTTCGACCTCAATCTTTGACCGCTCAAACATCAGTCGATAGCGATCCACTTCGTTGGCGGGATAAGTGTCCGGTGCAAGCTGATTGGCCTTGAGGGTTCGACCTAGCTCCTGTTCTGCAACCTCCGCTGATTTTTCGGCAAGCCGAATGTCCACGTCGCGGATTGCTTTGACGGACGCAGTCTCGAGCGCGAGAATTGCTCGTTCGTGATTTAATTTCGCGTCGTCGCAACGGATCTGAACCAAGATTTGGCGAACAGGAACTTGGTCACCTTCTTTCACCAAAACGCTCTCGATAACGCCTGCCACTCCGGCGGCGACGGAAACGGTTTGCGTCGGTTTGAGGATGGAATTCCGAACCGTTATTATGTTTTCGCTTTGGGCGATTCCCAAATTGTCTGCGAACAATGATGCGAACAGGGTTAGCGTCATGGTCAGCCAGCAACGTGTCCTGTGTTCCAGGAAAAATTCGACGTGGGATAGACTCATTCAATATGTCCTTTAGAGCCAAAATCGGCGGCGTACCGCATCCAAGATACTTCTCGTCCACACAAACCAACGTGGGAATTGTCCGCAGGGAATCGAGACGGTTGCTGAAGTTCCCAGTCGCGGATTCTCGATGCGAGCATCCGGAGCGACGACGACATCCAGTTGCTGGCTACCATTCACGTCGCGCATCGTGTTGCTGAGTTTTTCGATTTTTCCTGTTCCCCGGTCCTTGGATGCCGATGCGAAAACAAATTCGACCGTCAGCGGTTTAGTTTCCGCAAGCTTAGCTCGTTGTGCTTCAACCACATAGCCTGATTCCCAATCCGCGATGGTGGATTCGATTCGCCATTTCTCCTCCAAGGATGCGATTCGAAAGAGAAGGTCACCTCGGCGAACAGGCCGATTTTCGAGATGACGCTCAACTTCCCAAGCGATCACAGTGCCGACTATGGGACTTCGCAATTGCAATCTTTCTTGTTCGCGTTCCAGCAGCTTTTTTTGTTCGAGCAAATTCTGTCTGCGAGTTTCTAGTTCTTGAACCTCGCCTGCCAGCCGGCTGCCAGTGACGTTGGATTGATCGTCAGCGGGCTTGAGTTGATTCAAAGTGATATTGATCCCGTCTCGCTTTTGGCCAACGATCCCTATTTCTGCCGAAACTTGATTGATCTGTAGCTGCAATTGGGGTGATTCCATGGTTGCGATGATTTCGCCCAAGCGAACCAGCTGGCCATCGGCAACATGGATCTTGTCAACATATCCTTCCGCAGGGGCAAAAACAAAGCGTTGCTCCGTCGGTTGCAGTGTGCCCTGCGAAAGGATCGTCAATTCGGTTGGGCTTGCGAAGTACAGAGCAAAACAGGAAACGACAATCGCAACGACAATCCATTTAAGTATTCGCGATTTCACTGCGATGAAGGATCTTGAAGCTGTGTGCGATTGCCAAGCGACTGTTAGCCACGGTAGGCCGGATTCGATACGCATGGCATTGTGAACGTAGCGTTCTTCCTCAAACCACTCCAAAACCAAGAGGCTATTTGCTTTGACTCGCGAGCCGTCAGGCGAAATACCTGATGCCGGTCCGCTTTCTATGGGGTACGAAATCGCGATTGCCGATCCAATCTCTTTTGCCCAGTCAGTGAGGAGCACACTAGATTGAATGTCTGAATTCGTCGAGTTAAGATGCCGTTGTAGGGAGTGTACAAAATTGGATTGAGTGTCGACCCTCGGGTGTCCGCTAATCGCGAGCGTTTGGAAACCATCACTCGGCGAGCCCCATCGCAAAAGCGTCACGCGATCGGCGTCGATGCAACACCGAGCGCCATCCACAAGTCCCCTGTCCGCTTCTTTCGCCGTTTTGCAAGCCAATATTGATCCGGCTATCGAACGTATTTCACTTGATCGCGGGTCCGCTTGCGTGAAACCATGTTTCAGCTGAAAGCGGTTCAGAATTTCCGCAAAGGCTTCCAGCAACTCATGCATTGCTCGCGTGTTTGCAGGGCTACCCACTGGGCTAACAAGCGGGAGCATTGCGACGATACCACCGGCGGTCCAGTTGACGCCGTGTAGTCCGTAGCCAATCCACCGTGAGTCCTGCTCCTCGTCAACCCATCTCGCAGTCAGAAACGTTGCTTTCTGTTTCGCAAACGCTGTCAAATGCTGCGCAGCTTGTGCACCAAACACTGCGCTCGTCGCAGCCAGACTATTCCATCGCCCGGGCTGGATGCTAGCCAAAATGCAGCAATCGGTAGCAGTCAAGACAATCTTAAGTTGTCCAAGCAGCTCCGCATAAAATTGAGCAGGCGAACTCTCTGTTTGGGCGAGCCGATCCAGCGAGTCGAGCATCATGTCAACGCGAGCCAAGACTCGATTCTCGTTCTCTGGATTCGCCATACTGCCCAAATCGCCTGACTATTAAAATACACGCAGGTTTCTCGGCTTATCGCGTGATCTATTCGAATCATTCCTTTTTATTCCTGCAACGGGAATTGCTTGAACGATCGTAGCTTTCGATACCGAAGAACACAACCAGCGAAAGAAATCCAACTTAGCCAAATATCGAAAACACGCTGTTCCATGGCTCGAAAGCTCAAGAGAATTGCTGGCAAACGAAAGGCATGCATGCTGGTTGCACTTTTGTTTGCTTCGCCTTTTCTTTTGGGCTGTTTCCCAAATCGTCGAGTCGGTCACTTTTCGGCCTTGCCTTCACTTACTAATGTGACCGATGAGACACATCGTTGGGAACAGATCCAAAGGAGTGACCCACCCATTTCCGTTTGCAGTGCGGAGTCGGATACGGGCAGTTCGCCTTTTGACATCGACATCACGACACTCACGTCCGAAACGACGCTCAACCTTTCGCTTGAAGAAGCGATCCAGTTGGCATTATCGAATTCAAAGATCTTGCGAGATCTGGGCGGTACCGTGTTGCGGTCGCCGCAATCGTCAACCAGTACCAACGACCCTGCTTTGGCATTGACTGACCCTCGTTTTGGCGAGGAGGCGGCGTTAGCTGAGTTCGATGCCGTGGTTAAGTCGTCTGCGTTCTTTGAGAACAACGACCGGCAACTAAACAACCGTTTCTTCGGAAACCAAGGGATTTTCCAACAGGATCTTCACAACTACCAACTCGGCATCAGCAAGCGATCCGCAACCGGAAGTACGATGTCGGTTCGGAACTTCACGACTTACGACAGCAACAATCAACTCTCCAATGCCATCGGTCGTTCGTCGTTCGATCAAATACTTGAGACGGAAATTCGCCAACCGTTGCTTCAAGGAGCTGGAACAGAGTTCAACCGCATTGCCGGACCTAGTGCACGACCGGGACAAATCAACGGCTTCCTTATCGGTCGCGTTCGAACCGATATCAGCCTCACCGATTTCGAAAGGTCCGTTCGTGACTTGGTGGCCGATGTCGAAAACGCTTATTGGGATTTGCATTTTGCTTTTCGCGACTTGGAGGCCCGAGTCGATGCTCGCGACATCGCTTTTATTACGGCGAGGAAACTCGAGGCACAGAAGGCCACACAGGGGGTTGGTGATGCAGCACAAGCCCTGGAGCAATACTATCGTTTTGAATCCGATGTAATCGATTCGGTCAATGGCCGTTCGGTCGACGGAACTCGGACGAACAATGGTAGCGCGGGCGGTAGCTTTCGCGGAACGGGCGGCCTGAGGATTGCCGAACGACGGCTCCGACTGATTCTGGGCATGGCAATCAACGATGGCAAGTTAGTTCGGCCAAGCGATGAACCGGCACAAGCGCCGATCCTTTATGATTGGGGCAGCGCTAGCGCCGAAGCGATCTCGCGCCGTGAAGAAATTCGGCGACAAAGATGGGTGATCAAGCAACGCGAGTTGGAACTGTTGGCAAATCGCAACTTCCTCAAGCCGCAGTTGGATTTGGTTGGCCGCTATCGTTTTCGAGGGTTTGGAAAAGACCTTATCAACTACGATGACAAGTCCGATGCGGTGTCGAACCTGCTGAGTGGCAATTACCAAGAGTTGCAAGCTGGTTTAGATTACACGTTGCCTGTCGGATTTCGAAAAGCCTACACGGCGGTACGCAATTCGCAATTGGCGCTTCATCGCGAAACAGAGGTGCTCAAGGAACAAGAGCGCGTGGTTTTGTTTGGTCTTAGCAATGCGATGAATGAGATGAAGCGTTCGTACGATTCGATGCAGTTGCAGGAAAAGCGACTTAACGAAATCGTGCGGCAATTGCAAAGTTTGCAGGCCAAATGGGAGGCGGGCAAGGACCCGGCGTTGGACGTATTGCTCGAAACACACCGCCGGTTGCTGGACGCGAGACTCCGATACCATCAATCGCGAGTTGAGTATGCGCTGGCCGTTCGAAATGTCGAGTTCGAAAAAGGTTCCCTTCTGGAGTTTTGCAAGATAAGCTTAGCGGAGTAACATTGTAGAATGGTTGTCCTCGACCGTTTTGATTACTCCTAAACGATTGAGGACAATCGTTCTACTTTTTCACGCCTAAACGATTGGGGACAATCGTTCTACTCTTTCTCCCCTAAACAGTTGAGGACAGTTGTTCTACTATGGAAAACTTAGTCACTAGCAAACCCGAACGGCTTGCATCGCTCGATCAATTTCGAGGCTATACCGTTGTCGGCATGCTGCTCGTTAACTATTTCGGCAATTACAAAGTCTGCCCGCAGGTGCTCAAACACACGCATGACTATTGCAGCTATGCAGATACCATCATGCCGCAGTTCTTGTTTGCGGTCGGATTTGCGTTGCGGCTCAGTTTCGGTCGACGGTTGCAGGAGCAAAGAAGCGTCGGTGCTTACTCAAGAATGATTCGACGACTCTTGGGGTTGGTACTTATTTCTTTGGTGGTCTATCAAGTTGCACCGCGTGCGGCGAACTGGGACCAGCTAAAGGAGTTGGGTTTCTGGAGCACGATTAGTACACCGTTGAAACGGGATTGGTTTCAGACATTAATGCACATCGCGGTAACCTCTTTGTGGATACTACCCGTCGTGCATTGCAAGCCATCCGTTCGTGTCGTCTGGATGATTGGCTCCGCATCGGTGCATGTATTGCTGTCTTATTGGTTCAATTTTGACTGGGTCAATTCGGACCCGAGGGGGATCGATGGTGGGCCATTGGGCTTTCTCACATGGACGATTCCGGCGATCGTGGGCACTCTGGCTTGCGATGTGTTTCTTCAGCCAAGAAGTCAATTGCAGCTTGGGTCACCAACGCTGATGTGTGTCCTATTTACTTCGTTATTTGTGATGGGGTTAGGGTATGCGATCTCGTGCGGAACTCGGCTTTATGACGCTCCTGACCCGCTGGTCGAGTTCAGCAAAAGTGAGAAATGGGCTGCGGATCCCGTATGGCCAGAGGCTGCACGAATCAAGGGCAAGATCGAATCGGCGAAGGCTGCTGGGAATAGTGTTTCATTGTGGATTGCCGAACCACCCTTTGTGATGCCGCCAGGGAAAGAAAAGAGGCAATGGAATTATTGGATGATGAGTCAGAGAGGAGGAACCCTTGCGTACCTAGTGTTTTCGGCAGGCTTTTCATTGGCAGTCTATTTAGCCTTTTTCGTGTTAAGCGACTTGTGGGGATTACAACTGTCGTTCTTTAGGACGTTTGGTACGAACGCGCTGATTGCGTATGTGATTCATATGTTGGTCAGCGACGCTTTGCAATCATTCTTCCCAAAAGATTCGCCCGTATGGTTTGCGGTCATTGGATTGTTGCTGTTCTTTACCATTGTTTGGCTATTTGTCAGGCGTTTGGAAAAGGAAGGTGTTTACCTGCGAGTGTGAAGTCAGCGAGGATCATTTTCGTTTGCTGAATGGCTGGTGCACTTGGCAACGCAGATTTCATCTCGCCAGATGAAGCGATCCGGAATGAACCATGCAATTGACTTGCCCCAGAATCCTTTAGAATTGCCAAGGCATTGGAGGGAGAGATACCGCCGGCGGGAAGGATTTCGATTCTGCCGTTTGCCAAATCGGAAAATCGTCGCAATGCGTCCGTCCCATCGATCGCAAATTCGCCACCGCCGCTGGTGAGGATGCGAGTGAAGCCAAGCTCGACAAGGCACTCGAGCGCCGCCAACGGATCACACACGGAGTCAAAAGCGCGATGCATGACGAGTTGGCATTTTGGAAGCTTGCTGGCGATAGAGCGTAGGAATGACAGATGCAGATCGAGCGATGGAGTTAGTCCTCCAACAGCGACACCATCGGCACCGAGTTCGATTGCCGTTTGCGCTTCCTGGACCATGACTTCGCAGTCTTCTTCGTCGTAGACAAAATCACCAGGGCGAGAGCGAATGAGAACGATGAGAGGCAACTCGATAGCGCGTCGGATAGCGGAAACGAGTGGCCCAGAGGGAGTCACGCCGCCTATTTCCAAAACCGAACAAAGCTCAATGCGATCGGCCCCCGCCTCTGCGGCGATCTTGGCAGCTTGAATTGTTTCGACACAGACTTCCAGCATAGGATTGGACTTATGGGGTTGAGCTTCAATTGGCAGGATTTTGATCGGAATTTTTTCTAGATCTTCGCGGGAAAGCGTTGACGTTAGCCAAACCTTCACGAGATTTGACTTTCGACAATTTTGTCGCCGAACGCGCGTGTGGATTGGCTTCGTACTAAGGTTCCTGCATTAACACCCCGCTATCGGTTTTGTCGCAGATGTCCCTGAGTCCTAGATCGAGTCTAACCCACTTCAAGCCGATAGATCATTTTACCCAACTCGACTCTCTTGTGGCACTCGCAAACACGAGTCTCGAAGACAAAAGAGTTATGTGTCGCGCATGGGTTTTGGATATGATACTCCAGCAGCATGGGTGGTTTGAATTGCCTAAGTTCATTAACATTCGGGAAATTGTGGAAGAAGAGATTTGCATAAAGAACCAGCTTCTCCCCAAGGCTTTTCCGTTAACTGAAAAATTACTACGTAAGCAGGGTAGCCCCTGTGGAATATTTTATTGTTTACATGGCCCTCGCAGCATTCGATTGACTGCGGTCTTTGACATCGAGACTGCCAGGGTTTTGTTTTATGACTCCACTGGCCAACGCGCTGGGATACGCTGTGTGAAAGACTTGGTACTTTCGGCAGCGTAAACTGGAACTTGGACAAGACGTACATGGCAGCCTGCGGGTTGTTGCCACGTGCGATTCCTTTAATCCGCCAACAACAGCCAAGGGAACGGAATCTCAGTTATGTTGATTTTGTCCAGAAAAGAAACCGAGTGTATCCATCTGGGCGATGATATTGTTGTGACTATTGTTCGAATCAACGGCGATAAAGTTCGAATTGGAGTGCAAGCCCCGTCGAACGTAAAAATCCTCCGTAATGAATTGGAGTTAAACTGGGTCGATCGACCGCCAGTCCAAGAACAAAGTCCAACACGTCGCGCAGCGTGAAAGCTATATGCAGCGATGATCGGTCGTCCGATTGATCGTTGCACCTAAAAAAACGAACGTCGAATTTGTGTAGCCAACATTGCACGACTTCGGCGTTTTTTTATTTCGCAAATGGGCGCGGCGCGGGCGGTTAAAATTTGGTATCGCTACAACTTTTTTGCGCAGATTTTGTTGCGTGAGGGACCCCAGCGGCCTTGTGCCGCTTGGTGAACAAGGTTTGTATGCTAGAAAAAGCGACCGACCGTTTCGAAGACCCCTGTGACCTCGCGTCACGGGCGAATCAGGTTCATTAGCTAACAAACCTTGCGTTCCAGTTGGACGAGCCAACTGGGGACGGGAGAAGTGGGGAAGAGCGATTCTAGCCGCCAACCTTTTGCACCAGTTGGACAAGCCAACTGGGGACAAGACAAAATTAGGGAATAAAAACGACTCGTTTAAATGTGGTGTCAAAGAAACCGGGATACTTCGATCGCATCAGGGATAAATTAAGTTGACAAACCGGTGATAGCTCCCGAAAATCCGGGTCAATTCCCAATCATGGATAGGAACAAGTTCACGGAGTTAGTGATGACGAAGATCGCACCTGACAACCCATACTCACCGCCGAGCAATTTAATCGTCGTGACGTCGCATGACGTGTCGTTGGTGGCATACCTCGGTTGCATCGTTTGGTTTCTTCCTGGAACAATTGTTGGTTCGCTTTTAGCTCGCTGTTTCCAATACGGCATGGCCAATTCGCTCTCATCGATTCAGACTGTGTATTCGGCAATTTATTTACTTACGTTTGCGTTTTGCTGTTTGCTATCAACATTGCTTTGGAGGCTACCAAGGCGATACTTTGCTAGAGAGGCCCGAATAAATTCCGTTGCCGTATTTTTTTCTGGTGTTCTTATGACACTGAGTGCAACGCTTGCGGTCTGGTATGGCGTCGAATCCGGGATGCTTCCCATGAAACAATGGGTACACAATGGAATTCTACTACTTTGTGGCCTTTTGGCGGTAGAATGCGAGATAATCTTGAGCCGGTCGCTTAGCAAACGAAGAGTTCAAGAAACAGGCGAATCCAAATAAATGATAGGGTCGATCATACCTCCGCACGCAACTAGAACCGATTCAAAAAAGGCGAGAGTGTTTTCAACACGCATGAAAATTCGCCGAGTCCAGTTCTCTGTAAAATTCTTGCTTGTCATGACCGTTGCCGTAGCTGTTTTAGCAGCTTTGTGGGTCGCATATGGAGCGCATTTGCGATTTGCTTCGGTCCATCTCATGGTTCCGAAGTATCAGGCGGCAATTGAACACAAGCTTGCGACACATGCGATCGAAGAGAGCCAAGTCTTATGCCGCATTGGACAAATGAGAATTCGAATCCCGGAGACTCTAGCAGAAAATCCAACGGTAATACGCGAATCAGCAACGCGATTGCTATTTGTGTTTAAAGACTCGCAGAGAAACATTCTGATTCCATTTGGAGGGCCAGAGATGCGTGTATCGATGTCGCCCATACCACCGCAGTTAAGCACATGCACATGTCCGAAAATGATTGAGGCCATCCTGCGAAGTTCGTCCGATGACTTTTCTTTCAATATATCTATTGGAGATCTTGCCATTCACAATTGGGTATTGAAGCAACGTATGCAGGATGTGGGGTTTAGTAATACCAATCGATTCACTGTCAGCTCGATGAATGCAACGGATAAGGTTCTCTTGACAGAAACTTTTGTTCGCAAGGCGCAACTCCGGGTTCAAAGCCATCTCTTTTGGGAAACACTGGATTTCAATCAGTCGGGAATCGTTCGTTTCGTTGACGCCTCAAATACGGAAACGAGTTGGATTGACATGGTCGTGGAGAGCATCGAACCATTTGCACCCAACTGGAAAGACGACAATCATCATCAGGATTTCTCGAAAATGACGGACTCCCAAATAGTTGAATTGCTTTGCGTAAAAGATTTGGAATGAAAAAGAGAGAACATAAAACGGATTGCGTGGATTTCTAGCGACTCTCACGCCCTTCGTGCCTCAGGGCGTGCCACCCCTCGGGGCTTGCGACGCAATATACAGATTGGTGCTAGTGCGAGCTCGATCGTGCAATGACCTCGATCATGGCGTAAGTGAACTGGGGCAGGTCATCTGGTTTTCGGCTGCTTACAAAATGGCGATCCACGACGACCGGAGCGTCTTCCCAAATGGCGCCGGCGTTGACGAGGTCGTCTTTAATACCTGGCGAACCGGTTACGCGTACACCCGAATAAACGCCTGCGGAGATCGCGAGCCATCCACCATGGCAGATCGCCGCCACACATTTCTCTTGTTCGGCAAATTCTGCAATCAGTCTCTTTACCACCGACAAACGTCGAAGTCGATCCGGCATGAAGCCGCCTGGCAAAAGGACCGCATCAAAGTCGGCCGAGTTTACGTCATCAATTTTCATATCGGATTTGCACGGATAACCGTTTTTTCCCGCATAGATAGTCAAAGCCTCCTCGCCCGCAACAATAAACTCTGCGCCGGCTTCGATCAGGCGAAGCTTGGGGTACCACAACTCGAGGTCTTCATAAATATCCCCCACAAACGCGAGGATTCGCTTTCCAAGGAGCGGTTCAGGTATCTTAATTGTCAATTGATGGATTCTTTCTTGCCGTTAAGTGATTTTTCGCGGGATGTACCTTCTTAGCTGTTACTTTAAGAAGTCTAGACGGTTTTGTGAATTACGGATGGAAAGACACGGTAAACTTGCGATCAAGGAATCTTGATCGGGTGTCGGCTTCTGTTACCCTGGAGGCT
>Ga0105046_10012783_pt1 | contig 13014 bp, 13 predicted proteins | sample MAT03_FD_78385 | JGI IMG/M metagenome (GOLD analysis project Ga0105046, IMG submission 78385) | Freshwater microbial communities from Lake Fryxell liftoff mats and glacier meltwater in Antarctica - MAT-03 (megahit assembly) | ecosystem: Environmental > Aquatic > Freshwater > Ice > Liftoff... | reverse complement strand
TCGCCGAATCCACTCTACTTTCTCCTCTCATACGGAAAAAGCGCAGCATTCTTTGTCTCTTGCGGCTCACTTGTGAATGATTTCCATAGCGTTGCTACTGCGCTATTTTTCTGTCGTGACCCCTCTTTGCGCTATACGCCGCTGTCGGCGCTCCCGCAGTGGCTCGTACCGTATCGCCATCGCATTCGTCCCGGTCAATCTGTGATGGGGGCAGCAGTCCATTTTTTTCTCTTTGACGCCTTCTTTGAAAGTGTCTGGAATCATCCCAATAAAGCCCTGCGTTATCTTGAGGGCTTTCAGGCGGTGCTGACACCTGATTTTAGCCTGAATACCGAAATGCCTCTGGTGATTCAGCAGTGGAATACCTATCGCAGCCGCTGGTGCGGGGCACACTGGCAGACCAGGGGTTATACTGTGATCCCCACAGTGGCCTGGAGTCAGCCTGCCAGCTATGATTTTTGCTTTGCGGGTTTGCCACGTTACAGTCCTGTCGCGCTGACCACGCTTGGCATTCGCTCTCGTGACGCACGAGCCGCCTTTTTACACGGCTTTGCTGCATTGATCGAACGGGTACAACCCGGCGTCGTTCTCTGCTACAGCACACCGCTACCCGAAATGGAGCGCGTACCCCTTCAGGTCTATCCAGACCAATGGCATGGTCTAAAGCGTGCGAAACAGACCGCTCCGAACCGAGCATCTCATGGGTAGTCGGGGTCGTCGTGGACGGCATGTCACACGAACACTGGAGATACAAGAGGGTCAGCTGATCCTCAGTCAGAGCGAAATTGTCCTCACACAGACGCCCTATGAACGGCCGCTGCCACCACCCGATAGTCTGATCTATCGCAGCTATGATGTTGTAGCCAGCTGTTGGGATGGTGAGCGCACCCCGTTTTACCCCCTTCTGCCGCAGGATCGGGCATGGATGCTGGTCGCGCGGGATGGAGCCAGCCTGGATGATCCCGCTCATGCCTTACTGCAGGATCATACCTTTGGCATGTCGCAGCCGACGCTGCGCTGGATGAATGGCAAAGAGGTCATCGAGGTGTACGTTGATGGCATGACCACCGACAATTTTTGTCAGCACTATGGGGTGGCCATCGACATCACCAAAAACGAGTTTGTGACCTGCAAACGCCTCTCCCGTCTGTTCCGTGATTACCGCATGTCAGCACGGCTTCCGGATTCTGAGGTGCGTGTCACATACATGGATCTCGATGCTGATGGCGAAAAACAATGGGATGGTTCCGGTCTCATCAGCCGGGCGATGCTGGAGAAAATTCAGATCAGCCCTCATCTCCCCGAAGTCGAACGGGATCGGTTACGCGCTGAACTGCGCCACATCCAGCGCGTTGAGTTCACGATGAATAATGCCGTCGGACAGCACAAAGGCCATGCCATTGTTGTTGACGATCTGCCCGTTGAGTTTCACCTCCCACGCGATATCAAGAAGGATGTCAAACTGACGGATGGAACAACCTTCGTGGGAATCAACCTTGTGCATCACGATGAGCGCATGCGCCTTGATATTCAATCGATGATGAATCTGCACCCCTTTTTCTCTGCAGATGAAATGCTGAAATATCTCGATCAGCATGAGCAGTTGTTTTATCAGGCTGTTGACAGTGGCCAAAAAGGGGAGGCCATGGCCCGCCTGTCCGGGGCAACGCGGCAGGATCTAGTCGATTCTCCGCTGCGTGAATACGCGGCCAGCGGCGGCAACTTGAAAGCTTTTCCCAGTATGGTCAATCGTCTTTTCAGCGGCGCGATTGAAAGCATCGATCACAGTCTTGAGCGGGGCAAACTGCGCATTCCCTATCCCGGCGGGCGTTATTATGTCATGTCCGGGGCTGTTGCTCAGGCCGCAGGACTCAACATTCCTCTCAAACATGGTCAGGTCCACCTTGACCCCGCCACCTCGACAGCCTGGGTTCATCCAGACGATTGGCTTCATCTACAGGACTCACCTAATAGACAGGGCATTCGCGATATTCTGGGTGGTGCAGATCAGGATGATGCTCTATGGGTCAATGGCTTCACCGACTATGACGGTCAGCGCAAAGTGCTGGCATGGCGATCACCCAATAACGTTGGGGAATACATCGTCCTTGAACCAAGCGAAGCATCACAGCCTATCTTATGGCATACGCCAGAGGGCGATACCCTGGTTGATCCACAGGCCGACAGTCGCACCTTACCTGTGCGCATCGATGTCAGCCGCCATGAGGGACGCACTCTCTACCGTGATCTTGTTGAGCCTGCCCCCAGCGTCATGGGCAGGAAAGCCTACAGTGTCGAGGCAATTGAGGCCACGCGTGAGCGGACGCTGGCAAATGATGGAGTTCTGGGCACGTACTGCAACTACGTTATGGCCTATAAAGCCTTACGAGGTGAGATGCCGCCGGAACTTCCTTGCGGTATGGAAGAGGTCGTTGATGCGACTGTCAAAACCGGCGATGATCTGAGTCAGGTCAAAACCTGGTTGCAGCAGGCAACTCAGAATTTCATTCGCAGCGGCGTGGAAATCTCTCCATTGATGGCCCCGCGTCTGGGCATCTTCCTTGATGAGCAAGGCAGCATGCCTTCTTCTGTCAAAGTGGGCCAGGGGATGATCCCCCTCAAAAGCACAGACGGCCACCACTGGACAGATCAGCTTGAACAGGGCGTTAGAGCGAATCTCGCCCGGCTCACCGAACGCCGTAACACGTTAATGCAGCAGGCACGTTTACCTAATGCCGTGTACGACAGTGTAGCGACAGATGCAGACGCCTTGGCATTAGGTGGTGAATTCAATCAGCGCTATGCGCTGGCAACACGCGAGGCACAGCAGAAGTATGATGCTCTTGTTACAGCAAACAGCCGCACGGAGCGCCGCTTACACGAAAAGCAACAGAAGCGGCGGCTTGATTTGATCTCAGCCTATGTCACAGGAATCTGTGAGGATTTTCTACAGCGTCACCCGGAAGAGCGCCAGCGGGCCATTCTACGTGGGGCGATGGTCAGTCGCGAAATAGGTGGCAGCGAAAAACGAGCCTCCCGAAAGGCACAGACACCCAAACGGCGCGACAGCCTATATACCCAATTGAACATCACCTCGGATGCGGCTCTCTGGCAGCGCGGTCTCATTGCCCAACGATCCATGGAAGCCCTGCGAGAAGTCGGGGTAATAGGGCGGGTTGAAGAGAATCTAAGCAATCAGGGCAAGCAGCTTGTTCGATATCCACCAACCGCGCAGGTGAATCGGGAAGCCACTTATGAGTCAGCTAGTCTGTCGATGCTCTGGTATCGCGCGCTCATTGAGGAGGCACATGCAAAGGGACGGACAGCCCCTCACACCTGGACTGGCATCCCCCGCCATACACAGGTCGCCGCGAAAAATAATGTGAAATACAGGGCCGCCCGCCCTTATGAGCAGGGTGGGTATATCGGCATGCCTCTTTATGTGGATGAAGACTATTTAAGCGATCATGAGACACAAAAACGTCTGGTCTGGGTCGATCCGCGGGGGCGCATCTTTGGGGCTGTCGATAAAAACAATGCAGCCCGCTGGCAGATTGGCGATGAAGCAGTGATTCGTCAGGCCAAAGCTGACACCGAAGGGCGTATTGAGGCCAAACTGGAACGGCGAATGTAGAGATTTAAGTGTGAACGAGACATTTTATGATTGGTGTATCCAATGTCATCCCATCTCATCGTGTAAGTCTCACTCTTGAGATAATTTTTCTATCGTGTTGATATGGCCGCAATCCGTATAGTGTTGTTCAAATGGTAAAAGCGTTCAGGCAGCAGCCCCCTTCGGGGGGCAGGGTAGGCGATTGTCTTTTGCAGCCCGCTGTGGGCAGAAAGGTGGCGAGAGCCATGTATTTCCCTATGAATGCCACATTTGTCGGCTATGTTGGCCAGGACGCGGAGATGCGCACCGTTGAAACCCGTGATGGTGAGGTGACTGTTGCCAACTTCAGCATTGGTATCAGCGTCGGGCGCGGTGACGACCGCCAGACTCAGTGGGTGCGCGTGGAGCTGTGGCGCAAATATGCTGAAGCGGTTGGCCTCATGGTCAAGAAAGGCATGAAGGTCACAGTGGAAACACGTCAGGCCAAGCTGGATGCCTACGAAGACAAGAATGGTGAACCGCAGGCCGCACTCGTGGTCGTTGCTGACACGCTGCACCTGCCCCAACGTGACCGTGATGGTGACGCCTCCGTTGGCCATGCATCACGCCGTGACCCTCAAGACATCCCCTTCTAGGCTTTCCCCCCGCCCTTCCTCTCAGCTCACCTTCGGGTGAGCTTTTTTTCTGCATGACGTCAGTTTTTGCCCCCTTCGGGTGCAGGGTATGTGATGGCTTATACATGTCTTCCACATGTCCCTGATGGCAGAAAGGTTGTTTATGTTTGAAATCATCTATCGTGGGGAAACTCTCCATGTCGAGATCATGCCTTACTGTAAGGGCCAATCTCTGGGATTACAGCTCTATGATGCCGATGGCCTGCCGTACAGCCGTCCCTCCGTCAGCATGCCACATCTCCATTTAGAGGCCAACATGGTGCTGATTCGGTCTGATGCAGTGAGCAGTGGTCTGTTGGCCGCACTGGTTGAAAAGGGCGTACTGGTTGATACAGGACACACAGTTCCTATCGGCTATACCATTGCGCACATCTGCATTCTGGTGATCTGAAACATTGATGGGATGGGGCCGTAAAAGGCTGCCAGCCCTCTTTTTTATTTCCCAAAGGATGAGGCAGCAATCCGTATAGTGGTGCCAGATCAGAAAGAGAAGGCTCAATTCAAGTTCTGTTGCACCCTTCGGGTGCAGGACGGGCGATGTTGCAAGGCGGCGTTAGGCCGCTGTTCGCCCGTGTTGGGCAGAAAGCGTTCTCCATGATTCCCTCATCCACCACAAAATCTGTCGCCGCTTATATCGATGGTGCTGACTTCAAAACACATGATGAGCGCATCGGCGGCTGGTCAGCCGTTATGACGCTTGTTGATACAAATGGCGTTCGTGATCCCCGTCCGATGGCTTACAAAGAGATCTCTGGTTGCATTCAAGGCGCGACACATAATCAGGCAGCACTTCAGGCTGTCAAGCAGGTTTTGCTCGCATTGAAACAGGATGGTGTATCACTGACCATTTATACAGGGCGCCAGCCTCTGGTTGGCGTGCTGGCTCAGCACTGGAAACCCAGTCGCAATCAGGCATTGATCGCTGAGATCAAGCATCTGATGAAGAAACATCAGGTCACCTTTTGCGCGATTGATCCCAGTGAGGACGATATGGCTGCTCGTGCCAATCTGCTGGCTCTGACTGCTGCCGACTAACTCTCTGACCGCCCTTTGGGGCGGCTTTCTTTTTTATGGCATGTGGCCGTTATCTGTATAGTGCAAAAAGGCAAGTTTAATCAGTACGAGCAAGCTCCATACCCTATACATAGGAGCGCACCCCTTCGGGGGCAGGGCGGGCGATGGACGGTGCGGCGTTAGGCCGCTGTTCGCCCGCGTTGGGCAGAAAGAGTTTTCTATGTCCGCCTCGCTCTCTCCTAAACATGTTGTGGCCTATGTGGATGGGGCCAGCAGCAACAACCAGACCGCTGCAACGCGCATTGGCGGTTGGGCAGCAGTGCTGATGCTGGTCGATGACACAGGTGTGCGTGATGAACGTCCCGCCGCCTACAAAGAACTCAGCGGCACACTGCCCGGCGCGACCAACAATCAGGCTGAGTTGGAAGCCGTCAAGCAGGTGCTGCTGGCCTTGAAGCGTGAAGGCACCGTTGTGACCATCATCACGGACAGCCAGTATGTGATCGGTGTGCTGTCCAGGCACTGGAAACCCAGGCAGAACGAGACTCTCATCGCTGAAGTCAAGGCGCTGTTGAGCAAACACATCATCACCTTCGAGAAAGTCGAGTATCACGGCGATACAGATACAACTTTCAATGAAAGAGCTGACGAACTGGCGAGAACGGCTGCCCAATCATGACAAAATGCCACCCGAAAGGGTGGTTCTTTTTATTACCACGCTCTATGGCGGGAATGTGTAGAGTGCTGTGTTATTTCACACCCCTCTGAAACCGCTTATAATAACTATAGTAAACGGATCATCGCCCTTCGAGGCGAGAGAACACGATAATATTTTATTCGTCTCAGACGAAGGAAGGGTTGTCGTGTCCAAAATCACTTTGATTGGATACCAGGGAACAGGCGGTTTTCGCAGTCCTCGGTATGCTCGTGAGCCTGGTCTCATTAAAGCAGGACATGTTGGGATTCAATGCGACGGTGATGACCGCATCTTTGGGTTTCACCCGACAGCAGCGGCGGTTGAGGCAGCAGGCGGACTTGAAGCACTCATTGAGCAGCTTCAGAATCATGTGGCCCAGCCTGGCGCTGTTTTCGACGATACAGCCGTGTTTGTGCGTGCACATGAGTTGGCAGAACAGGGCGAACGCACAACCGTCTGGCATTGGGAGATTGATGTCAGCGAGGATGAGGCCGCCCGTATTTGCCAGATGCTGGTATCAGCGTATGAAACACAACAGGCCTTCGTCTACAACTTTCCCCGACGAGATGGCAGTTTTGAAGCAGGACAGGCGAATTGTGCGACCTTTCCAGCTCAGATGGGCCTGCCGCTTCCCTCGCCCAATGGCAATCTATCGATTTATCTCCCGGCCATGATAGAGCAAGGAGCTACACTATGGACACCTTCCAAGTAACACCTGTTGCGCCCGCCACCTATAAGACCCTGCTGGACAGACTCGCATATCTGGCGGGTTACTGGCGCGAAACCAAATCCGATGAGGTGAAGGATCGCTACCACACGGTACTGAAAACGCTGCTGGAATTGGGGTATCGTGAGTGGCTCGATGTGGAAAGCGAGCTGCCACATCAGCATATGCCGCCTGAGTATGAACAGCTCATTCAGGAAGCAGATGCCTTGAAACCACCGCTTGAATAAGAAACATATAGAGCTTACCCAATGGGTAAGCTCCTTTTTTTATCAGGATCGCCGATGGCATTACGTTACAATATTTGCTTCGTTCTATGAATAATTTTTACAAGGACTATGTTATGAGCAAAGCCACAGCGCCTATCTATCAGGTAAAAATCAGCCTTAAAGACAGTACACCTCTGATCTGGCGACAGCTCCTTGTATCAAGTGAAACCAAGTTATCGCAATTCCACCAGATTATTCAAGTCGCTATGGGCTGGACAGACTCCCATTTGCATCTCTTTCGTGTTGGCCCTGTGACTTTCAGCTATCCGCATGAGCCGGGTGATCTTGAGGAAATGACCGCTGTAGATGAGCGTTATGTCAAGCTGTCGCATCTTGTGCCACAGAGGCGACCATTTATAGGTGAATTTCACTTTGAGATGGAATATGTCTATGACTTTGGCGATAGCTGGAAACATGAGATTATCTTTGAGGATGTTTTCTTACCGGATGCGAAGCAAAAAACTCCAGTTTGCCTGGCTGGTGAAAATGACTGTCCTGCCGAAGACAGCGGTGGGATCTGGCACTATAACGAGTCTCTCCAGATTCGCCGTGATGTAACAGATAATGAATTAGACGATGAAGCTCTGCTTCAACCGATCCCATTTAATCTCAAGGCCATCAATCAGCACCTCAAAACCGTTTAAATACTCTGCATGAGTCATAGCGCTCATTGAATACACACCCGCCGAGGCATAGAGCCTCGGCTGTGCTGCGAAGCAGCATCGGCGCTCGCGCCGCACCTCCCCACCCCCGCCTAACCTCGATCCAAATTCACTGACTCATGGAATATCACCAGGGAGCGATAAGCTTTGTGGGGCGGGGGTGGGAGCCCGGCTAAACGCCGTGGTTCGCGCGGAGCGCGAGGTTGTGCTGAAGCACACTTCAGTACTGCGATCTTTTTTGTTTTCTGCTCTTCAGAGTATGTCCTGAGACGTGTATCAACACAATTCAGCATTGGGAGCATAGGATCATCTGTCATCTCATTGGGATCTTTTTTGTATTGAGGGAGGCTTAAGAAGAGGTATTTTGCAATCATGAAAACCAAGCCTACCTTGCGCAAAGAGGCCCATTCGATCCTCGGAGAGAGGTGTTTTGCACTCTTTGATCCCAGAATGAGGCACCCTTTTCATCCCTGATGACAGTTCGCCTCACGCGTTCAGCGCGTTGATCCCAAATCGACGACCTCTTTTATGGTTCTGATGTCATTCCGCGTCTGCCCTCAAGAGGCCTGATGACAGATCGATGACAGCCATGATCCCAATTCACCTCTCCCAAAAGCCGTGTTTTACACCGCCTGATCCCAAAGCGAGGGTCTCTTTTCACCTCTGATCCCAGAACGATGTCCTGGTTTCACATGTGATGACATGACGCCTCACTTTATGGCTGAGCCCCATAACACCTCTCTGTTGCCACCTCTGGCTTTTCTTTAGACTGTTTGTAAGTCTTGTCCATCCGCTGTCAGGAGCGTCTCGTGTCCAAAACTGTCCAGATCACCGTTCGCATGACACCAGAGTTGTGGCACATGGCTGAGACCGCCATGATGAAGGGCAAGTTCCGTAATATGAATGAGTTTCTGCGTGCCTGTGTGCGGTTTTACATTGACGAAACAGATGATGTCATGGGCAGTCGGCGGCATTTCAACAAAACCCTTGGACAGCGGATGGATCGTCTGGAAGCCCTGACCCAATGGAATGTTCTTCACACACAGATGCTGACCGCCCGTGGTATTTACACGGTTCTACATGAACTCACCCCAGAAGATGTTGATGCAGAACCGCCTCTCCCGGATATGCAGATTCAACTTGCGATTGAAGGCACGAAACGGCTTCTGCCACGCTTTCTTGAGGAACAGGAGGCCATTATCGACCAGCTGGCCCAGCACCTCAACCGACGACATGCGGCTCGTGCTGAGAAAACCGATGCCCGCGCCAAAGCCAAAAAAGCGTAAGCATCTTTCCAGAGTGAGCAGGAACAGTCCTCTATGCATCATCGGGCTATTATCACCAATCTCAAGTTCACCTATGCCAAACAGCGCAAGACGCTGCGCACGCTCTTACGCTATCTTCAGTATCGCAATGATAAAACGAGCGCCGAGCATGTGCGGCAGTTCGATGAGCACGGACACCGCATTAATCGTTGGACGAATCAGGGCCTTGGTGAAACGCATCGCGAGATTCTCGATACGGCCCTCGATCTGGCCACCACTGGCCTGAAAAATAATGTTGGCGCACGCCTGCTGGTGATTGCTCCAGAAGTTCATCTGATGGATGCGATCCCTCAGGAGCGGCGGACAGATGTCCTGCGCGAATTGACAGAAGCCACGGTCGAGAACTGGTTTGAGCGCATAAATCTGCCTACAGCAGAATATGCTTACGTCGTCCATGAGGCCGAACCCGCTGAAACGCGTCCCGATGGCCGCCTCAAAGACGAAACAGCCCTGAGCCAGACCTATCTGCATACGCATGTCATTCTCGCGGCGACTGTTCCAGGGTTTGAAACCGAGCGCCAAGATTATAAAGTCTATGAGCGTCAGATTGAGGCCCTGCATGAGGCAGGACGAGAAGCGATGGCGGTGATCTGGCAGCGCGAACTTGGCTTGGAACGCGTTGACGAACTGAATCAGGAACTGGAAGACCGGACTCAGCGCTATCTGGCGCTTGATGCCATGCATGAGCGAAACGTGGAATCGTTGGGCCGAGACACAGAACCTCATGCGCTCGACAAGACGCTTGACCCGGCACCATTGCCACCCCCGCAGCGTAATTTGGATCTCGGTTTAGGCTTGGAGCGTGACGGATGACTATCCAAACACTGATGAATACGCTTCTCACCGCTTATGCCCCAATTGCTCGCCCCATCGCCATCGCTTCGACAGCGGGGGTCGTGCTCCTCCCTCTTATTTACCTGCTGGCGCGCGGGCAGGCCATTCAACGCCGTGCAGCCAATCGGGGCCGATCGCGCCGCACTATTCTGCTCGGTCTCTTGTTGTTCATGGCGGTTCCAATCGCCGTTGTCTCATGGACAGCCATTGGGGGACGGGCCTACGTCGTCGAACATGGCGGCAGCCTGGATGCGCGCACAGCCAGTCGACTGGCTCTTATCATGGGTGGCAGCACGCTTCTAATCTGGCTATTTTTGCTCTGGTTAATCCGTCCCGGCAGTTGGCTCAGCGAAACGATGAATTTGCTGATGGGAGGCGTGCGCCGCCGCACCGATGATCTGGGCACTGCCCATTTTGCAGATCGGCTGGAATACAAACGCTTTGCCAAAAAGCATCCCCAGGGAGTCACCCTGCTGGGTGAGTTTCGAGGGGAAGAATTTAAGCCGCATCAGTATCGCATCCTGGGCAATGTCTTCTCTCTCAGTGCTGAAGATGCGGCCCGTGGCATCATCACCATTGGTAATCCTGGGTCGGGCAAGAGCCAGAGCATCATTCTGCCCATCATTGCTGACAGTATGAAAGATGGGGAGTGTCTCGTCGTCACCGATCCGCAGGGCGAGTTGAAACATCAGGTGATGGATTTTGCGCGTGTGACAGGGCATGTCATCATTGTCCATGATCCGACCGATCCCGACTGTCCACGCTTCAATCTCGTGGAAGGCATCTCCAGCATTTCCAATGCGCGGGCTCTAGCCGAGGTCATGCTGCCTTCTGGTGGCAGTGCCGATTTCTGGTCCGGTTCGGCCCGCGCGTTGCTGGCGGCCTGCATGATCTGCTATGGCACGATTGGCCAGATTGTCGAGAAACTGGGACGGCTGGAAGACCTTATTCAGGATTTGGAAGGGGAGGAGGATGACGCTCGTTTTCTGGTCAGCAATTTCATTGATGCGGCTAAAAATGCGCCCAAACAGGCCTCTGGTGTGACAGCGACCATAATGCGTGCTCTGGATGCTTGGGCTGACAGTACAGTGCGAGGCAGCACAGGCCAGTCAGATTTTCGCGCTGACGTGACGATCAAATCAAAAAAGCCTGTGGTGATCGTCCTGTCATGTCCGGGGCGGGATCGGCGCGCCCTTGCCCCCTATTTGGGAGCCGTGCTAACCAGGCTGCTGCTCGATCTGGACAGCATTGGCGAGAAGATCCCCGGTGGGGCGCTCCCGCGTCCGCTTAAGTTCATCCTGGAAGAATTTCCAGCCATGGGTAACTTGAGCGTGATTGTGGAGCAGGCCAACCTTGTGCGCAAGCGCCGGATATCGTTTCTACTTGCCTGTCAGACCGTGGGGCAGCTCAACAACATTTATGGCAAGGATGGGGCGGCCACTTTACTCGCAGGCATGGCAACGCAGATTATTTTTGGTGGCGCCGATAAGGAAACAGCGCTGTACTTTTCGTCCCTCGCGGGCAATCAGACCAAGGTGCTGGAGACGGAGAACCCCAACCAGCCGAAACGGAGTATCGAGCGACCACTGCTCACGCATGATCAGATTATCTCGCCACCACACGCGCCTCAGGGCAACGTTATCCTGTTCACCCGTTATGTGACGGAAACCTATGCCGTTAACGCGGTGATCCTCGCCCGTTTGACCCGGCTCTATGAGCGACAGGACTGGAAAGCGGCTGTGGCTCAGGCGAAAGCCAAAGGACAGACAGCACGTATGTTTACGCGCACCGTGGCAGAGAAACGCAAAGCCCATAGAGAGGAAGGACGGTCTCCTACGCCAGATCCTCTGCTAGACATCACCGTGCCTGAGTCATCTCTGCTCTCATCGATTTCCCAGATGCCAGTCCAAAGGCCAGTCTCTGTCAATTCATCACCAAACTCAAACAGGATCGAGAAGCCCTCCCGATTCCTCTATTTACGTGTGATCGATGACAGCCCACCCCCTGATGAGCAAAATATTGTGATCCCCTATCCGATAGCGAAGCTCACCGAAGGGATGAGGAAGCGATCATGAACTTGACACAGATTATTGAGGAAACGGGCAAGCGCATTCGTCTGGGCAAGCGCCATGCTGAGAAGCTGACAAATGCTGAAATTAAGGAGGTGCTTGAGATCGCCCTAAAGGTCGCAACGCAAGGATTTCAGCAGGATCGGCGGATCGAGATTCAGGACTTTGGTGTGCTGGAAATCATTGAGAGGGAAGTCAAGGTCGGAGGCCGATTAACCCCCTTTGGCAGTCAAGAGCCGATACAGGGGGCAAAGCGCCGCCGTCGCTGGGTGTTTCGTCCGGCACGACGATTGCGGGAGGCACTTGAGCAAACGCCTGAAAGTTAGAGAAAGAACATCTCTGAGCGAAGGCGAAGCCGTTTTGGAAAGGAGGTTGTTATTCGCAACAGTATCCAGCGGCAAACATGTAATTCCCCTTGTCATGTGGCATCGGGTGAGGTAGTAAAGCCAAAAGAATTATTCATTGAAGAAGGTCACGCATGATGACATTGATTCATTGGACCTGCCCTTGGTGCGCAATCCTACAAACCACCCATTATGACAGCGGCATCCCCCTTTATCGCTTTCCCTCTTGCCAGTCCTGCGGCCAGGAGGTGAGCTGGCATGAGCTTCTCGCGCAAGATGAACTCAAAATGCTCGATCAGCCCGGAGCACCCGATATTTATAGTCCGCGTGGCGAACGCTTTGACCCCGTTCGCTTTGCCGCGTGTACGCAGCCGGGCATGCGCGTCAAACTCATATCAGACCACTGGTGGCAAGATGTCGCCGATCAGGAGGGTCTGTTGATCTCAAATCAGGTCGATGAAGCCACACCACCGATCAATTTCGTCGTGGATTTTTTCAATGGGCAGGACGAGCTGTTACGAGCCGACGAGTTGTTGTATTGGGTCAATGACGAATGGCTCACATTTGAGCAGATTATGAACGGTGAAACAGGTTCGTAGAGGGCCGTCTCATTCCATTTGATCGATGTAAGACCCCCGCTACAGCGATTAGCGAGTCATACATCTTCAAACAGAATGCAAAAGTGCTGATGAAGGGCAGGGACGCTTTCACGTTTAGAGTTGATATTTAAAACGTCTCTACCATTGAGAGAAATAGAGTTTGAGAGGCGTATAAAGGCCCTTATACGAC
>Ga0105046_10012782_pt1 | contig 13014 bp, 12 predicted proteins | sample MAT03_FD_78385 | JGI IMG/M metagenome (GOLD analysis project Ga0105046, IMG submission 78385) | Freshwater microbial communities from Lake Fryxell liftoff mats and glacier meltwater in Antarctica - MAT-03 (megahit assembly) | ecosystem: Environmental > Aquatic > Freshwater > Ice > Liftoff... | reverse complement strand
GGCCGGCGCGAAGTAAGACGCCGAGGATTCCGGGACGCCGTCGACGCCCCGCTCAAAGGTGGCGGAGAGAGTGGGATTCGAACCCACGGTACGGTTTCCCGTACACACGCTTTCCAAGCGTGCGCCTTCAACCACTCGGCCATCTCTCCGTGCAAGTGGAATCAACAGTTTAGCGGAGGGCGGCGATCCCCGCAAAAGCAAACTGTGACGTGACTGTGACGTGAGCCCCTCGGCGAGTGCCACGAGCAGCGGGATTTCAGCGCCGGTGTCGGGTGATTTGGGGCTATCCCCGTCCGTGTCTCCGTCCTCGCCTTCGTGGCTGCCGCCGTTCGTATGTGCTCCCCGCCGCGAATCGTCCAACGCGTCAAGGGCCTGCCGCTTGGCGTCGATGCGGATGTGCGAGTAGTGCTCGAGCATCCGCCGCGACAGGTGGCCGCTGATCGACTCCAGCACGTGGTCCGCCACCCCGAGCTCCGCCAGCTCGGTAATCACCGTGTGCCGCAGGTCGTGGAACCGGAAACGGGGCAGCCCGGCGGCGTCGCGGAGCGCCCGCCAGGCCGTGTCCCACTTCAACATCGGCTCGGTCGGCTCGTAGCGCCCCCACTGGCAGGCGGGCCAGAGAAAGTGATCCGGCTGGGTGTGGCCGAGGAGATCCGCGCGTTCGGCCATCCGTGCGAGCGCCGTCACGGCCGGCGCATTGAGCGGGATCACGCGGTGACTCGTCTCGTTCTTGCTGCGTCGGACGTAGAGCAGCTTCTTCACGAGATCGACGTCGCGCCGGCGGAGGTGTTTCACCTCCACCGGTCGCATCGACGTGTTCGCTGCCACGACGGCGGCGCAGTAGACGTGCTCCCATTCGGGATTGGCGGCGGCGGTGTCGAAGAGCCGCGTGCGCTCCTCGGGCGTCAGTGCCCGGCCGACCGTACGCTGCCGTTCGGGCAAGTTCCGCACGTGGTCCGCCAGTGCGCGCCATCTGCCGCACGACTTGAGCACGCGGCACAGAACGCCGACATCCATGTTGATGGTCCGGTTCGCCTTGCCGGCGTCATGGCGCTTGCGCTGGTACTCGGCGATCGACCTCGCGGTGATCGCCGTGAGCGGCGTGTCGCCGAAGTAGCGCTTCAGTGTGATGAGGCGCTCTTCCTCGAACTCGATCGTTCGCGGCGAGCAGTGCAGGCGCTTGCTGTCGATGTAGGCGTCAACGGTCGCGAAGAGGCGCTTCGGGCCCTGCTCGTGTGTCGCCACTGCACCATGGCCGGCATCTTCGATGAGCTGCCGTTCCTTCTGCTTGGCGACCTGCAGGGTCGTCGTGTCGAGACGCTTGCGGTAGCGACGGCCATCCACCGTGAAGTCCGCCCAGTACTGCCGTCCGCGCTTCCAGAGACTCATGGCCGCAGCTCCTCGGGTCCGGTCTGGCGATCAGACGACGATTCCGTGCGGGCGTCAACGGCGCTGGCGCGGACGAAATTCTCCAGGTCCGCCGGCAGGTAGCGGACGGCGCGGCCAAGACGCAGGAACCGCGGGCCCTGGCCGCGGTGGCGCCACGCACGCAGCGTGGCCACGGACAGGCCGAGCAGGTTCGAGACCTCGCGCTCGGTCAGGGCTCGCGTCGGGTGCGTGACCGCCTGCGCCGTCATGATGCCGCTCCGTTCTGCACGCCCGCCGTGCTGCTGCGCGCGCTTCTCGGTTCCCGTGCGTGCTGTTCGAGCCAAGCGTCGATCCACACCGGCTTCAACCGGATCGTCCGTCGACCGCTGATCCGCACGTGCCGCAGCTCGTGCCGCTCGCACGCCGTGTAGATCGTGTCGCGGCTCACGTTCGCGTAGTCGGCTCCTTCGCCGACCGTCAACCAAGGCTTCATGATGCACCTCGCAATGCTCGTTGCCGAACGTCCATGGATGGCGCGCTCGGACGCGCTGACCACAGGTCAGCGCGCCGCAGGCAGTTGCGCGAGATGCTGGCGTTACGCCGAACATCGAGAACCGGAGCGATGGGCCCGGCGTCTGTGCCCGCCCTGAGGCTGGGCATCCCGAAGCCATCGATGGCTGGCGGCTGCCTTGCCGAATTGCCAGCGCAACGACTTGGCTTCTGGCCACCGGCGCGGCGGCCGCAGGGGCGCGCCGCGCGTGGTGAACAGCGATAGTCGAGACGGCGCTCGCGCCCAATCTCGCTTCGGAACCGTGCAGTAGTCAGGAAGTGTGCTGGTGGCCGTGGCCCTGAGAGCGGCGACCGTCAGCGTTCCGCGCGGAGGGACTCTCTCGCGGAAGGTGTGCAGTAAGCACGGACGATGACGACAGGCTACTGCTGCTTCGCGCCCTCGTCAACGGACAATTTGTGCATGGGGGCCATCGTCGGGGGAGGAGCCACCAAGGCCGGGTAAACTACCTCAGAGATTCCCGACCCGAGGCATGAGATGACCCACGTCGACGTCACGGTACCTGACGGTCTGCTTGCGGCGTTGAAGAAGGCGCCCCATGAGGTGGCTGTGGAACTCCGTCTGGCGGCGGCGATCCACTGGTATCAGCAGAGCGTGCTGTCGATGGAGCGCGCCGCGGAAACGGCCGGGATGACCCGAGCCGAATTCCTTGGCGAACTCGCACGTCGTCGCGTCGATGTGTTCGTGGTCGATGACCAGGATCTGGCCCGAGAGCTGGGGGATGTCTGACGTTCTCGTCGTCAATGCCTCGCCGCTCATATTTCTGGGCAACGCCGGTCGCCTCGAACTCCTGCGTGTGCTGGGCGCCAGTCGCGTCGTCGTTCCGCAGCCCGTCTTCGACGAGGTGATCGCCGGCGGACACACGGACAGGGCCGCCAGAGCCCTGTCTGACGCGCCCTGGCTCGAGAGGCGGCTATCTCCCTCGGTTCCCGACTCGATCAGTGCGTGGGACATCGGGAAGGGCGAATCATCGGTCATCGCCAGGGCGTTGCAGGAGTCGGACGTCCGCGTCGTGATCGACGACATGACCGGCCGGAAGTGCGCCCTCGCGCACGGCCTCGCCGTGGTCGGAACCCTTGGTGTGGTCATCGCCGCGCACCGTCAGGGACGCATCGACGACCCACGCCGTGTCCTGCTGGAGTTGCGGACTGCGGGCATGTGGTTGTCCGACGCGGTGATCGCGCGCGCACTGCGCATTGGCGGAATCGAGACGTAGCTTCCAAGCTTCGTGTTTGCCCTCCGGGACGTCATAGGTCGGCCATCACGTAGTTGCCAGGACGGGTCTGCGCGCAGGCGCGGTCAAGGCCCGAAGGCCGCCCACCTTCATGCGGGCGGAGCGCAGCGATGCGCCTTGACGGCGCCGAGCACAGACCGAGCATCAAGCACGTGATGGCCGGCGGTTACGACACGGTCCAGTTTGTGGGCTGCGACGAGGTCGGATTCTCCCGGACAGACGAGCGACGAAGCGATCGCACGAGGTGGCCACGACCCGGTCCCAGATTCCGCCGCGCCCACGGTGACGCAACCTCGCCAGGACGGCCGCCAGAACACGCCACCGCACCGGCACCGACGGCCATGGCGTGAGCGACCCCTCCGGACAATCGCGGGGTGAGTTCACGCACGCGCAGTGGGGTCGCTCACGCCATGGTGTCTGTGCTGATCGCCGACACCGACGCTGGCAGAACGGGCGGCAAAGAGCGCCACCCGCGGTGTGGGGCCCGCCTGCTGCGTGGCGAAGTCGAAGCCACACGCTCGGTTGCAGCTTCGGGCGTCAGCAGTAGCGGCGCTCGCCGTCGTGCGGCTCAGGCGTTCGAGAGACGGGGACTACCTCTGAAATCGAGGTTGTCCCCACGGTTGTCCCTCCGTCCTCCGGCGGCGAGCACGCCACCGCAGTCCGGCGACTATGATCCCGTGAGTGAGCAGGTCTTCTCGCGTCAAGCGGCGGCAGGTGTGGTTTGAGGCCGGCGTGCGAGATCTTGCGGCCACATTCGAAAGCCTCACGACAACGGCCGGTACTCCCGTGCCACCCGCGTACGCGTGTCCACTGTGCGCGGTCATGGAGACGTACAGCCGAGTCCGAATGAACCTGTTCCCAGCGGACGGGTTGGGTAGCCTTCTGACCTTCGAGGACGTCCCTCCGAAGCACTCAGGTGGACGTCCCCTCGTCCTCACTTGCAGGGCCTGCAACAGCACGGCCGGCCACAAGATTGACGCCGCTGCTCACCGCGTTGAACGCAGCATCCGGACCCTTGCTGGTCAGGAGCCCACCCGAGGCTGGCTACATGTCGGCGACGATGAAGTGCCCGCCGAGATCGACATGACCGTGGCCGGTACGAACCGCATCACGATGCTCGGCGGCAGCCCCTCGGCGCTGGGACGCATGGCAGCGTACTTTGAAGATCTGACGCGAGTCCCGATCACGTCTGAGCCATTTCGGTTGTCGTTCTCGCTGACAGATCCGAACCACCGGCTTGCAAGGGTGAGCTGGCTGAAGTCCGCATACCTGGCTCTCTTCGCGCTGTTGGGCTACCGGTACGCCATGCACCCTTTCCTCGGCCCCGTTCGACATCAGATTCAGAATCCGGAGCAGGAACACCTGGGCCCGTTTTCTCTCCGCCTGCCCCAGCCGCTGCCGTTCTCGGAGTGTCGTGTGTTCCGTCTCGCCACGCCTGAACTCCCGGTCTGCTGGGGTGTTCAGATGGGGCCGATCTTGATCTTTCTGCCGCACGGCGACCCGGACGCGCGCTATGGACGATTGGCCGAACTGAAGGGGCAGGGAGCATCGTTCGAGTTCAAGGCCGAGAACTCCGTCTGGCCTCTTGCGCCTGTGTTCGCGATGGCGGCGAAGGTGTTTCCGCGGGCGAAGATACATGCGACATAGGGCTGTCTCAACCCGGTCTAGTCCGCAATTCTCCGCGGGCCCCAGAGCGTGGTCAGGCGACGCCAACCAGGGGGGAGAGGTGGAGGTACTGCCGAGACAACTCGACGGTCTCCACCCGGCCGTTCTGCCGCTCCATCGCGTCGGCCAGCAGGGGCGAGCGCGCGAGGTACAACGTGTTCGCAGGGTCGTCCAGCCACTGGCGGTAGAGGGCCTGGAAGCGCGGCGCTCGGAACCCCCGGTCGTCGCCCTGGCGACGCGGGTCAGGTGCCTCCGCCGTCGATGGAACCAGCTTCTGACGCTGCTCAAACAGGGCCTGCAGGGACTCCACCGTGGACGAGGGCATCGGCGTCGCCAGGTGTTCGCGCGCCGCGTGCAGATAGGCCGAGCGGGCGGCCGAGAATTGCCGCGGAATCACCAGTCGGATCGTCCACCGATGCAGCGCTTGCAACAGCGCGGTGTGTCGCAGCAGGAACAGCCTGAAGTCCATCGGGGACGGGCGCGTGACGAGGTAGACGAACACGTGCGGGTCGCCCGCGTACGGCTGCACGCCGATCGGTAGTTTGTCAGGAAAGAGTCGCATGCACTTCGCCGGCCCGTCGCCGAAGAGACGCCTCGGATACTCGTCGGGTGACAGCCGGTCGTCGAGTCGGCGCACGAAGAAGCGCCGCTTGTCGAACGCCGGTCCGAGCCAGGTGTGCGCGGTGTCGTCGAGCACGACGTCCAGTAGCATGACGCGCTCGATCATCCGGCCGAGCGGTGCCGCCTTGCGGAAGCGGCTGTCCGGCTCGCCGACGGCCGCCCACAGCGGCTTGTAGTGGAGGTGGAACATCCGGCCGCGATGCAGCTTCCCCGTGGCGACGGGGGTGGCGTACCGACGCTCGACCAGCGCGTTGATGAAGTTGGTGCTCTTCTGGCCGTGGGCGATTCCCGCGAAGCGGCAATACTGGCGTTCCACGAAGACGCCCGAGTGCAGGAGCACCTGCAACAGGAACCGGGCGTGCCGATCGGTGAAGCCGAACGCTTCAATGGCGTCCTTGCGCTCGGCATTGGCCAGCTCGATGGTCCAGCGGTCTGGCGCCGGCGGCAGCGTCATAGGAACTCCTCGGCGAACCGCGGACCCGCCGTCCGTCCACCCTTGCCGCGCCCGCCAACCGAGCCGCTGCCGGCGCGGTAGCAGGTGAAGCCCGACCCGGCGGCGGAACTCGCGTGCAGGCCGCGGTAGTGCTCGGTGACCACCTCGATGTCCTCGTGCAGCCACCGGCCGTGCGTGTCCTCGTACTCGAGGCGGGCGTCAGGGAAGCGCACGTGTCCGTCGTCGTACGGCAGGTCATGCTGGCGTGCCCACCGTTCGATCTCTTCCGGCTCGCGGTCCGGCCGGCCGTCGCAGTCGCCGCGGCCGCGATTGCGTTCCTGGAGGAACCGCTGGTAGTCCCGCTTCAGCTCGTAGTCGAGGACAACGCGGCGGACGCGCCCACCGCGGTCGTGGATGCGCTCTTCAGCGCGCTCGTAGGCGCGGTAGACCTTGACGTCGTGGGTCAGCTCACGGGGCTTTCTGAGGCCGGCGTAGAACGTCTGGCGCGGTTCGTGGGTCCGCTCGTCGCGTGGGGCCGAGCGATTGGCTTCGAGCAGATCCCGGCCCTGGTCAGTGAGCACAACGGCACGGTCGTTCGCGTCGAGAGGCGAGCGCCGAATCAACCCTTGGTCTTCGAGGTGCCGAACGCTCTGGTGCGGCTTGCGGGCGTCGTCCCGCAGGGCGTGCAGGTCGTGCTCGGCCACCACTCGGAACGAGCCCACGGTTGCCAGAATCCGCGCCTCGGAGCCGTCGATGTCGTAGACCCGGTCGCGGTCTCTGACGTGTTCCCGGTCGCGCCCACGCGGAAGGTCGAGGTGGCGCGTGAAGACGTCGCGCGGTTCGCGGTCCTGGCGGTCAGGAGCATCGCCGCCGCCACGGCCGCCGCGATCGAGGGCGCGGCCTCCGTCGCGAGCATTCTGAGGTCCGTCGTCACGCGGCTCGTAGCGATCCAGCATCCGGCCACCTCGCCAACCACGAATATGGGCCGATTGCGGGGGCGCCGCAATTCATCTACGGGTGCTGTCGGACGGCTTCGGGGTGTGGCGGGCGCAGTGTGCGGCGCGATCTTCTGGTCGGGTAGCGGGGTATCTTCGAAGCGAATGTGTGCCACGTCTTGCCTGAAGAGTTCATGGGCGAGCAATCGCAACCGCACCGGGCGGGATGCGCATTTTCTGCGAGGGGGCGCAGGACGTCGAGAACGAAATCTGCCGCCTCAAGAATGAGTTGGTCACCCGCACGGCAGAGCAGGTTCGGGCGCACGCCGGACGGTCGGCCTGACGATCGAGCGCATGGTGGCTGCGCGCAAGCGCGACTCGGGGAGCAGGCGATTTACCCTGCGGGCAAAGGTGCTATGCTCGCGTCTAGAAGGGATGAGTTGACCACGGCGCGCGGCCCCAAAGAGGTTGGCTGCACCGCGTCGGTCACGGGACCGCAAGCCAAAGGAACGAAGCGCCTGAGTGCGTGTAGTGGCGCTGCCGAAGTAAGCGAAGACGCGATTGCGCAGCGACGCGCGACTTCGACCCGACGGCTACACAGCAGCCCTTAAGCTCCACAACCTACCATGGATGAACCCAACACAAGCGACAGCCCGCCGTTGTGGGGCGAGTCAGATCCAGCGCATCGTGTCGCGCTGCGAACTTTGCCCGGTTATCGCAGTGTGGCGGGACTCGCCAAGAGCGTTGCGACAGTGTCAAATGCACGCGGCGCTTTCGACCTCGCTAGATACTGGATGTTGGTTGCGGCGGCGTATGGCTGTGTGATTTTTTGGAACTTCCATTGGCTAGCCATGCTCTTGGCGTTCGCCGCTGTGGCCAAGGCGCAGAATTCCCTACTACTGGTCGGTCACGAGGCGATTCACTACCTGCTCTTCCGGAACCGTCGAGTCAACGATTGGGCCGGTGAGTTTCTCACGTATGCTCCGATGGGCATAGGATTTCGACGAGCCCGCCTGTCGCACCTTGAGCACCATCGCGCCCCGCTGTCGGAGGCCGATGAAAAGATCGAGCAACAGCTGTTAGTGCCGACGCGCCCTGCCTATGTTCGTCATCTCGGCGCTCCATTGCTCGGCTCGTATGTCGTGACCGCGGTGTCGCGTATCTTGGGCCTCAAGCTGAACAGGCGCGCCCGCCCGAAGTTCGTGCAGAAGTCCAGTTCAGCTCGGCTCGATCTGGCCGGCATCGTGCTGGCGCAGATCGTTCTATTCGTCGGGCTGGCGGTCATCGATTGGCGCCTATATGCGTTTTTTTGGATGTTGCCCTTGGTCACGCTCACCGCGTTCTTCCACAAGGCCAAAGGCTTTATCGATCACGCGATGCTGCCAGGTGAATCTGTAAACCTGGCCTACTCCTACCGCGTCAGCGCACTCGACCAGATGTTCTTCGGGACGCTGCAGGCCTATCACGCCGAGCATCACTTGTTTCCGGGCGTTCCGTACTATCGGCTCGGGAGAATTTTCGCGACCGAACCAGACCTACCGTTCATGCGTCGGCGACGGTCGTACTTCGGCTTCCTCGTGGCGTACTACCGCGCGCTAAGCGCAGTCCGGAAGTGAATGGCGCCGCGCTGTGTGGCCTGCGGGGAAGAAACCCGCCCGGCGTTTGAACACGACGGCTACCAGTTCCATCGATGTCTGCGCTCGGGTTGTCACCACGTGTTCGTCCATCCGGTTCCGAGCGACGCCCAGATCCTCGAACTGTACGACGCCACCGCCTCCCATATCGCCAACTCCAACTCCTGGACGGTGGCGGACGACTACGAGCGCGATCCGGAGGTCATTCGGCGTCAGATCCGGCAAGGACGCGTCTCGAGCTTGTGGCGCGACGCCCAAGGTAGCGAAGACCGTACGACCGCCATTCTGGATATTGGCTGCTCGACGGGAATGTTTCTGCGCGTGCTCAAAGACTCGGGCTACGTGCACCTGATGGGCATGGACCTGTCGCCGTCCGCGGCCGCGTTTGTTCGCGACACGCACGGCATTCCGTGCGTTGACGCGCTCGACGACGTTCCCGATGCGTCATTCGACATCATTACGTGCTTCGCGATCTTGGAGCACGTCCCCGACCCGGCCGCGGTCGTGCGCGCGCTTCGACCGAAGCTGAAGCCAGGAGGGCGACTCGTTGCGCTTTCCCCGAACTACGACAGTGTCTACCGGCGTGTGGCCGGCCGTTCCTGGGTGTGGCTAATCCCACCCGTTCATCTACAGTATTTCTCTCCCGCAAGCTTGTCGCAAGCCCTTCGCAACGGCGGCTTGGTTGTTGAGCGAATGCGAACCACCTACGCGAATACCTATCTCTATCTCCTCATGCATCACCTGACGCGCGCATTGAAGCGTGACATGCCCTCCACCTCGCGTACGCGAGGTCGTGGCGTCATGGCGGTCATTAGAGCGATAGAGGTTGTACTGCGAGTGGCTCTAGCGCCAGGCCGAGTCCTGGCCTATTGGTTCGACAGGGGAGCCGAGGTCGTCGTGGTAGCTCGTCGCTCCGACAGTCCACAGTCAGTAGCGGTGTCCAGCAAGGCATGAGACGGCCGCCTCATGAGCAGGTTGGTGCGTTTTCGGCAGATCAGAGGAGGGCAGTATGGGACTCGTCGACACGGAGAACCTAAATCAGGGAACCGAGGTGTGGCGGAACGCATATGCGAGCGTCGACGCCTTCGGCCGAAGCCAGATTGAGGGCTATTGCCTCCAGACAAGCGTGGCTGCGGGTGAAACGCTGCAGATCGCGGTGAATAGTAGCACTGCCTTCTTCATTGATATCTATCGACTGGGTTATTACGGCGGGGCTGGTGCGAGGCACATGCGGCAGCTGGGATACTTCGGCGCAAGGCCGCGCACGGTCGCGCCGAGGACGTCTGATCCGCTGTACGAGTGCAATTGGGATCAGACGATTGCGGTCACTATCCCGTCAAACTGGCTGAGCGGCGTCTACCTTGGCCGGCTCACCCAAGTGGACATAACGCCACCAAGGCAGTCATACGTAGTTTTTGTCGTACGTGACACGCGCACGTGCGATTTCCTCTTCAAGACGAGTGACTTGACATGGTGTGCTTACAACCAGTGGCCTGGTAAGTACTCGCTGTATGACTACTATGGCACTCCGCCGGTTGCAACGCAGCTGGTGAAGGACGGTTATTGGGGGCCGGGAGGAAAAGTTAGCTACGATCGGCCATACTCCGTGATGAGGGAGTACTACGCTGCTAGCTTCAACGGATTCGGTTGGAGCGCCTGGATGAGCGGCGCAAGTCAGTTCCTCACCTATGAATACCCGCTGCTCTTCTGGCTTGAGAAGAACGGCTACGACGGGTCCTACATGAGTTGCATGGATCTCCATGCAACGACATCTGCGCAGCTGCGAAGCCGCGCAAAGGCCCTTCTATGCATCGGGCACGACGAGTACTACACCTTGCCTATGTACAACAACCTGAAAGGGGCAATCAATGCCGTCGACAGCATGACGCAAGACGGCTTGAGTGTGGCGTTCTTCGTCGCAGGGAGCCTGACCGGCATCGTGGAGATGGAGCCGTCGACGGCGAATCCCTCGCGACCCAATCGCGTCTTCCGTCGCATCGGCCGACTCGGCCCTCATGAGCCTTGGCTTCTCGCCCTTCATCCCGAGCACAGTGGCTTCACGCAGTTTTTCCCCGATAGTGCCGAAATTGTTGGCGCTCGGCTGGTTGATCCAGCTGTCGGAGTTGCTGACTGGGTGTGCACGAACACGACTGGCCCGCTGGCGACCCAAATCTACGCTGGCACCGGCCTGCAGAACGGCAACCGGCTCGGCAAACTGATCGGTTTTGAGTTTAGTGGTCAGCCACCAACCAGACCGGGTTTGGAGACCCTCGCCTTAGGGAATCTCTGGGGAGCCGGCGGATATCCGACGACCGGGACGTACGCTCCAACCGTTTATCCAGGGCCGAAAGGCAACTTCGTCTTCAACGCAGCCACTATGTGGTGGTCCCACTTCCTCAACACCAATCCGCCCACGTCTTATCCTCCTCTGGGCAAGCCGAGCTTTAAGTGGAAGATGGGAGGGGTGGCAGGGGGGCAGCAGCCCGTCGATACAGTGATCACTCCTGATCCTGCGGACATGGCTAAGGTTGAGCGAATGACCGCCAATGTGCTTCAGCTACTGCTGTCTTAAATCGACCGGCTTGGGGATGTCCTGAGCCCGCGAGGCGAAGGGGTGATCGTGATCGCCGCCCGCTGCGACGGATGCTCCGGGCCATGCTCGCGCATCTTGTTACTTCAGTCACCCGAGACCTTTGAAGCCGTGGGCCTCCGGACATGGCCAAGGCCGAGCGCCGGACTGCCAACGTGCTCCTGCGGCAGTGCCTGGAGATTTCTGAGGCTCCACAAGGGGCCGCTTGAGGACGCCTGGGGCTGACCGACGCCAGCTACCACTACTTTGTCACCTTCGGAGTGGGGCATTCCGGCGGAAGCTGTCGAGCATGTGGAGCAGCCGTTTGTTGTGCAGGACGTAGAGCAGGCCCATGATCTCGCGCACCCAGCCGCGGACGATGGGCAGCGTCGGCCGTGGGCTGTCGGTGGGGCGGCCGCGTTCGATCTGGAGGAAGGTGAACGCGACGGCCGTGAGCACGACGTGATGCGCCCAACCCTGGTAGGTGCGCCCTTCGAAGTGATCGAGGCCGAGATCATCTTTGAGTTCGCGGTACTGCTGCTCGATGGGCCAGCGACTGCGGGCGAGCGCCACGAGGTCGACCAGCGACGTGGCGACCGGCAGGTGGAGCAGATAGTACTTGCGCTCGTTCGTCGCCGAGCGTTCGCACAGGAGCCAGCGTTTGCCTCGCCCAGTCGTCGGGCGCACGCGCAGCGCACAGAAGCGGGCGGTGAGCGGGCCCGCGGTGCCGGTGCCCCACGTGACGGTCTCCCACGCGTCGTCCGGCGCCGACGCCGCGAGCGCGGTGGCGGACAGGGTGCCCGGCACGCCGGCGACGGCGAACGTGGCCTCGCCCCGAATGGCGACACCGTACGCGAGGCCGAGGCGTTCGAGCCCGGCGCGAAACGCGGCGTTGGCGCCGTAGTCCGCGCCCACCACGACCCCGGTGATCGTGAAGCCCGCGTGCAGGACCGCGCGCACCTGGGCCAGCGCGATGCGCCACTTTTCGCGAAAGCGCACCGTGGACGGAATGCCGGCCGCGGCGCAGCGGACCGCATCCTCAGTCCACGAGGTCGGCAGATAGAGGTCGAACGCCAACGGCCAGGTGCGCCCGTCCGCGATCAACGCACACGACACCGCCACCTGGCAGTTGCCGATCTTCCCGAGGACGCCGCAGTACTGTCGCTGCACGCCGGGCGACTGCGTGCCCTGCTTCGGAAAGCCGGTATCGTCGAGGGCCAGAATGCCCGTGCGCACGGGCACCGTCGCCCGCAGCTGGGTCCAGACCTGCGTCGCGTCCCACGGCGAGTGCGTGATGAAGTGCTGCAGGGCCTGGTAGTCGCGCGAATCGCCCAGGCGGCCGTGCATCGCCTGCATGGACTTCCGCTCACTGTCGTTGAACAGCCCGTCGAGGTACTGACTCGCCGCGTCCCGCTGCGGCTGGCGGCTGAAGCACGCACTGAAGCCGTCCAGGAACTGGCCGAGTCGTTGCAGCAGCGCACGCGCCGGCTCCGTCGTCACGCGCGCAGCGTACAAGAACCGTGTAAAAAGTACAAGCCCTCGACTGCCAGCGGGCTCGCGGCGCCCTCAATCAACCTGACAAAGTAGTGCTACAGGTCCTTCAAGAGTGGGATCGATGCCTCAAGGGCGCCTACACGGCCTGCGAGAGGGACGCACCACGTCTGCCCTCGCTGTGACGCAACCGTGACGTGACCTGAGCGATTTTTCGAGATCTACAGTGGTTTACGTGGATCGACGCCCGTGACGTGATCGCCGCTAAGCGCTTGAATCCGTAACGGTTATCGCAATCGAGAGCACGCCGTCGCGCACGGCCAGGTGGATTTCCAAGCGTGCGCCTTCAACCACTCGGCCATCTCTCCGTGCAAGTGCAATCAACAGTTTAGCGGAGGGCGGCGATCCCCGCAAAACGCAAACTGTGACGTGACTGTGACGTAAGCCCCTCCGAGAGCGCCACGAGCAGCGGAATGTCCGCGTCGTTGCGGGGTGT
>Ga0105046_10012777_pt1 | contig 13015 bp, 17 predicted proteins | sample MAT03_FD_78385 | JGI IMG/M metagenome (GOLD analysis project Ga0105046, IMG submission 78385) | Freshwater microbial communities from Lake Fryxell liftoff mats and glacier meltwater in Antarctica - MAT-03 (megahit assembly) | ecosystem: Environmental > Aquatic > Freshwater > Ice > Liftoff... | reverse complement strand
ACTCGCTGCCGACATCGCTACGGTCCTCGTCGTACCTCGTACCTCGTACCTCGTCGTACCTCGTCGTACCTCTCACTCGAAGCATTTCCCGGCAACGTCCTCGTGCCACGGGAGGCATCCAATCTAGAAAATGAGTCAGTCGCCCCAGTTTCCCAACTGGGCCCAGTGAGCCGCGAGCTCCTGGATCCTGATGCCGCCGGGCATGTCCCGGGTTTCGTGTTGTCCAAGATTGCCGATGGCATCAGGTTGGTCACGGGGATCTAACGGCCAAGGAGTGCTTCCGGATTCCGCTCGCGTATGTCATCTCCCGGACATCCCTGGGCGAGTTATGAGACACCGCCTGAGCCGAAGAACAGCTGCGGCTCGGCCGGAGCCGTGCCCGGCCGTCGGGCAGCTTGGGCATCGGCTTAGCTGGCGCCAGGCATCATTCGCGCTTCGCGGTGTCGGCCCCGAGGCCGGCGGCGAGCAGGATCGCGGCAGCACCGAAGTGCAGCACGTTGTCAGCCGAGTTGAGGGCGAGCAGGTTCTGCGGCGATCCTACGAGGAACAGTCCAACAAGCCCAAGTACTAGCAGCAGCGCGCCGGCGACCGAGTTGATTAGCGCGCTGGCCTTCAGGTTCGAGAGGGCAGCCATCACCAGCGCCGCGCCGAACAGGATGTGCAGCACGTTCTGGAACGGGTTCAGCAGAAAGAGTCCGAGAAAGAGTGCGCCGTCTTGTGAGAAGAAGCCGAGGTCGGTGGTGGCGAGAAATCCGAATCCGCCTAGCAGAACAAACATCGCCCCCACGATGAGACCGAGCAGGCGGTTAGCGGAGTGATGCATCAGTCGTGGTCGCGTGCTTCGATGCCGAGGCGAGCGCAGGCCGCGTCGTAAAGCACGACAATTTCGCGGCGGATCTGCGGGCGCTCGCTGATCTCGGTGCTCCACGCGACGGTGAGTTCGTGCTCGGCGTCTGCCGCCGTGTAGACCCAACTTGCGCCGAGGTGGTCGAGGGTTGTCATTGTTGCGGCGGTGGCATCCGCATCACCGAACGCGCGCGCGATGAGCAGGTTGTCGTCGCGGTGATCGTCGTTCATGTGGTGCAGCACGGCGGCTACGGTTTCGGCGGCAAAGGTTGGCACGAAATCTACGGTACCCGGTAACCGGTCGGGGGCACGATTGACGGATGCCGATTACGCCTGACACCAAGAACTGGACGTGGGTGCTCGAGAAGCCCTGTTCCGAGTGCGGTTACGACGCCGAGACTTTCCGCGCGCCGGATGTCGCGACCATCGTTCGTGCGAACGCCGTCGCCTGGCCGGCGGTTCTGGCCCGCCCCGACGTGCGCGTGCGCCCGGATGACGCCACATGGTCGCCGCTGGAATACGCCTGCCATGTGCGCGACGTGTACCGCATCTATCACCACCGTTTGGGGCTGATGCTCGAGCAGCACGACCCCGAGTTTGCCAACTGGGACCAGGACGAGACTGCCGTCGCGGACGGGTACAACGAGCAGCGCCCGGCGGTCGTCGAGCGCGAACTTCGGGATGCCGCTGCCGCGCTCGCCGACGCCTTCGACCGCGTGCCCGGCACGGCATGGTCTCGCGGGGGGCGTCGCAGCGATGGGGCGACTTTCACGATCGACACCTTCGCGAAGTACTTCGTGCACGACTCGATCCACCACGTCTGGGACGTAACCAAGTAGCCCCCCCGCCCCCGCTGGTCGAGCCGTGCCCCCGCTGGTCGAGCCCGTCGAGACCCGCCCCAACGTTACCGCTGGTCGAGCTTGTCGAGACCTCCCCGCCGTCCCGCCCCCCGGCTCACTCGCTCAAATGCCCCTCCAAAAACACAGCGGTGCGCGCGAACGCGAGTGCCGCGGCCTGCGCATCCACCCGGTCGGGAAGGCTGGCGTTGGCGAACGAGTGCCGGGTCGCAAGGTAGGTGTGCTGGCTCACGGGCGTGCCGTGCTCTGCGAGGCGACTCACGAACGACTCGGGGTCTTCCCCTTCCTGCCAGTCATCGGACTCCGCCCAGTGCAGCAGCACGGGGCACGGGATGACTCCGTGATCGCGGTCTGAGAGGCTCGCGTAGTACGCAACGACGGCGTCTGCTGACCCGGCCTGCGCGTGCAGCAGCGCGAGCCATCCGCCGAGCGAAAAGCCGACAAGGCCGACCCGCTCGGCGCCGGTCTCCTGGGCGGTCGCTACGGCATCATCGACCTCGGCGAGCGCGGTGCCGACGTCGAGCTGGGACATCAGTTGCTGTGCGGCGGCGGCGTCGACAGTGCACACGCCGTCGTAGAGGTCGGGAACCGCAACCCGCAGCCCGCGGCTGGCTAGGGCAATCGCAAAAGACTCGAGCCCCGGCAGCCTGCCGTACATGTCGTGAAGAACGACGACAACCGGATTGCCCGGGTCACCGTAGAACAGGGGTACGCCGGGTGAGGGGATCGGCACAAATTCAGACATAGTGCCCCTTCGACCACGAATTGGTGTTCCTAATGTAGCCGCGTACCGTTGGCGCATGGTCGCACCGTCGCCCGCGTCGGTGCGGCAAACACCGCTCGGCGCGAGCGCGTTGGTGATGGCCGGTCTCATCTGCCAGGAGGTCGGGGCGGCGTTCGCGGTGACGCTCTTTCCCCAGGTGGGTGCGGTTGGCATGGTGTGCCTGCGACTCACCTTCTCGGCGATCATCCTGCTCGCAGTTTTCCGTCCGTCGCTTCGGGGCCGCACTCGCGCCGACTGGATGACGGTGATCGGGTTCGGGCTGGTGCTGGCGGCGATGAATGTGCTGTTCTACCTCGCCCTCTCGCGCCTGTACCTCGGCACCACCGTGACGATCGAGGTGCTCGGGCCGCTCATTTTGTCGGTTGTCATCAGCCGCCGAGCGTCGGCGTGGCTGTGGGCGGTGCTCGCTTTCGCGGGTGTCGCACTGCTTGGCCGCGGGGGTTTCGACGGCCTCGACCCGATCGGCGTGCTGTTGGCGCTCGGCGCCGGCACGATGTGGGCCGGCTACATCCTGCTGTCGGAGCGCACCGGCCGCAGCTTCGCGCGCCTCGACGGTCTCGCCATCGCCATGGCTATTGGTGCGATCGTGACGCTACCGTTCGGCATCCTGAGCACCGGGCCGGCGCTGTTCCACCCCAGCGTTCTGCTGTTGGGACTCGCGGTAGCCGTGCTGTCGTCGGCGATCCCGTATGGCCTTGAACTGATTGCGCTGCGCCGCCTACCGGCCGCGACGTTCTCGATCCTGCTGAGCCTTGCACCCGCGCTCGCCGCGGTTGCGGGGCTGGTGATCCTCGGTCAGCGTCTTGAGATTCTGGATGCCGCGGCCATCGCCCTGGTCGTCGCGGCGAGCATCGGCGCCGTTCGTGCCGCGAGCCGTCGTGCCCCGATTGGTCTGTCAACGGAATAGGCCAACACTCGTTTCTGTCGTGCGGCGAGGGGTGTTTGAGCGGTGCGCTCACGGGTGTCTTCGCGTCGAGCGCGGTCGAGATATCGGTAACCCCAATCGTGCAGCCCCATCACGCCACCCTCCGACAGCGAGCGCAATCGAGTGCACTGACTTCGCCGCGTGTGAGGACGACAGCCCGTACGCCCCCGCGCCCGTGAGGAGATTTCGGATGTCCCGCTTACGCGGGTCGCCGTCAGCGTTGATGGCTCGCGAGTTGATCGAGCCGTGACGCGGACTGGGGTTGATGTCGAACGCGGGCGCCAAACGCCAGCCCGCATCATCGCGGAGGAATCCGTGATTGCGCCAGTGATCGTCGACGTTATTCAGCAGGACCGTCAAAGCTACGCGGGAAAACATCTCCCGAAGGTCAGCCGCAGGATTCGTCGATATACGGCCGATTACATCGGCGAAGTGCTCATAGGTTCGGTTGCCCGTATCGTTGGCACCGGAGCTAAGTCCATCATCTCTGTGTAACGCGTTTGGACTTGTTCCACCGCCGATCGCGACTTCGACGATGTCCGATGGCTTCACACGGAGCCCCGGCGCTGAGGATGTCGTCGATCCGGCTGCGACCCGCCCGATTGTTGTACGGATCTGCGGCATCCACAACGATGCCTTCGATACCCAGAACCGAGAGCACTGCAAAAAGAGAGTCCATGCGGGTGATGAACGCGCGCTCAGCCACCTGCACGGCACTCAGGCCATTGACCCGCCGCCAGCGTCGGATGTTGGCACCAAAGTCTCTCAGAAGTTCGTTCGTCAGCGAGCTTGAGTGGTACAGGAAGTGGAGCGGATGACGGGAATCGAACCCGCGCTATCAGCTTGGGAAGCTGAAGTTCTGCCATTGAACTACATCCGCGCGATGCAGCAACGATTCTAGCTAGTGTGGTGCGCATGCTGCTTTCCGATCGCGACATCCGGGCCGAACTGTCAGCTGGGCGCATCAGCCTCGAACCGCTCGACCTCGAGATGGTGCAGCCTTCCAGCATCGATGTGCGCCTCGATCGGTTCTTTCGGCTGTTCGATAACCATAAGTACCCGTTCATCGATCCTGCCGAAGAGCAGCCCGACCTCACTCACCTCGTCGAGGTCGACGATGGCCATCCGTTCATCCTTCATCCTGGCGAGTTTGTGCTCGGCTCCACTTTCGAGCTCGTCACGCTTCCGGATGACGTGGCGGCCCGCCTGGAAGGCAAGAGCTCGCTGGGTCGGCTGGGCCTGCTCACCCATTCGACGGCCGGTTTCGTTGATCCGGGATTCTCGGGCCACGTCACGCTGGAACTCTCCAACGCGGCGACGCTGCCCATCAAACTGTGGCCCGGGATGAAGATCGGCCAGCTCTGCTTCATCCGCACGAGTTCACCGGTCGATGCACCCTACGGCTCGGGCCCCTACGGCAACCGCTACCAGGGCCAGCGCGGGCCGACGGCCAGCCGCAGCTTCCAGAACTTCCACCGCACCGACGTGCGATCGACGGATGCGGGCTCCGCCGGCAACTAGCGCGGAGGTTTGCGACGCGCGCGCCTGTGCGAACGGCAGCATGCCGCGCAAACCTCAGCGTGCCGCGCGGCGCTCAGCGTCGCGGGGGTGCAGGCAGTGCAAGCACCGGGCGGGGGAAGAGCCGCGCTAGGGGCGCCCCAACTGCTCCAACTGCCAGCCGAGCCACGGGCTGAACGCGAACGGTGCGGCCACTGCGGCGTCGTGAAGCGCCGCGGGATCGACCCATGAGTACTCGGCGACCTCGCCTGGGTTGGGCTCCACGGCATCCGTTGTCACCGCGCGGTAGACGGGGCACACCTCGTTTTCAACGATTCCCGAGGCGTCGACGGCGCGGTAGCGGAAGTCGGGCAGCACGACCTCGAGCGACTCGACAGTGATACCCAGCTCATACAGCCCGCGACGCGCGATCGCTTGCTCGAGCGTCTCGCCGGGGGCCGGATGCCCGCAAAACGAGTTCGTCCAGACGCCCGGCCACGTCAGCTTGCCCATCGCGCGCCGGGTTACCAGAACCTGGCCGGACGGGGAGTACACGTGACACGAGAACGCGAGGTGCAGCGGGGTGGTGTGCGAGTGAACGGCCACCTTGTCGGCGGTGCCGATCGGGCGGCCGGTGTCATCCACCAACACAACCTCTTCGCTGGGCGTCATCGCGGTAGTCTGCCTAAGTGGATAGTTCTGGGCTGCTTGCGCTCTCTGAAGAGAGGCAGGTGCAGGTCGACGCCGTATTGGGTCGCTTCTTCAGCCTAGCCAAGAACCGCGCCGCACCATTCGGTGAGAAATACGTGCAGTTGTGGCAGACGCTCGAGAACAACACAATTGGCGGCAAACGGTTCAGGCCGCGAATGGTCATGGCGGCGTACCAGTCGCTCGGCGGTCGCGACGCTGAGGCGGCCGCCTACGTCGGCGCCGCCTTCGAGTTGCTGCACACGGCGCTCATCGTGCACGACGATGTTATCGATCGCGACTTCACCCGTCGCGGCGTACCCAACATCTCGGGAACCTACCGCGATCTCGCGATTGCCAACGGCCGCCCCGATCGGGTGGCTGAACACAGTGGCATCTCTGCGGCAGTCATCGCGGGCGACCTTGCGCTCTTCAACGCCTACCGACTCATCGACCGCACCGGTGTTGACGACCAAACCCGCGCGCGCCTCCTTGAGGTCATGGATGACGCGCTTTTCGCGTCTGCCGCAGGTGAACTGATCGACGTCGACTTCTCGATCGCCGCCGACGTTCCGCAGGTCGACGACATCCTCACGATGGAGCGTCTGAAAACCGCCGTGTATAGCTTCGAGTGTCCGCTGCAGGCCGGCGCGATACTTGCCGGGGCCAGCGAAGATGTGGTCGCCACCCTTGGCGAGTTCGGGCGAGAGATCGGGATTGCCTACCAAATCGTCGACGACCTGCTGGGCGTTTTCGGCCTCGAATCGCAGACGGGCAAGAGCACCCTCGGTGACCTGCGCGAGGGCAAGCGCACCGTGATTATTGCCTATGCAAACAGCACGAAAGACTGGGACGAGGTTCGGCACCTGTTTGGCGACGAAAACCTGAGCGAAGAAGACGCCGATCGTCTGCGGGAGGTGCTCACCGCCGCGGGCGCCAAGAGCTTCGCCGAGGGCCTCGCGCGCTACTACGGCAACCGCGCGCTCGCGCGACTGTCCGAGCCGCACATTCCCCCTGCGCTCCGCATCGAACTGCTTCCGGTGGCCGATGCCGTGCTCGGCAGGGTGAAGTGAGCGGCAAACGGCTCGACCTCTACGACCGCGTCGCCGAGGAAACCGCGAGCATCGTCATCCACCGCTACTCGACGTCTTTCGGTCTGGCGTCGCGCCTGCTTGGTGCGAGCGTGCGCCAGCACGTGGAAAACATCTACGCGCTCGTGCGTATCGCCGACGAGATCGTCGACGGACCCGCGACAGAAGCCGGACTCGACACCGTGGCCGCGGCGCGCCAGCTCAACGAGTTGGAGCGGGAGACCGAGACCGCCATCGAGGGCGGATTCAGCGCGAACCTCGTTGTGCACGCTTTCGCTCTCACCGCGCGCGACGTCGCGTTTGGCACCGAGTTGACCGCGCCGTTCTTCGAGTCGATGCGCGCTGATCTCACTGAGACCGAGCACGACCAGGCAAGTTTCGATCGCTATGTCTACGGGTCGGCGGAGGTGGTCGGGCTGATGTGCCTTGCTGCATTCCTGCACGGTGAGACGGTGGATGACCGCCCGAAACTCCAGCGCGGCGCTCAGGCTCTCGGTGCCGCGTTCCAGAAGGTCAACTTTTTGCGCGACCTGTCGGCGGACTTCGAGACCCTCGGTCGTAGCTACTTTCCCGGAGTCAGCGTCGATTCGTTCACGGAGGAGGACAAGAACCGCCTTCTCGACGACATCGACGCCGATCTCGCGGTCTCCGCGGCCGTCGTACCCGAACTGCCGAAGAGCAGCCGCCGGGCCGTCGCACTTGCTCAAGGGTTGTTCGCAGAGTTGGCGGTGCGCCTGCGTAAGACACCTGCGTCAGAATTGGTACGAGCGCGCGTGCGGGTTCCCAACCCGGTAAAAGCGCGTCTCGCACTGTCGGCAGCACTCGGGGGAAAGCCATGAGCAGAATTGTCATCATCGGCGGCGGAATCGCTGGCCTCGCCAGCGCCGGCCTGCTGTCGCGCGACGGTCACGAGGTTACGGTTCTCGAGGCGCGTGCCGGCCTGGGTGGCCGCGCGGGACTCTGGGAGAGCGACGGTTTCCGTTTCGACACCGGCCCGTCGTGGTACCTCATGCCCGAGGTGTTCGACCACTTCTACAAGCTCATGGGAACCTCGGCAGACGAGCAACTCTCGCTGGTAACCCTCGATCCCGGTTACCGGGTGTACTTCGAGGGGCACGAGCAGCCGATCGACATCTCGTCTGAGGTCGAAGAGAACATCGAGTTGTTCGAGAGCATCGAGAAGGGCGCGGGCCGAAAGCTCGAGAAATACCTGGTCTCGGCCAAAGAGGTCTACGAGCTCGCTAAGCAGCACTTCCTGTACACGACCTTTGCCGACCTCACAAAGCTCGCCACGCGCGACGTGCTGGTCCAAGCTCCCAAGTTCATGCAGCTTCTGTTGGAGTCACTGGCGTCGAAGGTCGGCCGCACGGTGTCTGACATCCGTCTGCGCCAGGTGTTGGGCTACCCGGCGGTCTTCCTGGGCAGCTCGCCGTACCTCACCCCGAGCATGTATCACCTCATGAGTCACCTCGACCTCGCTGACGGTGTGCTGTACCCGATGGGCGGCTTCACCCGAGTGATCGAGTCCATCGCCGAGGTGGCAACGGGCGCCGGCGCCACGGTCGTCACGCGCGCCGAAGTCACCCGCATCGTGGTTGAAGACGGGCGCGCCACCGGTGTGGAGTACCTCGACGCCGATCGCGCCGTGCAGTTCATTGACGCCGATATCGTCGTATCTGCAGCCGACCTGCACTTCACCGAGACGCAGTTGCTGACTTTCGACAACCAGACGTACCCCGAGCAGTACTGGGAGACCAAGACGCCCGGACCGTCCGCACTGCTGCTGTACCTGGGCGTCAAAGGTGAGCTGCCGCAGCTCGAGCATCACACTCTGCTGTTCACGCGCGAATGGGAGCGGGGCTTTGAGGCGATCTTCGGCGAACCGTCGGCGATTCCCGAGCCGGCATCCCTGTACGTCTGCAAACCGAGCGGCGTCGATCCGGATGTCGCGCCAGAAGGTTTCGAAAACCTGTTCGTGCTCGTACCGATTCCCGCTGATCCAACGATCGGACGCGGTGACGTCGACGGTGACGGGGACACCCGCATCGAGATGCTGGCAGACAAGGTCATTGCGCAGATTGCGCACTGGGCGGGCATCCCGGATCTGGCAGAACGCGTCACCGTGCGGCGCACCGTTGGCCCAGGCAACTTCGCGACCGAGCTGAATGCGTGGCGGGGAACCGCGCTCGGGCCGGCGCACACCCTGAAGCAGAGCGCGTTCTTTCGCCCGGGCAACGTGTCGAAGAAGGTCAAGGGTCTTTACTACGTTGGCGGCTCGACGATTCCCGGCATCGGCCTGCCCATGTGCCTCATCAGCGCCGAGATTCTCGTGAAGCGCCTGCGGGGCGACACGTCGACCGGGCCGATGCCAGAGCCGTTGCAGCGGTCGGTGATCGACCCGTCGGTGATCGAGCCCGTCGAGATCGAGCCCGTCGAGATCACATGACCCTCCTCTACCTGCTCGCCCTGTTGATCGCCCTCACCGGCATGGTTCTGCTCGATCGCAGGTTCGAGTTGTTTTTCTGGGTGGATGCCCGCCGGGCCGCGATTGTGCTGGTCGCGGGGGTGGTGTTCTTTCTCGCTTGGGACCTCGCCGGGGTGGGGCTAGGAATCTTCTTCCGCGGTGAGACGGCATTCATGACCGGCCTGCAGGTGGCCCCCGAGGTGCCCCTCGAGGAGGTCTTCTTTCTCACTCTGCTCTGCTACCTGACGATGAATCTCTATGGGTGGCTGTCGAGGCGGAGCCGCGGGTCGAGGCGGAGCCGCGGGTCGAGCTTGTCGAGACCTCACGGGCGAGAAACCCCATGACCTACTGGGCACTGAACGCAGTCTTTCTCGCGGTCATCCTGGTGGTCGTTGTGCTGGCCCGGCGCCGCCTGAATTGGCCGGCCGTCGGCATCACCGCAGCCATCATGCTGGTCATGACGGCAGTCTTCGACAACGTGATGATCTCGGTAGGTCTCGTCGACTACGAGCCGACCCTGATCAGCGGCGCGTTCATCGGTGTCGCGCCGCTCGAAGACTTTGCCTACGCACTAGCGGCAATCGTCGGGCTGCCGTCGCTGTGGGTGCTGCTCGGTGATCGAGCGAAGCCGAGATCGAGCGATTCGAGGCCGCATGATTAAGGCCCTGTTCGTGTCATCCCGCCCGCTCAGTTGGGTCAACACGGCGTTCCCCTTCGCCGCCGCCTACCTGCTGACGACCGGCCGCATCGATCTCACTTTCGTGCTCGGAACACTGTTCTTTCTCATCCCCTACAACCTCGCGATGTATGGCATCAACGACGTCTTCGACTACGAGAGTGACCTGCGCAATCCGCGAAAGGGCGGCGTCGAGGGCGCGCTTCTCGACCCGCGGATGCACCGCCCCACCATCATCGCCGCAATCGTGTCGACCGTTCCGTTCCTGGTGTACCTGGTGGTGGTCGGCAACCCGCTGAGCTGGCTGGTTCTTGCGGTGAGCATGTTCGCCGTCGTGGCGTATTCCGCACAGGGACTCCGTTTCAAAGAGCGCCCCTTCATTGACTCGGTGACTTCGTCGACGCACTTCGTGTCGCCTGCGGTGTATGGCTTGGTGCTCGCCGGAGCCGTATTCACGCCACAGCTCGTGGCCGTTCTCGGTGCGTTCTTTCTGTGGGGAATCGCGTCGCACGCCTTTGGCGCTGTGCAAGACATCGTCGCGGATCGTGAGGCAGACATCTCGTCGATTGCCACGGTTATCGGGGGCAAGGCAACCGTGCGCTTTGCGATCGTTGCCTACGCGCTTGGTGGGGTGCTCCTACTGTTCACCCCTTGGCCGGCCCCGCTGGGCGCGGTGCTCGTGCTGCCCTACATCCTGATGTGTGCGCCGTTCCGGAACGTGACCGACGCGGATGCCGAGATCGCTAACCGTGGGTGGCGACGCTTTTTGCTGATCAACTTCATCACGGGCTTTCTCGTGACGATGCTCATGATCTGGTGGGCGCTCATCCGCTGAGGCTCAGGGCCCGTCCCAGCCGAGATTGCGCGCTACGAGTTCGAGGGTGGCGAGGGTCTGCTCGTACTGCTCCTGCGTGAGACCGTCCATGGCGGCTTCGCGATTCACGCGCACAACCTCTGCGAGTTTGTCGAAGGCGGTGCGACCCCGCTCGGTGAGCTCGTAACCCGTGGGCGTGGCATCCACCCAGGCACTGTCAATGAGTTCTGTCAGGTGTTCGGCGGATGACTCGGACTCGTCGTCTGGGGCGAGAGACAGAAACGGCGCCACCGCCGCGTCCAGCTGCTCCACCGTCGCGTTCTCTCGGGAGAGCACGTTCAGGAGTTGCCACTGGCGCCGGGTGACGCCGTGTTCCTCGAGTGTCGAGGCGAACTGTTCGTCGATCAGTCGATCAACAAGTTTGAGCCAGAAGCCGATCGGTCGAGGAGTGTCCATGACTTGAGGTTATGCCTCGGGCGCACCGTTCGGTGCGTTTTTCGTGCCGACGTCGCCCGGCCCGAAGCCGCGACCGCGACCGAAGGGGCGGCGTCCGCCACCCCGACCGAAGGGGTGACCCGGGCCGAAGCCGGGGCCGAACTGGCCGAACTGGCCGAAGCCGCGACCGAAGTCACTCGGGCCGAAAGGGCGCTGGGATTCGTCCCAGCCGAGGTTGCGAGCCATCTTCTCGAGGGTGGTCATGGTGGTGGCATAGTCCTCGTCGGAGATGCCCTGGCGGGCGGTGTCACCGAGCGTGGCGCGGTATTCGTGAGTCAGCTGGTGCTTGCGGTGCTCCATTGCGCGCAGCCAAAAATTGGGCCGTGCCGTCTTGGTATCGAAAGCTTCAGTGTTTTCGTTGGGGGTATTCATTGGTGTTTTCCTTTGAGTCGTAATGTATGTCATATGACAACTGTTGTAACATTACATACATGTCTCCAGAAAGTCAAGACGCCCTCGCCGCAATCGAATCCGCGCTGGCCCAGCTGCGCCGGGACGGCCGCGTGCACCGCGGCCCTGGCGGGCGGGGAGGCCCCGGGATGGGGCGTCCGTGGGGCGATGGGCCGCCGCCGTGGGGAGATGGTCCGCCGCCGTGGGCGAGGGGTGAACGCGGCGGGCCACACGATCGGCCCTTTGGCGGCGCCGCGCGCTACCGGTTGCTCGACGCCCTGGTTGCGGCCGAGGCATCCGCGACCCGCATGGGTATCTCAGAAATCGCCGAAGCGATCGGTGTCGATCAGCCTCGAGCTAGCCGTCTGGTCAATGACGCCGCCGAGCGTGGTCTCGTCACACGGCGAGCCGACGAACGCGACGCCCGGCGCAGCGTCGTAGAGCTCACGGATGCCGGGCGCTCGTCACTCGACAGTCACAGGTCGACGCGGCGCTCGGCGGTCACCGACGCCCTCGCAGGGTTCACGCCGCAGGAGGCGGCCACATTCGCCGAGCTGTTGACGCGCTTCGTTGCCGCGTGGCCGCGCTGACGGATCGCGCGCGTAACTGCGGAGATCTGCGCGCACCCAGCGCGTGTCGCGCGAGAGCGGGCGGCGCGGCGCGCAGAACTCCGCAGTTGCGCACCACGGCGCGGCAGTTCGCGCGGCGGTCTAGTACCTAAAACCCAGCTCGTGCGGGTAATCACCCAGCGAGGTGAGTTGCGTCGCGGCCGCCTGCAGGTGCGCGAGGGTCAGCCCCAACGTTCCCGGCCCGAAGCTCACACGCGACACCCCCAGCTCGGCGAGACGCTTCAGCGGCACGGATGACGGATTGGCGATCACAGACACCTTGCCGTCGATCTCGGCGAGGGCTCGCTCCACTTTCTGCTCGTCTGACAGACCAAGCACGAACACCACATCGGCTCCGGCCGACAGGTACGCGTTGGCGCGAGCGACCATGTCTGCCCACTCGCCACCGCCGGCCAGCACGTCGACCCGGGCGTTGATGACGATCGGGATGCCCGTCGCCTCGCCCGCGGCGCGCGCAGCGCCCACGCGAGCGGCGGCATCCCCGAGATCGAAGAGGGGAGCCTTGGCCGGGCCGACGCTGTCTTCGATGTTGAGTCCAACGGCGCCGGTGGAAATGAGTGCTTCGACGTTGCGCTGCACGCCCGCGGCATCCCGCGCGTAGCCCTTCTCAAAGTCGACAGAGACCGGTATGTCGACCGAGGAGACAATCAGCTCCGCCGTGGCGAGCGCCTGCTCGACGGTCAGTCCCTCACCGTCGTCGACGCCGTGGGCGAAGCTCACGGAGTGACTGGCGGTGGCGAGGGCTTTGACTCCGGGCGCCGCCGCCACCGTCTTGGCGGTAATCGCGTCCCACACGTTGGTAAGGATCAATGGGGTGCCAGGAATGTGGAGTGAGCGCAGCAGTTCGGCCTTCTGGAGTT
>Ga0105046_10012774_pt1 | contig 13018 bp, 11 predicted proteins | sample MAT03_FD_78385 | JGI IMG/M metagenome (GOLD analysis project Ga0105046, IMG submission 78385) | Freshwater microbial communities from Lake Fryxell liftoff mats and glacier meltwater in Antarctica - MAT-03 (megahit assembly) | ecosystem: Environmental > Aquatic > Freshwater > Ice > Liftoff... | reverse complement strand
TTGTTTCGCAATCGTGGAAATGGATCGTTCCAGGATGTGACTTCGAACATGATGGCAGGCGAAGAGGGGTTCAGCCAGGGAGCAACTGTCGGCGACTACGACAATGACGGGTTTCCCGATCTCTATGTCGGGAACATCGGTCAGAACCAGTTCTACCAGAACAACGGCGACGGAACCATGACCGCCATTACGGATTCAACACACACTGGCGGCGACGAATGGTCGACCAGTTGTCTGCTGGCAGACCTCAATGGCGACACCTGGCCTGACTTATACGTCGTCAACTATCTTGCGGATGAGGACATCTTCGAGAGAGAGTGCCGCACAACGGATAAGGGTCCGTTAACCGGGATCTGTCCACCATCCCTGTTTTCCGCCGAACAGGATCGCTGCTATCTCAATCTTGGAGATGGACGATTTCGCGACGTAACCCTCTCGTCAGGCATCGAGGTGCCAAACGGAAAGGGGCTGGGAATTGTGGCGTTTGTGTCCGACTCAGCCAGTTCATCGGGTCTGGATGTGTTTGTGGCCAATGATGCCGTCCCCAACTTCTACTTTCTGAATCAAACTGAAACTCGTGGCGGCAGCCTGAAGTTTTCCGAACTTGCGATGCTGTCGGGTCTTGCGCTGAACCAGGACGGTCGTGCCGAAGCATGCATGGGAATTGCTGCCGGCGATGTCGACAATAACGGGCTGCTGGATTTCCTTGTCACCAATTTTCTCTTCGAATCCAACACGCTGTATCTGCAGCAGCCAGGCGGTCAATTCTTGGATTCCACCCGAAAGCAGGGGTTGCACGGTCCCAGCCTTTCGTCACTGGGATTTGGCACGCAGTTTCTGGATGGTGATCTGGATGGCCATCTTGATCTCGTCGTTGCCAACGGACATGTCGACAACTACGCCCACGCTGGAGTCCCGTATCGGATGCGGCCGCAATACTTCCACAACCTGGGCGATGGACGGTTTGAGGAAACTGCATCCGAATCACTTGGTCCCTGGTTTTCAACCCCCTGCCTGGGGCGCAGTCTCGCCCGGCTGGACTGGAACCGGGATGGCCGGGAGGACTTCATTGTCTCAAGTCTTGACACCACAGCAGCATTGTTGTCAAATCAGACGCCCGTCGTCGGGCACTTTCTGGCGATTCAGATGCGAGGCGTGCAGTCGGACCGTGACGCGATCGGCACCTCGATATGCGTGATGGCCGACGGCGTCACACAGTTCCATCAGTTGACCGCAGGCGATGGCTATCAAGCCAGCAATCAGCGGCAGTTGATCATCGGACTGGGCGAGGCGGACCATATTGACAGTCTGTCTGTGAAGTGGACATCGGGTCTTGAGCAGACTTTTCAGGATGTCGCCGCGAATCAGGAATTACTGATTATTGAGGGTCGTTTGTCGCCCTTTCGTCTGCCGGGATCGGAGAAATAGTCCGCCGACGGGCATGATTACTGAAATCGAATTCCGGTGAGGTCTGCGAATGCGAATTGCCACCTTGCCCGAGACGCATGCTGCACGCTCACTCGCCCGAACCTGAAACGCCCGGCCCATATTGCAGAGACCGGGAAGAATTCACCGGCGGAAGAACGGCGGCCTGGCGGAGCAGACGTGCATGAGCTCAACGCCGCGATGCACTGGCTCCTGGAGCGGCAGTCCCCGATCGAAAACAAACTCGCGAAGAAACATTTGACGGACGGCAGGCTGATGATTCCCTTCAGCCCGAGTACGGTACCGACTTTCTGCTCAGTGGCCAGATTCAGCAGTCGTTGAAATCCCGGTCGCGGCTGTCGTCCGCTGCCGCTGATGTCGAGGTTTTCATCAATGACGATGATCTGATCGGGGTGCTATCCGAATGCTTCGAGTCGATGGGTCGGCTGATACTGGCGCTGCGTGGATTCCTGATGATCACGGAGCTGCTGCGATCATGGCAGGACGCGCGGCATGGCTGGCAACGTAAGTCACTCTGATGACACTCATTGTCAGATTCGCATCACGATAGCTCACTACGCCCGGCGTGGATCGTGGTAAATCGAATATTTTTCGTACTTTTTGAGTTTCGGCAGTTTTGGCATGAGACGCGCATCACAGATTACTCAGGTGTGAGTTTCAAGGGTTTCTTTCCAGGACAGAAAGAAGGAGCAGAGAGATGAAGAGATTGCTTATTGCAGCCAGTGCTGTGTTGGCACTGGGATTCGCCGGTTCAAGTGATGCGTCCGCTCAGCACTATGGATGCAACTCCGGCTTCGGAGGCGGTTACAGCAGCGGCTATGGTGGTGGTTACGGTAGCGGATTCGGCCGCAGATATTCGTCACCGCGACTTTCGGTGTCCGTGGGCTACGGAAACTACGGTGGCCATCCATCGCAGATTTTTGGGAACTCCGGGTTCAATTCCGGATTCTCTGGTTACAACGGGTACTCAGGCTATGGTGGCCACCATGGGATCGGAGGACACAGCACATGGCATGACACCAGCCATTTGGACTACCACGGTCCTTCGCTTGTGCCTCACCGTGGTCACTTCGACTATATCCCCGGCCACTACGATTTACATCGCACGGGCCACTGGGATCGTCACGGCCACTGATTCCGATCGTTGTACACGCCTGTCGGCTTGATCGTTTAACGGCAAGCCGCAGGCGTCGTTGACAGGTTTCGCCTGCGCGTCGCCGTTAGACGAAAATGCCGACCATGGCATCTCATTTTTCGTGTGTTTACAGATCAGGCCGGTTCATCTGCTGTCTGCGGCATTCATAAAGCACGATACCGGCAGCGACCGCTGCGTTGAGTGAATTGACTCCGCCTAACATCGGAATGGCGACATGGGTGTCGCAGAGTGACAGCAATTCCGATGCGATGCCGGACGTTTCACTTCCGATGAGCACGACAGTGGGTCGCGCCAGATCGACTTCCCACAGCGTCGTCGCAGATTTCTCCGACGCCGCGATGATCTGAAACTCCGTTTGTTTCAGCATCGCAACGGCCTCAGTCAACAGCGGGACGCGAAAGATCCGTTGATGATTTACGGCTCCGGCAGACGACCTGGCCACATGCGGCGTGATGGACGACTGATATCGTTCACCAATCACAATTCCATCCAGTTTCATCGCGTCGCAGGATCGCAGGATCGCTCCGAAATTGTGTGCATCCTGAATACGATCGCAGATAACAAACAGTGGCGCCAGCGCGGCGGAACTGGACGCTGCTGAATTCGATGCCGCAAGTTGAGTTGCCATGCGGGCAGCCAGCATCAGTGATTCGGAATCTTCGCAGGGAAACTCCCCCATGCGTGCCAGAAATCCCTGATGTTCATAAGTCTGGCTCAGTTGCGTCAGGCGGTCTGCATCCACGAGTTCCACTGCGATATCAAGAGACTCAGCCAGACGTTCGACTTCTGCAAGTTCCGGTTCCGGTTGATTTGATTCAATGAAGAGTTCGACGATTGGCCATCGTCCTGACTTCAAGGTTTCCAGCACGGCGTGCCTGCCCCAGAGCCAGCTTCTTTGATGGTTCGCGGCAAGCCCTGAGTTTGATCGACGATTTCGTGATTTCATCGCGGGAGTTTAACACGACGCCCGCGATCAGATTCCTCAAATTGGCGACAGGATTGTGAAAAGCCTCAGGATTGTGCGGGATTCTTCAAGTAATACTGTCTCCCGATTGACATGGAACCGCCACCCACAATAATCGCGGCTTCACGGGCTTTTTAAAGCTCCCGTATCGGCATTGGTCAGGATCCCTGTACTTGCTCGCAATCAAAAAATTGATCCCGCTGTACCTGCAGGAACAAGAACGTGAAGGTCTGCGCGCGGCAGGCAGGTTCAATGCGGAGTTGATGGATTTTCTGCGAGGCCATGTCAAGGTGGGAGTCAACACGCTTCAACTCGACAAGCTGGCTCATCAATACACTCTGGACCACGGCCACAAACCTGCGTGTCTGGGTTATCTTGGATATCCGAAGACAATCTGTACCAGCATCAATGAAGTTGTCTGCCACGGCATCCCGAATACTCGTCCGCTGAAAGACGGTGATATCATCAATGTAGATATCACGACGATTGTGAACGGCTGGTACGGCGACCAGTCCGAAACATTTCTGGTCGGCCCCGTCAGTAACAGCGCAAAACGACTGGTACAGGCGACGTTTGACGCACTTTTTGTGGGGATTCATGCGGCCCGACGAGGTGGCACGGTGACGGAAATCGGACGGGCCATCCAGTCATTTGCCACAAAGGCGGGATTTTCCGTCGTGCGTGAATACCAAGGACACGGCATCGGTCGCGACTTCCATCAGGAACCCGGCGTGCCACACTATCCGGTCCTCACGTCGAATCGCGATCTGATCAAAGCAGGAACATGTTTCACGATTGAACCAATGCTCAACATCGGTTCATGGAAAACACGGGTTGATACTAAGGACAAATGGACAGTCCGTACCATCGACGGCGCGTTGTCGGCTCAATTCGAGCACACAATTCTGATGACAGAATCCGGTCCTGAGATTCTGACTCTGACTCAAAACGGACCGCAGGAAGGTCACAAGTTCTGATCGAGACTCTCATTCCGTGGCTGAATTCGTGAGGATTCCGACGTCCGACGTCGCGTTCACCGAAATCTCATGATTCCGGCGGCAACGGCGCTGGATCAGGTGTGTCGGGAGTCTTCCGGGAGCATGGCGACCTCGATAATTTGGTTTTCGACGCTGTGGCGGACGTGGCGGTTGATGCGTTAACAACAGCGGTGGAATGGACGAATTTCCCCGAGGCAGAAAAACTCCCACCAAGGGTCGTCAGCGACTAGTTCTGTGGGCTAGTTTCTTATCTGAACCTTCTATTTACCTGCCATCAAAGGAGACGAACATGTCCGTTGCAAGCAAAGAACATTCCACTTTCACGCAGCCATCAATGGGACAGACATTATCGAGTCCAACGTCTTCGGACCAGTTGTCCGGCGGACGCAGGGTGCCAGCGGCACATGAGTCATTCGCCACAAGCATATTACGAGCGCTTGCTGTGTTCGGCCTTGGTGGCTGGTTCTATTATGACTTGTCACGACTTGAATCAGGCGAGATAGAAAGCACACGTGTCTGGGCTCCGATCGCCATGCTGTACGATACCCTCGGATTCTGGCCGGCTGTCTGTTTACTGCCAGCTATTGGTTGCTTCATCGTGTTCAGGGCATCTTCCAGCCTGGTGACAGGAGCGAACCCAGAAACCGTTTAGCGCTGCGACCTCTGTCTGGAGTGCTGATTTGTCAGTCATTTTCGAATTAATGGCGGACCTCGTGATCCGACCAGTACAGCATCAGACCTGTACCTTGTGGCAACGCTTGCAGCGCACAGCGGCGCGGACGATCTTGCCGCATTTGGCGCAACGTTTCGATTTCTTGGCCAATTTGGCCTTGGTTTGAGGTCGGAATACCATGTTTTATCGCTCCGGTCACGGGTGTGCTGAATTATGGAAAGTTGCGAACTGTAGTCGGGGCGACTGGTTTCGACAATCGTGTCCTGTCGCTGAGAACGTCTCGGCTCACGCCGGAAGTTCAATTTCGGGAGTGAACACGGCAGAGCACTAGTGCTTTGTCAGGCTTAAAAAAGGGGTCAGGAACCAATCGCCAAAAGGCCCAGTGGGTGCTCCGCACTATTGGTTCCTGACCCCTTTTTTAAGCGTCAACCCAAAGATTTAAAGATGACAAAGCACTAGCCTTCGTCCGCATCGTCGCGGAACGGATTGAATCTGACGTATTCCCAGTGGCGGTAGAGTTCACTGGAACGCACAAGTTGGTCGTGGACGCCATCGACGGCGATCTTGCCCTCGTGAATCAGTACGATTCGCGAGCATTTCTTCACGGTTGACAATCGTGTCGGCAGAAAAATCACGGTGCGATTTCCTGTGATTCGCTGGTAGGCGTCGTCCAGCATGGCCTTCGTCGATGTATCCAGCATGATATTCGGCTCTTCGATCACCAGCAGCGCCGGTTGACGGACGATTGCGCGCGCCAGGCTTAATCGGAACACCTGCCCGCGATCGAGCGCCACACCAAATTCGCCCAGCACCGTTTCGTAGCCCTTGGGCAGAGTTCGCACGAAGTGATCCGCATGAACCAGCTTTGCTGCATCTAACGCCTGTTGACGAGTGATATCAGTCTGGCCGCACGTAATGTTTTCCAGCACCGTGGCGTTAAAGACGGAGTCGTTGCCACCGACCATGATGGCTTCGGCCCGGAGCGATTCCAGCGTTGCAATGCGTATGTCGCGACCATCAATCAGAATCTGGCCCTGGTCCGGATCAATAAACCGAGGGATCATGCTGGCCACAGCGAACGCCGCTTCGCGATGCAGAGACAGCAAAGCCACCGTTTCACCAAAACTGACGCGAAAATCCAGTCCTCGGATCAGGCCGGGATACTGCACGGGCGAAAACACGACCTGATCAAACATCAGGCTTCGCGACATCGGTTCCAGAAAGCTGGCCCCCGGAGCCTGGCTCACCAATGGTACGCGATTGATGAACGCGCTGACTTCTGCGGCACGTACATTTCCTTCCGTTTTCAGCGACTGCACATCTTCAAACCGGCCGATGGCCACGGACAGAAAGTACAGACAACCCACGATCAGCAGACCTGTAGTCACATCGATCGATCCGTCCCTCACGATGTGCGTCACCAGAAAAGCGGCAGGCACGCCAACCAGCAGCAACATCAGGATCCGATGCACCCACACGCCAACATTCTGTTGATTTCGCACATGACTGCACCGTTCACGATACAGAGTCAGATTGTTTTGAAACTGGTCATGCTCTGCCTGCTCCATGCCAAACCCCGTCACAATGCGGGTCTTCCTCAGTCCTTCTGCCATTCGGGCGAGACCTCTTGTGACCTGTTCGGACAGCAGTCGCAATGAGGAATCACTGCGCTGGGCTTCAAAGCGAATCGCATATCGAATCAGCAGGAGAGGAACGAGCGTTTCCAGTGCCACACGCCATTGAGTCAGCAGCGCCATTGTCGCAAGCACGATGGTGTCCGCTGCGGCAGTCAGTACGACGCCTCCCCAGCGGCCCCCTGCGGTTTCAAGGAATACGGTCGATTCCCGAAACAAGCCGTCAGCAATACCGACGTTCTCTCCTGAAAAATCCGACGGTTCAAGGCGTATCGATTTGCGATGAATGTGTTGTCGCAGTCGCTGAACTGACGCTGCTACGCGGTTTTCCACAACCGCTTCAGCACCTGACCGCAGAGCCCATCTGAGCAGCACAAGGACACAAGTCGTGGACAGAAGCAACACGATGGCAGAACCGGTTGAATGCAACCAGTTCACGGAACGGATCATTCGAGAGAATGCTCCGCCGACAGGATGCGACGCAATTCGTGCTGCCAGGTCCAGTAGCCCTGTTGTGCGAACGTCGGGATTTGCCGACGCAGAATCCACCCGGACCAGCAGCCAGAAGATGGCGGTGATACAGACCAGGGCGCACGCGAGAGCCAGCGCTGAAAACAACGCGGAGGCCACTGCCGGAAGAAACCGCGCTCGGGCAAGTGACCGAAATGAAATGATACGATCGAAGTCTTGTACGTTCGGATTGGACACGAGATCTGCCTCCGATGACTGTCACGCCAGGATGAGCCAATCCGCAAGGTAGTCGCGAACGCCCGAGATCACAACAGTCAAATGCAACCACGGCACGTAATATGCCACAGAATCGCGCGACAATCTGACGTCACCGACATGGATTACCCAGTTTGCGTCTCACTGAGTGTACCCGACGGCCTCATGCAAGGTCGCGGTCTTCGAACAGGATAAAGCCCAGCAGCAGCATGGCCGCAATGTAAGCCAGCGCATACAGCAGGCTCGAGCCCAGATAATCCTGTGGCACGATTCGCCCGGTTGCGACGGCCGAAGAAACGTTGAACGCCGACAACGACGGCATGACCATCGAAATCAGCCTCGCCATGAAAGTCACGGATTCATTCGCGTCGCCCGCCACGCTGCGATTCACCATCACTTCGGTCAGGTTACCAATCACAAACACCGCAAAACAGATCACCAGATTCATGACCATTGGAAGCCGAGTCGCAACGGTGACCGAAACCGCTCCCAATACGCACACCTGCAGGAAGGCTAACGCGACGCCGGGCAGAATCTGGCCGATGACTCGCGTGCGATCCGGATGAGGTATTGGAAGTTCAACGCCCGACACTTCATGCCATTGCCATCGCGGCGTCACTTCTTCAGACCGTTCTCGCTGATCATATCCGACCTTGAAGAAGATCAGCACGGAAAAAATGGCAGTCAGGATCACGAACATCCAGATCACGGCCTGCACAATACCCACGTACTTACCAAGGATGAACTGGCGACGATCGATCGGCTTGCTGAGCAGCGTCATGGCCGTCTTGCCTTCGATGTCGGATGTGATACTGTTCCCCGCCGTCCAGATGGCCAGCAGAGCTCCGGAAATCAGCAATGTGGCAAGACCGCATTCGTTGAGCATCTTGACGTCGTCTTCCAGCGTGAAGAACGGCATCACAGAATTGAGGATCAGGATGGCGGCTGAGATCAGCACTAACAGGATAAACAAAGGCTGGCGAATCGCTTCTTTTGTTGTGGCCCGGGCAATCACGCCAATCCGCGTACTATACGACAGCGTCACCAGACCCACCATCATGCCGAACACGGTCAGCCAGGTCCATGTCCAGTCGATTTCTTTGGCAACAGTCGTGACTTGAGCGAGCGTCAGGGCAAAATTCATTACTACGGTACTTTCAGATTCGATGCAAAAAACAGCGGATCTCAAGCGCATTCCGAGCCGCATGGACAACTACGCCCAAGCGTCAACAGACGTTGGATATTTCTGCCCGCGATGAAAACAGCCGAAAAAACGTCACTTTTCAGCTCTGTGCAGGGAATTTTTTCTGAAAGCAGTGACGTCTGTAACCTGACTCTCCAAGTGGAGTTGCGATTCCCGTAGGATGGACATTCTTGTCCGTCGCATGGCCATGTAACCCCGTCGACGGGAGGACTGCAACGGGAAAATTCGCGGGATGATCGGATTTTGAGATAAGCACTTGTTCACAAATAAATCGGTGCTGCCGCACGAATCGCAATCAGGGGACTGACGTCCCCCGCTCGCCTGGACCAGGCGAGCCGTGAGACGTCAGTCTCCGGTTTCGGCGTTCCCAAGCCGCTGTTATGCACTCAAACTTGTCATTGGGTGCTTAGGCGAGCGGCAGATTTCTGGTTACCGTCGAAAACCGGGGCTAACGCCCTGCGACTAATAAAATCAGCCGCCACGCGCTAGCGCCCGGCTGTTCGGCTTGGTAGTTCCTAATCTGCCGCTCGCCTTACGAGGCTGGATTCATCGCCGAATCACAAAACCTGTGAACTCACCCGCACTTTCTGATGTTTGCCGCTGGGTGCCCGTAATCCCTGAACCGAATCGCTCCTGCAGCTTATCAATCAGCTGCTGAATACTTGCCGCAGCCCCGCCAACGACAACCTCGACGCGCCCGTCGGGTAGATTGCGAACAAACCCACGCAACGGCAGTCGCGACGCGATTCGTTCCGTCGTCCAGCGAAACCCCACACCCTGAACCTGCCCTGAAAACAGAATCTGCTCAGTCATGTCGGACACTCTGCACCTCTCCCAACTGGACTCGAAACTGATGACAGAAAATTCCGGCCGAGATCGCGACGTTGAGTGAATCGGTACCGTTGAGCATAGAAATCGTCAGCCGATTTGTGAGCACACCCTGAACTTCGTCAGAAATGCCATCGTATTCATTGCCGAACACAAGAACCGTGCGTTCAAAGAATCGGAATCCGCCTGGGCTGGCGGCATCGCGATCCAGCACTGTGCCGCAGACACTGAATCTGCGTGGCCCACTCAGATCAGACAGCATCGAAGGCAAGTCGTCCGTTTCAACGATGGGCATAAAGAGCACATTGCCCATGGACACACGCAGCACGCGGCGGGAAAACGGATCGGCCGATCCTTTTCCCAGGATCACGCCATTTGCTCCGAACGCCGATGCAATCCGAATCAATGCCCCCACGTTTTCGGGATCGACGACGCAATCCGCCGCAATGATCAATGCAGGACCGCTGGCCGGAATCCAGGCGTCCGGATCCGGCACTGCAGGTCGCACCGCGCTGGCCATGACGCCGCAGTGAAAATTGAATCCAACAAGTTCATCCGCCAACTCCGGACGCAGCCTGAAGACGCGAACATCCGGTCGGAGAAATGAAGCACAGGTCGCAAATTTCCGATCACTCACAAGCACACTGTGAACTTCCAGCGTGCTCCGCAACACGCGTTCGACGACAGTTGCACCCTCCGCCACAAAGAGCCGTGCATCCCGCACCGCATTTTTCGTCTTCAGATTTCGAAAAATATCCAGACGTGAATCGTCCAGCGTGTCGATTCGCTCATGCAGCGCCTGCGACGCGCCCACATCGATCTTACCAGTCGATGGCATCGCTCTATCCCACGATCTCGCGGATGACCTGCCCGCGACTGAGCGGGAACGGTCGGCCAGTCTGATCGTGCAGCAGAGTCTCCGGCGAATATCCAAGGCAATGGAAAATCGTGGCCGTGATATCCGCAGGACTCACCATTCCGGACACTGGAAACGCAGCGTGCGCGTCTGACTCGCCATGAATGATTCCCGCACGAATTCCGGCTCCGCCCAGCGCGATGGAAAAGCAGTTGCCCCAGTGATCGCGTCCGGCATTGCCATTGATTCTCGGTGTGTGACCGAATTCACCAAGCCACACGACCAGCGTGTCTTTCAACATTCCACGTTCGTCCAGATCCTGCAGCAACCCCGAGTACGCCTGGTCCATACGCGGCATGAGGTGATTTTTGAGATCCGGAAAGTGGTTGTTGTGAGTATCCCACGAACCGTTCTTCGAGATGGCTTCCACACGTGTCCAGTTGACCTGAACCAGAGCCGTTCCTGCTTCCACCAGTCGCCGTGCCAGCAGCACCGATTGGCCGAAGCGATTACGTCCATAACGATCACGAGTTGCCTCAGTCTCTTCTTCAAGCTCAAACGCGCGGCGGGCGGCCTTACCGGTCAGCAGATCAAACGCCTGCTGTGTGTGTTCATGAAATTGTCTCGCTGCGCCGGCACGTTCAACGTTAGCTCGGACTGTATCCAGATTCGTCAGCAGTGATCGGCGCGCCGCGAAGCGCTGCGATGACAAGTCGTCGGAAAGGACAAGTTCGGGAATTCGAAAATCGGCTCGAGAGGGATCGCCGTTGATCAGCCATGGGTCATATTTTCGTCCGAGCACACCGGCTCCCTGACCCGGCCACAGTATCTCGCCGTCATTGGCGATATGATAAGGCAACGCGATGGACGATGGCATTCCGTCCCGATCGGATTGAAGGGCTCGCATGATCGCCCCATGCGACGGAGACAGGTTCGGGGCTTTCGAGGTCACGTTTTCCTGACTGAGCGGCTCATGGGGAACTCCGGTCAGCATCTGATAGCCACTTGATGAATGCGCCTGATCCTTCGTTACCACAGCTCGCAACACGGCCAGTTTATCGGTGTGCATCGCCGTCTTCGGCATCAACTCGCCGACTCGCAAACCGGGAACAACTGAATCGATGCAGCCAAACTCGCCTTGTATCTCTTTCGGAGCATCCGGCTTCGGATCCCATGTCTCGTGCTGCGGGGGCCCCCCAAGAAGCCACAGCAGGATCACCGATTTCGCCCGCCCGAAGCCCGGAGTAGCCTCCGCCTGACTGCCTGCAACAGCAGGACTCTGCAGCAACTGAGGCAATGACAACCCCATTGCCGACAAGCCACCAATCCGCATCGCTTCTCGCCGGGAAAACCCGTCACACAACAACGCTGGGCGGTTGAGCATGGTCAGCATGAATGGACCCAGGGAAACAAAAGTGGAACGGACACGCGGAATCGTGTATCCTCACGACATTGACTATCGCACATAAGTTCCATCGGTGCAAGAAGCATGTCCGTCACAACTCACCCTCGCCGCCGGAGGTAATCCATCCTGACACCATTTCTACACACCGGCGAGCGGCAGGACGTCAGTCCTCCGATTTTGGCAAGGGCAAGGCATTACGACGTCGCGCGGGGGGATCGGGCGACTTACATCGCTCCACTCGCCTCGCCTCAGCTTTCAACTTCAGACTTCAAGTGATCAAGCAATGCCGTCGTACCGTGCCGATCCGTCCATTGGTAAATATAGGTCCAGTCAAGCGACTTGCCGGAGACGATCAGGACGTTCACGATGTCGTCGAGATCTTTTCGACGGGCCCAGCGTTCCTGATGGTGAGGGTCATTACTGAGGCGGAACAGCTCAATATCGAAACCGGACTCAGAATGTTTAATCACGTTCCGAACTGAACCGGTGAAGCCTTCGAGCATCATCTGGCGATCCAGAATGAATCCTTCTCCAAGAGACTTGAACAATCTGGTGAGATCTGATTCCCCGAACGCCACCACGATGTCGGCATCGTTGGTCGAGCGAATGACTCCGTAGGCATTGCTGGAAAATGCGCCCACCAGCATGTGGTCGATTTTCAGTTCCTCGAGTTTCGAGAGCACGTATGAGGTGGCCTGTTCACCGTTCATCAGCGTTTTCGTCCTCGCACTTTACAGGCGTTATCATACCGTCGTCGTTGACGTATCCGATCAGGCGATAGATTCCTTTTTCCGCGTGTCTGCGTTGTTTTTCAAGTTGATTGAGGAATTCCTGATGAATCATTTCCTCGGACCAATCCGGATTCTGGCTCCGAATCGCGGCTTTTACTCGTTCCCGAACGCGATCAAAAAGTCGGACGCCTTCCATCATCTTCAAACCAGGCAAAACAGATCCTGCACGTGCGGCCTTTGTTTCAAGAATGGACTTTTGCAATGCAATAATTTCTGATTGCGATTCAACCGTCATTGAAAGCTCCTCGAACGCGATGCACCATAGCGAGCGGCAGGATTCAATCTACCTGATGACCATTGACTATAATGCATTTGCTCGTGGGCTCACAGCACATCA
>Ga0105046_10012773_pt1 | contig 13020 bp, 17 predicted proteins | sample MAT03_FD_78385 | JGI IMG/M metagenome (GOLD analysis project Ga0105046, IMG submission 78385) | Freshwater microbial communities from Lake Fryxell liftoff mats and glacier meltwater in Antarctica - MAT-03 (megahit assembly) | ecosystem: Environmental > Aquatic > Freshwater > Ice > Liftoff... | reverse complement strand
TGCTGCGCCGGCACCACCGGGATCGGCTGCATGGTGATGTCGATCCCGAGCCCGAGCAATTTTTCGTAAATGTTGGGGAAGTGCGCCTTCACGAAGTCGGGCTCGCGGTGGCTGATGTCGAGGTGCACATAATCCAGCCCGTCGCGCTTGATCTCGCCGTCGATCGCCCGCGCCACGATGTCACGCGGGGCAAGCTCGGCGCGCTCGTCATAATCGGGCATGAAGCGGTGCCCGGTTTCGGGATGCTTGAGGATCCCGCCCTCGCCGCGCACCGCCTCGGTGATCAGGAAATTCTTGACCTCCAGATTGTACAGGCAGGTCGGGTGGAATTGCATGAATTCCATGTTGCTGATGCGGCATCCGGCGCGCCACGCCATCGCGATCCCGTCCCCCGTCGCCCCGCGCGGCGCGGTCGAATAAAGGTAGGCGCGGCCCGCCCCGCCCGTGGCAAGGATGGTGGCGCGCGCGGTCAGCGTTTCGACCTCGCCGTCGACCCGATTATAGGCATACAGGCCGTGCACCGCCCCCGACGTGCTGAACTCCTCGGCATGGCGCCCGGTGGCGAGGTCGATCGCCACCATGTCGGTCAATATGGTGATGTTGGGATGCGCCACCGCCGCGCTCTCGAGCGCCTGCGCGATCGCCCAGCCGGTGGCGTCGGCGACATGGACGATCCGCCGGTGGCTGTGCCCGCCCTCGCGGGTTAAATGCCAGCCCCCAATGACACTGGAGGCGCCATCGTCGTCGAGGTTGAACGGAACGCCCAGCTCGGCCAGCCGCGCGATCGCCGCCGGCGCGCCGCCGACGACATGCTCGACCACCGCGCGGTTGTTGAGCCCCGCACCGGCGATCATCGTGTCCTCGACATGCGCGTCGAAACTGTCGCCTTCCTCGAGCACGGCGGCAATCCCGCCCTGCGCCCATTCGGTCGCCCCGCCGCCCAGCTTGCCCTTGGCCAGCACCGCCACCCGCCTGGTTGCGGCGAGGTGCAGCGCCGCGGTCAGCCCCGCCGCGCCCGATCCGATGACGATGACATCATGATTGCTCACGCCGCCGGCTCCCGCGTCAGGCTGAGGAACACGTCCTCGAGGTCGGGGTCGCGGGTCGAGACGTCGACGATGCCCAATCCGTCGGCGGCCAGCGCGGCCAGCACCTGGCCGGCGTTGACCTGATCCTTGCGGTAGATGATCTCGATCGTCCGCGGGCCGGTCAGCTCGATCCGGTCGAAGCAGGGCGCGACCGGCACCGTGTCGATATCGCGGTCGACCTCGACCACCACCGCTTTGTCCTGCGCGCGGCGGATCAGGTCGCGGGTCGGTTCGTTGGCGATCAGCTTGCCATGGTTGATGATCGCGATCCGGTCGCACAAACGCTCGGCTTCCTCGAGATAATGGGTGGTCAGCACCACCGTCACGCCCTCGCGGTTCAATTTGCGCACCGTGTCCCACAATTGCTGGCGAAGCTCGATGTCGACCCCCGCAGTCGGCTCGTCGAGCACCAGGATCGGGGGCGAATGGACCATTGCCTTGGCCACCAGCAGCCGCCGCTTCATGCCCCCCGACAACGTGCGCGCATAGGCATCGGCCTTGTCGGTGAGCCGCACCGCAGCGAGCAATTCGTCGGTAATCCGGTCGCGCCTCGGCACGCCGTACAGCCCGGCCTGGATCTCCAGCGCCTCGCGCGGGGTGAAGAACGGGTCGAACAGGATTTCCTGCGGGACGATCCCGATCGAGCGCTTGGCATTGCGCGGGTGGGCATCGATGTCGAATCCCCACACCATCGCCTTGCCGCCCGATTTCACCACCATCCCGGCAAGGATGTTGATCAGGGTCGATTTGCCGGCGCCATTGGGCCCGAGCAAGCCGAAGATCTGCCCGCGCGGCACGTCGAACGTCACGTCGTCGAGCGCGACTTTCCCACCAGCATAGGTCTTCGACAGCGATTCGATGCGGATGGCGGGTTCGGGCGCGGACATGGCCGGAGCGATAGCCGGGCGCGCGCCGGGGCGAAAGCGCAAGATGGTAAACGAACGGGTAACCTTAATCGAAAAGCTTGTCTTGACGTTAACCCTGTACCGCCACCGACATGATTAATGCCCTGCGTCTTCCCCTCAACATGATCGTCATGGTGATGCTGTTCGCGCCAGCGGCGATCGCCGCGCCGATCGCGTCGCCGACCCCGCCTGCGGCGCAGGCCGCGCTGATGCGTCCGCTGACCCTGACCAAGCTCGCCGACATGGATTTCGGCAATCTCGGGGTGACCACCGCCGGGACTGCGGTGATCGATCCAGTGACCAACACGCTGGCCGTTACCGGCGGGGTGATCCGTCTCGGTGGAACGCCCCGTGCGGCGCGCTTCGCCGGGGCGACATTCTCCTCGGCGGTGGTCAATATCAAGATCCCCAACGGGACCGTGCTGCTGACCCGCGTCGGCGGCACCCAGACCATCGCGCTCGACGCGTTCACCCTCGACGGTCAGTCGAAGCGGACCATGGCCCGGGCCGGGGTGTTCGAGTTTGCGGTCGGCGCCACGCTTCGCCCAGCGGCCAACCAGATGGAGGGCGTCTATACCGGCACCTTCAATGTCACCATCCAATACCCCTGATCGCCCTTATTGCTTGCGATTCACGGTTAAGCAGTCCTTGCCCTAAATCGTTCAATCATCCGTCACCCGCCTAAGCCAAAAGGTCGTCAACCAAACGGTCTGAAGGGTATGCAGCGTGACGATACGATCCAAATTTATCCTGGCGATGGCCGCCGCAGCGCTCGGCGCGACGAGTGTTGCCGCCGCTCCAATATCCTCGCCCACGCCGCCCCCGGGCCGCGCCCTGCTGCTGATCCCGCTGACCCTGACCAAGATTGACGATCTCAGCTTCGGCTCGGTGATTCCGTCGCCGGTGTCGGGGACGGTGGTGATCAACGCCGTGACCGGCATCCGGTCGGTCGCCGGCGGCGTAACGGCGGTGCCCAGCGATGTCGGCCAGCGCGCCTATTTCGGTGGCGCCGGCTCGCCCAACCAGCTGGTGATCGTCACCGTCACCGCGCCCGCAGTCCTCACCAACGTTGCCGGTGACACGCTGACCGTGCTCGCGCTGACGCTCGACGGTCCGCCGCTGCGCAGCATCCATCCGGTCGACCGCACCTTCTTTTTCGGGGTCGGCGGGATCATCCAGGTCGGCGCCGACCAGCCCGAGGGCGTCTACACCTCCGATTATGACGTGACCGCCAACTACCTTTAATCCCGGCGGCGGTTGAAGCTTCGGGGGGCGGTTGCTACGTCCAGCGCATGCAGCCACCCCCCGAAACCATCCGCACCAATACCTTGCGCGTCGCTTGCGACGGGTCGGGCGCCGTCCCCGCCGCGCTCGGCCATCCGCGCGTCTACCTGCACGTCGATGCCGATCTCGGCTATGTCGATTGCGGCTATTGCGACCGCCGCTTCGTGCTCGAGGGCGGTCCCGCCGACACCGCGACATGAGCGCCGCAACGGGCATCGGCGCGCGCTCCTTGCTCTACCGGACGCTCGATCCCGACGACGCCAAGAGCCTCGCCGCCCGGCACCTTTCCCGCCACGACGATGGCGAACTCTACCTCCAGTATAGTTTGAGCGAGGCGTTCGGCTTCGACGACGGGCGCCTCAAGACCGCCGACTATAACAATGCCTCGGGCTTCGGGCTTCGCGGGGTGACCGGCGAGACCACCGCTTTCGCCCACGCCAATGAAATCACCGCCGCCGCGATCGACCGCGCCGCCGCCACGCTGCGCCTGCTCGATCCAGCCACAGCCGCGCCATCGGGTCCGCCGCCGCGCACCAACCAGTCGATGTATGGTGCCGACGATCCGCTCTCCGCCATCCCGTTCGCCGACAAGGTCCGCTTGTGCGCCGAGATCGACGCCGCCGCCCGTGCCCGCGATCCGCGCGTCGAGCAGGTCAGCGTCAGCCTGGCGGCGAGCTGGAGCGTGATCGACATCGTCCGCGCCGACGGCTTCGTCGCCAGCGATATCCGCCCCTTGGTGCGGCTCAACATCTCGATCGTCGCCAAAAACGGTGACCGCCGCGAGACCGGCAGCCACGGCATCGGCGGCCGCTACCTGTACGACCGCCTGTTCGATCCCGCGTCGTGGAACCGCGGCATCGACATGGCGCTCGCCCAGGCGCTGGTGAATTTGGAATCGGTCCCCGCCCCGGCCGGCGAAATGCAGGTGGTGTGCGGCCCCGGCTGGCCCGGCGTCTTGCTCCACGAAGCGATCGGCCACGGGCTCGAAGGCGATTTCAACCGCAAGGGCACTTCGGCTTTCTCGGGCCGGATCGGCGAGCGCGTCGCCGCCCCCGGCGTGACCGTGGTCGACGAAGGGGCGATCGAGGGACGGCGCGGAAGCCTGACCATCGACGACGAAGGCACCCCGACCGGTCGCACCGTGTTGATCGAGGACGGCATTTTGAAAGGCTATCTCCAGGATCGGCTCAACGCCCGGCTGATGGGGATGCAGCCGACCGGCAACGGCCGCCGCGAAAGCTTCGCCCATGCGCCGATGCCGCGCATGACCAACACTTTCATGCTCGGCGGCACCGACGATCCGGCCGAGCTCGTCACCCGCGTCAAGGACGGCATTTACGCCAAGAGCTTCGGCGGCGGGCAGGTCGACATCACCAGCGGCAAGTTCGTCTTCTCCTGCACCGAGGCGTACCGCATCCGCGGTGGAAAGATCGCCGAGCCGGTCAAGGGCGCGACCCTGATCGGCGACGGGCCGAGCGTGCTGACCCGGGTCACCGGCATCGGCAATGATCTCGCCCTCGACGAAGGCATCGGCGTCTGCGGCAAGGCCGGCCAATCGGTTCCGGCGGGGGTCGGGCAACCGACATTGCTGGTCGACGGGCTGACGGTCGGCGGCACCGCTGCGTGAGCGACTGGGCCAGCGACGTCCTCGCTTTCTGGTTCCGGCTCGACCCGCAGACATGGTGGAAAGCCGATCCGATATTCGACGAGCAAATCCGCGACCGCTTTGACGAACTGCATGAAGAGAAGCGCGCGCTGCCTGCCGACTATTTCTTAAGCGACCACCGCACCGCTCTCGCCGCGGTCATCCTGTTCGACCAGTTCCCGCGCAACATGCATCGCCGCCATGCCGACCAGTTCGCCACCGATGCGCTTGCACTGTCCATCGCCAAGAGCGCGATCAAACGCGGATATGATGAGGCGCTAAGTCCGCTCGAACGCGGCTTTTTATACATGCCATTCCAGCACAGCGAGGACCTCGACGATCAGCAACGCTCTTTGCAGCTGTTCACCGCCTTGCGCGACGAATATCAACTTGATTTCGCCCGGAAGCATCACGACGTGATCGCCCGTTTCGGGCGCTTCCCGCACCGCAATGCGATCCTCGGCCGCGCGCCCCGTTCCGACGAGATCGCCGCCGGCGACGTCGTGCCCTGGTGAGCCTGGTCGAACTCGCTCGGTTTTCAGCTTCGATCGAAGCCGAAGTCATCCGCACCTTGCTTGAGTCCTACGGTATCCCGGCGCTCGTGTTCGACGCCGGACTCAATAGCGCGGAGGGCGGTGGGTTGGCGAGTTCGGCGAGAGTGATGGTTCTGGACGAGGATTATGAAGAAGCCGGTGCCATAATGCGGGGCGGCGGCTCCTAATCCCGCAGCAGATGCGCCACCGGCGCCAGGCTGAACCCCGCCCCGTCGGCACAGCGGTCGAGTTCCTCGCGCGCGACTCCATTTTCGCTTTGCGCCACCGCCCAGGCCAGGGCCGATCGATTGCCCGAGCGGCAATAAGCCACCATCTTGCCGTCGCCGACCGCGCCGATCGCCTCGCGCATCGCCTCGACATCGGCCGGGCCCATTCCGCGAACGATCGGGACGTGGCGATATTCCATCCCTGCGGCTTTGGTCGCGGCTTCGATTGCGGCGCTGGTCGGCTGGCCTTCATCCTCGTCGTCAGGGCGATTGTTGACGATCATCGTCACCCCGAGGTCGCGGATCGCGGGGATCTCCTCGGGCGTGATCTGGCCGCAGACGAAGGTCTTGTCATCAAGCTGCCGTTGCATCGCCCGTCTCCATTGCTTGCCCGAGCGCCGTAAGCAGCGACTCGCCATGTCTCTCGAGCTTGGTATCGCCGATCCCGTCGATCGCGGATAGCGCATTCAATGATCCCGGCTTCGTCGCGGCAACCGATCGCAATGTCGAATCGTGGAAGATGACATAGGGCGGGACGCCGAGCTCCTTCGCCCGGTCGCGCCGCCAAATCCGAAGCGCCTCGAACAAGGGATCGTGTGGCAGATCGGGCGATTGGCCACGTACCCGCCGCACGCGCTTGGGCGGCACCGCGATGACCAGCCGTTCGTCGCCCTTCAGCAAGCCCTTGGCCGCCGGTCCGAAGCTGAGCCCGCCATAATCGTCGGCGCGCAGCGCATCGCGCGCCTGCAACGATCGCGCGACCGGCCGCACCAGCGCCAATTCCTCGGCATTCATGATCCCGAACACCGACAATTTGTGATGGCCGAACTGGCGCACTTTCTCATTATCGTCGCCGCCCAGCACCGCCGCGAGATGCGCGATCCCGAACCGCATCTCGGTGCGGAACGCCGCCGACAGCAATTTGCGCGCCACTTCGGTGACGTCGATCGTCGCCGGCGGGTCGAGGCAATTGTCGCAATTACCGCAGGCTTGCGGCGGCTCCTCGCCGAAGTGCCTGAGCAGGATGGCGCGGCGGCAGGTCGCGGCCTCGACGAACGCGGCGAGCGTGTTCAACCGGTCGCGTTCGGCCGGTCGCCGCGCTTCCTCGATCTCGGTCTCGATCCGCCGTCGTGCCCGCGCGAAATCCTCGGCGCCCCAGTATAGCCACGCCTCGGCCGGGTCGCCGTCGCGTCCGGCGCGGCCGGTCTCCTGGTAATAAGCCTCGATCGATTTGGGGATTCCGGCATGGGCGACGAAGCGCACGTCGGGCTTGTCGATCCCCATTCCGAAGGCCACGGTCGCGGCCATCACCATATCCTCGGAGGCGACGAACGCCGCCTGGTTGCGCTGGCGAATGTCGCCCTCAAGTCCGGCGTGATAGGCCAGCGCCCGCCGCCCACCTTTATTGGCGCCGCCGCCCAATTGCTCGGCCAGTTTCTCGGTCGCGTTGCGGCTGGTGGCATAGACGATCCCCGGCCCCGGCTGGTCCTTCAGCAGCACTTTGAGCTGGCTCCCGATGCCGTCGCGCGGGCGGACGTGGTAGCGGATGTTGGGCCGGTCGAAGCCGGCGACGATCATTCCCTCCTCGGGGATTCCGAGCTGGACCAATATGTCGGCGCGGGTGCGGCGGTCGGCGGTGGCGGTCAGCGCCAGCCGCGGGACAGCGCGATGCTGGTCGAGCAAGGGCAGCAGCAGGCGATAATCGGGGCGGAAGTCATGGCCCCATTCGCTGACGCAATGCGCCTCGTCGATCGCGAACAGCGCGATCGGCAAGTCCTTGATATTGCGCTGGAAATCCTGCGTCGTCGCGCGTTCCGGGGCGACATAGAGCAAATCCAGCTCCCCCGCTCGAAGCGCATTCCATATGATGCTCGGAGTGTGACTCAAACTGGTCAGCGCCGCCGCCCGCACCCCGAATGCATCGGCGCTCCGCACCTGATCATGCATCAATGCGATCAACGGCGAAATCACGATCCCGGTGCCGTGTCGTTCGAGCGCGGGCAATTGGTAGCACAGCGACTTGCCCGCCCCGGTCGGCATGACGGCGAGCGTATGCTTGCCCGCCACCGCGCGCTCGACCACGTCGCGCTGCACCCCGCGAAAGGCGGAGAAACCGAAGCGGTCGTGAAGCAACGCCTCAAGACTCATTCGATGATGTCCTCGAGCTCGCGCTCGGCTGCCTGCCGCGCCCATAATTCGGCGTAGAGACCGCCCTTGGCGAGCAATTCGCCATGCGTCCCGCGCTCCGCCACCTGGCCCTCGTCGAGCACCACGATCTGGTCGGCGCCGACGATGGTCGACAGGCGGTGGGCGATGACGATCGTGGTGCGGTTGCGGACCACGCTGTCGAGCGTCGCCTGGATCGCTTCCTCGGTGCGGCTGTCGAGCGCGCTGGTGGCCTCGTCGAGGATCAGGATCGGCGGGTCCTTGAGCAGGGTGCGGGCGATCGCGACGCGCTGCTTCTCGCCGCCCGACAATTTCAGGCCGCGCTCGCCGACCATCGAGCCGTAGCCGTTGGGAAGCGCGGCGATGAATGTGTCGATCGCCGCGCCGTTGGCCGCCCGCTCGACCTCGTCCTGGCCCGATCCGTCGCGGCCATAGGCAATGTTGTAACCGATGGTGTCGTTGAACAGCACCGTGTCCTGCGGCACGATCCCGATCGCGGCACGCAAGCTGTCCTGGGTGACCGTGGCGATATCCTGCCCGTCGATCGTGATCCGGCCGTCGGTCGGGTCGTAAAAGCGGTAGAGCAACCGCGCCAGCGTCGACTTGCCCGCCCCCGACGGCCCGACCACCGCGCAGCTGGTCCCCGCCGGCACATCGATGCTCACGCCTTTCAAAATGATCCGCTCCGGCTCGTAACCGAAGGCGACTTCCTCGAACCGAACTTGGCCGTCGGCGACGACCAAAGCGGCCGCATCCGGCGCGTCGACGATCTCGGCCGGGGTGTCGAGCAGCAGGAACATCTGCTCCATGTCGATCAGCCCCTGCTTGATCGAGCGATAGACCCAGCCGAGCATGTCCAATGGCCTGAACAATTGCATCAGCAGGGCATTGACCAGCACCACGTCGCCGGGCGTGAAGCGCCCCTTGCTCCAGCCCCAAACGGTGTACGCCATCGCCCCGGCCATCATCACATTGGTGATCAGGCTCTGGCCGATGTTGAGCCACGCCAGGCTGGTCTCGTTCTTGACCGCAGCGCGGGCGAAGGCGCCGGTTGCCTGGTCATAGCGCTTGGCCTCGCGCTCCTCGGCGCCGAAATATTTGACCGTTTCGTAATTGAGCAAACTGTCGACCGCGCGGCCGATCGCCTGGTTGTCGACGTCGTTCATCTCGCGCCGAAGGTGGTTGCGCCAGTCGGTGATGGCGCGGGTGAAGGCGATGTAGATGGCGACCATCGCCAGTGTCGCGATCACCAGCCCGGCACCGAATTTGATGTAGAAAATGACGCAGATCGCAACCAGCTCGATGATCGTCGGGGCAATGTTGAACAGCAGGAAATACAGCATCATGTCGATGCTCTTGGTGCCGCGCTCGACGATCTTGCTGAGCGATCCGGTGCGCCGCTCGAGGTGGAAGCGCAGGCTCAGCGAATGGATGTGGCGAAACACCCGCGCTGCCAGCCGCCGCGCCGCATCCTGCCCGACCTTCTCGAATACCGCGTTGCGGAAATTGTCGGCGAGCACCCCGCCGAACCGTGCCACGGCATAGGCCACCACCAGCATCGCCACCGCGCCGAACACCGCCGTGTCGCCCGACATCGCGTCAACCACGGCTTTATAGGCAAACGGCATGGTCAGGGTGATCGCCTTGCCCGCCAGCACCAGCACCACCGCGACCACCACCCGGAAACGAAGGCCGGCATCGTCGTTCGGCCACAGCATTGGCAGGAAGCGCCACAGCACGGCGAAGCTTCCTTTGTCCTTGGGCAGCTCGTCGAAGGTGGTGTCCATCGTGCCACAGGTAGGGGGCCACGTGGCCTGCCGCAACGCAATCGACGAAACGATTGGAACCGGGCGTTAATTTCGCGGGTTAAGGCCCAAGTAGAACGGAGAGTAAGATGGGCCCGGTCGGTTATTTCATTGCGATCCTCGGTTGCGCCGATGGCGGTGCAGCGTGCCAGACGGTCGCCACGCTTGCCCCACGCTACGAAAGCGCCGCGCAATGCGCAGAGGCCCGGAACGGAGCGCTCGAGTCCAACAGCGATCTCGATTTCCCGACGCTCATCGCCCAATGCCAGAAGAGCTCGGTCGGGCCGGCTGCGGTTCAGCGCCCGGCGCGCGCAATTGGTGGCACCGAAGCCGCCTAAGCGCCAACCACTGGACTCTGCTGCATCACAACTCCATGCCGCTCCCCGATGGGGCCGACAACAACAGCGGATAGCGACTTCCCGCCCCTGGGGCCGGCTTCGCGCAGCGTACTTTGGCTGTTGTTGCAATGGTACCGCCGTAGCGGATGGACGGCGCATGGCTCCATTCCCGAGGACCGCAAATTCATTATCGTCGGCGCTCCGCACACCAGCAATTGGGACTTTGCGGTGTTTGTCGGAACGGTCCACGCAAAGGGTCGCCGGGCACGGTTCATCGGTAAGCAGAGCCTGTTTCGGGGTGCTATCGGCGGATTCATGCGGGCGCTTGGTGGGGTGCCGGTCGATCGCCGCGCGCGTCAGGACCTGGTCAGCCAGATCGTCGAGCAGATCGCCAAACAGGATGATTTTATCCTGATCGTCGCTGCCGAGGGGACTCGCGACCGAACCACCAAATGGAAGACCGGATTTTACCAGATCGCGCTTGGCGCCGGGATTCCGATTGTCTGTGCCGGCCCCGACTATCCGGCGAAGCGCGGTATCTTCGGGCCGATCATCCATCCCAGCGGCGATTATGAGCGCGACATGGCGCCGGCCTTCGCGTTCTTTCGCTCGCTGAAGCCGCGGCATCCTGAGCGCGCTGCCTTCCCCGGAGATCCGGACTGACGGAAAGTTCGGACAATTCACCAACTTATGGTGAGCATTTAGTGGAATGACTTGCCAAGCCTCTCAATCGATCATTGTTTTTATTGAAGAATCTTCATTTGGCACGCTCCCTGCATTGAAGGATGCACCACCCATCGGGGGTGGCAAAAGGGAGTTTCAACAATGGTCTTCTCGCTCGTTTCCGCCCGCGACGCCGCCGTTTCGTTTGCCGGTGCTTTCGTCTGCGCCATGCTGTTCGTCAGCGCCGCCGTCGGCCCGCTTCTGATCGCTTGAACCGCAGTTAACCGACGCTTCTTCCAAGAAAGGTTTCTCCAATGAACGGACGTTTCGTTCTCAATCGCCCGCAGGGCAAGATCATGGGCATCGCCTCGGGGCTTGCCGACTGGACCGGGGTCGATGTGCTGATCATCCGCCTCGGCATGATCGCCGCCACGCTGCTTGTCGGGCCGGTGACGATCCTGCTCTACATCCTGACCGGGTGGCTGGCGGCCGATCGCTAGGGCCAATTGCTAGTAAGACGCAGCCCCTACCGGGACGGGTCGAAGCACGATATGATCCCGCCGGTCCGAACCGAGTTCACGGAGAAAAACGATGGAGCGCGAGGGCGACGAAGTGCATGTCACCGAGACCGAGGCCAGCGGCGGCTCGCAGCCGCATGTCGTCCGCTACGTGCTCGGGATCTCCTTGCTGCTCGTGGTGGTATTGATGTCGCTGGTCTGGATCATCGGATCGACCACGCGCTGAAACTGCGATGGCAAAAAACGGCTCGACATGCCGATTGTTGCGCAGTTGCAACAACTCACCGGTAAAAAAATCCGCACTGGCGTTAACCCCTTCTGTTAACGGGAACCGCGGTTCAGCTTTGGCGTCTTGAGTGGAAACTCCAGGAGCTACTATGATTCCCATGCCGCATCGCGTGATGCTCGCGATCTCAGGCGCTTTCATTGCCAGTTCCGCCCTTTCCCAGACGGTCGTCGGGCCCGACTCCACGTCCAGCCGCTTTAATCGCCTGCGCGACATTTCGGTCCGCCCGTTGACCGCAAACGCGCCGGTAAGCCCCGATGTGTTCGGCACTGCTGCGATCGGCGCCGGCGTGACCTTCTACGATGCCCGCTTCCGGCGCGTCTCGCTGGCTGATCGTAATGACCCTGCCGTCCTCGCCATTGCCGAGCGACTACGCGGCCTGACACCGGGCGAACAGCTAGTCGTCGTCCAGCGCGAGGTACTGGCGCGGGTGAAGTGGTCGACGGATCTCGAAACCATGAACGTCGCTGATCTGTGGGCAAATGCCGGCGAAACGCTTCGGCGCGGCACCGGCGACAGCGAAGATATCGCCATCGTCGAGATGCAGGCCCTCAAGGCCGCCGGCTTTAATTCGCGCGACCTCTATATCAGTATCGGCCGGCAGAAGCCGATCGGTGCGCATATCGTGCTGCTCGCTCGAACTCCCGATGGCTTCATGGTGCTCGACGATCGCGTCGGCCGCCCGATGCCGGCGCAGAGCAATCGGCAATTCACCCCGGTGCTGACGATCGGTGAGGGCAAGAGCTGGATCCACGGACGGCGGATCAGCGGGATGACGGCCCACGCCAGCGCGCGTTAAGTCAAAACGTCGATGGCCTCTCCACGAGCGACGCGCTAGGCTGCATTTTTTGCGGTGGAGACGGACATGCGCGTAAATTTGGCGGCTTTGGCCCTGGCATTGATCGCCGCCCCCACCGCCGCCGCGCTGCCGGTCGGCGCTAAAGCCCCTAATTTCGCGACCCAAGGCGCGATCGGCGGAAAACCGTTCAAGCTCGTCCTGGCCGAACAGCTGAGCCACGGGCCGGTGGTACTCTATTTCTATCCCAAGGCGTTTACCAAGGGCTGCACGCTCGAGGCCAATGCCTTCAGCGTGGCAATGCCCGAGTTCAAGGCGGCCGGGGCACGGGTCATCGGGATGAGTGCCGACGATCTCGACACGCTCAAGAAATTCTCGATCGAGGGCTGCCGCAGCGCGTTCCCCGTGGCGCGCGCCGATAAGGCGGTAATCAAGGCCTATGATGTCGCCATTCCGGTGGTCGGCCTGAGCAACCGCACCAGCTATGTCATCGCCCGCGACGGCAAGATCGTGATGGTTCACAGCGAAATGGACTGGAAAGATCATGTCGCCAAGTCGCTGGCGGCGGTGAAGGCGCTTAAGCGCTAGGCGCGGCGCTCGCCCTTACTTAATCACTGCGGCGCTATCGCTTCCGGCATCGAGCGGGAGGATGATTTTCACCAGCCGCACCTACCCCGCGCTGATCACTGCGGGCACCGCCAATACCGCTCGCCTGTTTCCCCCATCGTCCGGCGACAGCCGTCCCCCGGCGACCGGAAACCATCGT
>Ga0105046_10012772_pt1 | contig 13021 bp, 9 predicted proteins | sample MAT03_FD_78385 | JGI IMG/M metagenome (GOLD analysis project Ga0105046, IMG submission 78385) | Freshwater microbial communities from Lake Fryxell liftoff mats and glacier meltwater in Antarctica - MAT-03 (megahit assembly) | ecosystem: Environmental > Aquatic > Freshwater > Ice > Liftoff... | reverse complement strand
TCTGACGCGGCTCACTAACCGAGAAACCTCCATCGAATCCACCCCGGAATCGCTCTCGGACGAGAAGTGCGCGGCGCTGGCGGCGCAAGGCGTCACCCGTGTCAGTGTCGGGGTGCAATCCTTCCGCCCGCATCTGTTGAAATCGCTCGACCGACTGCACCGCCTGGAACACATCCCGCCGGCCGTCGAGGCGGTGCGGAAACACGTCCCGCAACTGTCGCTGGACCTGATCTTCGCCGCGCCGGGGGCGACCCTCGCGGACTGGGAGTCCGACCTCGCCGACGCGCTCGCGTACCAGCCCGATCACCTGTCCACTTATGGCCTGACGTATGAAACTGGCACGCCCTTATGGAAGGCCCGCGAGCGGAAGCAACTCACGCCCGTGGACGAGGACGCTGAGTTAAGCATGTATCGCGGGGCGATGGCGACATTAACATCCGGCGGGTATGACCATTACGAGATTTCCAACTTCGCCCGACCGGGCAAGCGGTGTCGGCACAACGAAACGTACTGGGCGAACGAGGCGTACTACGGCTTCGGAGTGGGTGCGGCGCGGTATGTCAACGGGTCGCGGGAGTTGAACGTCCGCAACACCAAGGATTACATCCGCCGGGTATTCAGTGGCGACTCGCCGACCTTTCAAGTGGAGGTGTTGCAGCCGCGCGACCGCGCGTTGGAAACGCTGGCGGTGCAACTGCGGCGGATGGACGGCATCCACCGAACCCGGTTCGCCACGCAAACCGGGTTCGAGTTGGACGCGCTGGCCGGGGCGAAACTGCGGGCGCTCGTCGGGTTGGGATTACTCGCCGACACCGGCGACACGCTGCGGTTGACGCCCGCCGGCAAGTGCGTCGCCGACGGCATCATCGAGGACATCCTGGCCGCGTGTTAGCGCAACTCCGCCTTCACCGCCGCCAACCCGGCGAGCGGCGCTTGGCAGGCGAAATCCCGGCAGACGTACACCGTCACCTTCCCATCGACCATCGGCTTGCCGGCCAACAGCGGCACGGACGGCGGGCTGTCACCGGTCGCCGGGTCGTGAAAGGCAATCACCCGGTTCGGCTTGAACTGCCCGCGCAGGTGCGTCAACACTTCGACCGTCTCCGGGTCGGCTTTCGGCCCGACGACGGCGATTTCCTCCACCCTCGCCAGGTGAAAATCCAGCGCGATGAGCAGTTGCCCGGCGGCCATCGGCGAGTCGGCGATCAGCGACCGATATGCCTTCAAGGTGCCCTCGGCGGCGTCCCGATACTTGGCGTTGCCGGTCAGTTTCGCCAGCCGGGCCAGGCCGGTCGCGGCCATCGCGTTGCCACTCGGCACGGAACCGTCTTGCAAATCCTTGGTCCGCGCGAGCAGCGGTTCGTGGTCGTCGGCGGTGAAGAAGAAGCCGCCGGCCGGGTCCGCGAAGTGCGCCAACATCGCGTCGGCCAACTCGCACGCGGTGGCGACGTACTTCGGGTCGAAGGTCGCCTCATACACGCTCACGAGCGCGTCGATGAGGTGCGAGTAGTCTTCCAGGTAGCCGGTGAGTTTGGCCCCGACGCCCTCGCCCCAGGTGCGGAAGAGCCGGCCGTTCGAGTCCCGCAGGTTCTTCAGTACGAACGCGGTGGCGCGTTCGGCACAGTGGACGTACTCCGGTTCGCCGAACGCGGTGCCGGCCTGCGCGAACGCCGCGATCATCAGCCCGTTCCACGCCGTGAGAACCTTCTCGTCCCGCCCCGGCCACACCCGCTTCGCCCGCACCGCGTACAGTTTCGCCTTGGTTTCGTCGAGTTTCGCGCGGAACCCCTCGGCGCTCAGTCGCTGCGCCCGCGCATCCTCCTCGTCGGTGCGGGCGCGGCAGAGGATGTTGTGCCCTTCGAAGTTGCCGGCCGGACTGGTCCCGAACACCGCCCGCGCGAAGTGCCCCAACTCCGCCCCCAGGATCGCGTCGATTTCCCCCTCGCTCCAGACGTAGAACTTGCCCTCCTCCCCCTCGCTGTCGGCGTCCAGGGTGGAGTAAAAGCCGCCGTCCGGGTGCGTCATCTCCGTGCGGATGAAGTCCAGCGTTTCGCGGGCGATTCGCCGGAAGAACGGGTCGCCGGTGAGCAGGAACGCCTCAGTGTACGCGGGAGGTAGCAGGGCGTTGTCGTACAGCATCTTCTCGAAGTGCGGCACCAGCCACACCGCATCCACGGAGTACCGCGCGAACCCTCCGCCGATCTGGTCGTAGAGGCCGCCACGCGCCATCTTCTCTAGGGAAAGCGTAGCCATCGCCCGGCTTGGTGCCTTGTCGGAGCCGGAAGCGTGAGCGACGGTTTTTGAAACCCCGTCGCTCACGCTTCCGGCTCCGACCGAACCGTCGCTCACGCTTCCGGCTCCGACCGCACATCGCAGCAGGAACCGCAGTTCCATCGGGTGGGGGAACTTGGGGGCGAAGCCGAACCCGCCGTTGGTGAAGTCGAAGTGGCGCTTCAATACCGCCGCCGCGTTCGCCAGCAAGTCCGCTGACAACGGCTTGTCATCGGGTTCGGTACTGGCCATCCCTTTCAAATGCGCGGCCACCTGCGCCCCGACCTCGGCCAACTCCGCCGGCTTGGTTTCCCAGGCATTCGCAATGGCAGTCAGCAGGCGGGGGAAACCGGGGCGGCCGTAGTTGTCGGCCGGCGGGTAGTAGGTGCCGGCGTAGAAGGGCGTCAGGTCCGGCGTCAGGAACACGCTGAGCGGCCAGCCGCCGCCCTCGCCCTTGTTCAACAGGTGGTGGGCGGTCATGTAAATCTGGTCCAGGTCCGGCCGCTCCTCGCGGTCCACTTTGACGCACACGAAATGCGCGTTCATGATCGCCGCTGTCGCGTCGTTCTCGAAGCTCTCGTGCTCCATGACGTGGCACCAGTGGCACGCCGAGTACCCGACGCTGAGGAAGATCGGGCGGTTCGCCTCCCGCGCGCGGGCGAGCGCTTCCGGCCCCCACGGGAACCAGTCCACCGGGTTGTTGGCGTGCTGGCGGAGGTACAACGACGACTCACGGGCGAGGCGGTTCGGCATGGCGGGCACGCGTGTGGGAGGGTGAGGGATGTCATGCGCATGATAGGCGAACCGGATCGCCCCGAACCCCCTACCATTCCCGCATGAAGCTGTTCTACACCGATCAGTTCGTCCTGCCGCTGCCGGACGGCCACACCTTCCCGATGAGCAAGTACCGGCTGCTGCGCGAGCGGGTGACGGCCTCCGGGCTACTCGCGCCCGGCGAGTTGGTCGAACCGCCGGCCGCCACCGACGAGCAGTTGTGCCGGGCGCACGACGCCGATTACGTCGCGGAGATGACGGCCGGACGGGTGACGCGGGAACAAATGGTCCGCATCGGCTTCCCGTGGTCGCCGGAGATGGTCGAGCGGTCGCGGCGGTCGAGCGGGGCGACCATCGAAGCGGTGCGGGCCGCGCTCGCCGACGGCATCGGCGTGAACCTGGCCGGCGGCACCCACCACGCCTTCCGCGACCACGGGGAAGGGTACTGCGTCTTTAACGACACCGTTGTTGCCACGCGACAGTTGCAGGCCGAGGGGAATCTCCGCCGGGTGGTCGTCATCGATTTGGACGTGCATCAGGGCAACGGCACCGCCGCGCTGTGTCGGCACGACGACTCGATTTACACCTTCTCCGTCCACGGGGCGAAGAACTACCCGACCCGTAAGGAACGCAGCGATTTGGACATCGAGTTGCCCGACGGCACCGCGGACGCGGCCTACCTGGCGGCGGTGGAAGACGGTTTGGCCCGCGCGTTCGAGGAGGGGAAGCCGGACTTCGCCTTCTACCTGGCGGGGGCGGACCCGTTCGCCGGAGACCGCATCGGCCGGCTGGCGGTGTCAAAGGCCGGACTCGCCGAGCGGGATCGGCTGGTGTTCGACGCCTGCCGCCGGGCGGGCATCCCGTTCGCGGTGATGATGGCCGGCGGGTACGGCAAGGACGTGACCGACACCGTGGACATCCACTGGCAAACGGTGGAACGGGCGATTCGGGTCGCCAAGGCGACTCCGCCGGCGGGCAGAGGAGGGTAGCGCGCCGCCGCGAATCCCCCCCGCCGAGACGACTTCACCCGTACTTCTTGTGGCACTCGGCGCTGGTCATCTTGGGGGCCTTGATCAGCCCGCCGGCCACCTTCTCCCCGGCCGGGTCCAGGTACATCCGGCCACTCGACCCCTTGAGAGTCTTGTCGTACCCGATGACGTGGACGTTGAAGATGAAGGCGGTGTCGGTCGTGGCCTCGAACCAGTGGACGTTGTCCTTGTGGTCCGAGATGGTGGACAGGTCGCCGGCCGCGAATGCCCGGTCGATGGTCGGCTTGATGATGAAGTGGTCCTTGCCCGTCTCCACGCGGTCGTAGTGCCGGCCGCGCCACTTGCCCTTCAGCACGATGAACCCGGTACACATGTTCGCGTGGCCGTGCGGCACGATGGAGTGGCCCTTCCGGCAGGCGAAGATTTGCGACCCGAACGTCACCTCCGCCGTCAGCCCCTCCACCTTCGACAGGTCGAACCCGAAACTGCCCGCCCCGCGCTCCGGGATTTTCTTTTTCTTCTCGATCTCGTCCAACTTCACGAGGGTACACAACTCGGCCAAGTTGACTCGCTTGTACAGGTCTTCCATCTTCGCCTGAAATTGCAGGTCGGTGAGCTTCTGGCCCTTCAGGTCGTTAGCCATCTCCACCAACTCGGCCACCCACTTCTGGATGGTCGGCTTGGCCGGGTCGGCGAACAGGTCGCGGGACCACAGGGTTTCGAGCAGCGAGAAGGTGACGGCGGAGCCGATCAGCGAGGCGCTGAAGTCGCGGCGGGACTGCATGGCGGGTACTCCGAGGAAGGGGCGAGATGAGATTAACCCGGCGGCCAGTGAGGGGAAAGCGAAAAGGCCGAACCGATTTCGACCGTCGTCCGATTTGACATTCGGCCTGTCACCACTCGGCGGAATCGCTACAGCAGCGGCTGAGCCGGACACTCCGAACCACGGGAGGCGACATGCCAACGCGACTGGTCGGAACCGCGCTGCTGGTCGGATTGGTTCTGTCCAATCGCGAACCGGCGTCGGCGGCGGACGAGAAGGCGGCCGCCCCGCGTAGCGTAATCGCGGTCGTGAACCGGGGCGGGTGCGGCAACTGCCACGTCATCCCTGGCGTGCCGGGGGCGGACGGCTCGGTCGGCCCGGACCTGTCGAAGTTGGGCACCGTCGCCGGCACCCGCAAGCCGAAGTTCACCGCGAAGGAGTACGTCCGCGAGTCGATCCTCGACCCGGATGCGGTCGTCGCGCCCGGCGGCTTCGAGAAAGGGGTGATGCCGCGCAAGTTCGGCAAGACCCTCTCCGCCGACGATGTCAACAAACTGGTGGACTACCTCGCCGGGTTGGGCGTAGCTCCCCCGAAAGGCCAGAACCAACCGAAGCCGGAACTCGTCCGCACGCGCCCCGCCGAGTCCGCGCGATCCGCGAAAGCCACCGACGTGCAACTCTCGCTGGGCAAGTATCTCTTTTTCGACCGCCGCTTGTCCGCCAACAACGCCCTCAGTTGCGCCTCGTGCCACCAGCCGGACAAGGCCTTCACCGACGGCCAGCCGGTCAGCATCGGGTATCCCGGCACGGCTCTTTTTCGCAACACGCCGACGCTGCTGAACGTGTCGCGGGCGAAGTCGATCTACTGGGACGGGCGGTTGTCCGGAGCGGACCTGCCCACCGTCGTCCGCGACCACCTGACCGAGCCGTTCTTCATGGCCGCCGACGGGCGCTTGCTCGTCGAGCGGATGAAGCAGGTGCCGGAGTACGTCGAACTCTTTCGGGCCGCATATCAGTCTGAACCGAGTTTCGGCGGCATCTTGAAGGCCGTGGCCGCGTATGTCAGCTCGCTGGAATCACCGCCGGCGGGTGACAAGGCGTTGTCAGCGGAGGCCGCGGCCGGCAAGAAACTGTTCCTGGGCAAGGCCGGCTGCGCGACGTGTCACCCAGTCCCGCTGTTCACCGATCACAAGTTCCACGACCTCGGCTTGCGGACCGACCCGAAGTTGTTGGACGACCCGGAACGGGCCGTCACCTTCCGCCGCTTCTTTCGCGGGTTGGGCACGCCGAACTACCGTAACCTGACCGGGGATGTCGGCCAATTCGTGCTGAACTTCCGCGATGAGGATCGGCACAAGTTCCGCACGCCGAGCTTGCGCGAGGTGAGCCGTACCGCCCCGTACATGCACGACGGCCGCTTCGCAACGCTGGAAGATGTCGTCGAGTTTTATTCCGCCACGAAGAAGCTGCCGCTGAGCGCGGCGGAAAAGCAGCATCTCGTTGCTTATTTGAAATCGCTGGCGAGCGAACCCGTCGCGGTCGTCGTGCCGGAGGTGCCGTACTATTCGCTGCTGCCGCTGGGCAATGACAGCCCGTTGCCAGTGGGTGAAAAACTCGTTGCCGATGTGCGCAAGCCACGCCCGATCACCCCGTTACCGCCACCGCCCGCGCCGAGGGACAACCCGACGACGCCGGCGAAAGTCGCGCTCGGCCGGCTGCTGTACTTCGACACCCGGTTGTCAGCGGACGGGGCGACCAGTTGCAACACCTGCCACCCGGCGCACACCGGGTACACCGCCCGCACGCCGATCTCGATGGGCGGCACCGGGACGAGCCACTGGCGTAACTCCAGCACGCTGTACAACGTGGCGTACTTTCAAAAGTTCAACTGGGACGGAGCGAAGCCGAGCATCGAGAAGCAGAACGACGGGGCGTGGACCGGGGCCGTGGCCGGGAACATGGACACGGCGCTGGCCGAGGAGCGGCTCGCCCAGGTGCCGGAGTATCGCAAGCAGTTCAAGACGATATTCGGCGAGACTCACCCGACGTGGGGCAACTCACTGCGCGCCGTGGCCGCGTATCAGCGCACACTGAACAGCAAGAACGTCCCGTTAGACGCCTTCCTCAAGGGCAACGCGAACGCCATCAGCGATGGCGCGAAACGGGGCTTCAAACTCTTCACCGGCAAGGCGAATTGCGCGCAATGCCACGACGGGCCGTTGCTCTCCGACGACCGCTACCACAACCTGGGCGTGCCCAGCAGCCCGGACTTTTTGAACAGCCCGGTGAAGCAGATCACGTTCCGGTACGAGCAGATGTCGATGGGCGTGCCGCGACGTGTATACGAATCCGCCCGCGACGATTTGGGGTTGTACTACGTCACCAAGCGTGCCGAGGACATTGGCAAGTTCCGCACCGCCAGCCTGCGCGAGTTGATGCACACCGCCCCTTATATGCACAATGGCGTATTGAAGACGCTGCCGGATGTCATCGACTTCTACGACGCCGGCGGTGGCACGCACGCGAACAAGAGTCCATTGTTAAGGCCACTCGGACTGACGAAGGCGGAGAAGGCGGACCTGATCGCGTTCCTCGAAAGCCTGTCGGGCGATCCGCTGGCCGACAAGCCGCCGCCGCTCCCGCCCTACGGCCCGCACCCGCCGACGAAGGGGAAGTGAACATGGGCGACAAAATGCCGCTGCCGGACGCCGAACCGCCGTGCGACCGCCCGTGCGGGACGGGTGTCGGCCGCCGCGATTTCCTGTTCGCCGCCGGGGCGTCGCTGGTCGCGCTGACGCTGCCCGACTTCGGCACGGCGCAGGGCAAACTCGCCAAGTACCCGCGCAAGAAACTCGGCCAACTCAGCAAGCTGAAGGTCGGGGAACCGCTGGCGTTCCGCTACCCGTGGGACCACGCCGATTGCGCGTCCGTGTTGCTGAAACTCGGCCGGGAAGCGGGCGGTGGCATCGGACCCACGAAAGACGTGATCGCTTTCAACGGCCTCTGCCCGCACATGGGCTGGCAAATTCCCGCGCGAAAGTTCTTCGCCGATCCGGGCATCGCCGGCCCGTGCGCCGGCCACTGGACGACGTTCGACCTGACGCGTCACGGCATGGTGATTAGCGGCCACGCCACGCAGGGGTTGCCGCAAGTGGTGCTGGAACTGGACAAGGACGACATCCTCGCCGTCGGGGTACTCGGCCTGATCTTCGGCTACTACGACAATCAGACCGACCCGAAATGAACTGGGACGAGGTCGTCCGGTGGAGGTCGGCGACCAACGAGGGAAGGCGATGATCCGAGCGTCAGGTTTTCACCTCGGTTGTCAGACGGCGTTCACCAACGGGGCGCACGACGCCGTTGCGGACGTGCCCGTCGTGAAGGGGGGCGCGGGTGAGGGGTTCGGACCTCACGAACTGTTGGAGGCCGCCCTGGCGACCTGCATGGCCATGACCGTCACGATGTCCGCCACCGAACACGGCCTGCCGTTGACCGCCGTCCAGTGTGAGGTGCGGTTGGATCGTTCCGCACCGGCCGGTGTTGCTCTGACCTACACGCTGGCGTTCGACGGGGAACTGTCGGAGGGGCAGGCGGAGCGCCTACGCGAGGCCGCGGGGCGGTGCCCGGTGGCCCGCACACTCACCGGCGGGCTGGCCGTTCGGCCGGCGTCGATCCGGGAGGACGCGCGATGAAAGGCCGAGAGAGTGGGATGCCGGATCCGTCCTACTGGGACACGTTCTTCAACCCGAACTGCATCCTCGCCCGCCTCGACTGCGGCGGGCCGTGCGGGGACGTGGTGGAGTTCGGGTGCGGGTACGGCACATTCACGGTCGCCGCCGCCGGTGCCGTCGAGGGGCGGGTACTCGCGCTCGACATCGAGCCGGACCTGGTGGCGTTGACCACCGACAAGGCGCGTGAGGTCGGCCTCACGAACGTCACCGCCCGCGTCCGGGATTTCGTGGCCGACGGGACCGGGTTGCCGGACGGGTGTGCCGGGTACGCCATGCTCTTCAACATCCTGCACCTGGAAGACCCGGTCGCCCTGCTGCGCGAAGCCCGGCGCGTGTTGGCCCCCGGCGGTCTGGTCGCGGCCATCCACTGGCGGACCGACATCGCGACCCCGCGCGGGCCGTCGATGCCCATCCGCCCGTCCGCCGAGCAGTGCCGGGCCTGGGGGCACGAGGCGGGCCTGGAGTTCGTTCGGTACGAATCGCTCTGTTGCTGCTCGTGGCACTGGGGTCTGGTGATGCGGACGCCGATCGGACTCGCCTGACTACGGGACGGGCGGGCCAACGAAACGGGGAGACACGCGATGGAACTTCCGCTGTACGACCGCACCGACCGCGTGCCCCTGCCGCCGAAGGGGGCGACCGTGCGGACCACCGGCTGCGCGTATTGCGCCGTCGGCTGCGGGTATAAGGTGTATACATGGCCGGTCGGCACGGAGGGCGGACCCGCCGCGAAGGAGAACGCTTTCGCGGCCGACTTCCCGACCGGGATCGAGGGCGTTTGGGTCAGCCCGAACCAGCACGCGGTTGTCGCCGTGGACGGCAAACCTCACCACTGCGTCATCGTGCCCGACCCGGACGCGACCGCCGTCAACTTGAATGGCAACCACTCGATCCGGGGCGGGACGCTCGCGCTGAAGTGTTACACGGCCACCGGCCCGACGAAGGACCGCCTGCAATTTCCGCAAGTCCGCGTCGGCGGCAAACTGGTGCGCGTCAGTTGGGAGACGGCCGTCGAGGTCATGGCGGCGGTGAGTAAGCACGTCTTGGCGAAGTACGGCGAAGCCGCGTGGGGGATGAAGACGTACAGCTACGAGTTCTTCGAGAACACCTACGCCATCAGCAAGTTGGCGTTCGAGTCGGTCAAAACCCCGGCCTTCGCCGTCCACGACAAGCCGGCGATGACCAGCGATACGGCCGGCATCGACGACGCCGGCATCGTCACCTTCAGCGCCGCCTACGAGGACTTCGCGGCCGCCGACGTGCTGTTCATTTCCGGCACCGACCCTTACGAATCGAAGACGGTCGTCTTCACCGAATGGATGATGCGGTCGAACGCGAAGATGCTGTTCGTGTTGCCGCGCCGCACGATGGGCGTGGCTTACGCCGAGTCGAAGGGTGGGCAGTTCTTGCGAATCGTCCCCGGTACCGACGCGCTTTTGCACATGGCCCTCAGCCGCGTGATCCTCGAAAACGGCTGGGAAGACAATGAGTTCATCGGGCAGTGGGTGGCGAACGCCTGGGAGATCGACAGCGGCTTCGGCCGTGGCACCCGCAACACCCCGTGGCAGTGGCGGACCACTTGGGGCGACATCGGGGCCGCCGACTTCGCCGCGTACAAGAAGTGGCTACTGGCCTACGAACCGGCGTCGCTCGACTTCGCCGCGAGGGAGACCGGCATCCCGAAGGCCACGATTTTGGAAGCCGCGAAGGTGCTGACCGGCGGCGGCGCGAAGGACCGGCCGAAGGCGACGTTCCTGTTCGAGAAGGGCAACTACTGGAGCAACAACTACCTCAATACCGCGAGCCTGTCCGCGCTCGCGCTGCTGTGCGGGTCGGGCAACCGGCCGGGGCGGGTGGTCAGCCGTCTCGGTGGCCACCAGCGGGGATGGATCGGGGCCGCGCCGTACCCGCGCGATAAATCGCCGGAGCGGTTGCCCGGTCGTCGCCGGGTGGAACTCGACCTGGATCGCTGGGTCGAAAAGGGCGAAGTCCGCTTCCTGTGGGTGATCGGCACCACTTGGACCGGGGCCATGACCGCGAGTCAGGAACTCGCCCGCACGGTGCGGAAGTTGACCGCCGAACACTTCCAACAACCGGCGAGCGCGACCAAGGACGATCTCATCGCCGCGTACTTGAAGCGGGTGGACGCGGGCGGAATGGTGCTGGTCGATTCGGACATTTACCCGGTCCCGCCGCTGAATACGGAGTTGGCCGACATCGTACTACCGGCCGCCGCCTGGGGCGAACACGACGGCGCGCGGTGTAACGGCGAGCGACGGCTGCGGTTGTACCAGAAGTTTTACGACGCCCCCGGCGAGGCCAAACCGGACTGGTGGGCGGTGGCGAAAGTCGCGCGCGCTATGGGCTTCACCGGGTACGACTGGGCCGACGACAACGCCGTCTTCGAGGAGGCTGCCCGCTTCAGCCGGGGCGGGGTGCTGGACTATTACCCGCTCGCGTGGAAGGCCGCGAAGGACGGGCGGAAAGGGCACGACGCGCTCCGCGACTTGGGCACGACTGGCATTCAATGCCCGGTGCGGTACGAGGACGGCAAACTCGTCGGCACCGCGCGCTTGCACGACAGCACGCTGAAGTTGCCCGACCCCGAAGGGCCGACGACCCATTCCAAAATGATGACCGCGTTCAACTCGCACACCGGCAAGGCACTGCTCATCAAAAGTCCGTGGGAGTTGTTCGCCGACTTCTACGCGCGCATCAAGCCGGACCCGAAGAAGGGCGAGTTCTGGCTGACCAGCGGTCGCATCAACGAGTTCTGGCAGTCCGGGTTCGACGACCTCCGCAAGCCGTACTTGGCCGCACGCTGGCCGGGCAACTTCGTGGAGATTCACCCGGACACCGCGAAGGCGCACAAGATCGAAAGCGGCGACGTGGTGAAGTTGACCAACGACGACGTACTTATTCAGACCGGCGGGTTCAACCGCGTCGAGCCGGAGGAAATCTCGTTCACATGGCTGGAGAAGAACGGCCACATCCGCATCGGCAAAGGGGAGATCGAAGCCATCGCGATGGTGACGCCGGCCGTCCCGCCGACGGTGCTGTTCACCTACTTCCTGTTCCCGCCGAACCCGTACAACGCGCTCGCCCATCGCGTGCCGGACCCGATCACGAACAACTACCGCTACAAGCTGGCCAAGGCGAAGTTGACCCGCGTGGGCGAGTCGCCGTACAAGAAGGACCGCCGGTTCATGACCTTCCAACGGCGGGATTTCGCGGGCTGACGCGAATCACTCTGCGCTCGGCCCGAATGCCCACTTCAATTCGCCGCGCGCGGGGCACCCGCACCGCCACACGCCCGCCTTGGGTCGCCGCGATCGCCGATGCACGATCCCGCAGTCGGCGCATTTCGCCTGCCAGCCGGCGGGGGCCGGTGCCGTCGGCTCGCGGGCCGGGTCGCCGGCGTACGCGAACACCAACGGCGACCGAGCCGCGCACTTGCACCGGTAGCCGGTCAAGACGCGCGGGCGTTTGTACTTGTGGAGTGTCCGCTTGCAGCCCGCGCAGGTGGCCCGCCAGTCGCCGGGTTCGACGACCGTGTCGGGCGAATCGTCGCACGCGCGGGGCGTCGCCCCGATGCGGATGGCGATGGCCTTCCAGACCGGGCCGTGCCCGGCTTCGTGTCCCGCCAGGGCGTGGGCGATCTCGTGCAGGAGCGTGTCGAGAACCGCCTCGTCCGGGTTGTGAAGCGCGTAGTACTCGCTGATCTCGATTCGCTTGCGGCGGTACTTACACACGCCTAACCGCCGCTTCGCCGCCGTCAGCCCGAACGACCACCCTGCCAACTCGTGCTTGGCGAACAGCGCGGATGCCGTCTCGTCCAGAACTTTCAGATCCATGACGACCCCTCCGAACCGCGTGGAAGTACGCCTGTATTTTACCCACCCGCGAATTGAAGGGACAATGCGTCACCCCGCGAGCCGATCCAACTGCGTCAGCGGATCCCACCAGGCCGGTTTGAACTTCGGGTCGGCGGCGGTAATCCGCCGGGTGTCCCGCAGCGGGTTCAGGATTTCGTCCCGCCACCACAGGTAGTAATACAGCAGGAACGACCGCACGAGATCCGCGTCCGCCGCCCCGCGACCCAGTGCGTTGTTCACGAGCGCGAAGAAGTCCAGCACGCGGGTCGCCTTCTGATACACCTCGTCCGTCTTCGGGTCGATGCCGCGGTGGGTCTCCGGGTCGGTCAGGTAGTCGAGGAAGGCGTTCAGCCGGGCCGCGCGGCCCTCCTCCGACTCCCGCTGCCGGGACGTGACGAAGTGTTCCCAACCGGTGTTGCGGGCGCTCCGCATCTCCTCCGTGTAATACTGCGTGCATAAATCCAGGGCGAACCGCTCGCGGCTCTGGTTGCGCGGGATGACGTACAGCAACAGCGTCGGCACCAGCACCGCCACCACCGGCCCGATGAGCGGCAGGAACAAGTCCTTCACCAACTCGTAGGGCGTCTTGTGATCGTCCAGCAAGAGTGCCGTAGCGAG
>Ga0105046_10012766_pt1 | contig 13026 bp, 8 predicted proteins | sample MAT03_FD_78385 | JGI IMG/M metagenome (GOLD analysis project Ga0105046, IMG submission 78385) | Freshwater microbial communities from Lake Fryxell liftoff mats and glacier meltwater in Antarctica - MAT-03 (megahit assembly) | ecosystem: Environmental > Aquatic > Freshwater > Ice > Liftoff... | reverse complement strand
GCCGCAAGGATCGCCGCTTCGCGTTCGTTGGCGTTCCCGCCGCTGTTGACCACTTCAGGATGCTCGATGCGGTATTGCTCCACGGCATCGTGGACAAGTTTGAACGTATTCGCTTCATCCTGATCTATAACCCCCTGCTCCACAGCCTGCGCCAGCATTTCGGCTTGCCGTGCCGCCTGAATTTCAGGATCGTATTCCGCGCCGCCCATACCGCTGGCAGGTTTCACTGTCCCAGCGCCGAGCGCGCGCATGTAATTGACCATGTCCCAGCGCGACTGTTCGTCCAGAACTGTCCACGCAGGCATGGATGTGCCAAAAGGTATGCCGCCTTCGCTGACGCGCCAGAACAGGTAATCATCCGCCATCATCTGGCTGGTGTGCGCCACTGGCGCGGGAGCAGGGTCGAGCGCAGAACCAGCGGGACCGTCGCCCATTCCGCCGTCGCCATGACAAGACGCGCAGTTCACGGCATAGAGCGTTGCGCCGCGTTCCAATGACGCTTCGTCCGCAAGGACGAGGTTGGTCAATCCCGCATATTCAGCAGGGATTTCAGCATGGTGCCGCGTCATCATCCCGTCTTTGTTCATACCCATGCCTGGGCCCATTTCATTAGTCTGTGCACCGCAAGCAGTCAGGACCAGAGTCAGGATTGCTAGTAACAATAATTTTTTCATTCGTATATTTTTCCTTTTATTTCGACTTACTTTCCATACCACATGCGAGACAAAAGATTGTCCTTGAGCATAAGTTGATGATAGAACGCCGCGCCGGCATGCAGCAGCACAAGCAGCAACAGGGCGGGCGCAATAAAGCCATGCAACATGCGCGCGGTAAATTCATAAAAATCTGCGGGCAGCGCCGAACCGCCAAACACACTTGAGAGAAGCCCCGCCTGCATGGAAAGCGACGCCCCGCTGACTGCCATCAAAAAGACGAACAGATACAAGGCATAGTGAACCAGTTTCCCGACCCAATCAAAAAATGGGTTGCCTGCCGAAACGTGTTCAGGCTTGGGGAGTTTCACCCGCGCCACAAAGCGGACGATCATCACAATCAGCGTAAAAATTCCAATGCCCATGTGCAGCGACAACGGAATAATTTTTTCCGAATCATTCGGCTGTCCGCTCATGGTTTTTCCGAGCACGAAGGCGGCAAAGACCAGCGCAACCACCAGCCAGTGCAAGGTCACTTGAATGGGGTGATATTTTTTAGGGAGAGTTCGAGACATGCTTATTCCTTTTGTTTTTTGACAGAAAAATACATCAAAGCAAGAATCGCCAGCCAGACGATAAAACGTGAAGTCATGGCAAGAATACTTTGAGGCGCGACAGCAGAGCGAAAAGCGGTGAGCAGTAGAATCGTGACGACTGCGTGAATGGAAAGTGTCGCAATTGCAACTGCAATCGCCTGACGGTGATTCTTCCAAATCAGCACGGTGGGAACTATCACTGTGAAAATGCCCATGACGAAGTTATACACGGGCAGCCAATTCAGCACGCTCCAACCAGGATTCCAACCCCGTATCACTTCCGCCCCGGCAACAATGGACATCGCGCCGATGATGAATGAAAGAATCGCGGCTGCCTTTCTCATCGAGCTATTCCTCCCCCTTCGAGCCAAGAAACACAACGCGCGTTTTCGCGTTCATGCCGCGCTTCACACCGCTGGGCACAACAACCGTAACGCCCTGCTTGATCTCAAAGGCTTCCTCGCCAACGGTCATCAAGCCTGTGCCTTCGAGAAAGTGATACATGGCCGCCTCGCCCGGGTGAACGGGAATTTGTCCGCCTGCCTCCAGCCCAACGACCAGCGCCTTGAATTTCGGCGTGTCAATTAGAAATTGCGGCTTGGGGCCATCTGCTGCAAAGACCGCTTTTGCTTTCGTATCGGAAAAATAGATTTGTTGAATTGTGTCAGACATGTGGACTCCTTTTGGATATGCCTGACTTTATCTCTTTCCCCCGCTTCCCGCCCCGACTTTTGTCGGGTTTTTGCCCCCAGTCATTATTTACCCTGAATCATTGCCCGCTCCGTCAAGCCCGATCGATCCAGAATGCGGATGTGATGTTTATCCATCTCGATCAGTCCCGCCTTTGTCAACTCGCGGATGACGCGACTCAATACATCGGGCACCGTGCCTAGATGCGCAGCCATCTCTGTTTGTGTCGTCCAGCGGCGGCGTTCGATCACATCCCCTTCGGCTTGTTCCAACAAGAATTTGGCAAACCGCGCTTCCACCGTTCGCAGAGACAAATCTGCCGTCAACGCCACAAGACTGATGAAACGGTCTGCCATGCTCTCCATGATCTGTAACGCCGTGCGGGGGTGTGCGAGCAAAACTTCTTCCAACGCGTGGCGCGGAAGTAACCAAATCCCCGATTCTTCCAATGCAATCGCTGTGGCGGGATTTGCGCGCTTTGCAAACACACCGATCTCATTAAATATTTCGCCCGCATCCAGAAAACGCAAGACCTGTTCGCGTCCTTCAGGTGAAGTCTTCAATACTTTTAGCGAGCCATATTGCAGGTAATACAAATTGGTTTCCGTATCGCCTTCCCAGAATACGACAGCGTCAGGCGCGAACACTTTCCACACTGCACTCCTAGCCAGTGTGGAAAGTGTCTCATCATTGAGTCCACGAAGGAATTCAAAGGTTTGTAACCGTTTGAGGAGAACGTCCGTTTGCATGGGGAAAGTTTAGCACGAAAGTTGCCAGATAAGTGTACAACTTTTTTTCCATATTATATTTCTTTAAAACAATCCTCTTGTCGATCACCTCGCAAGAGAACCGTCTCCGATTGTGTACATCCCTGCCCACTTGGAGACATGGCACCCAATGCAAAGCGCAACAACAGGAGTATTTTAATCACTGCGCGTCGCGTACACCACTGTGTGATGATCAAACTCGCCATTGACGATATCACCGGCGCAGGTGATAAGCGTCAGATGCGAGAGGCCGTCAGGCGATGGCTGGGGGCGAGTGCCGGTCACAGGCCCGGCGCCGTAAATATTCGTCATCACCGCAGGGTCGGATGATTCACGGGTGGAGTACACCGCCACCTGGTACACAACGAAGTGCATATCGATCGTGGTATTTTTTACATGGATGATGATCAGGTCGCCGGGTTTGAGGTCTTTAAGATTGGCGAATATCTCAGGCCGCCCCAGCGGATCGTTGACATGCGCGGCGATGGTGGCTGTACCCGATTCGCCGGGGATGCCGCCGCCGCGATACCAGAACGCGCTGCTCCAGACTGCATCACCAATCGGACCTTTGGGCGCGTCCATTGACTTCTCCGGGGTGAGTCCCACCCCAAGCATGGGAGCGATCACACTGAGCGCCGGGATCTGAAGTTCAAGAGGTATGCTTACAGGATCAGCTTGGAGATCAAGATTGGATTCAAAGAGAGGCCCGGGAACAAAGAGGGTCGGCGTCGGTTGAGTTATTGGCAATATAGTTGTCGGTTGAGCTAATGGCAATATTAAAGGAGATTGCGCAGTCTCAGTAAGGGACTGCGCAATCTCCTTATTTCCACATCCAACAAGCACCACAGCAATCAGCAGAATGGCCGACATACGACCAACCGCACTGCGGCGAATGAGTATATTCATATATGGTAAAAAATAATATTTATTACTTCTACGAACGCGTTCGGCGAAAAGTTCGAATACCAAAGACCAAAGCGATGGTTGTGAAGCCGCCAATGATCACTAGACTCCAGGGGAATTCTTCATTTCGGATGGGAGCGCCACCAGTATTCGGCAAAGCACGCACGGTTGTTTCTTGTTCGGTTGTCGGTACAACAGTGGTTGTCGATACCCCTACGACAGCGGTGCCGACAGGAGTGCCGACAGGAGTATCGATAGGGGTGACAGCGGCGCAGGAAGGACCGGTGATGGTGTTGTTGATCAGGGTCACATCACCACCGATTGCCAGAGCTCGACCATCCAGGGTTACGCTGTTACCGAAATGAATGCCTGAGCCGGCGATGATCGTTCCTGCGAATGAACTGCCATTGATCGTTGCCAGGGTTTGGACGTGCCAATACAGATCGCAAGCTCGGGCGCCATTGATGAAGTTAATCGAGCCGGAGGATACAAGGGAACTGGACGCTCTGAAAATATAAATGCCCGGACCGTCAAGGGTGAGTACGCCGCCGTTTAATTGACCAGCCCCAATGTCATAGACGCCGGGCACGAGGGTCAGCCCATCGAGAGCGGGTCCCTGGTTGGAGGTCAGAGCCTGACCCAGCATATTTAGATCCGCAGCGAGTGCATCCGCCTGAACTTGCTGTGCGACCCCATCAGCTGAATGAAAGGCTCCTCCGATCAGGAGGCCAGCGGGCGCCACCTGCGCCAATGGATAAACATCTACATCTATGTTGGTGCTGCTCGAACCAGTATTGGTGAGCAGCGTGGCAGAGAGGATCGAGGCATTCGCTGCAGTACCCAGCCCGGGATCAGTTGCGCCCAGCGGTTGGGCAAAAACATTCATGGATGGACCTGCTGCCAGCAAAAGAGCCAGCACAAGAACGATTGAAACGGGTAGTACCTTTAGTTTATGCATATTTTTTCGCCTCCCGGCAAAGATTTTTAAACTCAAAAATTTCAGTGATGGTCAAAAAAAATCCAGACTTTCACACCCCAGACGACTTACATTATGCTGCAATAAATAAAAACTATGTATCTGGCAAGACGCAAAATCGCCAGACCAAAGTGGATGAATTTCAAACCAACGATTCGATTCCGTTCTTCCTCATCAGCTTGAAAGCGGGCGACGTGGGCTTGAACCTAACCGCCGCCGATTACGTCATCCACCTTGACCCGTAGTGGAATCCCGCTGTTGAAAGGCAAGCCAGTGACCGCGCCCACTGCATCGGGCAGGACAAGCCTGTCTTTATTTACAAGATCATTGCACGCAATACAGTCGAAGAAAAAATTCTACAATTACAGGAAAAGAAACGCGCACTGGTAAAAAGCATCATCTCAAACATACAGTTATAAGTTTCTTCGAGTGTTGTTTACACCCTAGTGAACTAGATATATTTTTTAGAAAATATCAAAAACTATTTTAGAGCATAAAAAATATCCCCACTCAGTGTCGTCAATCCTTTATGGTAACATTTCAACGGGAACATAATCTCAGGTTGAACGTTTTGATAGTATATGGAGGGCTTATCCAATGGCCGATAATAAAAAAATACCCGGCACAAAACGTGCCTTCGTGTTCGCTGGCATTATTCTCCTGCTCGGTATTGGCGGGATTGTGTTGTTGGCAAAAAAGTTTCAGCCTGGTATTTTTTCTGCGGGTAATATAAGCCCTGCCCCTATTGTTATTAATGGAGGCACATCACAGCCGACTGTGGAAGACTCTGACAAATACAATATAGATATCACCTTGAGCGACGGACAATCTCAACCGCAGATATTCGGATCATTGCCATTGTCGACTGGGGAACCACTTTCGCCGGAAGATATTCAACTCATATTATCGCGTCTGCCCGCGCTGACGCCTGCTCCTGATCAACAGACAGAATTCAATCTGCCGCAGGAAGTTCTGCCTCCACCGCGCCCGGGCAATATAATTGAAGAGTCATTCCCGCCTCTCGAAACACTTGTATTGAGCAGCGTCGAAATAGCACCAACTTCCGGGGCGGTGGATGCGGGTCCGCTTCTGGTATCTCGATTCGCTCCAGAAGGAGAAATCCCGATTGCGCCATTTGTCAGCATTACATTTAATCAGCCCATGGTTCCGTTGGGGACACTTGGCGATTTGGCAGCGAAAGATATTCCTGTTCAAATTGAACCATCTTTACCCGGCACATGGCGCTGGCTTGGAACCAAAACACTGACCTTTGAATATGATTCCAAATTGATCGACCGCTTGCCCAAAGCAACCGAATACCGCGTGACCGTGCCCGCTGGGACGAAATCAGCCACAGGCGGAATACTGGCCGAAGCCGTCACATGGAATTTCAAAACGCCTCCGCCAAAAATAGTTACAAAGTACCCTGCTGATTCTCCACAACGGCTTGACCCCATTCTTTTTATTTCATTCGATCAACGCATTGACCCGGCAGCGGTATTGAAAACCATTCAAGTGCTAGCAGGAAGTCAGAATGTAAATATTGTTTTAGTTAATCAGGCTGATATCGATAAAGATGAACAAGTCAGTCAACTGATTGAGAATACACCCGAAGGACGCTGGCTTGCCTTTCGCGCTATACAGACTCTTCCAACCGAAACAAATATCTCCGTGACCATTGGCCCGGGCATACCTTCTGCCGAAGGTCCGCTTACTACGACAGAAACTCAATCCTTTAATTTTTCAACTTACGCGCCCCTGCGGATCGAGGAACATCGCTGCTCCTGGTACGATGATCGCTGCCCGCCACTCACACCTTTTTCAATCCGTTTTAATAACCCAATTGATACAAGCATTTATAGCGATGATATGCTGCGCGTTGAGCCTGAAATACCGGGCGTATCTGCTAATGTGTATGGCAACTCGATCGAGATCAGTGGTGAGACAAAAGGACAAACAACATACACCGTCACAATCTCTGGGAAGATACAGGATACATTCGGTCAGCAATTAGGCAAAGATACTCGTTTAACTTTCAAAGTAGGCAAAGCCGAATCAGTATTGGTGAATACAGGGCAAAATTTTCTAACCCTCGACCCAACTGCGTCTGATGCAATTTTTTCTGTGTACGCAATCAATTACAAAAAACTCAACCTGAAGGTTTATGCTGTTCAACCAACAGATTGGCCAGCCTACAAACTATATCTGCACGATTGGCAGCAGACAGATATACCCTCCAAGATGCCGGGCGAACTGCTTGCAGACAAGTCTCTTAATTTGAACATTCCAAGTGATACCCTGTCACAAGTGGACATTGACCTAAGTAAATATTTGGCGGGAAAAAACTTCGGCCATTTTGTTCTCGTCGTTGAACCGTCTGCCGGGGTGCTTGAATCTGACAATGATAAATATAGGCGTTTCTCGCAAACGATCATCACGTGGGTGCAAATTACACAAATCGGTTTGGATGCATTCAACGACCACAGTGAAATGGTAGCCTGGGCAACAGACCTCAGAGATGGGTCGCCGTTGGCTGGCGTGCGCATTCAAGCTGACAATAAAAGCGCAACAGTTTTAAGTGACGCAGATGGCCTTGCCCGTTTTGACATCCCAGCCGGCGCAACTTATTTAATCGCCAGCAAAGACGCGGATCAGGCAATTCTGCCGCGCTCCACTTATTTTTGGTATGACGATGCATGGTCTGCAAGCCCGCCCTCTGATTCATTGCGCTGGTATGTTTTTGATGACCGCCAGATGTATCGCCCCGGCGAGGAAGTACACATCAAAGGCTGGCTGCGTAAAATTGGCGGCAGACAGGATGGCGATGTTGAGTTGGTCGGCAGTGACTTACGTTCGATTACTTATCAACTCACCGATCCACAAGGCAATGCCATCGGAGATGGTCAAGCGGAAGTGAATGCACTGGGCAGTTTTGATTTTGTATTCACTGTGCCGCAAGCCACCAATTTGGGAATTGCCCAACTTAATTTAAATGCTGGAAGCGGATTGGATGGAAACCAGTATTCTCATCCATTTCAAATACAGGAATTTCGACGGCCTGAGTTCGAGGTGAATGCGCGCAATGAAACCAGCGGGCCATATTTTGCCGGCGATCATGCAACCCTGGCTGTGGAGGCAAAATATTATGCCGGCGGCGCACTGCCCAATGCGGATGTCACCTGGCAGGTAACGACTTCACCCGCTAATTATTCACCACCCAATTGGTCTGACTTTACTTTTGGCAACTGGCAGCCTTGGTGGTTTTATGATTTCGGCTACCAAGATTATGGCAGTACGCAAACAGAAACATTTACCGGCAAAACAGATGCAACCGGCACTCATTATTTGGGTATGGATTTCAATCAGCAAGGCGATCCCGCCAAAGATCCGCAACCGCAAAGCGTGGTTGCTCAAGCCACTGTCATGGACGTGAACCATCAAGCCTGGAGCAGCACAACCACCCTGCTCGTTCACCCGGCCGATCTATATATTGGCTTGCACAGTGACAGTTATTTTGTAGAAAAAGGCGCGCCCCTTAAAGTGGATTTCATCGTCACAGATCTGGATGGCAACCCGATGGATAACCGCCCAGTTGAAATTACAGCCGGCAGATTGGAATGGAAGTTTAACAACGAAAATTGGACAGAAGAAATAGTGGATGTTCAAACCTGCTCGCTTCTCTCGACGCCCGAGCCTGCCATCTGTTCCTTTGAGACTCCCCTCGGTGGAAGTTATCAGATCACCGCCATTGTGACAGATGAACTCGGCCGCAAAAACCAAAGCCGTTTTACACGTTGGGTCAGCGGCGGGCAGCAGCCTCCCTCTAGAAAAGTAGAGCAGGAAAAAGTCACGTTGATTCCCGATAAGGAAACATATCAACCAGGTGACACTGCCCAAATTCTTGTGCAATCTCCATTCAGTCCCGCCCAAGGGATGTTGACCGTGACTCGCAGCGGCATTCTCTACACCACACGTTTCCAGATTGAGAATGGGTCTGCCACACTTAATATTCCCATTGAAGAAGAATATATTCCAAATCTAAATATTCAAGTCGATTTGGTCGGCTCAGCCCCACGGACAGATGACCAGGGCGAATTGCTTAAAAATGTGCCGCCGCGTCCCGCCTACGCCAGCGGTCAATTGAACCTGAGTATCCCTCCGCTTCAACGGACATTAGCCTTGCAAGTGACCCCAGACCAAAACAAATTGGAGCCGGGCGGCGAAACAACACTGAGTGTCATCGTGAAAGATGCCAACGGCCTGCCGGTGCCTAATGCAGAACTGGCAGTTGTTGTAGTAGATGAAGCCATCCTTGCATTGACAAATTATCAATTGAGCGACCCGCTCAGTGTTTTCTATACGGACCGCCCTTCATTTCTCACGAGTATTTATGGCCGCGGAAGTATTATTTTGGCTGACCCGCAATCGCTAGCCAGAGAAACCAGACAGGCTTATACATCTCTAGAATTTGGAGCGGGTACAGCGGGTGGCGCGCCTGTGGCTACAGAAGCTCCAGCTGCTGCCGAGGCTCCCGGAGAGAATAATTCTGCAAACGCACAAGCTCCCATCAACATTCGTTCTGACTTTAATCCGTTGGCGACCTTTGCCCCCACTGTGCGGACCGGGTCCAACGGCGAGGCGCGGGTGTTGATACAACTACCAGATAACCTGACCCGTTACCGGGTGATGGTTGTAGCGGTAGATGAAAACGGAAGTCAATTCGGTAGCGGCGAATCCAATATCACGGCTCGCTTGCCGCTCATGGTGCGGCCATCTGCTCCGCGCTTCCTCAACTTTGGCGACAAGTTTGAATTGCCGGTGGTATTGCAAAATCAAACCGACTTGCCCATGACAGTGGATGTTGTTGCTCAAGCCACCAATCTTGAAATTAGTAACACGGGTCTGCGTGTGACCGTCCCAGCCAATGACCGTGTGGAAGTGCGCTTCCCAGCGGCAACAATCATGGCAGGCATTGTCCGTGTGCAGATCGCGGCCACCTCAGGTGATTATGCCGATGCGGCCACAGTGGAGTTACCCGTGTACACGCCAGCCACAAGCGAAGCATTCGCAACCTACGGCGTGATTGATGATGGAGTCATTGCCCAACCCGTTCTGCATCCGACAGATGTTTTCGCGCAGTATGGCGGGCTGGAAGTAACCACATCCTCTACGGCTGTACAGTCATTGACCGATGCAGTTTTGTATCTGGTTTCGTATCCGTACGAATGCTCCGAGCAATTGGCTTCGCGGATTCTGGCCGTCGCATCTCTGCGCGATGTGTTGACCGCCTTCAAAGCTGACGGGTTGCCATCTCCGTCAGAAATGGAATCAGCTGTCAGCCGCGATATTGAGCGCCTGCAAGGGTTGCAAAACTCCGATGGCGGATTCCCCTATTGGCGGCGCGGATTCGAATCGGTTCCGTTCAACACAATCCATGTCGCTCATGCTTTATTTAGCGCCGAGCAAAAAGGATTCGATGTCCCCGATGATATGCAGTTGAATTCACTGACTTATTTACGGGATATTGAAAGCCATTACCCGTCCTGGTATGGCGAGCAAACCCGCTGGACTCTCAGCGCCTACGCGCTGTATGTGCGTAATTTGATGGATGACCGTGATGCTCAAAAAGCCGAAACGCTTTTGGACACGGCTGGTCTGGAAAATCTTTCCATGGAGGCCATCGGCTGGTTATGGCCTGTGATCGATGACAACATTCAATTGGATACACTTCGACTCTTTGTGAATAATCATGTTGTTGAAACAGCAGGTGCGGCCAACTTTACAACCGCATATACTGACCAAACCTATTTGCTGCTTAGTTCCGACCGCCGCACCGATGCTATTTTGTTGGATGCATTGATCGAAGACAATCCACAAAGTGACTTAATCCCCAAGTTGGTTAATGGCTTATTAGCGCAGCGCACAAAAGGCCGCTGGGAAAATACCCAGGAGAATGTTTTCATCTTGTTGACCCTTGATCGTTACTTCAATACCTACGAAGCGCAAACGCCGGACTTTGTCGCGCGTATCTGGTTGGGAGATACCTATGCCGGCAGTAACGAATTCATCGGGCGAACCACGGATATTTACAAAACGCTCATCCCGATGAATTATGTCCTCTCTGAAACATCTACTGGCGATGGAACACAGGATTTGATCCTGAGCAAAGACGGTCCCGGCCGACTCTATTACAGGCTTGGTTTGCAATATGCTCCCACTGATTTAAATCTCGACCCATTGGATATGGGCTTCGTTATCCAACGCCGTTATGAAGGATTGGATAATCCTGAAGATGTATTCCAAGATAATGATGGCATTTGGCACATCAAAGCCGGTGCGCGTGTGAAAGTAAAGATCACCATGATGGCAGATAACCGCCGTTATCATGTGGCATTAGTTGACCCACTTCCTGCGGGATTGGAAATCATCAACCCAGCATTGGCAGTTTCAGAGACTATTCCCCAAGACCCAAGCAGTCCCGATTATCGCTACGGATGGTGGTGGTGGGGTCCGTGGTATGAACATCAAAACATGCGTGATGATCGTGCCGAAGCATTTACATCCCTGCTCTGGGAAGGTGTCTATGAATACACATATATTGCCCGCGCGACCACGCCTGGCACATTCATTGTCCCGCCTGCCAAAGCCGAAGAGATGTACTCACCTGAAGTTTTTGGGCGAAGCGGCAGCGATTGGGTAATTGTGAAATAAGAAAATCTTCCCCATGTTAGAACATGGGGAAGATTTTCTATCGATATTGATAAATTTACGAATGAAAATATTCGGCCTGATTGCGACCATCGCATTTGATCAACTCTTCTTTGCGCTGGAACAAAGACAGAACGGACATTTCAGGGATAATTTGACACAGGCGTTGACTCTATTTGGCGCGCAGGTTTTTTTGATCCATGAAAAAATACAATAACTTAAGTCGCATATCACAAAACCAATATGAACAATAATAAGTTGCTCAATATCAAAATAATATTTAGAATGAATTTATGAAATCATTCCCCAATCGTTTCCCATTGCCGTTTTTATTTCTTGCCATACTCGCCTTGCTCGCCGCCCTTTGGGCCGGGTTGATGCGCCTCGGATGGAATTTACCTGCGTTGACTCCCTCCCTTGCATTGGCCCACGGTCCCTTGATGATCTCGGGATTTTTAGGAATTCTGATCCCGCTTGAGCGTGCTGTCGCGATGAAGCAAAAGTGGATGTACCTTCCTCCGCTTCTTGCCGCACTCGGATGGCTGGCCACACTGCTGATTCATTCCCTGCCCCTCGGCCCGATTCTGCTCACCCTTGCAAGCGCAGGCGGTGTGGCGATCCTGATCGAGATGATACGGCGCGAATTTGCACTTCATACAGTGACGATGCTTCTTGGAATGCTGGCCTGGTTTACAGGGAATTTGCTTTGGTTATTGGGCTGGCAAATATTTCAAGTGGTTTTCTTCTGGCAGGCTTTTTTGGTATTGACCATTGCAGGCGAACGTCTTGAATTAAGCCGCGTGCTGCGCCCCACCCGCATGAGTCAGTATTTATTTGGCGGAATTGTTTCGATCCTTTTCGCTGGCCTCATTTTCACGAATATCAATATGCAGGTTGCAGCAAGATTGAACGGCGCGGGCTTGTTATTGCTGGCGCTCTGGTCTCTTCAACACGATATTGCGTGGCGAAACCTCAGGCATAAACTCCCGTTGACTCGTTATATCGCATGGTGCCTTGCACTTGGGCTTGCATGGCTTGGCGGCGGCGGCGTATTAAACCTCATTTTTGGCGCGCAGGTTGCAGGTCCAAGATATGATGCGGCTTTGCATATAGTTTTCGTTGGCTTTGTAATATCCATGATCTTCGGTCATGCGCCGATCATCTTTCCCGCCATTTTGGGTGTGCCGATCAATTTCAAACCCCGTTTTTATATCCATCTTGCATTATTGCACGCATCGCTTGGATTACGTGTGATTGCTGATTACACAAACCTGCATACCCTGCGCATGTGGGGCGGGCTTTTGAATGAAGTTGCGATATTGCTATTTATCGGAATGACTGTTTTATCGATCAAAGAAAGCCTTACAAAGAAATGACACTTTTATCTTCACGATAATAAATCAATAATCTTATATTCGAAATTCTTATCGGAGACCCATGAAAAAAATCTACTTATTTTTATTTACCTTACTTATATTATTCCCCACCACGGCGGCTCTTGCCGATGGCAAATTTGATTACATCGTCGTCAAAGGCTTCGGCATTACAGGCGATATCAACGCTTCCAACCCGCTGCTTACGCAGGACCATTATGCATTTGCGGATTTTTCAAAAGGAAGCGTCAACCCGCCTGCTGACCCTGGCATTGGGTATCAGGTGGTGCGTATGTATGCAAAGGGCAGCAAAGGCGTACCATTTGATCAATTACATTACTACCCAGACAGCGGCTATGT
>Ga0105046_10012764_pt1 | contig 13028 bp, 12 predicted proteins | sample MAT03_FD_78385 | JGI IMG/M metagenome (GOLD analysis project Ga0105046, IMG submission 78385) | Freshwater microbial communities from Lake Fryxell liftoff mats and glacier meltwater in Antarctica - MAT-03 (megahit assembly) | ecosystem: Environmental > Aquatic > Freshwater > Ice > Liftoff... | reverse complement strand
GCTAACCGCGCCGCTTCCGGAACGACAACGTCACCTGGCCGACCTCGACGCCGAACTTGGACATGGTCGTGCGATTGAGCATCGTCGTGTCATCAATCAGGAACATCCAGTCATCCATGTCCATGTGCCATGTGGTTCCGTCCACCGGCAGTGCCAGCACATAGTTCCACCGCAGCGCATTGCCGGCGGCGCTGCCCTGCGCGACGCCGACGACATCGCCCGCAGTGCCGGTGTAGCGGTCGCCATCCTTGCGCAACTTCCACACGCGATTCTCGCGCGTGCCGTCGGCATACTCGAATTTCTCGTCCAACGTGCCTTCGTTGCCCGTCCACCGTGCGTCGATGACGACATGAAAGCGCTTCAACACTTTCCCGGAGCGATCCTGGAACATGCCCCAGCCATCGATGGTGCCATTGAAGTACTGCGCCAGATCCAGTGCCGGCTTCTCGCCGCGATACGTGTCGACGCCAACCGCGGCGCAACCGGACATGAGCAGGGCCAGGAGGGCAAGTGCCGTGACGCGAAAGCTTTTCATCGAAATTTCCAGTGCGCATCGAAGCGCGAAAGTGCGACCACCGCACCGAGCTTCAGCACGCTGGGGACGCCGGCGTACACCATCGCCAGCGCACCCAACGCGGCCGGGTCGCGGCTGCCCGGGGCATAGCCAAGTGCAGCGAGCAACGGGAGCGCGATTCCGGCGGCAAGCGCCAGATTGAGTTTGGTGGCCAGTGTCCACAGGCCGAAGTACGAACCCGTGCTGCGCATGCTGCCATGGCGCCCGATGACGTCCGCCAGCAGCGACGGTGGCAGCGCAAGATCGGCGCCGAATGCCAGTCCGGACAGCACGCATATGGCGGCAAACGCCGCCGAGTCGCCGGGGCCGAGGAACGCTGCCCAAACGAAGGCGATCACGGCCGCCACCATCGACGCGCGCCATGTGCGCACCTTGCCGAAGCGCGCCGACAGGCGCACCCACAACGGCATGCCGGCCGCACCGGCGACGAAATAGAGCGTCAGGAACATGCCCTGCTGCGATCCCGCACCCAGCACATCGCCGATGAAGAAGAGCACCAGCGTCGCGGGCACTGCCGACGCGATGCCATTCAGCATGAAGACCACGAGCAGTCGTCGGAAATCCGGATTGGCAAGGGGCACGCGGATGCTGGCAAGCAGGGGTTCGGCCGTGGCAGGAACGCGTTGCCCTGCCGGAGCCAGGGCCAGCGTGACGATCGCACACGCCACGCAGATCACCGCGAACGCGATCGCGAATCGCGGCAGGCCGGTTTCCTCGCCGCCGGCGCCGCCCAGCAGCGCAGGCACGACACTGGCGATGACCACGCCCACCAGCGCGAGAGTTTCGCGCGTCGCGGTGATGCGCGTGCGTTCGACGGGATCGCTCGACAATTCCGCGCCCCACGCGTTGTGATTGATCGTGGCAAGGCTGAACGCGAGATAGACCAGCGCCAACGAACCCGCCAGCCAGGACAACAACGCGGCCTCGCCGCGCAGCGGTGGCATGAAGACCGCGATCATGCCCAATGCCAGCACGGGAATCGAGATGGCAATCAATCGTTTGCGTGACGGCGCGCGATCACTCCACGCACCCAGCAGCGGATCGAGGATGCCGTCGCCCAGTCGCAACAGCAGCAGCAGCACGCCCAGTGCCGTCAACGATACGCCGAGATGATCTCCGTAGAACTTGGGCAGGTGCACATAAAGCGGTAACGCCGCCATCGCGAGCGGCATGCCGAGCAAGCCGTAGAAGAATAGCGCCGGCGCACGCAGCGGTGCCGCCGCCGTGCCGGTGGCGGCACCGGCCGCGACGGCCGAATTCATCGCGGCGTGCCCAGCAGCTTCTGGCGGAAGTCGGCGCGCGAGGACTGGGGATGCAACCAGATGCCGAAGAAGGCCTCGGCGAATCCCGTGTCGCCAATGTCGCCGATCGGCTTGCCGTTGTGGAAGAAGCGGACCGCGCCGTTGCCGATATCGATGCCCGTCAGGCGGTCGCCCGGCTTCACATCGGGAAACACGCGCGTCATCGCCGCGCCCCAGCGGGTGCGATCCCCGGCATTGCCCAACCCGAGCTTGGCGATCTCGTCGACACTGCGTTCGGCGATCTTCGCGCCGTCGAGACTGCGGTGATAGTGGAGATCAAGTGCATGGGGACCCGTCTGCGGCCACCCCGATGCGGCACTCCAGTACCAGCCGTCGTAGACCGAGATACCGAAGAACGTCAGCAGCCCGCCGCCTTGGACCTTCATCGTCGGGGCCAGCGACATGATGGAGGCTGGCAAGGGCGGCGGCGAAGAAGTGCGTGCCATCGCGCCGCCGGTCAGCAACGCCAACGCGCACGCGAGCGCGATCGTGCGCACGCGGTCAACGCCGGACAAACGTGTATTGCGCAACATCGGTGGTCCCCGAGTCGAAGCCCGCGGCGCAATACGCAAGATAGAAGCGCCAGCAGCGTACAAATTTCTCGTCGAAACCCAAGGCGCGGATGGCCGCCGTACTGACGTCGAAACTCGCGAGCCAGCGCTTCAGCGTCTCGGCGTAGTCGTGGCCGAACGCATGTACGCGCTCCAGCGCCAGGCCCGCCGCCGCCGCCACATCGACGAAGCGTCCGGGTGAGGCCAGCATGCCGCCGGGGAAGATGTACTGCTGGATGAAGTCCGACTGCGTGCGATAGCGCTCGAAGCGGTCCTCCGCGATCGTGATCGTCTGCACGCATGCGCGTCCGCCCGGGCGCAGCGCCGCATGGACGGCCCTGAAGTAGGCGGGCCAGTAGCGCTCCCCGACGGCTTCGAACATCTCGATGGACGCGATGCCATCGTAGGTGCCGGTGATGTTGCGATAGTCCTCGATCCGCAGGTCGGCGCGATCCGCCATCCCCGCCGCGTCGACACGCGCCCGCGCCCAGGCGGTCTGCTCGTCGGACAGCGAGATGCCCGTGACGTGATGGCCGGCTGCGGCCGCGGTAGCGGCGAACCCGCCCCAGCCGCAACCGATCTCGAGCACGCGCGCACCGGCCGGCAGCGCGAGGTCGTCGAGCATGCGCTGGTACTTGGCGTGCTGGGCGTCGGGCAGTGTTTGCGCGAAGTTGCCTTCGAACAATGCCGACGAATACGTCATCGTCGAATCGAGCCACAGCCGGTAGAAGTCGTTGCCGAGGTCGTAGTGCGCGACGATGTTGCGGCGTGCCTGGCGCTTGGTGTTGGCGTTGAAGAAGTGCTTGGCGCGCAGCAGCGTGCGCGTCCACCAATGACCATAGAACGTGCGCTCCAGCGCCGACTGGTTGGCGGCCAGCACCGTCAGCAACTGCGTAAGATCGGGCGTATCCCAGTGCCCCGCCATGTAGCCTTCGGCGAAGCCGACGTCGCCGCCCTTCAACGCATCCGCGGCCACGCGCCAATCGTGCAGGTGCAGCACCGCAGGCACCGCCTTGGCGCCAGGCGCGGGTGCGCCGCCGGGACCGAAACGGCGCATCACGCCATCGGGCGTGGTGAGTTCGACGCTGCCGGTCTCGAGATGCTGCAGCAGTGCGAACAGGAAGCGCGTCGCGGTCGGGAGCCGCGCCGGCGAAGGCATCATCGTGGAATCGAGAGTGGTCATGAGTTACGCGTCAACAGCACGTCCGGAGGTTGCGGCTTGCGGAAGAAAGGCACGCGCTTGCGCCACAGTTGCACGGCCTGCCAATGGATACGGGCGACAACGCCCACGGTGAACCAGCGGTACCGCCACAGCAGGCCGCGTACCGACGCGGGCGTCAGCGCCTGCTCTTCGCCCGAGACGTGCGTGGCCAGCAGCGGCTCGCCGTCAATTGTGTCCTGGTCGAAATAGTCGATGCGCGCCAGCCACCGGCCCGGCCCGAAGTGAAAGCGGAACGTGTAGTGACCGGTGACGGCACAGAACGGCGACACGTGGAACACCTTGCGCGCGCAGAGCGTCTCGCCCGTGCGCAGTGCGCGGCCGTCCGGATGCGCCAGCAGGTAATGATGCGTCTCGCCGAAGGTGTTGTTCACTTCGGTTAGCACGGCACTGATGTCGCCATTGGCGGCATGGCACACCCAGAAGCTGACGGGGTTGAACACATAGCCCAGCATCCGCGGAAACGCATAGAGCACGATGGGACCGTCGGCCGGGATGCCTTCGCGCGCCAGGATCGCTGCGATCCACGCGGAGAGTGAACTGCCATCACGCGGACCGTGGTCGCGTTCGTGGAACGCGATGAGGCCGCGGCGGTTCAGGCGCACGCCCGCGGCTTCGAGCGCGGGCAGGTTGTGCAGCGGCAGGCGCAGGCAGAACGCGGGATACGAGAACGCGTTGCGCGCCGGACGCGAACGACGGTGCATCACGTCGCCGGCTACCAGCATCGGTGGGCTCGACTCCGCGCGTGCGAGGTCAGTTGGCGAGGCGAATTCGATACTCATCGTGGCGCGTTCAGGCGGCGATCGCTTGCGGGAGGATGTCGACCATGTGCTGCTCGAGGCGCGCCATGCCGTCCGCGACGGCATGCGCCGACGCCAATCCGTCTTCATGAAAGCCGTGACCCAGCCACGCACCCGCGAACCAGGTATTCCGCTGGCCCTGCAGCGCCGCGATGCCCGCCTGCGCCACATGCGCAGCACCGTCGAGCAGCGGATGCGCGTACTCGAACTCGCCCAGCACGCATGCGCGACCGGGTTCGAACGGCGGATTCAACGTGACGATCACCGGCGTGCGGCAAGGTAGCGGCTGCAGCTTGTTGATGAGATACGACACCGCCACCGGCCGCTGGCCGTGCGGATCGTTGACCGCAAGATAATTCCAGGCCGACCATGCGCGGCGCGACTGCGGCAGCAACGACGCGTCGGTATGCAGCACCACGCGATTGGGTTGGTAGCGCACGGCCGCCAGCAGGCGCGCTTCGTCGGCGGACGGATCACCCAGCAGCGCGAGCGCCTGGTCGCTGTGGCACGCCAGCACCACGTGGTCGAAGCGTTCGCGCGCTGTCGCCGGCGAATCGATCATCACGCCGGCCGCCTGGCGCACGATACGCGACACGGGTGACGCGACACGCACGTCCGGCAACAATGCGGCGATCTTCTCGACATAGGTCCGCGCGCCGCCCGTCACCGTTTTCCATTGCGGCCGGTCGGTGATCTGCAGCAGGCCGTGGTTGTGGCAGAAGCGCAGGAACACGGGCAGCGGAAAATCGAGGATGTCGCGGCGCGGCGCGGACCAGATCGCGGCGGCCATCGGCAACAAGTACCAGTCGCGAAACGATGCGCCGTAGCCAGCGCGCTTCAGGTATTGCTCCAGCGGGACGGCCGGCACGGTGCCCTGCAGGTGCATCGCCGTGGCCGTGCGATTGAAGCGCAGCAGGTCGCGCAGCATGCCCCAGAATGCGGGCCGCAACGCGTTGCGCGGCTGTGCGAACACTGCGCGCAGGTCGGTGCCGGACCATTCGATTCCGTCGCGATCCACGCGGCACGAGAACGACATCTCGCTGTCGACGCTGGCCACACTCAATTGCGCGAACAGCGCGTTGAGCCGCGGATACGTCCGGTCGTTGAAGACGAGAAATCCGGTGTCCACCGGGAACGTGGCGCCATCCACGGTCACGTCGACCGTGGCCGTGTGCCCGCCCAACCGCTGCGCGGATTCAAACACGGTGACCGCGTGGCCCTGCTGGTGCAGGAGCCAGGCGGCCCCGAGGCCGGAGATACCGGAACCGACGATGGCGATGCGCACGGATGTTGTCCGATCTTGGATGCGTGGGCGCCGGGAAATGGGATGCAGGTACCGGGATCTCAATCGATCAACGCGGCGCCGCGACCTTCTATTTCTGCATACGCGGAATGGTTGTGAATGGATTCGAAATTTTCGCTGGACACCGTGAACCGGCCGATCCGCGGATCGCGCTGCAGGCGCAGAGCAATATCACGCACCAGATCCTCGACGAACTTGGGGTTGTCGTACGCGCGTTCGGTGACCCATTTCTCGTCCGGGCGCTTCAGGAGCCCGTACACGGCGCACGAGGCTTCGTCCTCGGCAATTCGCGCGAGCTCCTCGAAGGTCATCTCGCCCACCGCCACGTCGACGCGCAGTGTGAGGTGCGAGCGCTGGTTGTGCGCGCCATAGTCCGAGATCTTCTTCGAGCATGGGCAAAGGCTTGTCACCGGTGCGGTCATGGCGACGGTGACGCGCACCGGTCCGTCGACGTCCTTGGCGATGGTCAGCGCAGCCTGGTAGTCGAGCAGGCTCTCGACACCGGACACCGGCGCGGCTTTACGGATGAAATACGGAAACGTCAGCTCGACATGGCCCGACCGCGCCTGCAGTCGCGCGAGCATCTGCGTGAACATCCGGCGCAACGCGCCAACGTCGAGGGGCTCGCCCCACGCTTCCAGCGTCTCGACGAAACGCGACATATGGGTGCCTTTGACGTCGTGCGCCAACCCCACGTACATCGCGAACTCGGCGACCGAATGCTGCACGCCGCCGCCGGCGGTACGGAGCTGGATCGGATAGCGCAAGCCCTTCACACCCACCTTCTGGATGGGCAGCTGGCGCACATCGGGCAGCGCCTGGGTATCGGGGAGGACGAATTTTTCCGGAGCGTTCATGCGCAACCCTTCACGGACGTGCCGTCCGCACTACCGGCGAACGGTCCTGCTGCTCAGGAGCTGCCGACACCATCATGCACGGGGCCGGAGCGGAGTGGGAGGCGCCGGGCGCTCACGGCGCCCGGTTACCCATGGTGGTACGTGGTGCAGGTCAGTGCGGATTCAACCCTTCGCCATCGAGGGTTTCTGCGCCAGCAGCTTCTCGAGCAATTGCGTGATTTCGCGCGAATCGGGCGTGACCCCGCTGGCAAAGCTCGCGACCGGCTTGCCGTCGCGGTCGATCACGTACTTGTGAAAATTCCATTTGGGGGACTGGCCGGTGGATTTGGCCAGTTCGACGTACAACGGATTGGCTGACAGCTTCGACACCGCCGACTTTTCATAGAGCGGGAACTCGATCCCGAAGTTCGTTCGACAGAACTCGGCGATCTCTTTGTTGGTGCCGGGCTCCTGGCCGCCGAAATCGTTGGACGGGAAGCCCACCACGACCAGTCCTCGGGCCCGGTACTTCCTATAGAGTGCCTCGAGGCCACCGTACTGGTCGGTATAACCACATTGGCTGGCCGTGTTCACGACCAGCACCACGTTGCCGTGGTAGCGGCATAGCGACTGCGGCGTCCCGGTCTGCAGCAGGTTGAACGAGTGCTGCAGAAGCGCCGGGCACGCGGTGGTGGTGACCGTCGGGCCCGTCACGCTGGACTGCATCCATACGGCCGGAAACGGCGGCGACATGGCGTGGCGAATCGATGTTTCGTCCAGGTAGACAAGTCCGTTGCGCATTGGCGACGCTGTCGAACGCGTCCAGCTCGCCGGCAGCGTCGAGGACATCGCGCTCGTGACGGCTACCTCGTCAAAAAAAGGATGGGCCTGAGCGATTCCGCCATGGGCGAGGATGGCTCCAGTCAGCGCGACACCCAGCGCCGGCGCCAGCGAGCGCCGGCTGACCCGGGCGGCGCCGGCCAACATCGGCCGGGCGAAATTGCCATAGACAGAAATGATTTTGTTCATGGACATATTGTCTCCAAGGCTGTACAATAAAGATTAATCCGATTCATGTCAACCCTATGTCCAGGACATTATGAATACAATTGCTGAAGTGCAAGGCATGCTTCTAAACATCACCGCGGTTGAGCGAGAGACGGGGCTTTCCAAAGACGTCCTGCGCATGTGGGAGCGTCGGTATGGTTACCCCAAACCCGACCGTGACAGCCATGGCGAGCGTCAGTACACGCCGGCCGACATCGGCAAGCTGCGCGCGATGAAACGGCTGTTGGACGTGGGCATGCGCCCCGGAAAGATCATCGCCTTTTCGCACGGCGAACTCAATGCGTTGGCCGATGCGCGCACGCCCGCGCGGCAAGACCAGCTGGCCCCGGCGCTCGAGAACGACGTGCTGTCGATGCTGAAGGCGCATGACTGCACCGCGCTCCAGCACACGCTGGCCAACCTCGTGATGCGGCAGGGTCTGCAACGCTTCGTCCTCGACACGATCACTCCGCTGAACCGGACGGTGGGCGATGCGTGGATGCGCGGGGAGCTGCAGGTCTTCGAGGAGCATCTCTACACCGAGCAATTGCAGGCGGCCCTGCGTACCGCAATCAATGCCTTTCCGCGGCAGGCCGGTTCGCCGCGCGTGCTGCTGACTACCTTTCCGTCCGAACAGCATGGCCTGGGATTACTGATGGTCGAGGCCATGATGGTGCCCGAGTCCGCGCAGTGCATTTCACTCGGGCCGCAAACACCGCTGGAGGATATTCGCCGCGCGGCGCTGGCACACAAGGTGAATATCGTCGCGCTGTCGTTCTCGGCGGCCTTCCAGGTCCGCCAGGCCATCGACGGCCTGGCCACGCTGCGGCGACAGCTGCCGGCGCAGGTCACGCTGTGGGCGGGCGGCGAGATGACGCGGCGCATCCGCAAGACCATTCCCGGCATCGTCCTCATCCCGGACCTCGCGTCGATCATCAATGCATTGCGCAGCTGGCGCTCGCATTACGTGCCCCAACCACAATAGCCGTCTGCACTCGAGTCTGCAGGCGTCACCGCGCGTGGCCGACCCCGCCGTGCCGCGCAGTTTTCGCGGCAACAAGTCCTATCTTCCCGCGAAGCCATGTGTGGCATGCGGCCGCACGATGACCTGGCGCCGGGCTTGGGCCAGAAACTGGAACGACGTCAAGTACTGCAGTGATGCGTGTCGCCGGCGCGCCTCGCCATGAGCGGACGCCGTGCAGGCCCGCATGGGGGGACGCTCGTCATCGTTCTGGGCGACCAGCTCGATCCGCAATCGCCGGCGCTGGCCGGGCTCGACCCAGCGCGCGATACGGTGCTGCTGGTCGAGGCGCCCGCCGAAGCTGCGCACGTGTGGAGCCACAAGGCCAGGATCGCCTTGTTCTTCGCAGCGATGCGGCACTACGCCGCCACATTGACCGACGCCGGATTCACGGTCGAGTACCTGCACATCGGCACGCATCCGCACGACTCGCTGGCGGCCGCATGGCGCGATGCCATCGCCCGCCTTGCGCCCGCCCAAGTCGTCGCGGTGGAGCCGGGCGATTGGCGGGTCCTGGAGGACCTGCAGCGCACCTGTGCGGCGGCAGATGTGCCGCTCGACCTGAAGCCCGACCCCCATTTCCTGTGCTCGCGCGAGGATTTTTCCACGTGGGCCGGGACGAAATCGTCGCTGCGCATGGAGTTCTTCTACCGGTGGATGCGCAAGCGCACGGGCGTCCTGATGGACGGCGCCGAACCCGTCGGCGGGCGTTGGAATTTCGACGCTGAAAATCGCCAAGGTTTCGGCGCGCGCGGCCCGGGGCCCGTTCCCGCGCCGCCAGGCTTTGCGCCGGATGCGCTGACGCGGCTGGCCATGGCCGATGTGGAGTCGCATTTCCCCGATCATCCAGGTTCGCTGGCCACGTTTTCGTGGCCGGTGACGCCGGCGCAGGCCCGCGCGGCACTTGCCGCATTCATTGACGAGCGCCTGCCGCGCTTCGGCGTGCATCAGGACGCGATGTGGACCGGGATGGCCTTCGGCTGGCATTCGCTGCTCGCCGCCGCGCTCAACCTGAAGCTCATCGGCGCGCGCGAAGTCGTGGCCGCCGCGGAAGCCGCATGGCGGGCGGGTCGGGCCGATCTGCCCAGCGCGGAAGGATTCATCCGGCAGGTGCTGGGCTGGCGCGAGTTCATCCGCGGCGTCTACTGGCGCGATATGCCGCAGATGGCGCAGGCCAACCATTTCGGCCACACCAACGCGCTGCCGGCGTGGTACTGGACCGGTGACACGCAGATGAACTGCATGCGCCAGGTGATCGGACAGACGCTGGAGCACGGCTATGCGCACCATATCCAGCGGCTGATGGTGACCGGCAACTTCGCCCTGTTGGCGCAAGTGCTGCCGCAGGCGGTGTGCGACTGGTATCTCGCCATCTATGTCGATGCGGTGGACTGGGTCGAACGGCCCAATACCACCGGGATGGCGCTGTTCGCCGACGGTGGTCGCTTCACCAGTAAGCCGTATGTGGCATCCGGCCGGTACATTGCCCGGATGAGCAACTACTGCAAAGGTTGCCGCTACGATCCGGCGAAGCGTAGCGGCGACGGCGCATGTCCCGTGACCGTGCTGTTCTAGCGCTTTCTGCTGGAGCACGAGGACACGCTGGCGGCCAACCCGCGCACCGCGGTGATGGCGAAAAATGCGCAGCGCCTGGATGCGCCGCAACGTTCTGCGATCAGGACCACCGCAACCGCGATGCTGGCCGCCCTCGACCGCCTGTGAAGGCCCCGGGCAAGCCGGTTCCGGCGCGGCACCCACAGGTGCGTTGAATCGCCGCGTGCCGGTAAGCGGGACGGGTACCCCGCCGACAGGTAATATGCTGTTCTTTCGACATTCTTCGACCCCCAATGCTCTATCCCGAACTCTTCAAGGCATTCGAAGCGGTCCGCTGGAGTCTCGACACCGACGTGCCCTGGCACGAGTTCGACGCCAGCCTGCTCACCGACGAGCAGGCGCGCACGATCAAGATGAACGCCATCACGGAGTGGGCGGCGCTGCCGGCCACCGAGATGTTTCTCCGCGACAACCGGCATGACAGCGATTTTTCCGCGTTCATGTCGATCTGGTTCTACGAGGAGCAGAAGCACGCGTTGGTGCTGATGGACTATCTGCAGCGGTTTCGCCCCGATCTCGTGCCCACCGAGGAAGAACTGCACGCGGTGCGCTTCGAATTCGATCCCGCACCGGCCTTCGAGACGCTGATGCTGCATTTCTGCGGCGAGATCCGCCTCAATCACTGGTATCGCTGCGCGGCCGAGTGGCACACCGAGCCCGTGATCAAGAAGATCTACGACCTCATCGCCCGCGACGAGGCCCGCCACGGCGGCGCGTACCTGCGCTTCATGCGGCGCGCGCTCGATCGCGGCGGGCTTGGGGCGAAGCAGGCTTTCGCCAAGATCGGCGTGCTGATGGCCAGCGCCGCGCGCGCCAGCAAGTCGCTGCACCCCACCAACCTGCACGTCAACAAGTCGATGTTTCCGGAGGACACCGTGCAGAGCAAGCTGCCCGATCCCTCGTGGCTCGAGCGCTGGCTCGACGAGCAGATCCACTTCGACGCGAAGTGGGAGCAACGCGTGATCGGCATGATCCTGAAGAACCTGTCGTCGCTCTTCGGCGAGACCTTCGAATCGGTGCAGCAGTTGAACCGTTTCCGCAAATCGCTGGCGCCTGCGCCGGGCTGACCCCCGCTCCGCTTATCATTGGCGGTCATGTGGACCGCGATCACCCTGGCACTCATCGTAGGCGGCGGCATCGCTGCTTATGTCGCGTGGGCCGCACACATGGTGGCCGGCGGCGCGGCCCTTTGGCCATTCGTGCTCGGGTTTCCGTTTGCCTATCTGGCGGGGCCCCTGTTCTTCACGAGCGTGTGGGTGTCGATGGGCGCGTGGATGCGCTCTCCGCGGCCCGCCGACGTCGTGCTCGGATGGCGGCAGCGGTTGCGCCTCTTCGCCGGCGAATTCGCGGCACTCGCCACGTCTGCGCCCAAGATGATCTTCTATCGCCTGCTCGTTCGCGATCCGCCGCCGGCGCCCGCGAGTCTGCCGGTGCTGCTGCTCCATGGCGTGGGTTGCAACGCCGGCGTCTGGTTCGGCATGCAGGGCTTCCTGGAGAAGCAGGGCGTGGGGCCGGTGTATGCGCTGTCGTACGGTCCGCCACTGTCGTCCATCGAGACCTTCGCGGACCAGGTGGCGCAGAAGGTCGCCGCGATCCGTGCCGCGACCGGCGCGGACCAGGTCGTGCTGGTCGGGCACAGCATGGGCGGGCTCGTCGGCCTCGCCTATCTGCGCCGTCATGGCGGCGACAGCGTGCGTCGGCTGATCACGATCGGCACGCCGTTCCACGGTAGCCGCCACGCGAACATGATGTTCGGCGCCGCCATGCGGGACCTGCGACCCGGCAGCCCGTTCCTGACCGACATCGACGAGCCGGGACGCTACGCGGGAAACGTGCCCGTGGTGTCGCTGTGGTCGTGGCACGATTCGATGGTCACGCCGCAAACGTCCTCGCGCCTCGACTGGGCGGAGAACATCCCGATCGCGGGTATCGCGCACAACGCGCTGGTCGGCGACCGCGGCGTGTGGGGCCGCGTGGTCGACGAAATCCGCAAGGCGCGCCCAGCCTAGGCGTGGCGTGGGCGATGTGCAGACGATGTACAGACGATGTGTAGGTGATGTGTAGGTGATGTGTAGGCGAGGCTTCAGCCTCGCAGGCATCGCGACAATTGAACCGCGAGGCTGAAGCCTCGCCTACAGGGCATCGCGACAATTCAACCGCGAGGCTGAAGCCTCGCCTACAGGGCATCGCGACAATTGAACCGCGAGGCTGAAGCCTCGCCTGCAAGTGCATTGGGTACCTGGCAATCCCTACCAGTGAATCCCCTGCGTAATTTGCGCAAATGCCATCTGCTCGGGGCTCAATGACTGCGGCGCTGTCGGCTCGCCCTTCTTGCCCTGCGCCGCCGCTGAATCCGGGAACATGTTGAACGCGGTGTTGAGCATGATCTGCGTGAGGCGCGGCGCGGCAGCGTGGCTGATCGCGCCGAAGATGCCGAGCCGTGTCGCGATGCGCACGGACTTGTAAACGATCGCCTCGACCACCAGGTCGGCCGCCTGTTCCGGCGAGAGTGTCGGCACATTCTCGTACATCTTCGTGGGTGCGATCATCGGCGTGCGCACCAGCGGCATGTTGATCGTCGTGAAGTTGATGCCCTTGTCGAGAAACTCCGACGATGCGCAGGCCGAGAACGAATCGAGCGCGGCCTTCGATGCCACATACGCCGAGAATCGCGGCGCATTCGACAGCACGCCGATCGACGAGATGTTGATGATGTGGCCCTGCCGCTGTCCGATCATCGTCGGCAGGAAGCCCATGATCAG
>Ga0105046_10012763_pt1 | contig 13029 bp, 10 predicted proteins | sample MAT03_FD_78385 | JGI IMG/M metagenome (GOLD analysis project Ga0105046, IMG submission 78385) | Freshwater microbial communities from Lake Fryxell liftoff mats and glacier meltwater in Antarctica - MAT-03 (megahit assembly) | ecosystem: Environmental > Aquatic > Freshwater > Ice > Liftoff... | reverse complement strand
CGCCGTCGTCTGGCCCCTGCAGCGGCAGTTCTTCTTCAGCTCCGTTAATCCTCCCCGTCGCCAAGTCGAGCGGTTGCCTGAACCACTCGGACAGTCTCTATGTTGGTAGATGTGCATCTACGGTAAATCGACGCGTCTCCCCAGCGCCGCTTGCGTCCAGTTCCGTCCCCGGCGGGCGGCGTCCAACGATTCCCGCATCGCATCGGCTAGGCTGGACGCGCAGTCGACCAGAATCGCTGAAAGCCCAGGCTGCCGACACGGAAGGAATGGGGCCACGCGAGGGATAAGCAATTAATGCATCTCAATTGGAAGAGGGTCGATCCTCCAAAGGAATGGACGGGATTCGGTATAAACAAGCTGCTGCTGGCTCGGTTCCGGAAAGGGGGGGTGCTTTTCAATGGTTCATTGGACGAACGCCTAAATGGGAATTTTGACGCCTGCATCGCCACTTTTCGGGCCACGCCGGAGTTTACCCGAAGTTGATTCGCGGATCTTACCTGTGGTACAAAAGATCCTCACCAATGGCCCTATACAGCAGCTCACCGGTTATTATCGCCTTTGCGATTTCGCTAAACATCTTTCCACAATCGGTCGTAACTACGGTCGTCGGAACGGACTGGATCGTCCCGTCTGCGATTTCGGATCCCCTTGAGATTCCTCTCAGCGTGCACTCTGTGATTGCGTTCGACAGCAAAGGCAATCTCTTTATCGCCGACGGCTTTAATCGGGCTGTCTTTAAGGTTACACCGAACCATGTAGTGAGTATTTTCGCCGGCAACGGACTTACTGGCATACCCCAAAACGGTGTTGCCCGCAATCAGCCCATTCCTTTTGCGAAGAGTCCCGCGGTGGATTCCCAAGACAACGTGTATATTACGGATGGTCCGCATGTTCTTAAGATAACTCCCGAAGGAATTCTAACTCGCATTGGCGGCGGGGGCGCCTCGACGGCCGATGGTGTTCCTGCCCTCTCGGCGAACATGTACATTGATTTCATCACCGTTGATTCACAGGATAATGTTCTTTTCTCCGAGGCCGGGCGCCAGCGCGTGCGCATGATTACGAAGGATGGTCGCGTCCAAACTGTAGCGGGGAACGGTCGCGCGGGTTTCTCCGGTGACGGTGCCGCCGCAACGCTCGCGTCCCTCAGCTACCCGTTCGGATTGGCGACTGGTCCGGATGGATCCATCTACATCGCAGAACAGGTCAACAATCGGATTCGGCGCGTCCGCCCGGACAAAACCATCGAAACGTTTGCTGGGAACGGCGTACAGGGCGACGATGGGGATGGCGGGTCCGCCCGCAACGCTTCACTGTACGCCCCTTTCAGCCTGGCCCGAGATCGGGCTGGAAATGTCTATATCGGCGAATATTTTGGACGAGTTCGAAGAGTCTCCCCTGGCGGCGTTATCGAGACCATCGCCGGAACATTCTTCGGATCCGGCGGCGACGATGGCCCCGCCGTGAACTCCGCTCTTCGCTATTGGCCCGCGCTCGCTCCGGCGCCCGATGGGACTCTTTATATCGGAAATGACGGCAGAATCCGGCAAATTGGCGCCGACAGTATTATCCGCACAGTGATGGGAAATGGGGGATGGAGGTATTTCCCTCCTGGAGTGGCTGCGGCCACTGGCTATCTTACTTCCCCCCGGGACGTAGCAGTATCTCCAAGCGGCGGTTTGAGTATTACCGATGCGCACCTTGGCGGCGCCGCATATGCAATAACGGCCGCAGGGGGGCTTAACGTCATCGGTGGACGATTGTGGGGCATCCCAGGCTCCAATGTTGCCCTCGAAGCAGGGTTAAACAACGTGCAACAAGTTGCCCACGAGAGCAACGGAAGTGTCCTATTGTCGCTGCCCTGCAACGTGGTGAGAATCACCGCCGCCGGTGCGCTCGAAATGGTCGTCGGCTCCGGACTCTGCGGATTCTCCGGGGATGGCGCCGGCGCGGTTAACGCAGCGCTCTCCGCCGGGGCCGGCTTGGCGGCTGCAAATGGGGAACTCTTCATCGCCGATCCGATTAACTTCCGGATTCGCAAGGTGGACCGCGCAGGAATAATCAGCACCATCGCTGGTACGGGGGTGCGAGGCGCGAGCGGTGATGGCGGTCCGGCACGTCAGGCGCAAGTAGGTTATGTCGAGCGGCTCGCCGTGGATACCGCCGGCAATCTCTACTTCGCCGACTCATCGAATTATAGAATTCGGCGGATCTCTCCGGCCGGCATCATTTCCAGCGTTGCGGGAATCGGCCGGCCCGGCAATTCCGGGGACGGCGCAGCAGCAACTCTGGCCGCCATCGGCTACGTCAAGGGTCTCGCCGTGGACTCCGCGCAAAATATCTATTTTACCGACTCAACCTCGAATACGCTTCGCCGTATCAATGCCGCAGGTACCATCTCCCGCATTGCTGGAACGGGTGTTGCAGGTTTCAGCGGTGATGGCGGCTCTCCGCTTTCCGCCACATTTCGGGACCTCTCCGGAGTAGCAGTCGACTCCTCCGGCACTGTATTCCTAGCCGACACCGGCAACGAGCGTATTCGCGCTATCTTACCGAGCAGTCCGGCGGTGTCGGCTTCGACGGACCGACTCAATTTCCCGTCAATCTCCCCTAACTCGTTCGCAACCGCGGCCGTGCGCCTCTCCGGCAACGTGTCGGGAATTAGTTATTCGACCACCGTAACCCCTCAATCCGGCGGCCGTAATTGGCTCCAACTGAATCCGTCCACGGGAACGGTCCCTTCGTCGCTGAATGTCACCGTCGACTCCTCGGGGCTGGCGGCAGGGACCTATTCGGCAACCATTGCCATCGCCACCCCGCAAGCCACTCCGTCCTCGCGGCAGATTGCGGTCAGTATGACCGTGGTAGCGGATCTTCCACCCAAACTCGCCATCGGGACCCAAGCCGTCTCGCTGAGTGCTGCGCTCTCGTCATCGCCCGTTGTGTCCAACGTCAGCCTTTCGAACACTGGCGGCGGAACACTGCGGTTCCAAACAGCGGTTCGAACAGCTTCCGGTGGGCAGTGGCTGCGTGTCAGTCCTGCTAACGGCGAAATATCCGGGAACAACCAGAGTGCGATTGTCGTCACCGCCGACCCTGCCGGTCTTGGCCAGGGTTCATATACCGGTACACTTACGGTAACTTCGGGTACGACCTCCGTCGATGTACCCCTCACGTTCGCGCTCGGGGATCGGCTCGCCCGTATCCTTCTTTCGCAGACCGGCCTTAGCTTTACCGCCGTCTCCGAGGGGGGAGCCCCGGGCCGCCAATCGTTTGGCGTTCTGAACGAGGGGGCCGGCATCCTCGAGTATGTCGCGAAGGCTTCAACTCTAAGTGGCGGAGACTGGCTGAAGCTTGAAAACGCTGCCAACCGCGTCGCCCGCCCACTTCTGGATGTTGCCTTCGTCGCCGTCGAGGTGGATCCGCGCGGGTTGAGACCAGGCGACTACTACGGACAAGTCACGCTCACTGCCGCCTTGGCTGATTCGCCTCAACTAGTGACGATCGTACTAAAAGTGCTGCCCCCCGGAACCAACCCCGGGCCGGAGCTCAGGCCAACAGGCCTGGTATTCACCGGACTCGAAGGAACATCTCCCGAAAGTCAGGAAGTGGGCGTAACCAATTTGACAAAAAGCGTTATCAGTTATGTCTCCAACTCTCTTACCTTTGATGGCGCGCCATGGGTGTCGCACATACCGGCGGCATCTTCGATAACTCCGAATCAACCTGGCCGCATCGTCGTTTTGCCCCAGTTCCGCAACCTCTCTCCCGGTGTCAAACGGGGCGCAATTACGATGATCTTCGGGGATGGACTCACGCGAACCGTCAACCTGTTAACCGTCGTGGCGCCGTCAGCCGCCACGACCGGCAAATCGGGTAAGCGTGAAGCAGCCAGTTGCCGCTCCGATGTTCTCAACATCTCATTTTTGAATCTATTGGAAAGCAACGATGTGCGAGCGGTGAGTATAGGCCAGCCGATGCCTTTGGAATTTAAAGTCGTCGATGACTGCGGAAATCTAATGAAAGGCAACGAGCGGAATGTCAATGCCGCGGTTTTCGCAAAGTTTAGCAACGGCGACCCCGATTTGAAATTAGTTCCGATCGGCGACGGCGTTTGGACTGGCACCTGGACACCTGTTAACCGCGGACAATCTGCTGTGACGATTTCCGGCGTGGCTGTTCTCGTCGAGGGCTTAAGAGTCCAGGGGGGGCGCATCGACCGATCGGTGAGCGTGTCCGCCGCCACCGCGCCACCGATCATTCGCGCCGGTTCGCTCTACAATGGCGCTAGCCAACGCAACAATCTCCCTGTGGCCCCTGGTACGTTAGTGACAATCTATGGGGAAAATCTTTCGGAATCCAGAACGATTCCTACTGGTTCCCCTCTGCCATTGGCGGTTGACGGCACGGAAGTCTTGCTCGGTGGTCGCGCGCTTCCGATTCTGTTTTCCAGCGCCAACCAGATCAATGCGCAAATTCCTTTCGACTTGGCCGTAAATACTACACACCAGGTAGTCGTGCGCCGCAAAGAGCAGCTCTCCGTCCCGGAAGTGTTCAGCGTGGCCGCCGCCCAACCGGGGATCTTTTCTTTGAACCAGACTGGTGACGGTCAAGGTATCGTCATCGGCGAGAGCGGCGGCCTGGCCTCGCCGGCTCAGCCCGCGACCCGCGGATCCGCCGTGGTAATCTACTGCGCCGGGTTAGGCAGCGTCTCTCCATTCGTGACTGAGGGAAGCCAAGCTCCGGCCGAGCCCTTGGCGCGAACGACCGCCGCGGTTTCTGTGGAGATTGGCGGTAAACCCGCCCAAGTCTTATTTAGCGGGCTAACTCCGGGCTTTGCCGGACTGTATCAAGTCAATGCGATCGTTCCGGTAGACGCGCCGGTAGGAGACGCGGTCGAGCTTTCTCTGAAAATAGCGGGCCAGACAAGCAATCGGGTGACGCTCGCGGTCAAATGACGCATATTTTGAGACCCGAACCGGGATTTCACCCACGAAGTGGGATCGACCCTGCAGCGGAGTTTCAAGACTGCCAATTTCCCGCGAGCGTCATACGTCACGTTTGGAATTCCGGAATCCAAGCATCGTTGTCAGTCGCCCGCCATCGCCGAGACGGAATACCACGAGAAATACACATTAATAAACTACAATCACAAGACTTTAAGATTTATTTTTTGCCATATAACTAACACCATATCAATATTTTACATTATCAATAATCAATTATCGTGTTCGTTTTAGCCCTTTCGACTGCTACACATAAATCGGGATTAAACCAATTTATGGAAACCAAACAGCATTCGAAATCCGAGCAAGCTCGCATCAACGGCGCCAAATCCAAGGGCCCAAATTCCGCCGAGGGCCGCCGTCGCATCGCCGAAGCCAACCACAAACACGGTCTCTACTCCGTTAACGCCACCGTCCTCGACGTTGAATCGAAGGAAGCCTTCCAAATCCTCCGCGACGCCGCTTTCGCCCAGTGGCGTCCCCGCAATGCCTTCGAAAGCCAGTACGTCGAAGAAATCGCCGACTGCTCCTGGCGCATCGCCCGCCTGCGCCTCTGCGCCACCCATGAAGGCAACACGTCCATCAAACGCCTCCGCCAGGCCGCTGAACACCCCGTGACCCAAATGGACGCACTGACCAAAGCCGAACTCGACGCCAGTTCCGTGCAGGGTGCCCAGTCCATGCTGCAGCGCCGCATCAGCGCCCTCATTCTGAACCGCAGTGTGGTCACCGCCGAACTGCGATCTCTCCGGGGGGTACCTGTGTTGGGAATAACCCAAGATTCATTGCAAACACAGGACTTACCGGATGGAATAACCCAAGGGAACCAACCGGAATCCCAGAATTAACCCAATCTAACCAACGGATAACCCAGCTATGAACGCCTACATCGACGCGAATCAACTCTGGCTCCCGCCGCTGCCGCCGGAGCCCAACGCCTTCATACTCACAGCCGAACTGCGTCCAAAATCGGCCGCTCTGCCAAAGTTTGACTCTGCCATTCCCGTCGCCGACTGGGCCCGCACACTCCTCGACTTCCAACCCGATCCCGTCCAAACCGAGATCTTTAGCGCCAACACCCATCGCCTCATCCTGTGCTGCACCCGCCAATGGGGTAAATCCAGCGTCGCCGCCATCAAGGCCCTCCATCTCGCCTGCCGCAAGCCCGGCGCGCTCATCCTGTTCACCTCAGCCTCGCTCAAACAATCCGCCGAGTTACTCCGCAAGTTCCGCCTCTACGCGACTATGTTACTCGGAGTCAAATGTAAGGGCGACGGCATCCATCCAGGCTCCACCGTCCTGCCCAACGGCAGCCGCATCTTAGCCCTCCCGCAATCGCCGTCAACCATCCGCTGTTACTCGGCTGTTGACCTGATCGTCATCGATGAAGCCGCCTTCGTCATCGACGAAATGCACGCCGCGCTTACCCCTATGCTCGCCACGTCTAACGGTGAACTCTGGCTGCTCTCCAGCCCCAATGGCCGGGCCGGCGAGTTTCACAAAATCTGGACCGGCAATGAACCCGGCTGGCGAAAATTCTCCGTCAATGCCCTCGAATGCCCTAGAATCTCTGCCGAATTCCTCGAAACCGAACGGCGCGCCAAAGGACAGGACGTCTTCAACCGGGAATACATGTGCCAGTTCTCCGGAACCACCCGCCAAACCATTGACCCAACCATCATCGAAGCAGCCTTCCGGGGCAACTACCCCGCGGCCCAGTTTGACAAATAAGGACATAACATGGAACGCATAATCTACAGCTTCTTCGGTCTCGACCTGGGGTTCAGACACGACTTCAGCGCCCTCGCCGCCATTGACCTCGTCGAAGATATCGGCAGCCAGCGCGACCCGGTAACCTTCGCGTTCCATACCACCCGCAAATTGTGTGTCCGCGGCATCAGGCGCTATCCGCTCGGCACGCCCTACACCGCCATTCCGGAGATGGTCCGCCGCGCCGTCCGCCAGCATCCCGCCGGTCACTTCGGCGTTCCGCCCAAATCCGTCCTCGCCGTCGACGCCGGCGGTCCCGGCCTTCCCGTTGTTGAACTCCTTCGCCAGGCGCGGCTTGCGTGCAGCCTCCTGCCCGCCATCATCACCGGCGGCAACTCCGGATCGCTCCTCGCCGGCGGCGTCTCCTCCGTTCCGCGCAAGGAACTCGTCACCCTGCTCCGCCTCGGCCTGGAAAACAGGATGCTCGTTTTCCCCACGGAAATGCCCCTCAAAAGAGAACTCATCGCCGAACTCGCAGCCGTCGAATCGGATGGCGGCCAGTCCAAACACGATGACATGGCCATCGCCATCGCCCTCGCCCTCTGGGCTGGAACGAAACGCTTCCCCGACCTCCTGCAACAAGAGGCCGCGTGACCAAAACTACTCCAAAAGCAGCCCAATTCCGCCGGCCGTCAACCGCCGGGACCGCCGCCCGGTCTACAAAGGAAGCCTATGGGGCCACAGTGAGATTGTATTAAGATAGTGAAGCATTAAAAAACCCTTGCCTCTCAACAGGTAAAAAAGATCAGAAAGGATGGTGTCCCGGTGAGTTCCAACAACGACTCCGAAAAGGACAAGCGAGCCCAGTCCGGCTTCTCCCGCCGCTCCTGGCTCCGTGGCGCTGGTATTGGTACCGGCGTCGTCGGCGCAGGCGTTCTCGAGCAGGAAGCCGACGCCCAAGCCGCCCCTAAAGTAATGTCCGGTGAGGTCGAGATCGCTCTCGATATCAACGGCCGTAAACGCTCCGTCAAAGTCGAACCGCGGACTACTCTGCTCGACGCTCTTCGCAACCGTATGGACCTGACCGGCGCCAAGCGCGTCTGCGACCGCGGCACCTGCGGCGCGTGTACAGTTTCCGTAAATGGCAAAATCGTCTACGGCTGCACCATGCTGGCCGTCGACGCCGTCGACAAAAAGATCCAAACCATTGAAGGCATCGCTCCCGAAGGCCAGTTGCACCCCGTTTCCGCCGCGTTCGTCAATAATGACGCGCAGCAATGCGGATATTGCACCCCCGGTTTCGTGATGGCCGCCAAAGGCTTCCTCGACCGCACCCCCAACCCCACCCAGGAACAGGTGGAAAAGGGCATGGCCGGCAACATCTGCCGCTGCGGCACCTACGTCGGTGTTCGGAAAGCCGTCCTCGAAGCCGCCAAGAACTACAGGGGAGGTTCCAATGCCTGATTACAAATGGCCGGATATGGCCAAACGCAAAGTTATGGGCCAGCGGATCAGCCGCCTCGACGGCCCCGCTAAGTCTTCCGGCCGGGCAAAGTATCCCAGCGATATGAACCCGCAGGGCCTGCTCCAGGGCGTGCTACTCACGTCTCCCCATGCCCACGCCAAGATTCGCAGCATTAACATCGACGCCGCCAAAGCCATCCCCGGCGTCATCGGCATCAAAACCTTCGTTCAGCCAGGCGCTGAAATCCAGTGGGCCGGCGCCGAAATCGCCATCGTCGCCGCGACCACCGAAGAAATCGGACGCGATGCCGTTCGCGCCATCAAGATCGATTGGGAAGTGCTCCCGCACGTCGTTAAGGAAGAGAGCCTCGCTAAGGTCGGCGTTCGCGCCAAGGCCGCCGGCGAACAGGTAACCGGCGATCCCGAAAAGGCCTTCGCCGAAGCCGACGTTAAGCTCGAAGCCGAATACGGTATCCCCGTCATCACCCACTGCTGCCTGGAACCCCACGGCAACGTCATCTCCTGGAAAGGCAACCAGGTCGATTTCTGGCCCTCCACCCAGGCCGTCTCCACCGCTGCCACCCAACTCGCCACCCTGATCGGCGTTCCCGCCGCGAACATCAAGGTCACCTGCGACCACATGGGCGGCGGCTTTGGCTCCAAATTCCCGCCCGATTCCTGGGGCGTGGAATCCGCCAAACTCTCCAAAGATGCCGATGGCCGGCCAGTCAAGATCTTCCTCGATCGCCAGACGGAATTGACCATCGCCGGTGTCCGCCCGTCCCACTTCGCCAAGATCAAGATCGGCGCGAAGGCTGACGGCACCATCACCGCCTGGCAGTCCGACTCCTGGTCCTCCGGCGGCTTCGGCGGCGGCGGAATGCCCCCCATTCCCTACGTCTTCGTCAACATTCCCAACCGCCGCAACAACCACGCCGCGGTCTCGCTCAACGCCGGCCCCCAGCGCGCCTGGCGCGCTCCCAATCACCCGCAGGCGGCCTTCCTCACCTGCTCCGCGTTGACGGATCTGGCCGCCAAGCTGAACATGGATCCGCTCGAACTGATGAACAAGAACGCCGGACTCACCCTCCGCGCCGCCACCTATCAGGATCAGCTCAAAAAAGCTGCCGAGCTCATCGATTGGAAGACCAAATACCACGCGCCCGGTGAAGGCAAAGGCACAATCCGTCGCGGCGTCGGTATCGGAGTCGCCACCTGGGGCGGCGCCGGCCACGCTTCCAAAGCCAAGTGCATCATCCACCCCGATGGCTCCGTCGAAGTCGAACTCGGCTCGCAGGATCTCGGGACCGGAAATCGCACCTGCATCACCATGGTCGCCGCCGAATCCCTCGGCCTGCCCATGAGCGCCATCAAGGTCAAAATCGGTAGTAACGAGTACCCCGCCTCCGGCCCCTCCGGCGGCTCCACCACCATCGGTGGCGTCAGTACCTCTACCCGCAAGGCGACCCTCAACGCGCTCGAAAAACTGTTCGAGAAGGTCGCGCCGTCCCTCGGCGTGCCCCCCGATCAACTCGAAGCCGTCGACAGCCGCATACAGGTAAAAGGCAATCCGAACAAAGCCATGTCCTGGAAACAGGCGGCCCAGAAGCTCGGACCGTCGAAGATCGAGGAGATGGGCGAAAACGTCCCGGCGCAAGCCGCCCGCGAAGGTCTGAACACCCTCGGCGCCGCTGGCGTCCAGATGGCCGAAGTCGAAGTCGATACCGAAACCGGCATCGTCAAAATGCGCAAAATGGTCGCCGTCCAGGACTGCGGTCTCGTCGTCAACCCCAAGACGGCCGAGAGCCAGGTCTTCGGCGCCTGCATCATGAGCATCTGCTCGGCGCTCTTCGAAGAGCGGGTCATGGACGCCGTCACCGGCCGCGTGCTCAACCCCGACATGGAGTTCTACAAGCTCGCCGGCCTCCCCGACATCGGTGAGATCGTCGTTCACATGGACATCCAGGAAGTGCACGACAAGCGCGGCATTATCGGACTCGGCGAACCGTGCGCCATCGGCGGCACCGCGGCTATCGCCAACGCCGTCTACAATGCGCTCGGCGTCCGTGTCCCCATGGTCCCCGTCACGCCGGACCGTGTTCTCAACGCCCTCGGCAGCAAGAGGTACGCATAACATGCACCTCGCCAACTCGCCTCTGCCGAACGTTTCCGCCCGCTTGACCGCCCAACCGGCCCGCGACTTACCGAGCCGCGACCGTCAGGGAGCGTTCTCCCCGCTTAACCCCTTATTCAACCAACCCGCGGCCACATCCGCCCCCGGCAACAAGAGGTACGCATAACATGCAAAGCTTTGAATACGCCAATCCGGCCACGCTAAAAGATGCTTTCGCCGCGCTCGGTTCCTCCTGGGAGGAAGCCAATATCCTCGCCGGCGGAACCGACCTGCTCAGCCTCATGAAGGATTACGTTCACTCGCCCAAACGCGTCGTGAACATCAAGGGCATCAAGGAACTCGGCGGCATCGGCCGCAAGGGCGGCAACATGCGCATCGGCGCCACCGTCACCCTCGACGAGTTGACGTCCAACGCCGCCATTCGCTCCTCCTATCCCAGCCTCGTGCAGGCCGCTCTGGGCGTCAGCAGCCCGCAGTTGCGTAACATGGGGACCGTCGCCGGGGACCTCTGCCAGCGGCCCCGCTGCTGGTACTATCGCCGCGGCTTCGGACTCCTCGCCAAAGGCCCCAATGGCGAAGCCCTCGTGCCCACCGGAGAAAACAAGTATCACGCCATCTTCTCCAACGGCCCGGCTTACTTCGTCAGCGCCTCAACATTGGGTCCGGCCCTCGTCGCTCTCGGCGCCACCATGACCATCGCCAGCGCGTCGGGCAACCGTTCGGTCCCGGTCGAAAAGTTCTTCGTCGCCCCCACCGGCGACGGGATGCGAGAAACCGACCTCAAACCGAATGAGATCGTCACCGAGATCCTCATCCCGGTCCCGGCCACCAAGAACGCCACCTACGAAGTCCGCCAGCGCGAGTTGGTCGACTGGCCGCTTGCCGCGGCCAGCGTCGCTCTCCGTATGAACGGTACGACGGTCACATCCGCTTCCATCGCCCTCGGCCACGTGGCGCCAACCATCTGGCGCGCCACTCAGGCGGAAAAGATGCTGGTCGGCAAAACCATCACCGCCGCCACCGCCGAAGCAGCCGGCGAAGCCGCCGTCGCCAATGCCACCCCATTGAGCGGCAATCGCTACAAGGTACAATTGACTAAGGTAGCCGTTAAGCGCGCCCTTCTGGCCGCCGCCGGCATCAAAGCATAAAGGAGGATTGAAACAGTGGAACGTGCCGGCTTAACCAGGCCCGACGACGACCGTTGTGACAACCTCCGCTGGAAGGGTATGTTCATCGATGCCATGTGGGACCCCAAAGTCCCCCATGGCAATGATCGCGCCTTCTGGTGCCATCGAACGCAAAACTGTCTCGGCCCCGATTCCAAAATCGCCGACGAGTACGAATGCAATGAAACCCGCAAGTGCTACAAGGCACTCTAACTGTCAGGAGACACGGATGAAAACAGCTTTCTTGATTTTTTGCAGTGCCGCCGTCATGTTCGCCGCGCCGCTGCCGACGAAAAATATTCGCGGAACCTACGTGGAAGCCCGCTCCGCCGACGTCTTCGTCGGCCCCTGCTTCGCTAACTCCGAAGTGGAACTCAAAGGCGATCTGGCCGTAATGGGCTGGAAGATCCAGAAGGGTTCGTGGGAAGGCGTAAACCTCGACGGCCTCGGCGTCGTCGGTGTCGTGAAAGCGTCCGCCACCCTCGGTGACGTTCATCACACCGCGTTCCCGGTCCGCTCCGTGCTGATCATCGACGAAAAGGCCAACCCCGAACAGCGGCTGGCCCTCAAGTCCTTCGCCCAGCGCATGAGCAAGGATCTTCTAAACGACGTCGTCCGCATCGAATACATGCCCGTATCGCTGACCGTGCTGAACGACAACGTCCACAGCGCGGTGGCAACGATGAAGGCCGGCGAACTGGCCGCGATCACCACCCGCGCCATCAAGCATGAAGATCAGGTGTGCTCGCACGAAGGTGTCTGGTATCCGCCGTTAGCCGAAGTCGGCCACGCGATGCCCGCCTTCACCCTGGCCCACAACTTCAAGGGAACCGGACTCGGAACCACCTGGTCCAGCCCCGAAAAAGCCAGCGCCTTCGTCGCTGACTTTAACCTCAACGAATAGCCGCAATCGAACAGCGGTACAAAACGGCCCACGCCCCGCGTGGGCCGTTTTCGTTAGCCCGCAAAGGCTGAGCCACCGGCGGCGGCGCTCCCTGCAGCTCGAACGGACGAAATAATGACGAAGCCCATTGGCGCCATGGCCCCGTCCACGCTATAGCCCAAAGCAACGTCTCACGCCCCGTGAGGCCCGTTTCCTTTTTGTCGCCCGACGCCCAGCCGCGAACGCAACACCCGCGCTTCGATCAGGCGGCCCCTTCCGCCTGCGAAGGGTACATCGTTGGGCCGTGCTGGCGGTACGCTTCCACCGAGGCGCCGTAGCACGGCCGCATCTCGTGGCGGTAAATTTAGTCGAGGGTTTCGGCAAGGCTCAAGCCTTCCGGAGGCGGCGAGGGCAGCCAGAAGCCCTGCGGATTATGGCGGCAGCAGCCATCCACCGAGGCGCCGTAGCACGGTCGCATCTCGTGGCGGTAAATTTAGTCGAGGAGTTCGGCGTGGCTCAAGCCTTCCAGAGGCGGCGAGGGCAGCCAGAAGCCCTGCGGGTTGTGGCGGTAGCAGCCATCCACCGAGGCGCCGTAGCACGGCAGCATCTCGTGGCGGTAAATTTAGTCGAGGAGTTCGGCAGAGCTCAAGCCTTCCAGAGGCGGCG
>Ga0105046_10012761_pt1 | contig 13030 bp, 10 predicted proteins | sample MAT03_FD_78385 | JGI IMG/M metagenome (GOLD analysis project Ga0105046, IMG submission 78385) | Freshwater microbial communities from Lake Fryxell liftoff mats and glacier meltwater in Antarctica - MAT-03 (megahit assembly) | ecosystem: Environmental > Aquatic > Freshwater > Ice > Liftoff... | reverse complement strand
CGCTGCAGGATAACGCCTTCGTGCGATTGCCCGGCGCGGGACTGCCGGAGTTTTTCTTTCTCGGGGCGCCCACGGCGGTATCGCGTGCACTCGGCCAGCGCATCGACCTCGAAGTGGCACCGCGCCTCAACCTTGGCGACAAGTTCGGTGTCTCCGCGTCCTGGTTGCTGCGTTCGCAGGCGGGCGATCGCTACGAGCCAACCGACGGCGGCACCGCGTTCGAAACATTGTCGGGCTCGGCGCAATACGGTGCGATCGGTGTGACCTACTCCACGCTTTCGGCGTTCACGCGTGGGCGTTCGAAGTTTGCCGTGGAAGTGATGTTCGCGCACGAAGTCGCCCTGTCGGCGTCGAGCGTTGGCGTGCCAGCGCTCGTGCGCGACCGGCTCGAGTTGCGCATCTACCGCGGCTTTCCGCGTCGTTGAGCTGGTCGTGTTGACGCGGTGCCAACGGTGCCCAAGGTCGCCGGCGCGGCTGCCTCTGCAACAGGTGACGTCACGTCAACAGCCTGCCCGCGCTCGAAGAGCTCACGTGCGTGCGCACGGCTGATTTCCCGATCTGCATCACCGCCGAGCATGCGCGCCAACTCCATCACACGTGCTTCGCCTTCGACCACGGCGGTATCGGCCGTGGTGACGCCACCGGCATCGCTCGCCGCGTGATCTTTGCGCACCACCACGTGATGGTGTGCGCAAGCGGCAATCTGCGCGAGATGTGAGATCGCCAGCACCTGATGGTGAGCGGCCACCCGGCGCATGAGAGCGCCAACCTGCCACGCGACCGCGCCACCAACGCCCGCATCGACTTCATCAAACACCAACGTGGGCACACGCTGCAAGCGCGCCAACACGGTGCTGAGTGCGAGCATCACGCGGGCCAGCTCACCGCCCGAGGCCACACGCTCCAGCGGCCCGGTGGGCGTACCCACATTGAGCGAGGCAACAAACGCGACCGACTCGGCACCGTGTGCACCGGGCTCGTCGAGCGGCTGTAACTGCACGCCAAACCGGGCGTTGTTCATACCAAGGTCGGGAAGCAGTTCCGTGACGGCTTCAGCGAGCGTGCCTGCGGCGTGTTTGCGCTTGGCCGAGAGCGAGATAGCCGCGGCGGCCCGGGCAGACGTCGCTGAGGCCAGCGCGGCGGTGACCTGGCGGCGTACCTCCGTGGCGTCATCCACCAGCTGCACCTCGGCGCGCGCGCGCTCCGCCGTGGCCAGTACATCGTCAATCGCCGGGCCATACTTGCGGGTGAGTTGATGCAGCAGGGCACGACGCGACTCCAGTTGCTGGAGCCGCTCCGGATCGCCGTCGATGGAATCGGCGTAAGCTCCGAGTTCGCGCGCCAGTTCGTCAAGGGAGAAGTACGCAGTATCAAAGGCGCTTTGCAGCCGCTCCAGCTCGGGATCAATGCGCTGCAGTGCCGCGAGACTCCGACGCACGCTGTCGAGTTGTGCGAGCACGGCGTCATCATCGCCGAGCAACTGCTGCGCACCCTGCGCGGCAAGTGTGCGCAATTCTTCAGCGTGCGCGAGCCGCCGATGCTCGGATTCAACCGCTACGTCATCGCCCACGTGCACAGCGGCGGCGTCAATCTCCTGCACGAGAAAGCGCAGATAGTCAGCGCGCTGCTCCACCTCACGGCGCCGGGCGTCGAGCGAGCCCAGCTCCTGACGCGCGAGCAACACGCGGACATGCGCTTGTGAGGCCTCTGCGGCATCGTCAGTGGCACCGGCGTACGCGTCGAGCAAGGCACGCTGCGCGACCGGATCAAGCAACTGTTGCGCCTCGTGTTGACCGTGAATCGCCACGAGTTGCGCACCCAGCTCCCGCAGTACGCTCACGGTGACCGACGACCCATTCACCCAGGCGCGTGAGCGACCTGCTGCGGAAACTTCGCGCTTGAGAATCAGACTGTCTTCTTCGGCGTCGATACCGCGCGCATCAAGCCAGGAGCGCAGATCATCACGATCGCGCGCGTCGAAGGTGGCTTCTACCACGGCGCGGTCGGCACCCTGCCGGATCCGATCGGCGGCCGCGCGTTCGCCGAGCAGCAACCCAAGTGCGCCGACAATGAGCGATTTGCCCGCACCCGTTTCGCCGGTGAGCACATTGAGGCCGCCAGTCAGTGGGAGCGTGACGGCCTCGATCACCGCCACGTTCCGCAGGCGCAGCTCGAGGAGCACGCCGCGCGGCCCGTTACGCAGTTGTGATGACGCCGTCGCGTTCACTGAGGCCACCCCAGCCAAGCTTGTGACGGAGGCGGACGAAGAACGAGGTGCCAGGGAAGCGTACAATGCGAACCGGGGAAGAGGCGCGACGGATGACCAACGTTTCACCGGCCGTGAAAGTGGTACCAACTTGTCCGTCCACCGTCACCAAAAGTCCTTCCGGCCCATCTTCTGCTTGCACCTTCACTTCGGCATCGGGCGGCAGTACCAGCGGCCGCATCGCCAGCGTATGCGGCGATACCGGTGTCACGATGATTGATTCGACCGTTGGCACCACCACCGGCCCGCCGGCGGAGAGGCTGTAACCGGTTGATCCCGTGGGCGTGGAAATAACCACGCCGTCGGCACCCAGCGCGCCGATTGGTTCGCCATCAACATGGACGCCGAATCGTACCACGCGCGCAAAACCACCCTTGTGCAATACCACGTCGTTCAGACAGCGCCACTGTCCACGTGGCTCACCATTGATGCCAAATGCGCGCGCATCGAGCGTCATGCGCTGTTCCGCCATGAACTCACCGCGCGACCAACGGCGCAGCGCGTCCTCGAACTCATCGCCGCCACAGGACGTGAGAAAGCCGAGCCGTCCAAGATTCACGCCAAGTATGGGAATGTCGCGACCGGCGAGATACCGGGCGCCACGCAGCAGCGTTCCGTCCCCGCCGAGTGTGAGCAGGAGGTCGAGCGTTTCGGGCCCTTCGAGTGCCTCACCCTGCTCGGCGATTTCGTAGAGTTCTTCTTCAAAGGCCAGCGAGATTCCGAGAACCGGCGCCAGATCCAGCAATGAGCTGAGAACGCCGGGCAAGCCGGCGTACCCTCGGTGGCCAATGACGCCGACGCGCATCAGCCGGCGATCGCTTCTGATTCGTGCAGCGAACGAACACGCGCCATGATGCCCGGCACATCGAGCCCGCACTGGGCAAGCTGACGCGCACGCGATGCGGCGTACACAATGCGATCAGGCACCCCGTGCACTGACACGCGAACATTGGGCGCCAGGCGACGGATGGTTGCGCTCATGAACGCACCGAATCCGTTGATGACCGTGCCCTCTTCCAGCGTGAGGACCTGCGTGTGATCCGACAACACCGCATTGAGCGTGACTTCATCATACGGCTTGAGGTAGCGGCAGTTGACGACAGTGATGTCGAGTCCTTCGGCGGCCAGCTGCTCGGCGGCGGCGAGTGCCAGATTTACCATCGTGCCAACAGCGAGGATGGCGAAATCGCGACCGCGGCGCGGCACTTCCCACGTCCCGAACGGCACCGCTGGAATATCGCGCATCGCGACGGGCACATCGGGCGAGAGATCGCGCGGATAGCGCAGACACAGCGGTCCGTCATGCTCGATGCCGGCACGGAGCAGGCCAAGCATTTCCGTGCCGTTGCTGGGCGCAGTCACCGTCATGCCCGGCACGGCCAGCATATACGCAATGTCGTAGAGTCCCGCGTGTGTTTCGCCATCTTCGCCAACGAGTCCCGCGCGATCCATGCAGAACGTCACCGGCAAATGCTGGATGGCCACGTCGTGCACGATATTGTCGTAGCCGCGCTGCAAAAACGTGGAGTAGATGGCGACGACCGGTTTGATGCCCTGTGTAGCCAGCCCCGCGGCGAACGTGACTGCGTGACCTTCAGCGATGCCCACATCGAAAAAGCGCGCGGGATACTTCTTGCCGAAGGCACCCGTGCCGGTGCCACTCGGCATCGCAGCCGTGATCACCGCCAGCTGCGGTTCTTCTTCGCCGAGTTCACTGAGTCCCTTGCCAAACACCGCCGTGTAGTTCGGGTTCGCCGCGCCCGCAGTCGCACGCTGCTTGCCCGTGGCCGGATCGTGGCCGGGCGGCAGGGCGTGCCACTTCTCGCCATTCTCGCCAGCGGGGAAGCCTTTGCCCTTTTGCGTGATCACGTGCACGAGCCGCGGTCCCTTGAAATCCCGCACCGCACTGAGTGTTTCGATCAACGCGTCCATATCGTGTCCGTCAACCGGACCGAAATAACGGAAGCCGAGTTCTTCGAACAACACGCCGGGTGTGAGGAACGACTTGACACTCTCTTCCCACTTGCGCACGAGCGTGCTGAGTCCGGCGAGCGGACCCGGCGCAGAGTCGACGAGATCGCCGATCTTGGACCGCAGGCGATTGTACAGCGGGTTGCGCTGCACCGACAACAGATATTTGTGCATCGCTCCAACATTCGGCGCGATGGACATTTCGTTGTCGTTGAGCACGACAATGAGGTCACGATCGGAATGACCGGCATTGTTCAGTCCTTCGTACGACAAGCCACTCGAGAGCGCCCCATCGCCAAGGATCGCCGCGACCTTGTAGTTCTCGCCCTTCATGTCACGACCGGCGGCCATGCCAACCGCAGCCGAAATCGCGGTGGCCGCGTGGCCGGCACCGAACGTGTCGTATTCACTTTCGGTGCGCTTCAGAATTCCGCTCAGCCCATTTTCCTGTCGCAGCGTGCTCAAGCGGTCGTTGCGCCCCGTGAGCAGCTTGTGCGGATAGCCTTGGTGACCCACATCCCACACCAGCAAATCACGCGGGGTATCGAGCACGGTGTGCAGGGCAATGGTCAGCTCGACCACGCCCAAACCGGCGCCGATATGTCCACCGGTATTCGAGCAGACATCGATGAGCCGCGCACGCATGTCAGCGGCGACGGTGCGCAACTCGTCGCGGGTGAGGCCGCGCAGATCGGCAGGAGACTGGATGCGATCGAGAATGGACATGGGCAATCGGGAATAGGGTGGTCGAGACGAGAGGCGGCCGGACAGGTCCGTCAGTTCCGTCGCTCGACGATGTATCGCGCCAGCTGCTCGAGCGTGGGCGTCAGCAACCCCTCCGCCGCGAGTGTCGAACAGGCTTCATCAATCAACGCCGTGGCACGTTCAATGGCTCCCTCAACACCCAGGAGCGCCGGGTACGTGCTCTTGGCCAGTGCCAAATCGCGTCCAGCGGTCTTGCCCAGCTCATCGGTCGTGGCAGTAACATCGAGCACGTCGTCGGCAATCTGGAACGCCAAGCCGATCGCCGCACCATAGTGCGCCAGCGCGTTGCGACGTTCGACCGACGCGCGCGCAGCCTGTGCGCCGAGCGTCACGGAAGCTGCAATGAGCGCCCCGGTCTTGAGCCGGTGGACCCGCTCCATCGCGTCGAGCGCAAGGGCCGAACCCTCAGCTTCGAGGTCGAGCAACTGCCCACCGATCATGCCACCACCACCGGACGCTTGCATGAGGGTGCGCACCATGTCGCCAGATTCCGATTCGGACAGGCCGAGCTCACGGGCGGCGCGGTACGCGCATTGTGCGGCCAGCGGCACCATGGCCAGACCAGCGGCGGTTGCCACGGCCACCCCGTACGCGCGATGAACCGTTGGGCGGCCGCGACGCACATCGTCGTCGTCCATGCAGGGCAGGTCGTCGTGCACCAGCGAATAGGCGTGCACCACTTCTACGGCCGCGGCGAGATCGTACGCGTCGCCGGGCCCGCCGCACGCGCGGCTGGCCTCGAGCAGCAGGATCGCCCGCAGCCGCTTCCCTTCACCCAGCAGCGCGTACCGAATGGCCTCGGCAGTGAGCGGTGCTACACCGGTCAATCCGCGCGCACAGAACGCGTCGAGCGCACGCTGCACGGCGAGCCGATCGCCGACAAACCGGCTGGCGGTGGGCATCGGCGTCGGCATGCCCGGTCGTACCGGAGGGCGCACGAGTTCCTCAGTCGTCACGGTTGTCCAACGCGAAGGTCCCGTCGGCGGCCAGCACGAGCTCCTGAACGCGACCATTGGCGACCGCAAGCGCCGACGACGCGCTGCGCAGGCGCGCGATGCCCTCCTCGAACAGGCGTAGCGCCTTGTCGAGGTCGAGATCCTCGCGCTCCAAATCGCGCACAATCGCATCCAATCGCAACACGTCAGCTTCGAACGTCATGACTACTCCGCGTCTGGGGCAGACTCGTTGACGGGCTCATTCGAGCGCCGTCTCGACAGACCGGCAGTGGCGGCGACCACCCCGTCGCGCACCCAGAGCTCGAACTCCTGCCCGGGGCTGAACGCCCCTACCTCCGACAAAGTAGCGCCATCGGGCGTTCGCGCTACCGCGTAACCCCGAGCCAGTGTGGCCAGAGGGCTCAGCGCCTCGAGTTGCGCCGCTGCTGTAGATAACCGGGCTTGCCGCCGTTCGGTCACTCGCTGCGCCGCCGTCACGAGCCGGCGCTGCGTGGTTTCCACACGAGCCGTCACCCGCTGCTGACGGCGCTGCGCCGTCGCGGCCAGCTGCCGGCCCAGTGATCGCAGCCGCGAACGCTGGTCGCTGACCGAGGGCACCGCCGCTTCGGCGGCCGCACTCGGTGTCGCCGCGCGCAGATCGGCCACCAGATCGCAAATCGAGATATCCGTTTCGTGCCCCACCGCCGAGATGGTGGGCATCGGGCACGCGGCCAACGCGCGCGCGACACGCTCATCGTTGAAGGCCCACAGATCCTCGCGAGATCCGCCGCCACGTCCGATAATCAGCACATCGCACCCGTTCCACCGGCTCACACGCTCCAGCGCCGCCACCAGCGATTCCGGCGCGCCCTCACCCTGCACCTTCGCGGGCACGATGACCAGATTCACGCCGGGTGAACGTCGGCGCGCCACGGTGATGATATCGTGCAAGGCGGCGCCGTCAGGACTGGTGATCACCGCCACGGTGCGCGGCGCGATTGGCAGCGCGCGCTTGCGTGCCTGATCGAGCAATCCATCGGCCTCAAGACGCTGCCGAGTAAGCTCGAGTGCCTTGCGCCACAGACCTTCGCCGTCGGCTTCGAGCGCGCGTACCGAAAACTGCAGATCACCGCGCACGGGCCAGACGGTCATCTGGCCCAACGCGACCACCTGCATGCCATCGTCCGGTGGCGCGGGCAATCGCCTGGTTTGCGCCGACCATACCACACAGCGCACCTGCGCCTGCGCGTCGCGCAGTGCGAAGTACCAATGACCGTTCCGGTGCGCTTTGAAGTCGCTCACCTCGCCACGTACCCACAACGGCGGAAATGCGCCTTCCACGAGATCCTTCGCCGCCGATGTCAGATCATGCACGGCGAGCGCAGACTGCGGCGAGGCGCCGGGCGTCTCGTCGAAAAAATCGGCGTCGATGGGTGCGTCGCTGTCCGGACTGCGCAGGCCGGCGCGCGGCATCAGGCCCACGCATCCGCGATAGCGCCCGCTGCCGCGCGTTCGACGGCGCGTTCGGCCGCGCGCTCGGCCGCGCGCACCGTGTTGCGCAGCAGCATCGCAATGGTCATCGGGCCAACACCCCCCGGCACAGGCGTAATTTTGCCGGCCACGGCCTGCGCGCTTTCGAAGTGCACATCACCACACAAACGCGAACCCGACGCGCGCGATGCATCGGGCACGCGGTTCATGCCCACATCAATGACCGTCGCGCCGGGTTTGATGTGCTCCCCACGAATCATCTCGGCGCGGCCGGCTGCGACGACGAGAATATCCGCGCGCACTGTATGCGCGTGCAGATCCCGTGAGCGACTGTGACATATAGTGACGGTGGCATCGCCGCCCGCACGCGGCTGCACGAGCATCGCGGCCATCGGTTTGCCGACGATGTTGCTGCGACCAACAATCACGGCTTCGGCGCCTCGCGTCTCCACGGCCGAGCGCAGCAACAGTTCAATCACACCCGCCGGCGTGCACGGCATGAACCCATCGGTGTGCCCGATAAGCATCTTTCCCACGTTCACCGGGTGGAAGCCGTCCACATCCTTGTGCGGGTCGATGTGAAGAATCACCACATCGGGATCGATCTGTCTGGGCAGCGGCATCTGCACCAGGATGCCATGCACGGCATCGTCGCGATTCAGTCGCTCGACCACGCCCAGCAGCTCGGCTTGTGTGGTGGTGGCCGGCAGACGCAGGGTTTCGCCGCACATGCCGACAGCCGTGGAAAACTTCTCCTTGCTCGCCACATACACCGCACTCGCCGCATCGTCGCCCACCAACACCACGGTCAGCCCAGGCACCACACCACGCGCGGCGAGCGCGGCCACGTCGCGCGCCACCTCCTCACGAATCGCTGCCGCTATGGCGACGCCGTCAATGCGATCAGCGGGCAAAATCCACCGACCGCGTTTCGCGAATGACCACCACCTTGATCTGCCCCGGATACTGCAGTTCCGACTCGATGCGACGGGCAATCTCTTCCGACAATGCCGACGCGCGCACATCATCGACCTGATCGGGCGTGACCACCACGCGGACCTCGCGACCGGCCTGAATGGCGAAGACGCGATCCACGCCGCGATAGCTGGACGCGATGCGCTCCAGTCCCTCGAGTCGTTTCACATACGTTTCAAAGGCTTCACGTCGAGCGCCCGGCCGCGATCCGCTGATGGAATCGGCCGCCTGCACCAACACGGACACTTCACTCTCGTGTGGCACGTCATCGTGATGCGCCGCGATGCAGTTCACCACGATCGGGTTTTCCCCGTACTTCGTGGCCATTTCCACACCGAGTTGCACGTGCGTGCCTTCGTGCTCATGCGTGAGCACTTTGCCGATATCGTGCAGCAGGGCGCCGCGCTTGGCGGTGGCAACATCAAGACCAAGCTCGGCGGCCATCATGCCCGCGAGCCAGGCCACTTCCTTGCTGTGCGACAGGATGTTCTGTCCGTAACTCGTACGCCAGCGCATGCGACCGATCAAGCGCACGAGTTCCGGATGTAGTCCCGCCACACCGACTTCATAGGCCGCCTGTTCACCGGTCTCCACAATTTGCGCATCGACTTCCAGCCGCGCCTTGGCCACGACCTCTTCAATACGGCCCGGATGAATGCGGCCGTCGCTCACCAGCTTCTCGAGCGCGAGACGCGCCGTTTCGCGGCGGACCGGATCAAAACACGACACGACGACCGTGTCGGGCGTATCGTCGATGATGACGTCCACACCGGTGGCCAACTCGAAGGCACGGATGTTGCGCCCCTCACGGCCGATGATGCGCCCCTTCATTTCATCGTTCGGCAGCGCCACGGCACTGACCGTGGTTTCCGCGGTGGTTTCCGCGGCGACACGCTGTACGGCGAGCGCCACAATCTTGCGCGCCTCGCGGTCGGCGTTCCGCTTCGCGGAGTCGCGGATCTCGCGCAACCGATTGGCGGCATCGGCGTGCGCCTGATCTTCGAGGCGTCGTACGATCTCCGTTTTGGCATCGGCTGCCGACAGGCCGGCCAACTGCTCAAGACGGCGCTGTTGTTCGCTCACCAACCGTTGCGCTTCTTCCTGGCGCTCAGCGATCTGAACGTCGCGCCCGTCCAGTCCGCCAACACGCACCGCCAGTTCGCTCTCGCGACCGTCAAGCCCGTCGGCGCGACGCGTGAGTTGATCTTCACGATCCTGAACGCGACGTTCGTCACGTTCAACCTCCGTCCGGCGCCGACGCACTTCACCTTCGAAGTCTTCCCGAAGCTGAATCAGCTCTTCCTTGCCGGCCACTACCGCACCCTTGCGCAGCGTCTCGGCCTCGCGCTTCGCCTCGTCGAGCAATCGTGTGGCGGTCTCCTCCGCTGTGGTACGAGACCTTTGCTGTTGCTCACGCTCCGATGCAGCACCGCCTCGACGTCCGATAAAGAACGCAAGGGCTGCCGCGATCGCGCCGACGAGCACGGCGATCGGAAAGCTCTCCATTGATCTATCACTCCACCACGATCACTCGCGGATTCGAAGTCGCAGTCGCGCTGCATACTGCTCGCGCGCAACCTATTAAGCACTCTGCAACCTACGGGCGAAATTCGGTCGCCGCAACCACTCCATCGGGCCCGTGACAGGCGCTGGGCGAAAGCCGGATCAGCTGCCCGGCGCCTCATCGCCACGCTTCGCGGGCGGAAGCAGCGGTCGCAGCTCTCCCGCCAAGCCACGAATATCTTCCGCCAAGGCCTCAGCCACCGCACGCTCGGTGAAGAGCTCGTCGGTGATCTGGAGGGCGGCCAGAATGGCAGCCTTGTGCGTTTCCACCACGCCACCTCCGTCGAGGATAGCGCGGGTGATACGATCCACATGTTCGGCCACGGCCCGCGTGTGCACTTCGCTGGCCTCGGTGCGCAGTGTGTACTCTTCGCCCACAATGCGAACCCGCACGACGTTTCGACGGTCGGTCACTTGTCGCCCCCGTTACCAATCTGCTGTCTGAGAAACCGCACCCGCTCGCTGATGTGTCGCGTGCGCTCGGCGGCTTCGACGAGGCGTTCGCGTAACATGGCGTTTTCTGCGGCCAACTCCGCGTCGGCGACGGACGCCGGCTGGGATCCGCCCAAGCCCGACGCGGCCACGGCGGTCGCGGCCCTGTGGGTGGCGACGGAGGCCGCCGCCTCAGCCTGCGCGACGGCCGCAGCCGCCGAGGTTTCGGCCTGCGTGGCGGCATTCTCAGCCTCCGCTAACGCCTGCTCCAACTCGGCGATACGGCGGCGAGCGGTCTCGCCAACTTTAGCCAGCTCAGCCGCGTGCGCCGTTACCTGGTCGAGTTCGCGCACCTGCGACTCGGCCGACAGCGCACGACGACGGAATCCCGCCAGCTGATCGGAGACGTTTCGGACCACGGCCTCAAGCTCGACAAAGGCCGTGCGACCAGCGGTTTCAGGACGTACGGGGTCGGACACCGAGCTCTCGTTCAAGGGTCTGCAGCAGACGGGCGCGCCGTCCTTCGATTTCCTTATCCCGCAGCGTGCGCTCCGGATGACGGAACGTCAAGCGCCAGGCCAGCGATCGATGCCCCGCCGGCAACCCGTCACCGCGGAACTCGTCGAACAGCTCCAGACGCTCCAACAACTCACCCGCACTCTCACGCAAACAATCCTGAACCGATGCGGCGGAGACCTGCGCCGGCACCAGCAACGCGAGATCGAATGTTGCCGCAGGATACATCGGCAGCGGAACATAATGGACGTTCGCCCACGCCGAACCCACCCGCGCCGGCGCATGGTCGTGCGCGTGCTTGCCATGCTCCGCTACATCCGCCGAGGGCATGACACCCAACGTGATCTCGATGCCGAACGCCGTGCTCGCCCACACCGGCAGATCGAGCGACAACCGCCGCACCACGCCCACCGGCTCCTCGTGACCGGTGGCAAGCACCTGCCAGAGCACATCCTCGCTGCTCGCCGCGAGCGTGATCGTGGCATCAGGAAACGCGGACTGCGCGAGTAAATCGGCCAACGCCTTCGCGTCCCACACATCGTAGGGCGGCGGTGCGGGATCCGTGAAGTGCGGCGGTCGCACCGCACCCATCACCAACGCTGCAACACGCACTTCTTCGCGCGGCAATCGACCGCCCGAAGGCACAAACGCCGAACCGATCTCGAACAAACGTACATTGCCCTGCATGCGCGACACGTTGTACTCCGCGCGTCCCGACAGCGTCGTGAGCAAGGAACCACGCAGATACGGTTCATCATCCGCGAGCGGATTGCGCACGCGCAGCGATTCATCGGCACCAGTAGCCACGAACGGCATGGGTCGTGTCTCCGCCAAGCCCGACGCGACACACGCCTCGCGGACGCGACGCGACATCACATGCAACGCGTGATCCGGCACCGTGCCCGGACGGAACGGCTGCACGACATCAGGCAACGCGTCAAAGCCGATGAGTCGCGCCACTTCCTCGATCAGATCGACTTCAAGCCTGACGTCGTGGCGCCATGTAGGCGGCTTCACCATCCACGCCTCGTCGCCGTCGGGCTGCAACACGCATCCTATCGACAACAGCGTGCGCTCAATGTCATTGCGTGCGATCGGCGCGCCCAACAACAGTGCCACACGCGGTCCACGCAGACGAACAGCCGCTGGCGACGGACGCGCGGTGCCCACATCGATGACTCCGGCAATACGCCCGCCAGCCACGGCGGTGATCAACGACGCTGCATAGCCGGCAGCCTTGCCGGTGAATCCTGCATCGACACCGCGCTCGAACCGATAGCTGGCATCGGTCGACAGCTGCACAGTGCGGCGCACCCGTCGCACGAATGACGGATCGAACCACGCGACTTCAAGCAGAATGTCGGTGGTGGAATCGTTAACCTGACTCGCTTCCCCACCCATGATGCCCGCGAGCGCCGTTGGACGTTCACCGTCGCAAATCACGGTGGTGCCGGCCGCCAGCGTGCGATTCACACCGTCGAGCGTGACCAACGACTCGCCCTCCCGTGATGCACGCACCACGATCTGCTGCGAGGCCAACATCGACAGGTCGAACGCGTGGGACGGCTGGCCCAGCCCGTGCAACACATAGTTGGTGGCATCGACGACGTTGTTGATGCTGCGCAGACCAATACTCGTGAGACGCTGCACCAACCAAGCGGGACTCGGCGCGACTTGCACACCGCGAATCACCACACCGATGTAGCGCGGACACGATGCCGTGTCGTCCAGCCGAATCGTCACGCCGTCGGCCATGGCTTCCTTTTCGCCAAACACCGACGCACCAACAGAATCATTCTCGGGCAATGCCGGCAGCTCGCCCGGCATGCGCAGCGGAATGCCGTTGAGCGCACTCAGCTCGCGCGCCACACCAAGATGCGACAACAGATCGGGACGGTTGGGCAGCACGTCGAGATCGAGGCGCACGTCGCCAATGGGGAGCACCTGCAACAATGGCGTGCCCGGCGCTGCATCAGTCTCGAGCGTATAGATACCGTCGTGTTCTTCGCCGAGCCCGAGTTCGCGGGCAGAACAGAGCATGCCGTTGGACACCGCACCACGAATCTTACGACGGGCGATCACAAGTCCGTCAGGCATCACTGTGCCGGTGCGCGCG
>Ga0105046_10012758_pt1 | contig 13031 bp, 9 predicted proteins | sample MAT03_FD_78385 | JGI IMG/M metagenome (GOLD analysis project Ga0105046, IMG submission 78385) | Freshwater microbial communities from Lake Fryxell liftoff mats and glacier meltwater in Antarctica - MAT-03 (megahit assembly) | ecosystem: Environmental > Aquatic > Freshwater > Ice > Liftoff... | reverse complement strand
TCCAGCGAAGATTTGGCGCGCATCTGCCACGCGCACCCAACGCTTTCTGAAGCGGTGCATGAAGCGGCTTTAAGTGTGGATAAGCGGGCGATTCATCGGGTGAATTAGTGTCATCCGAATGTGCTGAATCAATAGAATTTCACCATGGCAGGCACAAAAAGGCGAAACGTGATTGAGCAAAACTCTTGAGCTTGTTGCGTTAACCTCGGCCGACGGCGCCGCTAAAAAATAATGTGAAAAAATTCCTTCTGTTTTTGCTTTGCATGCTGCCCGCATTGGCGCTGGCCAACGTCGGCGTTGGTTTCTTCTTTCTGCCACAGCCATTGTTATTTGTCACTTTAGCGCCGGTTATATTGCTTGAAGGTTGGCTAATTTGGATTTGGATTAGCCGTACACAAATACTGAAACTGCGTCATGCGCTGTTTTGGTCGCTGCATATGAATTTGATCTCCACCCTTGCGGGAGCCGCTCTAGCCGTGCTTTTAGATTTTGCCCTGCTCAATAATAGTTCTGGATTTGAGCCAACAAAAACCGCTACGAGCATACTTTTACTGGTGTTTTTGTATTGGTCTTGGCGCATTGAGTACTGGGTGCTACGCAAAAAATTCTTTGACGTTGCACAACATCAACTTTTGCGCGCTGTGCTTGGCGCCAATCTTGCCAGCTATTCAATGCTGGTCCTGACAGTTTGGGTTAGTCCGCAGTTTCTATCGCACCAAACCTTGGCACCGCGCGTTTTAATTTCCAATGTGGTTATGATCACCAAGGGCACCCTATCGGCGGCCAGCGAGGATTACATCGCAGAAATTGCCCGCACACCCACGAGCAAGGAATTGCAAGAACTACCCGCCATCCAAAACCTGATACGACAGGCGCCACAGCAAAATTTTGAGTGGTTGGACTTAAGCTCCGACATGCGGCTACGTCTGCGTCTACACGCACCGGGGTACAGCGAAATTGACGGCAAAATATTGCTCATAGACTTTGCATATGAAGGTAAATCCAGCAGAGCTAAGATAGGCAAGTTTCATTGCCAAGCCCCCAGTATTGATCCACGCTTTTTACCGCTTGGCTGCCGCTAGGGCCGCTGATAACTGCCGAGTGCGCGCGTGCGAGCCCTTTTGGGATGTTCCCATTATTTGCTGATTTTCCTCCGGTGATTAGGTAGCCTGGGTTTGCCGATTCGCCCTTGCCAAGCTTTGTCATGGTGTTAGCATTGCCGTATGACTACTGCAACCATGAATGTCTCACTTCCAGCGGTGATGCGCGAGTTTGTCGACAGCCAGATTAAAACCGGTGGCTACGGCTCGACCAGTGAATATGTGCGCGAGCTGATTCGTAAAGACCAACTTGCCAAATCACACGCGCAGCTGCGCGATATGATTTTAGAAGGCATTAACTCTGGGCCAGCGGTTATGATTGACGCGAACTATTTCATTGAACTCAAAGCCCGAGTAAAAGCGCGCCGCGCGCAGGCATGAAGCAACTTGCGCTACGTCCATTGGCATTGCTCGAATTGGAGGAAGCAACAGACTTCTACGAAGAAGAGCAGGTCGGACTCGGTGATAGATTCTCAGATGCTGTTGAAGCCGCTCTGCTCAAAATTCGGGAAAACCCAGGCTTAGGAAGCAAGCGCTATGTTGAATTGGTTCCGGGATTGCACGTGTATGTGCTTCGCACCTTTCATTACCTCATTTTCTATTTCAATCATGCCGACCATATAGAGGTTATCCGCCTCTTGCATGCCAAACGTGATTTGCCTTCCCTATTGGAAATTGGTGAGTTCTAAGAGCTAACGTATAGCTTGGTCGGCCGCTGCGAGTTGCATTAGCCTATCAATAAGTCCACGCTCGTGCGCTTTCGTCGATCAACAAACAGCACATGCGCGCATTCTATATAGCCCCATTTCTAATTTTTGCGATCTGCGGCCAAAGTCCTGTGCTTGCGGCAACGGTGGAGCCGCAAGCAGCGGTAAAACTAGATCCGCTAGCCGAAATTCGCGAAACCGCGCTAAAAAGCGGTCAGGCCTATGCGCTGTTAGAGTCGCTAACGACAGATGTTGGGCAGCGTTTAGCGGGCAGCGAAAATGATGCGAAAGCCGTTGCTTGGGCAAAGGCCAAGTTCACCGAGCTTGGCTTTGATCGTGTCTACACCGAGCCCGTTCGCTATCCGGTTTGGACGCGTGGCGAGGAATCCTTGGTCTCGGTTAGCCCGGCCACACAAAAATTCTCCGTTGCGGCACTCGGCGGTTCCATGGGCACCGGCGCAAAAGGCGTTGAGGCCGAGGTGGTGCAGTTTGACGATTATAAAAACTTAGAGTCTGCGGCCGCAGGATCGGCTGCGGGCAAAATCGTCTTTATTAACTATCAAATGCTGCGGACTAGAGATGGTTCTGACTATGGCGCGGCGGTCATTTCGCGCGTCGCTGGCGCATCGGCGGCAGCAAAACTAGGCGCGCGCGCGTTGATTATCCGCTCGATTGGCACCGATCAAACGCGCAACCCACACACTGGGGTGATGCGTTACGACAATACGCCGACGCGGATTCCGGCGGCGGCGATCGGCAATATCGATGCCGATTTGTTGGCGGCCATGATCAAACGCGGTAAGCCGGTTACGCTTAAACTGCAGCTCGGCGCGCGCACGCTCAAAGGCGACTATGTTGGCGCGAACGTGATCGGTGAAATCACCGGTGCGGTTAAGCCGAAAGAAATCGTCGCAATAGGCGGGCATTTGGATTCCTGGGATTTGGGCACCGGTGCGATTGACGATGGCGCGGGCGTTGCGATCACGATGAGCGCCGCCGCGTTGATCGGTGCGCAAGCGACGCCACCGAAACGCACGATTCGCGTCGTACTATTTGCCAATGAGGAGCAGGGTGTTTACGGCGGTAAGGCCTACGCTGCGGCGCGGGTGAAGGCGGACGAAGTTGGTCAGCAGGTGATCGCCGCCGAAAGTGATTTTGGCGCTGGGCGCATTTATTCCCTGAAAACCAATCTTAGTGACGCGCGCCTCGCGGGCCTAGCCCCACTTTTACGCGCGCTTGCACCATTGGACATTACCTTAGGCGCCAATGACGCAGGCGGCAGCGCCGATTTTGGCCCGATGCGGGAAGCGGGCGCGCCAGTGGCTGACTTGCAGCAAGATGGCACCAAATATTTTGACATCCATCATACGGCGCGCGATACGCTTGATCAGGTGGACGCTGAGGATTTAAAGCAAAACGTGGCGGCCTATGCCGTGTTTGCGCGGTTTTTTGCTGACGAATAATTGGGTTTGAATTTTCGTGTTGGCTAATAGACTTGAGGCTATAAGGTCATAACGCTGCGGAATGCGCATCCGCAAAAAGTTAATAAACGTAACAAATATTGTTGCTGGTGATACCTCTGAGTTGATCGCCATTGCGCAACGTCGATCAAAATAGAGCGCGATCGTTACGTCTTTAATGCGTCTCCATCATTTCCGAAGATGCAAGTAAATCTGAATTGCTGCTTAAAAATACATTTAGAAACAAAATTTTCATGCAAATATAGTAAACGCACTTCACAATATAACAATTGTTGATAAATTTGGGGCTGCTAAATATGGACGACTCTGAGCCTGCAAATTCAGGAATTGCCGCCGCTGAGGGAATTCAAGGCGGCTTAGAGCGCCGTAACAGTGTCTTTCGTACCCGATTCACGCCGTTACCCTTGCCAGCGGAGGAGCAACTGCGTGGCGCTAGCGGCGCGTTTATTTGTAAAAGTGCGGACAGCATTCGCGCCCTGTCATTGCAGGCTTTTCCAGAGCGGGCACCGATTGAGTTTGTTGGGCATGATCCCGCCATTGTTGAGCTGCTGCGCCGCATTGCCAAAGTGGCGAAATTTGATGATCCAGTATTAATTACGGGCGAATCTGGATCCGGCAAAGAACTCGTTGCGCGCGCGATTTATCTGTTGTCTGGCCGCGTCAAGAGCGAATTTTCTGCGGTGAATTGCCCGCAGCATCAAGATGGTAATTTGACCGTCAGTGAGCTTTTCGGCCACGAGAAGGGCAGCTTTACCGGTGCCGCCGCAGACCGCAAAGGCAGTTTTGAGGCCGCCGACGGCGGCGTGGTGTTTCTCGATGAAGTCGCCGATTTGCCGATGAGCGCGCAAGTCATGTTGCTGCGCGCGCTGGCGGAAGGCGAATTCAAGCGTTTGGGCTCGAATAAAGCACGGCGTGTGAATGTGCGGGTAGTGGCGGCAACAAATCGGCCGCTGGAGGCCATGCGCATCGGCGAAGCATTTCGCGAGGATCTTTACTTTCGGCTGCGCTACTTCGCTATCGAAGTGCCGCCGTTACGCCGTCGTGGCAATGACTGGTTTCTACTGCTGCGGCATCGCTTGGAAGGTCTGCGGCAAAAGCACGGGGTTGAACGGCGCTTTTCCGATCAGTCATTAAAGCTCCTTGAGGGCTACCCGTGGCCGGGAAATATCCGCGAGCTCTACAATATTGTCGCGACCGGCTATGCGATGGCAGATGGCATTGAAATTCAGCCAAGCGACTTTGAAAGTATGTTGGGGCGCAGTAACCACACGCTCGATGATATGACCGATGCCATGGTGAAGCAGCTGCAAACCAGCGGCCCAGGCTGCTTTTGGCCACTGGTGCACGAGCCATTTCTCAATCGTGATTTGAGCCGCAAAGAAGTGCGTGGCATTATCAAACGCGGGCTTTCCATGGCTGGGCATAGTTATCGGGAAGCGCTGCCGATTTGGGGTGTGGCCGACGGCGACTACCAAAAATTTATGGATTTCTTGCGCCACCACGACTTGAAGGCACACCCATGATGAGGATCCCGCAGCCACTCGTTAGGACATTCTTCAGAAGGTTTTCAGCAATGCTGACGCTGCTTTTGCTTAGCGCCAGCGCTACCGTTTCGGCGAATGATTTGCCCGGCTTTATCACGCCTGAACCAACCGTACCGAAAACGTTTACCGAGCCAACAACTGTTGAAGTAACACCGATTGACACCGCGCTGATCTCGCCAAACGCGACCGACACGGCACCGGAATCATCGCAGTTGAGCCTAATGCAGGCGGTGCAGCGCGCCTTGCAGCATTCCACGACCTTGGCGTTGCAGCGCAGCCAAGTGGCGCTACAGATCGGCGTGTTGCAATCGGCCGTGGGCGCTTTCGATCCAATCCTGACGCAAGATACCAGCCTGAGCTTTGTCCAAGAAGAACTAAGCGATCAAGCCAAGGCGGCGCTAGTATTGACGCGCACGCAAAATCAAGAGCTGATCGATGATTTTAATAAGCGCCTAAGCGACGAACAAGCGGTGCGCCAAGAATTGGGCCGGGTACGTGCCGACCCAACCGGGGCCAGTATTACCAACCCAGATTTGCGATCGCAAATCGGCCTGCTGAACCGATTGATCACCGCGCAAACTGATCCGGCGATTCGCAATGAATTGATTGCCCAGCGTGACAGCGGTATCGACGAGGATATCGCAAGCTCGGATATGGATATCGCATCGTTAACGTTAGATCGCGATAAGGAAGTTGAGCGTCTGCGAAAATTGGGGCCAGCGCCCACAATTGATACGCGCTACGACGCCTCGATTAGCGCCGGTTGGCGCAAAAGCTACCGCAATGGCTGGGCGGTGAATGCCTCGGCATTATTAACCTTAGCGGGCACCGATTACGCCGGTAAACGCCGCGCGCCGGAGTTTGGCGGCAAAGGCGTGCTGGACCTTTACCGTACCAAAATTGGCCTGGATTTATTAGCACCACTCGGCCGTGGGCGCTCCCAGTTGGGTGCCACCGAGCGCTCCAGCGAGATTGATCTAAAGGCCGCCGAAGCGGTGCTGGCGCAGCAAGTGGCGGCAGTGGTGCGTGACACCGCGGGCAGCTATTGGCAACTCGTCGCCGCCGCGCAACGGCTGCAAATCGCGCGGGATTCTTTGCAGCGTCAACAGCAAATCGGCGAATTAACCGGCGCGCTGGTCGAGGCGGATCAAAGTCCACGCAGCGAGATCGCTCGCGCTGCTGCCAGTGGCGCGGAGGCGCAAGCGCGCGTCATTCAAGCCGAAAGCGCGCTGGTTTCAGCGCGTTTTTCATTGGCGCAAGTGATGGGCGAACGTGTGCAAACCTTGGACGAAGCGCCGTTTCCGAATAATGGCTTTCCGCCGCTTGCCGAATTGCCAAAACTGGATGCGGTGGCGCTATTGGATCTGGAGCAACGCAGTTTACGTCGCCGTTCGGACTTCACCGCCGCAATTTTGCAAAGCGAAAGTGCTGCAGTTTTAAGCACCGCCGCACTCGTTGAATTGGCACCGAAACGCGATCTAACTTTTGGTGTTTTCGCCACCGGTGTGGCGGAAGATTCTGCGGTAGGCACCGCGCTAAAAGATGCTATTGCCGGCAAATATACGCTGCCCAGCGTGAGTCTAGGCTACAACTACGAGCGGCCCTGGCGCAACGACGCCGCACTTGGGCAGCTGGCACAATCGGAGGCATTTCTAAAGCAGCGCGTGGTGTTGCGTGAAGATCTAGCGCGCCGTTTGCGTGCCGGCATTGCGCTGAGCTTAGAGCGGTTGCAGCGGGCGGCTGCGCAAGTGACATATTTGCAGGAAGCCACGAAGCTGTATTTGCAAAGCGTCACCAGTGAACGCGAGCGCCTGCGCACCGGCTCCAGCACGCTGATTGATCTATTGCTTACCGAAGAGCGCGCCACCAACGTGCTGTTTTCAATGATCGCAGCCGAGGCCGCCTATGCCTCGGCGCTGGTGGAATTGCGCTTTGCTACCGGCTTATTGTTGAGCAAAGACCAACAAAGCGTGCAGCTGGATGAAAAATCTTTGGTCACGATCACAGTCGAAGAGTTAATGGCGTGGTGAAGCGCGTTAAAGCGCGCTACGGCATGTTTGCGCTTTTGCCACGCGCCATAGCGCCGATAGGCTTTGCCTTGCTGGCAACGCCCATGTGCGGTCATCTACACGCGCAAGGCCTAGCTGCGCCAGCACAAACCCAACTCAGTGCCCGCGAAGCGGTGACGCTCGCACTTGCAAACAATACCGAGGTCGAACTTGCGCGCGCCGAGCTGATGGCCGCTGATGGTCGCCGACAAGAGACTTTTGGCCAATTGGACCCTTCGTTTCGATTCAATGCGCTAGTTTCTAGAAATCGTGCCGAGGTGATTCCCGCCATCGTGCGCCAGCAAACTGGCAACCGCACCCTGTTGGAAACGCTGGACGATAAGTTCGGTGAACAGGCCGATAGCCTAGAGCGTGAATTGCGTGCCGGCCCGAACGTGGTCAGCTTAGAGTGTGGGCTCGGCAATCAAATTTTGATTAATGGCCGTGACATTTGCGAAAGTCCGGAGGTCGCGCGTCAGCGGCGGCGCTTGGATAATTTGCTCAGCACCCTTTCCGCAAGCGCCGGTGGCGATCCCGATGTCGCGCTAGATTTAGCAGCCCTCCAACGCGATCTGCGCGCCACCAATCGCGAGTTTATTCAAACCCTGATTGACACGCTGCGCACGGTTTCCAGAAGCTCGCGCAACGCGCGTACCGATTTGGGCGATGTGCCGAAAACCGAATTGGTCAAAACCTTAATGCTGGACTTTTCCTGGTTTAAGCCGATGCGCAATGGCTGGACGTTTACGCCCCAGCTAGTGCTGGAAAGCAAAGCCGACAACTTTAGCAATAAGCCGATCCGCGGGCGCTTTGGCGGCAAAGGACTGAAATTAACGACACGCTCGGCGCTCGGGCTCAATCTAACTGCACCCTTAGGGCGGGGCGGAAGAGTGGCGGTAGCGGCGGAGCAAGAGGCCGCCGAGCTGCGCGCCAGTGCCAGCGCTAATGCGCTGCGTTTTGTCGCCGGGCGCATCAGCTTTCGGGTGCTGGATGCTTATTGGCGCTTAGTGGCGGCGGATCAGCAGCTAGACTTGGTGAAAAAGCAAGTTGCCGCGCGGGCGAAATTACTTGAGCTGGGCGGCGCGCTACTGGCCGCAGATGAAATCAGCGCCGGGCAATTGATCGAGCCCAACGCGCAAGCGCAACAGGCGAGTGCGGAGCGGATTGCCGCCGAGCAGGCGCGCGCGGATGCCAATGAAAATCTAAGGCAATTGCTAGGCCTAGATTTGAGCGCCGCACCGATCTTGGTGACGATGAAAGATTTCCCCAGCCTAAGTGCCGTATGTTTGCCCGACGCGACGAGCTTGGTCGAGCTCGCCGAGCGCGCGCGCGGCGATCTAACGAACCTGCGCTTCACCCGGCTTGCTGCTGAGCGTGACAGCGTGCGTGCACATGATGCACTGCGGCCTAGGTTAGATTTTACTGTGACGGTTGGATATGTCGGGCGCGAAGAAAACAACGCGATCTTGCAGGGCATCGAGCGTTCGCTCAATGACGAGCTGGCCGGCCCCTCGATATTGTTCACCTTTTCTGGTGAGCTGGACTATCGCAATCAGCGCGCGCAGGGTGTGCTGGTATCGAGCTTAGAACTCGCCGAACAGGCGCAGCTGCGTGAAACCGAAACTCTGTGGCAAACCCGCCGCGAACTGGTGGAAACGCGCACGCGCGTGAAAAATTTACTGCTCGAAATGCGCCAGCGCCAAATCGCGGTTGCCAGCTATCGCCAGCTTAATAGCGATACCCAAGCCGCACTGCAAGCCGGTGAATTAAGTCCTGCCGATGCGCTAACCACTGAGCTGCAAGCTTTTGATGCTGAAGCTGGCTTAATCAGTATTCAACAGCGCTATCTGAGCAGCATTGCCGAGCTTGGCTTTCGCAGCGGCGCATTAATGGATGCCAAGCACGCGGATCAATTGCGGCTGGGCGCCGAATTTTGGCCGTGGGCGTGCCCATGAGCCTACACCTCGTCATTGCGAGCGCAGCGGAGCAAACCATCTTGCTTTCTAGGTATCAAGAAATGGATTGCCACGTCGCTTCGCTCCTCGCAATCACGAAAGGCGGCGCTCTCCATGATCCCATATCGTAAGTCATTGATTTTAGATGTCACAAACCAACCAAGGTTCAGGGGCCGTTTGCAGTTTCCGACGGGAAATAGGATCTCGCAATGACGAGGCGCTATTTATGTCGTTGGCAATAACAAATATTCAGACGGTTTTACTAAGCCCCAAAGCCCCATAAATCTTCATCGCCGGAGCACTTCCATGCTGCAAGATCCTAAATCGATGTTTCGCAAAGCCGCCCTCGATAAACTGGCCTCCCCAGAACAGCTCGACGTGTTGATGGAGGTCACCAGCCCGCGCAACTGGGCGCTGGTTTATGGCATGGGCGGGCTGATTTTATTGGTTATTGCCTGGAGCATATTCGGCACGATTCCGACCAAAGTTGCCGGTCAGGGCATCTTGATTCGCGGCGATGCGGTGTTGGCGGTTACCAGCTTAGCCACCGGCCAAATCACCTCAATGAAAGTCGCCGCTGGGGATCACATTGAGGTCGGGCAAATTATTGCGGAAATCGGCCAGCCAGCAATCGATCTAAGGCTGGCGAATCAAAACGCGCGCTTGTTGGCGCTGACGCAATCAGACGGCGATTCGAAAATTGCTGAGGCCGACAATTTGCGGCAGTCGCTAGCGGCACTCGATGCCGAGCAAGCCAGTATGCTGAAATCCATTGTCGACTACCAAGCGGACTTGGTCTCGCTGCGCGAACGCATGGCAGTACAGGAAGACTTAGTGCGACGTGGTTTGTTGACGAAGGGCACCGTGCTGGGCACGCGCAGTCAAATATCCGGCACCGAGCAATCGATATCGCGCGCGCAAGTGCGGATCGCGGAAATTGCAACGCAGCGTAGCTCGCTTGCGCGCAACGTCAGCGAACGCGCCGATTCCCGCGCCGCTTCTATGGACGACATTCGCCGTCAAATCAGCGAGATTGAAGGCCAGCGCGAGGGCAGCACCCTGATTCGCTCGCCCTATGCGGGCCGAGTTTTAGAAATCGCCAGCAACAATGGCGATGTGGTTTCCCCAGGTCGACAAGTGCTTACCATCGAAAACGAGGCGCGCCCCTTGGAAGCGGTGATTTATGTTTCTGGCTTGGAGGGCAAGCGCATCAAGCCCGGCATGGAAGTGCGCATTTCGCCGAGCACAGTCAAGGCCGAGGAATACGGCTTCATGCTGGCCAAAGTGCGCAAAGTCGGTGACTTCCCAGTCAGCCCTGAAGGTCTGCGCCGCGTGCTGCGTAACGACTCACTCGTCGAAGCGCTATCCGGTAAAGGCACGTCGGTCGAAGTGCAAATCGAGCTGCAGGCGGATCCAAACATGCCCTCGGGCTTTAGGTGGTCCTCTTCAGTCGGGCCACCGACTGCGGTTTTTTCCGGCACCTTGGCAACGGCCACCGTGGTCGTTGAACGCCGTCGGCCGATATCGCTGGTAATTCCAGTCCTCAAACGCACGGTAGGGGCAAACTAATGGCTGCACCAGTGAAGCCTTTACCCGATAAGGCTGCGGCCGATCCTAAGCTTGCCAAGCCACCGAATCGCCGCGTGCGCACGCCGACAGTATTGCAAATGGAGGCAGTGGAGTGTGGTGCTGCGGCGCTGGGCATCGTGCTGGCGCACTACGGCCGTTTTGTGCCGCTAGAAGAGCTGCGCTTGCAGTGCGGTGTGTCGCGCGATGGTTCGAAAGCGAACAATCTCATGAAGGCGGCCCGACACTATGGGCTGGAGGCCAAAGGTTTTAAGCAAGGCCTGGAGGCACTTTATAAGCAAGACTACCCGTGCATTTTGTTTTGGAATTTCAATCACTTCCTGGTGCTGGAAGGCTTCAAAGGTGATCGTGTTTTTCTGAATGACCCAGCTTCCGGGCCGCGCGCGATCGCGATGGAAGAGCTGGACGCCAGCTTTTCCGGCGTGCTGTTGACCTTCAAGCCCGGGCCGAATTTCAAAAAAGCCGGTGCGCCGAACGATATTATTGCGGCCTTGCGCAAGCGCCTGGTTGGGCATGAAAAAGCGCTGCTGTTTGCGGTGCTTTGCGGCTTACTTTTGGTGGTGCCAGGACTGGTCACGCCGACTTTTTCGCGCTTATTTATTGATGAGTATTTGGTCGCTAATCGCACCGATTTGATTGGCCCGCTGCTGACTGCGATGGGGCTCACGATTGCCTTCACCTCGATGCTCACGTGGTTACAAGAACGCGCGCTGCTGAAATTGGAAACCAAAATTTCCTTGCTCAATTCGTCGGCATTTTTTAATCACATTTTGCGGCTGCCGGTCAGCTATTTTGCCCAGCGCTTTGCCGGTGAAATTGGTTCACGTATTTCCCTTAACGACAACGTCGCCAGCCTGATCACCGGGCGCCTCGCCACCATCGCGATTGACATGGTGCTGATCGTTTTCTACGCAATTTTGCTGATGTTTTATGATGTCGGATTGACGCTACTGTGCATAACGCTGGCTACAATCAATATCGTAGCGACCAAGTATGTCGCGCGCTTTCGCGTCGATGCCTCGCGTCGGCTGTCGCAAGAAAACGGCAAATTGACCGGCACCGCGATGGGCGGCTTGCGCATGATTGAAACCATCAAAGCCACGGGTGCCGAGGCCGAATTTTTCGCACGTTGGTCCGGCTATCAAGCCAAGGCGCTAAAAAGCGAGCAAGATTTAGGCCGCATCAATGGTTATATGGCGGCGGTGCCACCGTTTGTGACCGCCTTGATTACCTGTAGTATTTTGATGATCGGTGGCTTCAAAGTGATGTCGGGTGCGATGACGGTCGGCATGCTGATCGCTTATCAGGTATTGATGGCAAGTTTTACGCGCCCGCTGAATAACTTCGTGCGTTTTGGCGGCTCCTTGCAAGAATTAGATGCCGACATGAATCGCCTGGATGACGTGTTAAAAAACCCGCAGGATAGCCTTTACGACAAAACCCGCGTCACCGACCCGCGCGCTGAAAACATGATCAAGCTCTCCGGCGAAATTGAGCTGCGTAATATTAGTTTTGGCTGGAGCCCGCTGGAACCCGCGCTAGTTGAGGACTTTTCCCTGCACATTAAACCTGGGCAGCGGGTGGCGCTGGTGGGTGGTTCTGGCTCGGGTAAAAGCACGGTGGCCAAGCTCATCACTGGCCTGTTAGAACCTTGGACTGGGGAGATTTTATTCGACGGCATTTCCCGCACCAACCTGCCAGGATCGTTAATTAGTAATTCGCTCGGCGTGGTGGATCAGGAGATTTTTCTATTCCAGGGCACAGTGCGTGAAAACCTAACGATGTGGGATTCCACTGCGCTGGATGTATACGTGCTGCAAGCTGCCCGCGATGCGGTGATCGCGGAAACGGTGGAAACCCGCGATGGCGCGTATCAGTCGATGGTGGAAGAGGGCGGCGGCAATTTTTCCGGCGGCCAATCGCAGCGGCTAGAAATTGCCCGCGCCCTGATCAGTAACCCGACCATGCTGGTGCTCGATGAGGCCACCAGTGCGCTGGATACCGCGACCGAACGCTTGATTGACGATAATTTGCGCCGCCGGGGCTGCACGTGCATCACCGTCGCGCACCGCCTGAGCACGATTCGCGACTCGGACGAAATCATCGTCATGGAACGCGGAAAAATCGTGCAGCGCGGCACCCACGACCAGCTCAAGGCGCAGCCTGGGCTGTATCAAGAATTGATTAAGGAATAGGCGCATGAGTGCTGATGCTGTAGTTGCGCAAGATGTAGTTGTTAGCAACGCCCTGATCGAGCGCTTCAAACTTCTGGGCGAACGCGTTGAACTTTCTGGGCTCAATCCTTTGCTGATTGAAGACCCTGAAGCGGTTTATATCGTGGAACGTGGCCGCGTGGAGCTATTCACCGTCGCCATTACCGAGCGCGAACCGTCCGGGCATCGTTCGCACTTTATTGGCATCGCGGTCGGTGATTTATTTTTTGGCATGGCCCTGCAGGAAGCCTTAGGCGCAGCATTTTTGGCGGTCGGCAGGCTTGGTACAGTCGCTTGGCGCATGTCGCGCAAAGCGGTGATGAGCTTGGCGAACGATCCAGACTTGACGGATTTGCTTAGCATTGGTGTAGATCGCTGGGTCGAGGAGCTTAGCCG
>Ga0105046_10012757_pt1 | contig 13031 bp, 10 predicted proteins | sample MAT03_FD_78385 | JGI IMG/M metagenome (GOLD analysis project Ga0105046, IMG submission 78385) | Freshwater microbial communities from Lake Fryxell liftoff mats and glacier meltwater in Antarctica - MAT-03 (megahit assembly) | ecosystem: Environmental > Aquatic > Freshwater > Ice > Liftoff... | reverse complement strand
GCCGACGGGGGCGCACTTTTGTGCGTTCCCAAGGCTCCGAGCGACTGACGAAGCCAGGCGTGCATAGGTGAGTCCCGGGCGCCACTTGGCCCCCCACAACACGCATAGAAAAGGGCGGCCCGAAGGCCGCCCTTTTCGACATCCCAGCTTCAGCCCAAAGGCCTCAGCCAAACGCTACGCCTTGTCGGACGTGGCATCGATTTCCTGGTTGATTTCTTCCAGTTCACCGGCAAATGACTCTCCAAACGCGTCGGCTCCGTTGGAGCCTCCGTTCGAGTCGCCGGTCAGCTCGTCTTCTTCGAGCAGGACCGTCTCTTCCGCCGGGGCGAAAGGTTCGGCCGGCTCGATGACCACTGAGCGGTACCGCTTTAGTCCGGTTGCGGCCGGAATCAGCTTGCCGATGATGACGTTCTCCTTGAGCCCGACCAGACGGTCGCGCTTGCCTTCGAGAGCGGCATCGGTCAGGACCTTGGTGGTCTCCTGGAAGGAGGCCGCCGAGAGGAATGACTTGGTTGCCAGCGATGCCTTCGTGATGCCGAGGATACGTTCCTTCGACTTCGCGGCGGTTCCGCCGTCAGCCTTGGCCTGCTTGTTGATCTTCTTGAGGTCATGACGATCCTCGAGCTGACCCGGCAGGAGGTCGGTCGATCCTTTGGTTTCGACTTCGTCCTTCTTCATCATCTGACGCACGATGATTTCGATGTGCTTGTCGTCGATCTCCACGCCCTGGGCCGTGTAGACGCGCTGGACTTCGGACACGAGGTACTGCTCGATCGCGGTTCGTCCGCGGATCGCGAGTACGTCGGCCGGATACAGCGAACCTTCGTTCAGCTGGGCACCGACTTCAACCGTGTCGCCCGTCTTGACAATCAGGCGGGTACGCGGCGGGAAGGTGTAGGCACTTTCCTCGCCGTTTGCCTCGGTGACCGTGACGGTGGCTGACTTCTCTGACTGTTCCGCGAGTACCTTGCCGGCGACCTCGCTCATCTGAGCGAGACCTTTCGGCTTACGGGCCTCGAACAGCTCGACCACCCGGGGCAGGCCCTGGGTGATGTCCTGTCCGGCGACTCCACCGGTGTGGAAGGTACGCATGGTGAGCTGGGTTCCCGGCTCGCCGATCGACTGGGCGGCAACCGTGCCGACCGAATCGCCGATCTCGACGAGGTAACCGGTGGCCGGTGCGACGCCGTAACAGGATCGGCAGACCCCGCGCTCGGCTTCACACTTGAAGGCGGAACGGACCGGCACTGCCGCATCCGCGTCACCTTCAAAGGCTTCAGCGATCTCGGCCAGTTCAACCTTGGTGATCAACTGGTTGCGCTTCAGCAGTTCACGACCACGCTTGGTAGCGAACTTCTTGGCGGCCAGACGACCGAGCAGGTTGGTGTTGGTTTCACCGGCTGCGTCGATCAAGGGCATCTCAATGAAGTCCTTGGTCTTGCAGTCTTCCGTCCGGACGATTACGTCCTGGGCGACGTCGACGAGTCGACGGGTGAGATAACCGGAGTCAGCGGTACGCAGGGCGGTATCGGCAAGTCCCTTACGAGCGCCGTGGGTGGAGATGAAGTACTCACCAACCGAAAGGCCCTCGATGAAGTTGGACTTGATCGGACGTTCGATGATCTCGCCCTTCGGATTCGCCATCAGGCCTCGCATGCCGGCCAGCTGACGGATCTGCTTGAACGAACCACGAGCGCCGGAGTTGGCCATCATGAAGATCGGGTTCAGCTGACGGAGGTTGTCCTCCATCGCCTGACCGACTTCTTCGGTGGCCTGATTCCATTTGTCCGTGACCTGCTTGTGCCGCTCTTCAGCGGTGTGCCAGCCTTCGTTGAACTCAGCCTGGATCTGCGAGGTCTCAGCATCGAACTTGTCGAGGATGGCCTGCTTCTCCGGCGGCGGAACAACGTTGTTCTTGCTGACGGTGATGCCGGCACGGGACGCGAACTTGAATCCGAGCTCCTTGAAGGCATCGAGGACCTGCGAGATGGCCGGAGCCCCGTAGGACTCAACCAGCCAGCCGACCATGTCATTGATGTCGCGCTTCCTCAGCGACTTGTTGACGAAGGTGTACTGCTCTTCGTCGAACTCGTCTTCGAGGGCGACTTCAAGGGCACGGAGGATGTAATCATTGAAAATGATCCGTCCGACCGTGGTCAGGAAGTGTCCACCGGACTCACCACGCCACTCGGCGTAGTCGTGAAGCGTGACCACACCGTTTTCGTAGGCCAGTTCGGCCTCCTGGGCGCTGCGGAATGCCTTCGGGCGCTTCTCGAGCTTGGTTGCGTCCAGCGCTTCGACATCGTCGGGGGCATAGGTCAGGTAGTACAGACCCAGCACCATGTCCTGCGTCGGGGTCGCCAGAGGCGCTCCGTGTGCGGGCGAGAGGATGTTGTTGGCGGAGAGCATCAGCACGCGGGCTTCAGCCTGTGCTTCAGCTGACAGCGGCACGTGGACGGCCATCTGGTCACCGTCGAAGTCGGCGTTGAAAGCCGAGCAGACGAGCGGATGGACCTGAATTGCCTTGCCTTCGACCAGGATCGGCTCGAAGGCCTGGATGCCGAGACGATGCAGCGTCGGGGCGCGGTTCAGCAGGACCGGGTGTTCCTCGATTACCTCTTCGAGGACGTCCCAGACCTCGGGAACCATCGACTCGACCATCTTCTTGGCGGCCTTGATGTTCTGAACGGCCTTGCGCTCGACGAGCTGGGCCATGATGAACGGCTTGAACAGTTCGAGAGCCATCAGTTTCGGCAGACCGCACTGGTGCAGCTTCAGTGACGGACCGGAAACGATGACCGAACGTCCGGAGTAATCGACGCGCTTGCCGAGCAGGTTCTGACGGAAGCGTCCCTGCTTGCCCTTGAGCATGTCGGAGAGCGACTTCAGTGCACGGTTGCCCGGCCCGGTTACGGGACGGCCACGACGGCCGTTGTCAAACAGGGCGTCAACCGATTCCTGAAGCATGCGCTTCTCGTTGTTGACGATGATCTCCGGGGCACCGAGGTCAAGCAGACGCTTGAGGCGGTTGTTCCGGTTGATCACGCGGCGATACAGATCGTTCAGGTCGGAGGTCGCGAAACGGCCACCGTCCAGCTGGACCATCGGACGCAGCTCCGGCGGAATCACCGGGATGCAGTCGAGGATCATCCAGTCGGGCTCGTTGTCCGAGTTGAGGAATGCCGACGCAACCTTCAGGCGCTTGACCGCGCGGGCCTGCTTCTGGCCCTTGGCCGTGTTGATCTGGTCTTCGAGCTCGTCGCAGGTTGCCTGCAGGTCGATCTGCTGGAGCAGGTCGCGCACTGACTCGGCACCCATGCCGCCACGGAAGTACTCGCCCCATCCAAAGGGCGATCCGAAGCGGTCCTTGAGTTCACGGAAGTCCGTCTCATCGTTGATGACGTCCTTCGGCTTCATCGTGGTGAAGATCTTCCAGACCCGGTCGAGACGATCGATGGCTTCATCGATGTATGCCTCGGTGTCGGTGATCTCGGCTTCAAAGACCTTCTTGAGCTCCTTGATCTGCTTGGCCTGGTCGTCAGCGCTCTGCTTGCGCAGCTGGGCTGATGTCATGCCGAGCGAATCCGCCCAGAGGTGATCTTCGTCGGAGAACTTGTTCTGCGAACCGTCTTCGACGTACTTGACCCGGCGCTTGAGCGACTCGTCCAGCTCGTGGGTGCTCTTGCTGCGCTCGGCTTCGTACTCGGCCTGCACGCTTTCGACTTCCTTCTCGAGGGAAGGCATGTCCTTGGCGCGGGCCTCGTCATCGACCCAGGTGACCATCGAAGCGGCGAAGTACAGAACCTTCTCCAGCTCCTTCGGCGCCATGTCGATCAGGTAACCGATGCGTGACGGCACACCCTTGAAGAACCAGATGTGCGAAACGGGGGCGGCCAGGTCGACGTGGGCCATACGCTCACGACGGACCTTGGAACGGGTTACTTCAACGCCGCAACGTTCGCAGACGATTCCCTTGTAACGGACCCGCTTGTACTTGCCGCAGTAGCACTCCCAGTCCTTGGTCGGACCGAAGATGCGCTCACAGAAGAGCCCGTCTTTTTCCGGCTTGAGTGTCCGGTAGTTGATCGTTTCCGGCTTGAGGACTTCGCCCCAGCTCCAGGAACGGACCTTCTTCGACGAAGCGAGACCGATCTCGATCGCGTCGAAGTTGTTGATGTCAATCACGTTACTCATTCTCTACACCTGCTTCCTTGGTGTCACCGGAGGTGTCTGCGGTGGCATCAGCCTCCGCCTCGACCTTCTCATCGGCGGCACCATTCGCATCGTCGGCGCGAACCTCGGTGAGGTCCATGCCAAGGTCCTGGGCGGCCTGAAGCAGGTCGTCCTCTTCCTCGGCGAGTTCGCCGACGCCCTCTTCGGAGACGACGTTCGCATCAAGCGAAAGCGCCTGCATCTCCTTGAGCAACACCTTGAACGACTCCGGAATCGACGGCTCGGGGATGTTCTCACCCTTGACGATCGCTTCGTAGGCCTTAACCCGGCCGACGGTGTCGTCTGACTTGACGGTGAGCATCTCCTGGAGCGTGTACGCGGCGCCATAGGCCTCGAGGGCCCAGACTTCCATTTCTCCGAAGCGCTGACCACCGAACTGGGCCTTACCACCGAGCGGCTGCTGGGTGACGAGGCTGTACGGGCCGGTCGAACGGGCGTGGATCTTGTCGTCGACCAGATGGTGCAGCTTCAGGATGTACATGTAACCGACGGTGACCTTGCCTTCATACGGCTCGCCTGTGCGGCCGTTGTAGAGCTGCTGGGTGCCGGATGCGCGGGCGCCGGGGCGCTCGTTCATGTCAACTCCCATGTCGATTCCGCGGCGCTCGCCGTGTTCCTCGGCCCATTTCACCAGAGCGGTATCGACGTCTTCGACGGACGCGCCGTCGAACACGGGGGTCGATACGTACACGCGGTCACGCGTGATCTCACGGTTCTTGTAGGACTCGGTGCCGTCGTCGTACCAGCCGTTGCCGGCGACCCACCCGAGGTGGGTTTCCAGGATCTGGCCGATGTTCATACGCGACGGAACGCCGAGCGGGTTGAGGATTACGTCGACGGGCGTGCCGTCGGCGAGGTGGGGCATGTCCTCTTCCGGGACGATCTTCGAGATGACACCCTTGTTGCCGTGACGTCCGGCGAGCTTGTCGCCCTCGGAGATCTTGCGCTTGGTTGCCACGTAGACGCGGACCAGATCGTTGACTCCGGGAGCCAGATCGTCGCCGTCCTCGCGGCTGAAGGTGAGCACGTCAATGACGACTCCGCCTTCACCGTGCGGGACCTTGAGCGAGGTGTCGCGTACTTCGCGGGCTTTCTCCTTGAAGATGGCGCGAATCAGCTTCTCTTCCGCGGTGAGTTCGGTCTCGCCCTTCGGCGTGACTTTACCGACCAGAAGGTCGCCGGAGATAACTTCGGCACCAACGCGGATAACGCCGCGTTCATCGAGGTTGCGCAGGCTCTCTTCGGAGCGGTTCGGGATGTCGCGGGTGATTTCTTCGTCGCCGAGCTTGGTGTTGCGGGCGTCGATCTCGTATTCCTCGATGTGAATCGAGGTGAGTTCGTCTTCCTTCACCAGACGCTCGGACAGGATGATCGCGTCCTCGAAGTTGTAACCCTCCCAGGACATGAAAGCGACCATGCAGTTCTTGCCGAGGGCGACTTCGCCACCACCGGTTGAAGAACCGTCAGCGAGAACGTCGCCGACCTTGACCTTGTCACCAAGCGAAACGATGGGACGCTGATGGATCAGCGTGCCCTGGTTCGAGCGCATGAACTTGAACAGCGGGTACTTGGTGACCTCTTTGCTGCCCTTGATCTCGATGAACTCGGCGTCGACGTATGAAACCTCGCCGTCGTGTTCAGCCAGGATGACATCGCCGGAGTCGACCGCAGCGCGGCGCTCCATGCCGGTGCCGATCAGCGGCGGATCAGGTCGCATCAGCGGAACAGCCTGACGCTGCATGTTCGAGCCCATCAGCGCGCGGTTGGCGTCGTCGTGCTCGAGGAACGGGATCAGGGCGGTCGCAACCGACCAGATCTGCGTCGGCGAGACGTCCATCAGGTTGATCTCTTCGGGGGTGGCGTTCAGCCACTCACCGTCGCCACCACGACAGAAGATTGTCGGGCCGGCGATCTTCTTGGTATCGCCTTCCATGTCGACCGTCGCCTGGGCGATGATCTTGTCTTCTTCCTGGGTCGCGTCGAGGTGGACGATCTCGTCGGTGACGAAACCGTCGGTGACCACGCGGTACGGAGTCGTGACGAATCCGTGCTCGGAGATCTGCGCGTATGACGAAAGCGATCCGATCAGGCCGATGTTCGGGCCTTCCGGGGTCTCGATCGGGCACATGCGTCCGTAGTGGGTGGGGTGAACGTCGCGGACCTCGATCGGTGCGCGCTCACGGGTGAGTCCACCCGCGCCGAGAGCCGAAAGGCGGCGGCGATGGGTGAGTCCGGCCAGAGTGTTCTCCTGGGCCATGAACTGCGACAGCTGTGAAGATCCGAAGAACTCCTTCAGCGCCGCAACCACGGGCCTGATGTTGATGATCGTCTGCGGGGTGATCGCGTCCGAGTCCTCAGTGGTGAGGCGCTCGCGCACGACCCGCTCCATGCGGTACAGACCGATGCGGAACGCTTCCTGGATCAGTTCGCCGACAGTACGCAGACGGCGGTTGCCGAAGTGCTCGTACTCGTCGAGGTGATCGGAAACGGCTTCACGCGGATACGTCAGCGCTTCGGCTGCGTAGTCCTTGATCGGATTCTCTTCGTCGATCTCTTCCGGCATGCCGAGGATCCTCGGCAGGCTGACCAGCTCCTTGATGAGGGAGATGATGTCGTCGTGCGTGAGCACGCGGGTGTCGAGGTCGATGTCGAGTCCGAGACGGGCGTTCAGCTTGTAACGGCCGACGCGGGTCAGGTCGTAACGCTTGGTGTCGAAGAAGAGCTGCTCGAGCAGTCCACGGGCGGCGTCAACCGACGGCGGCTCGCCCGGACGCTGCTTCTTGAACAGTTCGATGAGCGCGCCTTCTTCAGTGCTGGTCGCTTCGGTGTCGGCAGCGATCGTGTGCTGCATGTAGACCGAGTTGTCGAACATCTCGAGGATCTGTTCGTTCGACGTGTAACCCATGGAGCGCAGCAGAACGGTGATCGGAAGCTTGCGCTTGCGGTCGATCCTTACGTAGACGCGACCCTTCTTGTCGATCTCCAGTTCCAGCCAGGAGCCACGGGCCGGCATCAGGTTCGCGGTGAAGACCTGCTTCTCCGGATCCTTCGGGGCCATGACGTATGCACCGGGGGAACGGACCAGCTGGGTCACGACGACCCGCTCGGTGCCGTTGATCACGAAGGTGCCGCGGTTGGTCATCCACGGGAAGTCGCCCATGAACACGGTCTGTTCACGGATCTCTCCGGTTTCGCGGTTCTGGAAAGCGACGGTTACGTTCAGCGGACGTGAGTAAGTGAGATCGCGGTCACGACACTCTTCAATGGTGTGGCCTGGCTGATCAAACTCAAAATTGCTGAAAACGATCGCGAGATTACCGGTGTAATCCTCGATCGGGGAAATGTCATCGATCGTCTCCCGCAGCATGCCGGTTACGGGATCGGTGAGATCCTCGAACGAGCGACGCTGGATGTCGATCAGATGTGGTGCTTCGAGTGGGGTTTCGAGTCGGGAGAAACTCCTGCGGACAACGGGGGCAGAGATCGGACGTGCCAAGGGTGGCAACTCCTCAAGGGGTCAGTGATTCACGAGAGTAAGCGCGGAAGCAAACCAACTGGGCTGAACTTCGCGCAACGACAAAAAATAGCACACAGAACTTTAGTGCCAATAGATTCGGGTCTATGCCTTGTGAGGCAGTCTCCGTTCCCGAGTCTTGGATACTACACAATGGCCGATTCCGGCCAATTCGGAACAGCTACGGACCCGCCCGAAGGCGGGCCCGCCCAAATTACTTCAGCTCGACGGTGGCGCCGGCTTCTTCGAGTTCGGCCTTCAGCTTCTCGGCCTCTTCCTTGTCGACGCCTTCCTTGACGGGCTTCGGGGCCTCGTCAACCAGAGCCTTGGCTTCCTTCAGGCCCAGTCCGGTCGCGGCACGCACGACCTTGATGACCGGAACCTTCTTCTCGCCGACTTCGGTGAGGACGACGTCGAAAGTCGAGCTCTCCTCTTCAGCGGCTCCACCGGCGTCGCCTCCACCAGCGGCCGGAGCGGCTGCGGCTACGGCTGTTGCGGAAACTCCGAACTCCTCTTCGAGAGCCTTGATGCGCTCTGAGAGTTCGAGTACGGAAATGCCCTTGAGTTCTTCAATCCATTCTTCGGTGGTGCTAGCCATTTGTTGCTCCTGTTCGTTTCTCTTCTAAGTGGGTTGGTTGAAATCGGTACTGCGGACTACTCGTCCGAGGACTCTTCGGTTTCTTCAGCCTTGGGTTCCTCAGCGGCTTCTTCTTCCGCGGGTGCTTCTGCTTCGGGCTCTTCAGCCGGTGCCTCTTCAGTCGCCTCAGCCTCAACGGCCGGAGCTTCTTCAGCAGCGGGTGCTTCTTCCGCGGCCGGTGCCGGTGCGGTTCCGCTGACCAGGCCCTGCTCGGCAATCTGAGCGAGCTGGATGGCGAGACCGGAGACGAGTGCGTTCAATCCACGGACGATGCCGACGATCGGGCTGGCCACGATTCCGGCCAGCTGGGCGTTCAGCATGTCGCGCGAAGGCAGCTTGGAGATCGCGGTGAAACGATCGGCATCGAGGAACATGTCCCCCATGTAGCCGCCCTTGTAAGTCAGGACGTCATGCGTCTTGTTGAAAGTGGTGATCGCCTTCGCGGCAGAGGCGGTATCGCCCTTGACGAAGGTCAGCGCGGTCGGTCCCTGGAGAATGTCGTTCAGGGAATCGATGCCGGCGTTGGCGGCGGCAATCTTCGTGAGGCGGTTCTTGACAACCTTGAATGAGGCGTCGGCTTCACGCAGCTTGCTCCGCAGTTCAGCCGCCTGCGCTACCGAGATGCCCCGGTAGTCAACGGCGAATACTGATTCGGAAGCTTTGAACTCGGCACCGATCTCTTCAACCAGTGCTTCTTTTTCTTCACGGTTCATTTCTGTGCCTGACTCTTGAAATTTCGGTTTGCTGTCAATCGACTGCGGGCAATAAAAAACCCGCTCACGGGCGGGCAGAAGAACTTCCTTCGGCTCCACCTGACACTGGCTTTACGGGCTATCACCCGACCAGCGGTCTATGGCAGGCGACGCATGTTACAGATACTTGGGATTGGCGTCATTTTGGTCTCATAGGTCGCAGGCATCGGACTACGGAGCGCTGCACCTCGCCAAAATCAGGCGGCTCCCCGATTACGTAGTCCTCAAGTTCGTCGTCCCACCTCTTTCGATAGGTCGCGATCCTCGGTTCAAGCCTGGTCCAGAAGGATGAAGGATCGAGTTGTTTGTGTCGCGCCTTCGCTTCGAAACCACGCCAGACATGTTCAAGGTCGAGGTTCCTCGCGTTTAGCAGGTAGTCCAGGTCAAGGAAGTCGCGACACTGGACTCGCTGAATCAAGCAACGAAGCTTTTCGGCGGCGATCTCTTCGAGTGTGTAGACGACGCATTTTGAACCGGCAGTCTGGTCCGAGTATCGGCCAATCACCATGGCCGATTCAGTCGACTCGACCAGTTCATCATCGGCGATGTCCAACTTGAGGTGCCTGGATCCCGATCCCAACGGTCCTCGATAGGCGATCCTCGGGGGATCACTTCGATCAAGCTTCAGTTCCGGAAAACCTACTTGGGGCCCAGCATCTGACAGCACCTCCTCAATCAATGCCAGCGCAGCGTCCATCCCCATGTCGGTCAAGCTGAAATCAAGGTCCGCGGAGTATCTGAACTCACGCTCATGGCAAAGGCGAATCGAGGTCCCTCCCTTGAAAATGAGAGTTCCAGATTCCTCGTGTCTCCCCAGAGCTTCGACGATCTGAGTCAGGACGTAGTCCCGCTCGACAACCTTGGCATCGACTCCATCCCTGTCAGCGATCCGAATCAGGTCATTTCGATCGATCATCTAATTGCTAGATCATGCTGTCGGGGAACTCGGGCCATATGACTTTCCACTTTCGATCGCGAAAGGCTTCTGCGTCCCGCTCTCGACTGTCGAGGTGTATGTATGACTTTGACTTTGGCACTACATCCAATCGACTGGCGAAGTTCGCGCCGATCTGCTCGGCAATACTTGCGAGCCGCCGGACGGACGCATCGGCCTTCATTTCTTCAGCCAGATACAACAGCTTCGGAATATCTGGTTTGCTAGATCGGATCGCGTGGGCGAGTACCGCTGGTCCGCCGGAAAGATTCATCCTTGACGCAGACTCGATCAGGGCACGCTCAAGGCAAGAAACCCTGGCACCGTAGCCAGCATCCTCCGAACCGATATCTATCGTTCTGTTAGTTTCGGAGATCTGCTTCAGGCGCCGGCCGCTGAGCGTTTTAAGGCTCCCCCGAGTTTCAACTGCTACTTGAATCGTCTTCGCTGGATTGATCAATAGATCGTGATGGTCGAGGGCCGATCGAAAGGCAATCCTGTGTTTGCGCCCTTCGAAAGCGGACCCGACCGCCAATGCCACGTCTTCGGCCGAAGCTCTCGTCCCCAGCCGACCGATCGGCCGGATCACGTATGAGCCGGCCCCAATCCGATCAACAAAACCGGCAGCGCGAAGCCGGCTGAGCCTGTTGGAAGCAGCGCTCGGCGAGAGATTCTCGGCCTCAATGAACTCTCTGACCGTAAAGGAAGCCCTTCCTTGAGATGCAATCTCGTCGAGGAAGCCGATTCCACGTGAGTTAGTGGCGTTATTCACGTTAACCGTGAATTGTACAGCACGTCGATGCTATATCGCACCTTTTGTACTACGGCGCCGGATTGCCCAGGTACCAGTTGCCATCCTCGTTGACGAACTTCGTCGGGCCGGGGCGCCCTTCGTAGCCGACGTCGGCGGATTCGCCATTCACGTCAACCGATTCGATTTTGAACAGGGATGGCGACATCTTCTGGCCCTTAAGCAGCGGCGCGATCGTCTTTTCGCAACTGGTCTTGCGGAAGAGCTTCTTCCGCTGCGAAGGAGCGACCACCGAACAGAAGCCTTTCGCATCGCCGTTCGTCGCAAAATCCGTCAGCTGCTGATTGACCGCAACGATCGCAACCGTTGCCGCATCATCGGATTCCGACGGTGAAGTCTCCGACGAGTCGTCGCCGCAGCCGACCAGCCCTGCCACGGCCAGGGCGGCCACGGACAGGACTGACGCAAAGCGGCGCATCGTAATTCTCAGGCGGGGACGGCTTCGGCGTGGTCCGGGAAGATGTCCTGCTCGGAGGCCTTGGTCGTATCGACCGAGATGCCGGGGCCCATGGTGGTCGCCACGGCGATCGAGATGATGTAGCGGCCCTTGGTCGAAGCGGGCTTCGCCTTGGAAATCTCTTCGAGCACGGCGGCGTAGTTGTCGAGCAGCTTGTCGGCGTCGAATGAAGCCTTGCCGATGGCAAGGTGGACGATCGCCTGGCGATCGGTCCGGTATTCAACCTTGCCGGCCTTGGACTCGGTGACGGCACGGGTGACGTCATCGGTCACGGTGCCGACCTTCGGGTTCGGCATCTTGCCCGAGGGGCCGAGAACCCGGCCGAGCTTGCCGACCGTCGGCATCATGTCGGGGGTGGCGATGACGACGTCGAAGTCGTCGAAGCCTTCTTCGATCTTGGTGGCGAGGTCGTCGGCACCGACGATGTCGGCTCCGGCGGCTTCAGCGTCGCGGGCCTTGTCACCCTGGGCGAAGACGGCAACCTTGACGTCCTTGCCGAGGCCGTGAGGAAGGGCGAGGGTGCCACGGAGCTGCTCTTCGGCGTGACGGACGTTGACTCCGAGCCGCACGTGCAGCTCGACCGTCTCGTCGAAAGATGTCGAGGCGGTCTCCTTGATCAGGTCGATCGCTTCGGCCGGTGCGTAGACGTGGTCCCGCTGGACCTTGTCGTGCTGCTGGCGGTAACGCTTTCCGTGAGCCATGCTTATTTGACCTCCACGCCCATTGAACGGGCAGTGCCCTTGATGATGTTTGCGGCGGCGTCGATGTCGTTGGCGTTCAGATCGGGCATCTTGCGCTCGGCAATCTGACGGATCTGGGCCTCGGTGATGGTGCCCACCTTGTTGACATGCGGTTCGCCGGAACCCTTCTTAAGGCCGATCGCTTCCTTGATCAGGACAGCCGCGGGCGGCGTCTTGGTGATGAAAGTGAAGCTGCGGTCTTCAAAGACCGTGATCTCGACCGGGATGATCGTGCCGGAATCCTGCTGCGTCTGCGCGTTGAACGCCTTGCAGAAATCCATGATGTTTACGCCGTGCTGACCCAGGGCCGGACCAACCGGCGGGGCCGGATTGGCGGAGCCTGCAGGGATCTGCAGCTTGATGAGTGTCATTACTTTTTTAGCCATGAGCCTGAATACCTTAGTTAGAGTTTCTTGACCTGTTCGTAGCCGACCTCGGAAGGGGTCTCGCGGCCAAAGATGGAGACCAGGACCTTGAGTTTCGATTGGTCCTCGTTGATTTCGGCGATTTCGCCGGAGAAGTCTGAAAGCGGGCCATTGATGATCTTGACCGTTTCACCGATCTCGAACTGGGCCTGCGTGCGAGGCCGCTCGGCGGTCTCGCGGTGGAGCAGCCGGTCGATCTCGGCTTTGGTCAGCGGCACCGGGGTGTCGCGCGGACCGACGAAACCGGTGACGCCAGGGGTGTTCTTCACCAGCATCCAGGCGTTGTCGGTCATTTCCATCTGCACCAGGACGTAACCGGGCATGGTCCGTTTCTCGACCTGGATCTTCTGGCCGTCCTTGATCTCGGAGACCTGTTCGGTCGGCACGATGACCTTGCGGACACGATGAGCCTGGCCCATGGTTTCCACCCGGTGCTCCAGATTGTGCTTGACCTTGTTCTCGTGCCCCGAGTAGGTGTTTATGACGTACCAGCGATACATACTTAGAAAGTTCTTTCCTTAGAGAATT